>Ga0247741_1000023_pt1 | contig 168396 bp, 144 predicted proteins | sample UWRJL213509R2_FD_180945 | JGI IMG/M metagenome (GOLD analysis project Ga0247741, IMG submission 180945) | Plant litter microbial communities from Arlington Agricultural Research Station in Wisconsin, United States - UWRJ-L213-509R-2 | ecosystem: Environmental > Terrestrial > Plant litter >...
GTAAAACAGGTAAGGTTCGCCGTTCCTGACTGAGGAAATAATAAACGCCAGCACGGCTATGATCAGACCAAACATAAAGATGCTGTAGGCCACGCGCAACAGACGGTACTTTTTACCCAATACTGCACCCTGCGAATAAACATCCCTGATCAGGGTACCGTACAAAAATCCCTCATCATTCATCACTTTAATCATGCCGTCTTTATAAGCCTCCAGGCTCATTTTGTAAAAGTTTCCAAAGAAAAGAAGGTTTACTGTTTTGTTATCGATTTCTTCCTGTTTAAAGACGCCTTTTGGGATAGTAGGCCGCGTAACCAGTATCGCAAAGATCATGGTTAATAAACTAACCGTTAATAAGATAAAACTGGGTATGGCAAGAAAGTTGTCTTCACTGAGTTTTTTGAGCACCAGGCTAATAATCGCTGAAAGAATAATAGAGTTTACAGTAATCAAAATATGGGCTTTACCATCAGCCATATCACTTAACTTCTGGTTATTCCCCGAGGTGATCCTAAACATCGTTTCGATGCCTTTTTCCGGCCTTTCATCCTTTGATTTTTTTTCCCGCGCTCCTGACACGTTCTTTTCCGCCGGCAAAAGGTCCGCCTCATCGTTTGTCTTACTGTCATTTTGTTTATCCCTGAGCTGCAGTAAATTCGTTTCTTTCCGGTCATTCAGTAACAATTGCGCGTAATCTGTAAAGTAACGCTGGTTTTCTAGTAGTTCTATGCTCTTTTGACGCCATTGCCGTTTGTCAATTTTAATATGACCAACAGCTTCCAACTCTTTACGCAACCGTTTACTTTTATCAGCAAAATCATAAGACCCTAAATGAAACAGGTCGGCGTCGCATAAAATTTCCTGGAGTAAGTTTTTTGGCTTTTGCGGCATCCGGGTGGCCATAATACACTCTGAAACGTTTTGTATCAGCGCCTCGTCGATTTTCAATCCGGTTAGAAATTCTGCTGCAAGTTCGGCACTCCTGCTTTCGTGATTATCCTGAACAGTCAGGTAGCCCGTATCATGAAACCATGCGGCACTTGTGACCACAAAAAGGTCGTCTTCATTCAGCATATAATTTTCCGCAATACGGGAGGCTGCTTCCACCACTGCCTTCGTGTGTTTGAGGTTATGGTAGGCCAGCTCGCGTTTATGATGCGTCTCAAAATAGGCCTCGACATGAGCTTTAACAACTGCTAATACTTGCTTTGGTTCCATAATCATGGTAATATTGCCGGCCCGGTAAAGGGATCGGCGGATTTATAATAATGTTCGATTTGCTATGCTGACGGATAATCTCATACGCTGTGAGATACAGAAGTGAGATTTAAAGCCGGAACTTCATGGAAACATATGGGTACCAACCTTCTGGAGAATGACCGGCGATCACCTGGATCACCGTTAAACTTGCCGGTGAAAAAAAAACGCCACCGCCGATGCCCTGATGCCAGGTATCCGAATGTTCGCCTTTTACCCAAACCCTGCCTGTATCATAAAAACCCGTTATTCCCAGTTGCCCGGGCAGAATATAACCCGGTATATTGGCCAGTCTTAACCGGAACTGCAGATTATTATAAATCATGCTTTGTCCGGCAAACCTGTTCTGGAGATAGCCAAGCAGGTTACCCTGACCGCCAAGAAACATGGATTGATAATAAGCATATTTGCCGATGCTGATTCCTCCGCCAATGCGATCTGAAAAAACAAGGATACCGGCCGTATCCGTTTTTAAGTAATAGGTAAACTCTGGCCGGAACTGGATAAATGACCGAGATTGGGCGTTCGCTCCCGCATAAGCGTTTAGCTGCATTTGAAAGTAAAATCCTTTTGCCGGAAAGAGCTTGTCATCACGCCGGTCCTCCGTGTAAATCGCAGCAAGTCCAAGGTGTAGTTTATTGTTATTAAAACTTAAACTATCATAGGTCGTGATCAGCCCGGGTTGGGAAACGGAGCGTCCTGAGTTATCGGTCGAATTGGCCGTGTACCATTGCAGGGAAGGACCAACACTTAAGGTGCTTTTCGCACCGGTATGCCAGCGAAATGCCGGATCTAGTTCGTATAGATTGAACCTGGCGCGATAATAATGACGGTATCCGCTGATTTTGTTGAGCAATGTCTCATTACCTATTCCAAAAAAATTCATAGAATTATCCGGAGCATCGGCCCGTAGTTTTAGCGTAAGATCGGTGTTTCCCAACACTCCTATCCACTGACCGTTGTAATTCAAACTGAACGCCTTGGTCCTGAAAGAGTGGGAGATCATCACTTCCTGCCGGTTCGAGAACGGCAATTTCCGAAAGCCGCTTTTTCCTGTATACCTGAAACCAAGACCGGGAAGGAAGCCATCATCCCTGTTAATTTCTCCGGTGATCAACGGCATCCAGACATTATAAGGATCGGATGGCATAAATTTCACATTAAGTGTATCCGGGGTATAGTAGGTCCGCAAACGTGATACGTCCCCGTCAAATTTTGTGCTGTCCCCAAATCCATAGACATTGACCGTCCTGGATGAGCGTAAGATGTTTAAAGTCTTGGCGCCTGAGCTGTCGACAATACGAAGCTTGACGGGTGTAGTAGCGGTATTGACAGTGATCCGGTCGTTTCCGCCCATGGTGAATAACCGGATTTCCCGGGTGATAGAAGGAAGATAGTTCATATCCATCAGCACTTTACCAGGCTGATCCTTATCCCCGGCCTTATTTATCACAACATGCATTCCCCGGTCCGGACCGTCAGAAATCGTGATGTGTTCGGATCTATCGCTTGAACGTATGTCGACAAAGCGATTGATAAATTTGTAATAAAATTCCATCAGGCGCGGAATATCATCCCTTCGTTGCCTGAACTTAGCAAGCAGTTCTGTGTGCCGCAACCGGTAATCCTCCGGGGGAAGCCGCTTTAAGGCAGCCTCCAGTACCTCATCAGTCTCGGCCTTTACAAACTGATCGACAATTTGGCTATATTGTTTATGGCTAAGCTGCGCAGAAGGATAAGCTGATAGGAAACCGGATTTGAACAGGGGTGAATATTTTAACTGGCTTATTCGCCCGTTAAAATCGCCCAGCACGGGATCCATCCAGGGCAGGCCTGCTATAGATGGAAAAATACCCTGCATGACATGTATGACCTGGTCCCTGTCGCGGGGTACAGCAGTGTATACCCTTTCCTTGCCCTCTTTGGCCACTTTCCAGCGCCACTGGTCCACATGCCTGTCCCAATCACCGATCAGAACATCCAGTAATCTTGCCCTTAAAAATCCCCCTCCATCAACTGTATTGTCATAGTTGTGGTTTAAGTCATCTAATAACTTAACTGTGCTTTCCGAATGACCGCCGGGTTCACGTTCTTCCAATAATACGGCCCGGCCGCCAAAGTCCCGGCCGAAATCGCCTAAAGCAGTGTCGGCTACCAGCACTCCGATCACCGGGTTCGTATGGGGGACACCGGCCGCGTCGGCCAGCAGCGGAACGATCAGCGCCGAATAAGGGTGTTGCGCGCTATAAGAGTCATCTACCCATGCCAACGCAAAAGTACCACGTAGCTTGACAGGTACAACTTTATCAGGCACCTTTTCTACGCTGCGGATAACCCATTCTTTACCGGTACGATCCCTCATCCGCATTGATTTGGTCTGCATTCCCCCGCCTTCCTTAATCGGTACGAGCCCCCCGCAGGCGCTTTGAATATTGATCAGGGGAAGTTTGACTTCTGTTGCCCACTCCTCACGATAATTCTTCCCAAATATCCAGCGGTGAAAGCCACCTACCTTATTGTAGGCTCCATGTACCGTGATCCGGGCGCTGTCCGGGAATACAAGTGCAGGCCCGGTATCTTTTCCGTGATTTTGAGCGCCGGCTGCGTGGATCCTAAAAACTGTGATCAAACAAAATATAAGTTTTTTTTTCATAGCATTCAATTTGTAGCCTCATTGATAAGGCCTGAAGAATAGGTATCGGTCAGTTAATATTAGCCCTTAGGCGTTAGTCATAAACCGAGGACTTGAAGCCGTCCGACGTCGCGGAACTTGAATCCCTGGCGGTATGTTCTGTGTATTTTAAAGTCATGTGATGAGGGTTTTAGATAATTTGCACCACAAATGAATACTTAAGCCCATATTGAATGCCTGAAAAGATGTCATCAAAATGCCTTTAAGGTCGGTTTGCAGGGATTGTATCCCGTAGATCACGTAGGTGTCGATCTTTCCGTTAGTTTCTTTAAATTGATAGGTTTCTGTCACCTCGAATTCATCGGGTCCGATTAGTTCATTTTGTTGCGGACAAAACAAAAACTCACCTTTCATAATAAAGTCCAATTCATATCCTCTTTGTTGCAAACTGATAATAGCCTGGATCTTATCGGGGTAATTTTTCATGACTTCTCGTTTAAGTATTTTCAAATCAAATATTTAGCGATTAATTGACCGCATGTACGCCGTCGCTATCCAAAAGCTATACCACAATACAATAAATTGATTTACAGTTGTTTACATAAATTAAACTGAGATGATTTTGCGCTATTTCACATAAAAAAAAATTAATTGTGAAATATCACAGGCAAATCAGACCATAAGAGACAGCGATTTACCAGCCCCTGATGTCTATATACCTGCCTGCCCTTGAGAAGGCCGGGCTTACTACAGATATGGATCAAATCAATAATCTAAGCCGCTTTAAATACAAAAGGCGGTACTTCATCATGCGGCGCATTCAACGATTCGATTTGTCTGTTCGACGAAAATACTTTTCAGTTTAGAAGAATGAACAGACTTTGGTCTAAAGTATGACCCGTTTGATGGATCATGCAAACTTAACTAGAAAAGCATGGAGACAAATACAACACCCGAAACCTCTGTATACACAGGGGCTCGCATTCAGCAAAGATTAATGATGTGCCTGGCTATGATCGCAGGTTACTGTGATTCTTACGGCTTGCTGCATTTCAAAACTTATGTATCGTTCATGAGCGGAAACTCAACTCAAACAGGTTTCGCCTTAGGACAACAAAATTATGCTAATGCACTGATCGCATTTACCGCAATCCTGTTCTTTTGTTTGGCAGTACTGGCTGCGACCCTGTTATCAACCCATAGCTGGTACCGTGGAAATTGGATGACATTTTGCTTTGTTGCCTGCCTGATGGTGATTTGTGAAAGTCTGGTCGCCTATGTACACCTTAATAAATATATCGGTGTGGCAATACTAAGTTTCGCGGTTGGTTATTTAAACAATGCTCTGACACACGTTGGGGGGCAATCCGTTAACCCGGATTTCGTCACCGGTAATTTGAATAATATGATGAAACATTATGCTTCAGCGATTAAAGGAAAAGAGCTGACAGATACTAAAGGTGCCTGGGATACCCACTTATACCGCGCCAGAATGCTACTTACCGTTTGGCTTTGCTTTGTAGGCGGCGCCCTGATTTGTTCCGGCCTTGCTGCATGGCTTGGCAACTGGACATTGATCCCGGTAGTTTGTATTTTATTGTTGTGTCCTTTCTATATCAAAAACAGAACGATCCCCATGGGCTGACCTGCCTGATATGCAAAATACTTAACAGTTTCAAAGTAGGATGAAAAGCCCGTCGATTTTAGATCGTCGGGCTTTTCTTTTGGGAGGAAAGGCGTTTACCGGCATCATGTCAGGTTCGGAGCAGCCCGAATATCCAGCTGGCGCATTCAACGATAGTTATCGCCTGTTCAACGAATGCATAAATGATTAAGTAAAGCCCCGCTATACTTTTACTTCAGAAGCTGTTACGGCTTTCCATAACGATTAACGCAGATACTATAATAAATATGAAAACCGCATTTCTTTTTCCGGGTCAGGGCTCTCAGCATGCGGGCATGCTGCAGGCATTTGACGACAAGTATGGGATTGCCAGCACTGTCTTCCGGGAATTCGAAGCGGTTTTGGGCAGGTCTATTAAGGGGTTGGATAGCGAAGAAGGACTAAGTTCCACGATTAATACGCAATTATGTCTTTTGTTATCGGGCGTTATAGCCGCACGCACCTTGCTGGCTCAGGATATTGTTGCTGATTATGTGCTCGGACATTCAGTGGGCACTTTTGCGGCGGCTACGGTCAGCGGGGTGATCACCCTGGAACAAGCCCTGATTCTTGTTAATAAGCGCGCTGTATTGATGGATGCCGCTTATCCAGAAGGTTATGGAATGACCGCAATACTCGGCTTTTCTGTTGAAAGGTTAGCAAATGCGCTTACCGAACATAACCTGCGCTATTCCCCTGTATACCTTGCCAATATAAACACCGCTGATCAGATGGTGGTTGCCGGCAAAACCGATAGCATGAAAATACTGGTGGAAAAATTAAGCATGAATGGCCTGCAAAAGGCCAAGTTATTAAAAGTAGCCGTTCCCTCCCATTGCGAACTTTTAAGCAGTGTCTCACTCGAATTGAAAGCCTTACTGGAAAGCATGAACTTAAATGAACCGATAATCCCTTACGTAGCGGATTCAACCGGTCGATTACTCCATACAGCCGGCGATATCAGGAGAGATCTTTGGATAAATATTTCGACAACAGTAAAATGGTACGATGCAGTGACGCTGGTTTATGAACGCGGAGCCAGAATTTTTTTGGAGATGTCCCCGGCAGGAGTATTAACGAAAATCGCAGACGACTCCTTTCCGGAGGCACATACGATTGGGGTCAACGAAAGCCACATGGACCAGGCGGTTATATTATGGAATGCATACCTCAATAAGAATATCTAATAATTTAATTACCGATATGGAAAATCAACAGTTAAAATCATGGTCGCTAAAACGCGACGAAAAAAAACGCAGGTTAAGCTCAGTTGCCCATCTTGCCGACCACGCGATCGTTAAAAAAGAAAATATCGTCGAGCTGCTGCAGCATTTATTGAAGCCAGGGGACCGGGTCGTGCTGGAAGGCGATAACCAAAAACAAGCGTCATTTCTCGCAGAAGCACTGGTACAGGTAAGTCCCGAAAAAGTAAACAAGCTTCATATGATCATGTCCAGCATATCTCTGCCGGAACACCTGGACATATTTGAAAAAGGTATCGCTGAAAAACTTGACTTCTCTTATGCAGGAAGCCAAAGCTTACGTGTGGCGCAAATGCTCGAGGATGGCATCCTGAAGATTGGCGAGATACATACCTATCTTGAACTTTACGGCCGCTTATTTATAGACCTGATCCCGAATGTGGCACTGGTAGCAGCCGACAAAGCGGATCGCCAGGGGAATTTGTACACCGGCCCGAATACAGAGGAAACGCCGACTATTGTTGAAGCGACCGCATTTAAAGATGGTATCGTGATTGTACAGGTCAACGAGATCGTTGATGAATTGCCAAGAATTGATATACCTGCTTCCTGGGTTGACTTCGTAGTGGAGGCTGATAAACCTTATGAGCTGGAAGCACTTTTCACCCGCGATCCCAAAAACATAACCGAATTACATATCCTGATCGGCATGATGACCATCAGGGGTGTTTATGAAAAGCACCACGTTAAATCGCTTAATCATGGTATCGGCTTTAATACGGCAGCCATAGAATTATTGCTGCCAACCTACGCTGAAAGCTTAGGATTGAAGGGTAAGATTGCAACCAATTGGGTTTTAAACCCCCATCCTACACTGATCCCGGCCATTGAATCCGGTTGGGTTGATACGGTACATTGTTTTGGTGGTGAGGTTGGTATGGAACAATACACTGCCGCCAGGCCGGACGTATTCTTTACCGGCAGAGACGGCTCTTTGCGCTCGAACCGTGCAATGGCCCAGGTGGCGGGGCAGTATGCCATCGATATGTTCGTTGGTTCTACACTCCAGATAGACAAGAACGCAAATTCATCAACCGTTGTTTCGGGAAGGCTGGCAGGTTTTGGCGGCGCTCCCAATATGGGCCACGACCCGCATGGCCGCAGGCATTCTTCAGAGGCTTGGCTGGATATGATCACATCACAGGATCCTTTAGCTAAAGGGCGCAAATTAGTGGTTCAAACGGTCGAAACCTTCCAAAATGGCAATACTCCGGTATTCGTCGATTCCCTGGATGCGATAAAAGTAGGCAAGCAATCCAAATTAGCCGTGGCACCGGTCATGATATACGGGGACGATGTCACCCATGTGGTGACCGAAGAAGGTGTAGCCTATATCTACAAAGCCGAGGGTGAAGAAGAACGCAAACAGGCTTTGGCTGCCGTTGCAGGCGTTACCCCGGTGGGCCAAACCGCAAATGGGACAACGATCAAATCACTTCGGGAACGTGGTATCGTGGCCTACCCCGAAGACCTGGGTATCCATCCAACACAGGCCAAGCGATCTTTACTTGCGGCTAAAAGCGTCAAGGACCTGGTGACTTGGTCAGGCGGCTTGTATAATCCACCCGCAAAATTTAAAAACTGGTAAACCAATCACTGTGCCATGAAAGAAACAGAAACAGCGCCGGCCGCCATTACGGTCGCCTCACAGATTGCCGCTTACGCAGTAGAAGCCCTATTGGATGAATTGAAACTCACACCGAAGCCTGGCCTGGTAGACCAAGCCAACAGCGGCTGCCATCTCGATCTTAACATGGAACTGATGACTGCATCTGCGGAGTCGCTGTACAGCTCATTTCACTATATGGCACTGGCAGCGCAGGAAAAAAGGCCCTCGCAGCCATTACGCGAACAGCTGGCAGCGATCGGCCGCTTAGGCGAACAGGAAATGCTGTTCGTAACCGGCAATGTAAATACGCATAAAGGTGCCGTTTGGTGCATTGGGTTACTGACAGCAGCGGTGAGTATTCATGTGCAAAGCGGTGAGCCGTTTACCGTTGCCGATGTGCTGGAAACAGCCGGCATGATCGCATCCTTTGATGACCGTTATGCACCGGCAAAAATTACTAACGGCGACCAGGTACGTCACCAATACACAGTGGTCAGTGCCCGCGAGGAAGCTAAGATGGGATTCCCAGCTTTAAGAAATACAGCAATCCCTGCCTGGAAGAAATATGAACAGGAACCGGAAGATATCCGGCAGTTGAATGTTTTACTTTCTTTAATGGCCGTCGTTGATGATACCTGCATTCTTTATCGGTCAAATGTATCTGTTTCAGAAAATATAAAAAAAAGATGCAGTACAATTATCGATCTCGGCGGTGTCGGTATACAAGATAACTGGCAGTATTTCAGCGACCTGGAAAGGTATATCAATAATCAGTGGGTTTCTCCCGGCGGCAGCGCCGACTTACTTGCGGCCACCATTTTTATTCACAAAATAACAAAGCATTTTAAAATCAATTAATTATGGAATCATTTTCATTTGAAACCCCGGCAAAACAACATGTCGCCCAAAAAGCGCATGTAGGGGTGGTAGGTTCGGGAGATCTTGAAATCCTGCTGGAACCATCAGACAACAAAAAAACAATATTTAACGTCCGGACGGCATCTGACGGTTTTCAGGAAATCTGGAAATCAGTGTTTACCCGGTTCTCGGACAATAATGCAATAGATGCGGTCATCACCATCAATGATTTTGGCGCGACCCCGGGTGTTGTTAGTTTACGTCTTACACAGGCACTTGAAGTTGCCAATCAAACCAAAAATGTCTTATGAAAACGAGTTTTATCGAGCTAAAGGGACGGGAACGTGCCAAAGCATTATTAGATCAGGGAACTTTTAAGGAAATATTAGACCCTTTTGACAGGGTTGAATCCCCACACCTGGCGCCTCAGGGTATTGTGCCGGAAAGTGACGATGGTATGATCATCGCCAAAGGCAAACTTGATGGGCAGGACGTCGTTGTGCTATCAATTGAGGGTGCTTTTCAGGGAGGCGGTATCGGTGAGGTGTGCGGCAGCAAGATCGCCGGTTCACTGGAGCGCGCCTTGATAGACAACAAAAACGGAAAAAAGATCATTCCTATTATTGTGTTCGACACCGGGGGTGTACGGCTACAGGAAGCGAATTACGGACTCCTGATCATTTCAGAAATCCAGGCGGCTATTGTCGCCCTGAAAGAATATGTGCCGGTGATTGCACTTATTCCGGGTAATGTCGGCTGTTTCGGTGGTATGTCTATAACCGCAGCACTGTGTTCGAACATCATAATGACGGAAACAGCCAGGTTCGGTTTGAACGGACCGGAGGTAATTGAGCAGGAAGCTGGCATCAAAGAATTCAACTCACACGACCGCAGACTGATCTGGGACACCATTGGTGGCGCCACCAGGTTCAAATCAGGTATGGTCGACCAATTGGTAGAAGATGACGTCGATGCATTTAAAAAGGCGATCATTACCGCATTTAGTGCCCTTAATCCTTTACCGCACACGATGCAAATTGACCGCTATTTGTCTTTGCTAGATCATATCGATCCTACAGCAAGGATCGGCATAGATGATCTTGTTAAACTTTTAGAAGGGCCTGCTACAGAAACCATCTCCCCTATTGAAGACGAGCCGAGCCCGGGAAGAGGGCGCACCTGGTTCAAGGCGCTTACCGATAATGCTGCCTCTATCAGTCCATACCCCAGCGTCCTGGTCGCTGATACAGAATTCAATGGCAAGCCTACCAGGTTCCTTGCTGTTGTATCAAATGCGGCCAATAAATTCCCTCGTGCACGCCACGGCGAAGTGGGATTGTTAGAAGGTTGGGCTCTGGCAAAATATGTGCGCCAGGCCATAACGGAAGATGCCAGCGCTTCGGTTAAACGAAACATCGTTGCCATCATCGACGTGCCCAGCCAGGCATATGGCTATATCGAAGAACTTGGAGGAATTCCGCTTTCATGTGCAGCCGCGGTTGACGCTTATGCTTCAGCGCGTATCGGTGGTCACGCAGTAACAGGCATTATCGTTGGAAACGCGATCTCCGGCGGATTTCTTTCACACGGGCTTCAGGCAAGCAGGCTGATCGCGCTGGATGATCCTGCGATTAATGTGCAGGCGATGTCTAAACAATCTGCTGCGCGCATTACTAAACGCACTATTGCGGAGCTGGACGAAGCCACCAAAAAGGTGCCGGCGATGGCCTATGATATCAAAAGTTACAATTCATTAGGACCGCTCGACGCTTTGTTAGAAGGTATAAACGCGGATGCCCCGGATGCAGCAAACCTGGAAACGGTGAAAGTTGCGCTTTCGGAGGCAATAGCGCTATCGGATGACACGGTCAAACAACGACTGGAAACCAAGCAGGCCGAGAAAGGCAGGCTGTTCTCCAGATTGGTCCGCACAAAAATAGCTGAGCAATGGAACTAAACGCCCATGACCTGATCAGGCTAAAAAATATGGAAGATCTGCTATCAGATCTTCCATTACCGGATTGGGCCAATCAATCACTGAAGCGAGCACCCTACGTGGTTGTGCGAAGATCGGCACATCCCAGCGGCTTTGTTGGGGTTGGTATAAGAGGAGTGCAGCGCAGCCAAAGAATTTCGGCCTGGATCCGGCCCGAAGATATCGATCGCGTGATCAAACCTAAAGAATTAAACTCACCCCAGGCGTGGAATACAGAATACTGCGACACTATCATCCATCCTGTTTATTCTTTGCAACAGATCGCGCCGATCCTGAAAAGCAAAGGTTTTGACTGGGGACCGACAGGGAGTACGGGATATGAACTGGCAACGGGTATACCAACGGTCAACGAATACAGCGATCTCGATATCGTTTTAAATGTGACGATTCCCTTCAGCCAGGCCGCAGCGGGCCTTCTGATGAATGAACTGGAACAAGCCAGTATTTCCAACCTGGATGTACAATTAAATACGGTACTGGGTGGTGTGTCTTTAAGGGATTATGCAAACGCCCCAAAGGTACTGGTTAAAACAGCCATGGGACCTTTGCTCGCCAAACCATCAGATATATGGTACAACATTAATTAGGTAAAATTTAAACTTTCATCTCATGAAAACGACGACTTCACCAATAAACGCTGACAGCAACGCTCAAACTATAGCGTTGCAGGACGACCAGTCGGCAGTAAGCCACCTGCAGTACCTTCCGGTTTCGCTTTTCGGTTCAACTGTAGCACTTGCCGGAGCCGCGATAGGCTGGCGTCAGGCGGTTATATTATTCGGGGCGCCGTCATTGGTTAGTAATACCATAGGCGTTTTCGCCTGGTCAGTATTCATTATCCTGTCGGCAGGCTACCTGTATAAATTCATTAATTATAAAAGCGCGGTTATCGCAGAGCTGACCAGCCCGGTAGCCGCAAATTTTCTAGGGACCTTTTTTATATCTGCGGTTCTGCTGTCTACTGTAGCGGCGCCTTTCTTTTTATCACTGGCGCGGGTAACCTGGTTTGCCGGCACTTCCGGCGGGGTCATATTTATGTACCTGCTAACCAAAAGATTGTACAAAGGGGAGCTAAAGGTGTTAGACCTGGTCCCCCCGGTACTCATCCCCGGCCTTACCGTACTCAATGCGGTATTCACCCGTGTAAACCTCAAATTCAGTTGGTGGGAAACCACTGGCGATCTGCCTCTGTTTGCCATCGGGATTGTGTTTGTCATGGTATTTTTCGTGATCATCAGTTACCGGCTGGTTCACCTGGAACCTCCCATCCTATTCCTTAAGCCGACACTATTACTTATGTCAGCGCCTTTTGAGGTGGGGTTTATGGGTTATATGAGCACAAAAACCCAGGTCGACGAACTGGGTTCCGTTCTATTTTTCTTCGGCTTCTTTATTTTTATTATTTCCTTTTTTATTGTTTTTACAAAGGAGCTCCCTTTTATGACCTCCTGGTGGGGAGCATGTTTTTCCATGGGGGCGCTGGCGAATGCCTCTTTAAAGTATGCTTTGCTCAGCCATATAGTAACGATGAAATACCTTTCCCTGTTTTTGCTGGCGGGGTCAAGCTTGCTGACAACCATCACGCTTATATATACGCTCCGGGCCTTATTCAACGGCAAACTTTTAAAACCATAACCTACGGGCACTATCAACATGCAGCAAATGAAAAATTGTCAAATAAAATTCGGAACCCTATTGTTGTGCTGGCCATTATTATTCACAGCCGGACGGCTTTGTGCGCAGGATACAACCGGTACCAGGTCACTAACTCTTGCAGATGCCTTTGAGATGGCCCTGCGCAACAGCACCCAATTGAAAATTGCCGGCAAAGGATCAGAATTAGCCCGCCAACAGGTAGAAGTTGCTAAAAGCAAACGTCTTCCGTCTTTGTCAAGCGACCTTAATTACGGTTATCTTAGCAATTCGGAGATTTGGAATCCTTCGTTTTCCAAGCACACAACCGGAAAAATGCCACATCACCTGACTGAATTTACGGTGAATGCTACCCAACTTATTTTCGCCGGAAATGCCGTAAAGAACGAAATCAGAAAATCGTCTCTTGATGAGCAAATAGCACTTTTATCACAGGATAAAAACACCCAGGACATTAAGCTACTGGTAGCTGCCAAATACCTGGATATTGCCCGTTTGATCAATTTAAAGAAAGTATATAAAAGTAATGAGGCACTTGCTGAAAACAGGCTCAAAAATATCCTTGCCATGCAAAAACAGGGCATGGTAACTCAAAATGACGTACTTCGCACAAAACTCTCGATCTCAGATCTCAATCTGACCATCCGTCAAACGGATGATAACATCCGTATCTTAAATGATGAAATGAATACGGTGATTGGGCTTCCCGGTGCCAGCATACTGGTACCCGATAGCAATTTCCTGGCTACTTATGTGCAAAATAAGCCGCTGGAGATGTTTCGCGAACAGGCGTACCAGTACAATCAAGATCTGAAAATTGCCGCAACAGAAAGTAAAGTAGCAGAAATAAATGTCAAATTATTGAACAGCGAAAGGTCGCCGGTTATCGTTGCATTCGCTGCATCAAACTTACAACGTCCTTATGTGTACAGTTTACCGGCGATCGATGTTTACTACAATGTCTGGCAAGCCGGAATAGGCGTAAAATATAACATCTCATCTATCTACCAGACGCCTAAAAAAGTTACTGCCGGAAAGATTGCCCTTCAGCAATCCAAAGAAAAGGAAACGTTTCAAAAGCAAAATATGGACGTTGCAGTTAGTTCCAGATTTATCAAGTTTAAAGAAGCGCAGGAGGATTTGCGTACTTACGCAAGCGATCTCAGATCGGCCCAGGAAAATTATCGTATCGTTGAGAAAAAGTATTTCAACCAGTTAGCGCTGCTAACCGACATGATCGACGCAGCTAATATTAAACTTGAAGCGGAAACAAAGGTAACCAACGCCGGAGTAAACATTGTTTTCACCTACTGTCAGTTATTAAATTCAATCGGTAACCTATAAACTATTAATCATGAGCGACATAAATCCGGCAAACAAAGCCCCAAAGCGCAAAGTAACGATCATTATCGTTAACATTCTTTTAGTGCTCTGCATTATCGCAGCTATCGGCTGGGGGATCTCCACCTATTTTCATCTGGACCGAGATGTTTACACCAATGATGCACAGGTAGAAGAATATATCAACCCTGTTAATGTCCGTATACCAGGTTATATCCGGTCAGTTCGTTTTCAGGAACACCAGAAAGTACTAAAAGGTGACACCCTTGTCACTATTGATGACAGGGAATATAAGATCCAGGTCGAACAGGCCGAAGCTGCTTCCTTAGCTGCTATGGCGGCTAAAGTGGTTACTTCATCAGCGGTAAGTACCGTAAAAAGCAACCTGCAAACCTCAGATGCGCAGATACAGGCGTCGCAGGCAAGGCTTTGGAACGCAGGACAGAATTATCGGCGGTTTGCTAACCTGTTAAAAGACGGGGCGGCAACGCAACAGCAATTCGACCAGGTCAAATCCGAATACGATGCGCTTACCGCGCAGACGCTGGCCTTAAAAAAGCAACGGAATACCACCGACCTGACGACGAACGAAACGGTCAAAAGGGTTTTGGTTAATGAAGCTGACGTCAAGCGAGCCAAAGCTGCGCTGGACCTGGCCCGGCTGAATCTTTCTTATACCGTTATCGTCGCGCCCTATGACGGTTTTACCGGCAGGCGCAACGTAGAAGAAGGACAGTTGGTGGAACCCGGCCAGAACCTTTTGTCCTTCGTGAGGACCAACAATAAATGGATCATCGCCAATTACCGCGAAACGCAACTCAGTCAAATTCACATCGGGCAAAAAGTCAGCCTGGTGATTGATGGCCTAAACGGCCGAAAGTTGGAAGGCCGTGTGACGGCCATTTCGGAGGCCACCGGGTCGCGGTATTCCGCTGTACCGGTTGATAATTCTACAGGCAATTTTGTCAAGGTCCAGCAGCGCATTCCCGTAAAAATTGAATTACTTCCCGGATACGCTGACGTTATGGGTAACCTGCGAGCGGGAATGAACGTAGAGGTTAGGTTATTAAATCATTAATTCAGGGCAAATGGAATTAAAGGATCTTTTTTATAAGTGGGTTCCGCTGTATATACGATTACCGGTTTTATATATACTGTTTCTGGTTATCTTGGTAGCCAATGGAGTCTTTTTGAGTACGATATCAAACATTTACAGCGATCTTGCATCACAGGAGGAAGCCTATACGCAAGCGTATAACGCCATGTATATTGGAATGGGCCTTGGGCTTATTGCTCATGTGCGGTTAAAACTTCGGTTTTCAAATAAGACCCTGCTGCTTGCCGGTCTTTTTATCATGCTTCTGATGAACATCGTTTGCGCGACAACCAGCAACCCGGGTCTGGCCATTGCAGCCTGCCTGATATTGGGCATTGCAAAGATTTCAGCGCTTATCGAAATCTACATCATCTGGATATACATTTGGAGTAAAAAACTGGATACCAGCCGGGTTTATCCGTTCGTATACTTTACGGCGTTAGCAGGCCTTTACCTGATGTATTGGGTCAACAGCCGGCTTGCTTATATCTATGACTGGCGAAACGCCTACGTGTTAGTGATCATTCTTTTGCTGGTATGTATTATTTTCACATTAATTTTTACAGAAAACCACCCGCTACGGAGAAAGGTTCCTTTATATCGGTTTGATCTGTTAGGTTTGTTTTTGCTTGGAAGCTCTATGATGATACTAAATTACGCCGTCGTTTGCGGCATGGTAGAGGATTGGTTCAACTCCGTAAAAATAGTGGTTACACTTTTCGTTGCTGTAATCCTGTTTTTGGCGTTTATCTTACGCGAACTTACCACCAGGCATCCGATATTCGATCTTGGAATATTTAAAAAGCCTACTTTCAGGCTTGGCTTGTTTTATTTGCTGCTCTTAGCACTTTTTACCCCAAGCACTTTGCAATCCGCATTTGCCGGGGGGGTATTACATTATGAAACTTATCGGATCATGCAACTCAACCTTTACCTGATCCCCGGTGTTTTGGCAGGATGTTTCTTTTGTTACGGCTGGTACTACTTTAAGTTCGACCCCGAACCACTCATCTTTTTAGGCTTTTTGTCCTTCATTAGTTATCATTTCCTGATGTATACTGGTTTTTCAAATGAATTCACTATTAATGATTTTTGGTGGCCATCCGTTCTTAAAGGATTTGCAACAACCCTGCTTTACATTGGCCTTGGGCTTTACACAACTCAAAAACTACCCTTAACCGGTATCCTTGCAGCATCCGGAGCGCTCATTATAACCCGGTCTTTTATCGGCGGCGGTATCAGCACTGCGATATATGGTTACATATTCTACCGCCAGCGTATCGGCCACTTCAACTATCTGGCCGGAAGAAGCGATTCTGGTAATTCGTTATTGCAAGGTAAACCTTCGGCAACTTATCGATACCTTCAGGAGCAAGCTGTTTTAAGCGCCTGCAAGGAAATGTCAGGTTACATCATTATTGCAGGTGTTGTCGTTTTGGTAATCGTATTGGCCGTCTATGCGATGCATAAGTTAAATAATACAGTTGCCAAGCCTGCCGCCTGATCTCATGGATCACCGGGATTATGCTCGGCTTTAACATAAGATCAATCATTGTTTACCAGGTCCCGTATTTAAATAAAAGGATGAATATCAAATGATATTCATCCTTTTATTTAAACCACCTTTATAGGCCTCTGCTACCGGCAATAATTGGCCGTTGATAGTTACCCCGCGTTCCTCTACGGTGTCAATCTTATTCAGCGAGATAATATAAGACCGGTGAACACGTATAAATTTGGAAGATGGCAAACGTTCTTCTGCTTTTTTAAGCTTGCCATGGATGGCATAAAGTTTATCCGTTGTAAAAAAGCCTACATAATCTCCTAATGCCTGAGCATAAAGAATATCTTCAATCTTTAGCTGCCTGATAATATTCGAATCCCTGATAAATAATGAGCTATTTTCTGCGATCTGCCCCTGTATCCTTTGCTGCATCACGATCTCTCGGGCTTTATTCACTGCCTGTAAAAACCTGTCCGTCGCAATTGGTTTCAGAAGGTAATCCGATCTGTTTAGCTCATAAGCCTCTGCAGCATATTCTCTACCGGAAGTCATAAAAACAATGATCATATCTTTATTTGACAAATTCCGGGCAAGCTCTAATCCATTGATACCAGGCATATCGATCTCTAAAAATAGCAGGTCGACCCGGTTGACTTCCAGGTAATGAAAAGCATCTAAAGAATTTTCAAATTCTGCGTTGACATGCAGATCTTCTATTCGGGCCGCCAGTTGATTAATCTGATTACGCGAATTTTTGTCATGGTCAATAATTAGGCAATTCATAATAGTTTTCGATTAAATTTATTCATATGATATCAGTGCCGGCCCCAGGCTACGAGGGAACGGTCATAAAAAATATGGCATGCACCTATCCTAACCTGTTCGTTCAACAAACAAGCATTCCCAGTTTAAAATTGAATAAGGATCATGGCGCGCAAACCATATTTGGGGGCGTCAGGGTGATCCAGGTAAGAAAATCTTTTGACCATATCCAGTCTTAAAATTTTGAAAATATTGGCGATACCGATACTGCCTTCCATATACCCTCCATTGTTAAGTGAATAAGTTACCGGTATACCTGCGGCGTTTACTGGGAATCGTAGTAAAGATGGATCATTAGCCGGGTCATTCTCTGACCGTACGGCACCCCATAATCCTTTAAAGGATACGACCTCACGCCACTTCAGCTTTTTGAGTAAGGGAATCTTATTGAAGATAAATCCGTTAAAATTTTGATCAATATTGATAGCCGCGTAATGATCACTAACGAATTCCAGGAAATTCATAAGGTTGTATGACTGCAACTGGAAGGCATAGCTTTGATTAGCATGATGGATGTCCAGTAAGGGGAACGGAACTTTTCCAAAGAGATAACCACCTTCGGTACTCATATCGGCATAGCCAAACTGCGATAGGTAAACACGCTTGGTAATATTTGCTGTTAGGTTTTCATATTTGTATTGCCCCCCAAGCAGTCCCTTTATACCCTGGTTATACCTCAAGGTGAAAACAGGATATTTATCAGGAATGGGTGTACGGTATAATTTCCCCTGGTAGAACTTTTCGTGCGGCGCGTACCTGATCTCCGCAGCAATCTCTGTAGTGTTCAGCCGTTGCACGTCTATAAGAGCACCACTGTTGTTAATATATTGATAAACAAGGCTGCCTGCGGGGTATTGATCCCATTTTTTAAATCCTAACTTATACGAAAAATGATTAGGGTATTCATGAACATAATCTAATCTGAAAAGATCATTATATAGCCAGGTACGGTTATTTCCGCGCTTAAAAGACAAAAAGAAATTATCTTCCTGTACAAATTGCAACTCCTGGCCCGGAATTTTTGTATCGTGTTGAAAGCTTGCCCGTAAGTATTCCTGTGGAAAGGAATAGATAGATTTATCATTTAAAGAATAAGTTCCGCTGAGAAAATATTTAAAACGATGATCCTTGAACCCATAAGCACCGTAAGTCTCCATATAATAACGCTTGCTTAACGTTGTGGTGGTTCGGCCGCCCAGCCGGAGCCTGAATCCTTCCACCGGGTTAAAATTATAAAACGTATTAACTGGACCGACTTCGAAGATTCCGTAGTTCTTATAGCCCGCCAATATAAGCGTGGCAATATCCATAAATTTCTTAAAAGAAGGCATGGTTTGAAGCGTGTCAATATTTCTATAAATATTCCTTTCCGCTGCATTTAGTGTATCCGGCCGGCTGCGGCTCCAATAATCATCACCCTTACCGGTCGCGTTGGAATCGACAATGAGTTGCGGCCCTTTATACGTTTCAGCAGGCCTGGGAAGATTACTTACAAAGTCCTTCAATATCACTACGCGTTCCCCGTATATCCCTCCTCCTTTCTTTTTGTTCAAGCCAAAATCCGCCTTGAGATCACTTTCGCTGAGATGATAACGCCCATCAGCATTTTTCTCAAAGGTCAACAATACTTTCATCTGGCGAACGAAATTCAGGTTAATGTTCTTGTTCACCGTCAGTGTGGCATTTTGAACGGCATAATTACCGTCCATAGTGATATAGATAGATCCTTCAAATAACAGATCGGCCTTGTTACGGGGTGTAAAACTCAGCTCTATCAGATGGGGCGAAACGTCTTTGATCGTATCCGTGATAAAAAATTCATAAAAGGTCGGGGCGCCATCAGCGATGGGGCTCAGCATCTGGTTGCCTAACAGGGAGATATTATTGTCATAAATATCAATATCCTGGTACATCCTGTTAAAATATTCAGTAAGTCCTTCATTATCTACATAATTCTCATTGTACTTGACCTGCTTATTGGCTATGATTTCCTGTTTTTTTGCATATGGCGATTTTCGGTAATAGTTCTTCGATATCTTTTCCTCCATGTAGAACGGCAGAAGGTGCTTACCGCCAATAGCCGTCGAATCCTGTTCCTCAAAAAGGAATTTATAATTTTTAAAGATCTTTTTATTTTCGAATTGTTCGGAAAGATCACTAAGTGAAAAAAAGATCCTTTCGTATTGCTGATATTGTGTGAAATTATAATTGCCCATACGGTTACTGGCCTTGTGCTCAATGACCTTCCTGATGAGATCCACAGCAGGATTACCTTTATTATGGTAAGGCAGCCTTTTGCCCGATTTGATGACCACCTCTGTAAGCATGGTCCTGTCTTCTGTTAAAGCAACATCGATCTTTTGAACCTTTCCCGGCTGAATGTCTTTGATCACACTTACATAGCCAATCAAGGAGATCATCATCTTCGTGAAAGTACCGTCCGCCGTTAAGTGGTACTTACCTGAATTGTCAGTAGTTGTACCGGCCGTACTGCCTATAAAAACAATGGTTACAGAAGGCATTGCTTCTTTGCTGCGGGCATCGGTAACCGTGCCCTGTACGATTGTTTGCGAGGTTTGGGCCCGCACACTTGAAAAAATCAGCAGCAAACTTAGGCAAGCTAAAATTCTGTAATATAAAGAATACATTTTTTTCATGAATACAGGTTTAAATGAGTCGGATGCACTGTTATCGCTAATCAGGATCACTTGAGGTATTTTCTCAGGTAGGCGGCGGCTTCCATGAACATCGCTTTTGTCTGCGGTATATCCGCCAGTCCGTTTAGCAATCCAAAATCATGGATTACGCCATTGAAACGGATGGTAGTTTCATTTACGCCGGCTTCATCAAGTTTCCGACCGTATGCCTCCCCTTCGTCTCTTAAAATGTCATTTTCCGCGACCATAATAAGCGTTGGCGGCAAGCCTTTCAGGTCAATCAAAGAGGCTTTTAAAGGTGAAGCATATTTTGATTTACGCTGCTCCACGGTGGCGTAATTATTCCACATCCACTTCATTAATGGGGCTGTTAAAAAACGATCCTTACCATACGCCTTCCAGGAGGCATTATCAAAATCGGTATTGGTTACCGGCCACATCAGCACTTCCGTCCTGAATAGTTTTTCCCCTTTGGCTTTTGCCATTAAGGATACAACGGTAGCCATATTTCCCCCGACACTGTTGCCGATTATACCTAATTTTTGTCCATCAGCGCCGATCTCAGCGCCGTGCTCGCTTACCCATTCCGACGCGGCGAGTATCTGATTAAGCGCTACCGGATATTTAGCTTCCGGTGAAGGAGAATAGTTGACGAATACCGCCTGGAAACCTGTAAGCAGCACCAGATCACGTACCATTCTTTTATGGGTAGGGTAATCGCCTAATACCCAGCCGCCGCCATGTACAAAAATAAATGCCGGTAATTTTCCTTTGGCGCCCTTTAGCCGCATCATGTTAAGCCTGATCGTGTACCCACCGGCTTTAATCGTTTTCTCAGATTCCGTAACCCCGGTATAATCAATTTTCACGGCTGCCTGAGCGTTAATCAACACCTGTCTGGCCTTCTCAGGCGAAAGCGTTTCCAGCCCCGGTCCGGGAGCGTTTAAAGGGGTAAGGAATTTCTTTACGGCTTCCGTAAGGTGAGTGTCAGTCGCGTAATTTTGTTGGGCAGATGCCGTGTTTATACTTAGAAGAGCCAGTAGGCAAGCGACATTACCATAAAATTTAACCTTCTTTTTAAGGGTTGATTCTATTTTCATAACTAATGTTTTTATGATTATAAATGAACTGTATAGCCAAATCTTTTAATAGATCCGTAAGCGGTTATACCAAACAAGTGCCAATCATTTAAAAAACTTATAATCAGTTACTTATCACAATAAAGAAGATTTCATGAGTGTTACATATCACCATTTGTAACTAAATACGGTGATATATAACTGTACGATACAGAGTGTAAAAAGGGATATTAGTTAACTTCTTGATAGCAGGTAGTAAACCATATGTACCGTATGTTCAAAAAATGATAATACGGAGATACTGTTTATCCGGTCATCGTAGTTAGATTCAGGGACACTCCCGCCGGACGCGGCTCCGTCAAGTCATCAAAATTAAATGTGCGCTTATTGAATATGATCCTGATTTTAAAACCACGATCTGTTTCAATATGGAGATCGCCCTGGATCTCTTTTGCCAATCCATTAATCAGCTGTAATCCTAAAGATACCGGGTCAATATCCTTCCGGTCTTTAAGCATGCCAATACCGTCGTCGTTCAATTCCAAATTCACTAATTGGCCTTGATTTTTCAGAGAGATCAGTATTTTACCCTGCCTGCTGTCCGGAAACGCATATTTGATTGAATTTGTTAAGGCTTCATTGATTATCAGACCTATTGGTATTGCAATTGAAGGGGCCAGGGAAATTGAATCGATATCTAACTGAATGTTGATCCTTTCAGAGGGAATACCAAAACTATCTCTCAAATACTGGACCAGTTCAGGAATATAGCCTCCCATATCGATGGTTTGCAGCCCGCCTGTTTGATATAGTTTCTGATGGATCAACGACATGGTAAAAATTCGGTTTTGACTCTTTTCTATCGCCTTTAACGCATCATTTTTTAAATGAGCCGCTTGCGATTCGAGCAGGCAGATAATCGTATGCAGATTGTTTTTCACCCGATGATGTACTTCTTTTATCAGCCATTCTTTTTCCTCCACCAAAAGCTCCAGCTGGCTATTTTTGGTTTCGATCATTTTGTGACTTTTTAAAATGGCCTCATTGTTCTTTTGTTTATAGAGATAAAAACGGTATGCTACGAAGGCGAGTAAACACAATAATAATAGTGCAGCTAATATTAAATTCTTTTGCAGGTTAACCCTGTAAAGGATATTCTTTTGTGATAGTGCTTCGCTGTTGAGTACTCTTATGGCCTGCACTTTTTGCTTGGTTTCATATTGAATATCGAGTTCTGCAATTTGTCGGTTCCGGTCTGCGCTTAGTAAAGAATCGCCAATACTCTTATGCTTTTGGAAATGCCTAATAGCTGATTCGAAATGCCCCGTTGCCGAATCAACTTTAAAAATCGCAAGTTCCAGTTGACTATTGTAAATCTGATTTTTAACAGGAGGCAGCTTTGTGGCTATCTGTAGATACTTACGAGCCCTGTCAAATTTTTTTTGACGAAGACTGATATTTGCGAGATGCACACAAGCGTTACGGTAATATTGTTGAATATTGCCCTGTTTAGCCAGTTCATTATAAAAATCAAAAATCTTTAAATAATAATATTCAGCTTTACCATCTTGTTTTAAAGCTAAATAATAGCTTCCCAAGGAGGCGTTGAGATATTGGGTGGCAAACGTGCTTTTCTTTTTTTCCTGGTATGCCGTACTTAACAGCGCAAAAGCTTGCCGATAATACCCGGATTTAATGTAGGCATTTGCACCTGAGCAAACCGTAGCGTAATACACATTATCATGTTCTATATTTTTATAGAGCGCAAGGGCTGTGCTCAGCCAATAGACGCACTTATCCAAACGGCCTAAAATCTGATATAAGCCGATCGCACGAAGAATCAGGCTGCTTCTCTCCTGTATCGATCCCATTGTACCCATACTTTGTATCATCAGCAAACGATACTTCAGTTCCTTTTTCTGATCATCTTTCACGCTGTAAAGAGACGCCAAGAGATCGTATGTGTAATGTATCTTTTTATAACGGATCTTTTGATACCGAGCAAGCACTTGCAATAACTCCCGTTCAGCAAGCTCAAGTTTGCCTTGGTTAAAATGGACGTCAGCTACATTTTTATACGCACCGATTTCTTCCAACTGGTAATGCCCCTTCCGGAATAGGTTATAAGCATGCTGGTATGCACTTAGTCTAACTTCCACATGGAGCAGATCGTTATAGGACACATTATCACCTAATTCACTCCATGTAGACGCTTCCCGGTATATATCACCTTTTTGGTGGTAATATTGAATTAGAGATATCAGTTTATTTTTTCCCTCATTAAAATTCCCCGCTAGGAAATCATATCGGGCAAAATATGTCCGTATTCTATTTTGAAATTCCAATGAATGGAGTTTGACGCTTAACGAAGCTGCCTGCCGCGTAAAATCAAGCGCACTATCGAGCCCTTTTTTATAATTTTCTGCCATGAAAAAATGGTAGTCGGCAAGGGTTAGAATATCGTTTATTTTATTGGTATCGGGTTGCTTTCCTTTCAAAGAGCGATAAAGAGAATCGGCGCTATTCTTACTTATAGCCTGTCCTAACAATAATTGAAAGGAAAAAGCTGTAAAAACCATGAAAAGCAAAACCGGTTTAAGCATTCTTTCTTGATTGGTGATGGACAGAGAGAACTAAACTGCAATTAGCCAGGGACGCTAATCCTTCTTTACCATGATAGCTAATAATGCGCTAATAAAAGTAAAAAAAAATATTAAAATTGCAATACCGCAAATTACAATATTGATAAAAGCGGTTTCAAGTCAAAACAATAAGATACTTTCCTAAAAGCAACCTGCTGAGAAGCAGTTTTGAGAACTTATCTTATATAAGGTTCATCCATTTTTAATAATATTTTTCCTTCTTTTGACACCTCCTTTATCATATCGAATCCATACCGAATAACGGTTGATAATTACTTTTAAACCTATAAAAGCCCCGGGGTATTTCTGACAACCCGGGGCTTAGCTGCAATTAAAATTTCTGAGCGCAACAAAGGACGGCTAGAACATTGAAGAACAATGTTAAAAGATAAACTAGTTTTATTAAAGCTTTACCTTATTACACTATCGTCAGTTTGACATCAATATTACCGCGCGTTGCGTTGGAATACGGGCATACCTGATGTGCCTTGCCAACAATATCACGCGCCGTATTCATTTCAATTCCCGGAATAGAAACCACAAGCTCAACGGCCAGTCCGAAAAACCCGCTATCAAGCTGCAGGAGGTCTACTTTTGCAGTCACCTCTGGCATAACTCCGGCTATTTTTTCCAAGCGCAGCACACGCATGACTGCATTGTCAAAACAGGCCGCATATCCGGCTGCGAAAAAGGTTTCAGGTGTAAGGTTCGCACCATCACTTCCACCCAGCGACTTAGGCAGCCGCACATCTGCATCAATTAAATTATCATTGGACTTAACATGGCCGTTACGCCCACCAGTGGAAGTCGCGCTTATAGAAAAGATCGATCTCATATAAAGTTTTTTTAATAGCTGATATTATTTTTTGGCTCCTTTGGCAGCCTCTTTGATCAGTTTTGCCACCTCTTTTGGATGTGACTCATAAACAGAATGGCTGGCACCTTCGATCTCTACCTTTTGACTCTTAGCACGCTTAGCATACATTCTTTCCAGATCAGGGTTAATAATTCTATCTGACTTGGCCACCATATACCAACTCGGTTTTGTTCTCCAGGCAGGTTGCTGAATAATTGCATGAAACACTACATCTGCTGCGGGCATTTGTGCATTAGCTTCAAAATTCGCTTTATCAGCTGGCAGGTCAGCTGCAAAATCAGCATGGAAGTTTGCGGGTTCAATATAATCAAAGCCATCAGTCCCTTTTTGTAACGACTTATAGGCTGAAGGATATTTTTTTCCATTTCCAGCCTCACTTTCGCCTTTATCAGGGGCATGTGCGGCAATATATACCAGACCTTCGACTTTAGGATCGTTACCAGCTTCGGTAATGATCGCCCCCCCATAACTATGCGCAACTAAAATACAAGGACCATCCTGCAGCGCGATAACTCTTTTCACAGCTGCTACATCTGCCTCAAATGAAGTTAACGGTTGCTGCACCACGGTAACTTTGTAGCCAGATTTTATTAATATTTCATATGCAGGCTTCCACCCGGACCCGTCTACAAAGGCACCATGAACCAATACGATATTATTAATTCCTCCGGTTTTTTTTGACTTTCCCCCGCCTTTTTTGTGTTTGCTATTCTCACCTTTTTCTACGGTTGCAGGCTTTGCTTTTTGCTGGCCATGAGAGGCGGAAAAATTAAAAATTAAAAATAAAGCTAAGAAGAGTTTGATTGTGTTTTTCATAATATTTTAAATAATGTGAATTAATGAGGCATGCTGTTTTACTAAAGAGATGATATGCCGGAAGCCATATTATAAAGTTCATGCCAAAACCACAAATAATTGTATATGAGAATATTATATAAAATAGTTTCTCTTTAAAACAATGATATATCACACTGATTTTATATAAAGTGGATATTTCACTTATATAAATATGTACGATTGCGTATGAGAAAAATCAGAGAGATGAAAGGCTTCACGCCGCAACTAAGCTTCTGAGATGATAATACCTGATCAATAATACCCGTAAAAAGGATTAATCATATTTCGCTTTTTCAATACCGAGTTTTTTCATACGGGATCTCAGTGTAGAGACGTTAATATCCATCATCTTTGCGGCCCCGTTATAACCGTGCAGTTTTCCCTGGCACTTTTTCAATATGCTCATTATATATTCCCGTTCATTATCGTGAATCGTCCTCGTCCCGGACTTGATTAATGTTTCGGTGTCATTTTGTGAAGAAAACGGGAATTGAATAGCGTTTACCACACCATCAATAGCCAGTAAAACACTTCTGGCCATCAAATTCTCTAATTCTCTGATATTTCCGGGCCAGGAATAATTCAAAAGCTCAGGAATGACGTGATTTGCTAATTTTGTTTCAGGGCGCTTTTCTTTTTTCGAAAACTGCTGTAGAAAATGATTGGCCAGCAACACCAGGTCTTCTTTCCGTTCACGTAGTGGTGGCAGGGATATAGGGAAAACATTAAGGCGGTAGTAAAGATCCAAACGAAAACGGCCGGCGGCAACTTCATCTTCGAGTTTGCGATTGGTGGCAGCAATGATACGCACGTCGACATGCTTCTTTTTTCCGCCAATTGGTTCAATTTCTTTTTCCTGTAAAACACGGAGCAATTTCACCTGCAGGTCAAGTGGCAATTCCCCTATTTCATCTAAAAAGACCGTACCGCCATTTCCTTGTTCAAACTTACCTATTCTTTTTTCAGACGCACCTGTAAAAGCACCTTTTTCGTGACCAAATAATTCAGATTCGATTAAGTTTGCTGGTAATGCTGCACAATTCACAACAATACATGGTTTGCTTGCACGTGCTGATAAGCGATGAATACATTGTGCCACAAGTTCCTTTCCGGTACCGCTTTCACCAAGGATAAGCACCGAGATCTCAGAATTACCAACGATCTTCATATTATTAAGTACGGCCATCATACCCGGGCTATTACCGATAATATCTTTAAACATATCATCTGAAAAATCCTTCGGAACTGAAGTATCGGCCGATATCCCCTGTTGGTTTTGTTTATGGAGATATAAAGCTACATCTAAGGACACCAGAACATCCTTTTCCCGGAAAGGTTTAACCAGGAACCCATAAGGACGGGTCGCTTTCGCTGCATTTAAAACCTCCTTGCTGGAGTTTGCTGACAAAAAAATAAAGGCGATATTTTCTTCTCTCAGTATCTTGGCAAGATCTATACCTGTCAATTTCCCCTGAAGCCGGATATCCAGTAAAACCAGATCCGGTTTCTCTTCTTTTTTTATCTTCTGCGCCTCGGCAACAGATGACGCTAGAGAACATACTGCGTAACCTGCTTTACGTAGAATTATCCGTAGATTATTCGCTTCTATAAACTGGTCTTCAACGATAAGTATTTTTGTATTCATATATTTATAATTCAAGACAAATTATCAGGATTCGCCAGATCGACCACGTTCAGAGCGCTTTGTCTAAAAACAACTTTAATCTTTAGACCATGGGTAGTATCAAAGCTAATTTCACCATCGATCTCCTTGGTCAAACCCTTCATTAATTCTATACCCATCGCTCCTGCATCAGGATGGCGCAGGTCTTCTTTTATCCCAACGCCGGTATCAGCTAGTTCCAGTGTTATCTGATTCCCTAAATTATACAAAGAAATCAAGATTTCACCGCGCATTTGATCAGGAAATGCGTACTTAATGGAATTGGTCAGCGCTTCGTTAATTATCAATGATATTGGTATAGCCAGGGAGGAGTCAAGACTGATTTTTTCAAGCTCGTAGCTAAAATATATTTGATCGGAGACATGAAAACTATCTTTAAGATATTGTACCAGTTCGGGGATATACACAGACATCTCTATTGTTTGCAGATCAGCCGATTGATATAATTTTTTGTGGATCAGTGACATGGCATAAATCCGATTTTGACTCTTTTCTATAGCACTCAATGCGTCACTTTCAAGATAAGCTGCTTGTGACTCCAGCAGGCAAATAACAGTGTGCAGATTATTTTTAACGCGGTGATGAACTTCTTTTAAAAGCCATTCCTTTTCCTCCCTTAAAACCTTTAACTGATGGTTTTTATGGTCAATTATTTCATCTTTTTTAGTGATAATATCATTCTTCTTTAAAATAGCCTCACTTTTTTTTTTGATGATTAAAAGCCTTAGCTTTTTATTTCTATATAACTCATAAAGCAGGAGGCCTATTATTAGAATGATAATTATAGTCATAAAGCTGATCGTATGGGCGTTCTGGTATCTGAGTAAGTAAAAAACGTATCTATCAGCATTGATGTTTAATTGCTATAAGGCAATAGGGTGTATTATTCAAACGGCATTATTTATTACGCCTTTGTAATAAATAACAGGGAATGACTTTTTGATCTTTAACGAAAATCAGTTCGCCAAATATTAATGTGACCACTACATCGAAAACACCTCTAAAAAGGTCGAGCATTGATCTCATTTTATATCCTCCATTTTCCATAGGCTTTTCAGCGTTTTATCTAATGGTCATGGCAACTAGTGTGCCACATAGGTTAAAATGTTTGTAATCAGATAAGTATATAATAAATTTAATCTTATAAACTGTGATATATCACAGTTTATAAGATTAATGGTGAAATACCGCAACTAATAACAGCCGAAAGTAATACTAAAAGGCAAGGTATATATTGGGGCCTCTGCAGGTATCCCACCGCTCTTCCTGCTGAAATATGAATCAAACAAATGGATATTTGAAAAACACATAATTTACCTTTCCTACATCATAGACATCGTACATATGGCTACCTGTTTCAGGAAAACTGACACCAAATTCGGCCTGTTCTTCAAAGTATGCCTCGGTGATTAATGCATATGTATGGCAACCGACATGGTTTTTTAATAAACGGTGAGCTTCGACAACCGTTGAACCGTAAAGTTTTTTAAATCCGCCTACTGAATACTCAACTAAAGGCCCGTAATGCACGACCAACTTGATAGATAAATCGGCTACTTGCGGAAATCTTTCGGAAGAAGAAGAAACAAGTTCATTAAAATCGCGCAGCATCACCTGAAACTGTGCCAGAATTTCGCAGACGGGTATCGGAATATCAAAACTATAATATAACACAGCATCACCTTCAATTTCGGATATTTTAAAGAGGTTTATAATGTCTTGAAGTAGGGTTTCAAGTAAAGCCCTTACGATGCGGACTCCATCTAATGGTGTTGTATCCATTACGAAGTGAGAGTAACCGCTAATATCAACGATAAATACGGTGCCGTAACCAGCTGCTTCATTATAAAGAGAACCTACCTGTTTAGTCATTGGATAATGGTACTGATAACTATAAGCTAATCATAATGGCATATTATTATCGTGCCAATAACATAAAATTCTAATTTTCAATCATTTATAACATTATAAATGTTATATAAACTGCGAAATTTCGCAGACTTTCAACTTAAATCACTTTAATTGAACTTTTTTATATTAAAATGTCCCGTAAATATCACTACCATACAATGAAAGCAAGAAAGTCTAGCTGTATTTTTATTGTCACTTCCCAATAAAGTATTTCTTAAACTATAAGCCAGTGGTATTCGAATACAGTTAATTAACTGTGTGCGTCGCCCAACTTCGAGATTTTTTCATTTAAAATATCAGAACTATTATTTTCCGGTTATTTGATTAGGTAGAAAATTATTCTACGATCATTGATTGCAAGAAAGCTATATTCATATTTTAATTATCGGCAGTACCGAAACACTTGTCAAAAGATATGTCACAGACGTAGCATACTTGTAACAATGGAATCCTTTAATTTTAATGAACTACCCGAAGTAATCCGACTATTGTTCGAAAAGGTTGAGCAGATCGAACTTTTGGTAATTAATCTGCAGCCCAAAGAAATAGATGAAGATGAACTTTTGGATATAACTGAAGCTGCGGCGTTTTTGAAAGTATCAGTAGCATCGCTTTATACTAAAGTAAGTCGAAAAGAAATCCCGGTAAGTAAACCCGGAAAAAGGTTATATTTTAATCGTTCAGAACTTAAAAACTGGATAAAGCTTGGCCGAAAAAAAACAGCGTATGAAGTCTGCGCCGGCGTTAATGATCAACAGAAAAGAAACCAAAGAAGGATTAATCATAAGTTAGACAAATTCGGCTAATATTATTAAAGTCTGAAAACTGCAGCGAACGGACCTTTTCGTGCCATCATTATTTCTCAGCGCGATGTAACTCTTTTAACCTTTAGCTTACCAAGATCAAGCTTTATCCTTTCTGCGGCTGCTCTCTTCATTTTATCTTTAACTTTTGTATAAATTACTGTGGTTTTAAGCACTTTATGACCAAGCAGTTTTGAAACTGTCAGCAAATCGGTACCAAACTCCAGTTGAAGAGTGGCATAAGTATGCCGGAAGCTGTGGAAGGTTATGTTTTTGAAAATCCCGGCGTCCTTTAACCAGACCTTAAAACAATCCCGCATACTGGAATACGCTAAACCTGGAAACACCCTTTCATCCGGTTCACCTCGTTCTCCCATGACCTCAACTGCCTGATCAGATATGGGTAAGATCTCCGCGCCGTCTGTTTTTTCCTGTGTGAATTGTAAATAATAACCGCCCGTTGTGCCACGCACCTCCGACCAGTACAAGGTTTGTATATCTGAAAAACGCAGACCGGTCAACCCGGAACAAATTGCTGCCCTTTTGATCAAGTCAGATCTTGCCGGTGTATCCACCAGCAATTGAAATTCTTCTAATTCAAGTTGTTCCCTATGCGTTTCCTTAAGTTTGATAGGGTTTACCTGGCTGTAAAGGTCAATCGTTAACAGCCCCTGTCTGTAAGCACGTTTTAAAATATTCCTAAATTTGGCAAAATAGGATGCCGCAGTATTACGTGAGATAGGGCGTCCGCGACGGCTTATTCCCGGGCCGCTCAGCATAAAATTTTTATAGTCTTCGCACATGAACTCATCCAGGTCATTGAAGCTCAAATCGTGCCCGGAAAATGCAACAAAGTATCTGTATGCCATCGCATTGTTATCACAGTCCGAATGCGTTTTTGCACAGGTAAACTGCTTAAAAAAATCAACAAAGCTGGAACTCCTGTCCCGGTTCGAAATAAAGCCATATTTGCGATTTTGAATGTCAAGTAGGCGCTTTGCCCTGATATTTTCAATCAGCTCATTAGTCTCTGTATTATGATTACGTTCCCACAAATTGGAGGGCTTTTCATAAATGAAAATGTCCAGAAACTCGTACCGTTGAGGTTTGCCTGTTTTAGAATTACGCAAAGGCGGTGAAAAATCGAAGTAAACCGATAGACGTCCTTTTGTTAAAGCTTTTTTTCTGATGTGCACTTTTGCCATGTTTATATTTCTTCTTTATTAAATATTTTATTCAGGTCTGATTTAGCAACATAAGTGTACCGGCCTTCCTGAAATTTGAAAAGTTTATGCCTTTTGATCAGGTTGAATAAAGCCGATTCAGATATGTTAAAGAGTTGCATGGCTTCAGCCATGTGATAGCACTCCGACACCTTTGGTGGTTTGAGTTCATTTAACTTTACAACATCAGGCAATTCGAAGATCCGATTGATGTCAGAACGGCGGACAGTCGTTTTTCTTTCAGACAGGTTAACAGCACGTATTTTGCCCAAATCGATTAAACGATACATCATCTTATCTGATGTATTGAGCAGTTTAGCAGCCTTCTTTACAGTTAGAAATTCTGATTCATTATTATCGTCTGATTTAGATTCAAGTACTTTTTTGACAACCTGATCCATCGCAGCTGTTTTGGTATTGCGCGAACGCTGTTTTCCATTCCGCTTATTACAGAGCTTACTGCAAAACCTGGTCACTGTAGTTTTTGCTACAAATACATTTCCGCATTGTTCACATAATCGATTTACTGTAAAATTCGAACTCATAACACAAAATCTTCAAATTCATCAGGCAAAATTTTGGCAAAGAAATTCCATGCGATAATTTCTCCCTTTTTAAAACATTAAAAATCAGACTGTTACTGCAACCAGGGGAGATGACCGGGGACTTAACCACTGATGATTATTTCTACCATCATCTGTTGTAATTCCCCCGCATTTAAAGGTAATTAAGCGTATATAAGCCCCATTAGGGGTAAATAAGGGTATATAAGCGACTTAATTTCTCCTCAAATTTTCAATCTCAAAAAAAATCACTTTTGAGTAACAAGATAGTACCAAAAATAAGAAATAGAACGCTAATTATCCAAGAATTTGGACAAGCGAAATAGTTATAACTTATTAACAATGAGTTATTTACTTGTCGTAAGTTGTCGTAATTTTGTGGTGTTTGTTGGGGCTACTTGCCGATACAGAACTTGCTAAATATATTCTCCAGCAGATCATCTGTAGTAACGGCCCCGGTTATTTCCCCCAGGTAGTGCAAGGCCTGTTTTATATCCATCGACAGGAAATCGGAAGTAACCGTATCTATCCCGCTTAATACCCTTATCAATGCTTCTTCGGTTTTTTGCAGGGCTTCCAGGTGGCGAATATTGGTTACCAGTGTTTCGTGTCCGCTTAATTGCTCTTTTATGGCAGCATGGTATATTTTGCTTTTTAGCTCATCAATATGCTGCTTTTCTTTGGCAGATACAATGATCGCTTTATCGGTATGTGGCAGGGCTAATAATTGCTCCTGGTTTAGCAAATCGGCTTTGTTTGCTACCAGCAGCATGGTTATACCGGGCTTTTGCAGGCTTTCTATATCACTGTTTAAATCGGCAAGGGTTATTTGCTCTGCATCATAAACATAAATTAATAAGGCGCTCTGGCTTATCTTTTCCATAGTACGCTGCACCCCTATTTGTTCAATAGCATCTGTAGCTTCGCGGATACCGGCAGTATCAATCAGGCGGAAGTTAATGCCTTGTATGTTCAGTACTTCCTCAATAGTATCGCGTGTAGTCCCGGGGATATGGCTTACAATAGCACGCTCCTCGTTCAACAAGGCGTTCAATAAGGTAGATTTTCCTGCATTTGGCCGGCCGGCAATAACCGTATTTACACCATTCTTTATGGCGTTACCCAGTTCAAATGATTGTATCAGGCTGCCTATGATACGGGTAATATCGTGTGTTAGTTTTTTTAGCTGATCGCGGTTAGCAAATTCTACGTCTTCTTCGGCAAAATCAAGTTCAAGCTCAATTAATGATGCAAACTGAACCAATTGCTCGCGTAATTGTGCAAGCTGGTTACTAAACCCGCCGCGTAACTGCTGCAAGGCTATCTGCTGCGAAGCTTTTGAGTTTGAGGCTATCAGGTCGGCTACGGCTTCCGCTTGCGAAAGGTCGAGCTGGCCGTTCAGGAACGCCCTTAAGGTAAACTCGCCTGCTTTAGCAGCGCGTGCGCCGTTTTTGATCAGCAGTTTAATAATCGACTCGATAATGTAATTTGAACCATGACAAGAGATCTCTACCACATTCTCGCGGGTGTATGACCGGGGCGCAACAAATAACGAAGCAACCACTTCATCCAGTTCCATATCACCATCAACAATACGCCCAAAATGCAGCGTGTGCGAGGCCTGCTTGGTAAGGTCTTTCCCTTTCCAAACTTTCTGGGCAATGGTTATGGCATCCGGGCCAGATAGCCTGATCACCCCTATTGCCCCTATGCCATTTGGTGTAGCAAGCGCTACTATAGTTTCTTCTTTATCGTTAGTCATTCGTCATTACATCATTAGTCATTGGTTGCATTTGCCAACTTACTACAAAAGTAAAACAAATTACCGTTGTAACAGTTAAACCCATACTTTGTACTACTTTACAATGACTATTAACCAATGACAAATGACTTAAAAAAATTATCTTCGCCACACTATGGTAACTTTTTTTGAAGCTTCGCTCGATACTATTTCTGTACACCATGTTGGCAATCAATCTGTGGGCGAAATGTACGCCCTGTCTGGAACACCGCTTGAGTTGAAAGATGAGGTCATCCCCAATCTGTTGATGCAATATTTCCTGAAACCATTTGAAAAAGCAAACGAGGTTTACCACCTGATGCATAGCAGCGGCGACCTCGCCCTTAATGAGCTGCATAACTTTACCACTAAGGTTTTTGAGGATAAGGAGCGGTTCCACGAAATGTCTGAACAGATTGCCAAACACTTGTACAAAGTAAGCACGCATCCTAACATAAAGGGCGGCGAGTTATACATCGTATATTTTAATAATGTACAGATAGAAGGTAACCCGCTTGATGCCATTGGTATATTTAAATCAGAAAACAAAGAAACTTACCTTAAAGTATACCCGGACCAGGGCGGCTTCGCGGTTGATTATGAGCAGGATGCTATCAACATCAACAAACTGGATAAAGGCGTGCTTATTTTCAACATCGAAAAAGAGAACGGTTACAAAGTGGTAGTGGTTGATAAAGTTACCGGCGGGCAGGATGCCGCGGTTTATTGGAAGGACGAGTTTTTACAGTTAAAGATCCGTAACGATAGCTTTAACCAAACCAGCAACGCGCTGGGTGTATACAAAAACTTTGTAACCCAAAAGCTTGACGATGAATTTGAAATGAGCAAAGCTGATAAGATTGACCTGCTAAACCGATCTATGAAGTACTTTAAGGAAAAAGAAACCTTCGACCTGGATGAGTTTAGCGAAGAGGTAATCAGTAACCCCGAAGCCATAGCATCCTTTAAAACATTTAAAAGCCAGTACGAAGAAGAGTTTGACACCCCTATCGGCGATAGTTTTGAGATATCCGGCAACGCCGTTAAAAAACAAGCCCGTATCTATAAAAGCGTATTAAAGCTGGATAAGAACTTCCATATTTATATTCATGGCGATAATAAGCTGATTGAAAAAGGCTTTGATGATGATAAAGCGATGAATTATTATAAAGTTTATTTTAAGGAGGAAGCGTAAGATTTATGGCGGCCGCACAAATTTTAATTATCGTATTTATTGCCGCTCATTTACTTGTGGCAGCATTAGCCATTTTTAAAACTATTAAAGCGCCTGTTTTAACCAAAACCCAAAAACGACTCAATATCTTCCTTATTCTATTATTCCCTTTTATTTGGTCGGTTCTTATTTATTTTATCCTGAAAAAAGAAATGGTCTCGTACGAGGCAAGGAAGAATATAAACAGATCTACCGATTTTTACGAGAGCGGTATTGCTATGAATAATTCAGCCTCCCATCACTAACACCCGGCTTAATTCATTCGGATGTAACCTTCTCTCTTTCAGTGTTGTCTCATGCCACCATGAGCCTCACACAACCTTTGCATCTGCGGTTAGCTTTCAAAAGCCTGCTGGTTTTCCAGTTCTTCTTTTTTTTGATGCATGAGTTGCATGAGCTTGCCCATATTATAACGGGGCGAATATTATGCGGTGCCTGGGGCACACGCGATTTTAACGTATGGCAACTATGCGAACCCTGCAATGTAAGCTACCCGCAGATAGCCACCTTTGCCGGGCCCATATTTACGTTTGTAATGCTTTGGCTGGGCCGGTATTGGTTAAAGCATGGCTCATCAACCTCAATAAGATCTTTAGGGCTGGTGTTTATATTTGGTAATATGCCTTTCGGGCGTATGTATATGGCCGCGACAGGTTCAGGCGATGAGGTTTACGGGTTGCGCTCGCTGTTCATCAATTCCGATCATTCAAATTTGCTATGGGTAAAATTATTGGGCTTTGTTATTGTCGCGCTGATTTGTGTGCCGCCGCTTGTAACAGCTTATCGTGCTATAGCCAATAAAAGAAAACTCATCATATTTGTATCCTTGCTTATTTTACCACTGATGTTAGATACCGTTATTTTGCTCATACTCCTAAACGGGGTATTGGCTAAAGGGATATTGAACCAGGTATTTATAATGGGTACACCTTTACTGGTAACACTTTGGTTTATCAGTTGCCTGGCAATTGTAAGCATCGGGTTTAAATGCTTAACACATTTCGCGGTTAAAGAAGTTAATCCTCGCTGATAAGATAATTGATCTATAAAAATGATTAAACAAATTAAGTAGTATATACTTTATATGTAAGCTAAAGGTAAAATGAACGGATCACGATAGTGAATTGTTGCCATTTAATTATTTGTAGCATACCTTAGTTTAATAAATTAACATGATATGAGTACTGAAAAAGCTATTTTGGCAGGCGGTTGTTTTTGGGGTGTAGAAGAATTGATCAGGCATTACCCGGGTGTTGTTTCTACCGTTGTGGGTTACACAGGTGGTAACGTGCCTAATGCAACTTACCGAAACCACGGTACACATGCTGAAGCGATAGCAGTAGAATTCGATCCCTCAGTTTTATCTTATCGTGCATTATTGGAATACTTCTTCCAGATCCATGACCCTACAACACGTAACAGGCAAGGTAATGACATCGGCACCTCCTACCGTTCTGCCATTTTTTATACTAATGAAACTCAGCGCGAAACAGCTAATGCGTTGATCGCCGAAATGGATGCGTCAGGGGTTTGGCCCGGTAAAATAGTTACCGAAGTGGTACCTGAAACTAATTTTTGGGACGCGGAAGAAGAGCACCAGGATTATTTAAAAAAACACCCTTATGGGTATACATGCCATTTTGAACGGCCCGACTGGAAATTAGCTTAGTATAATTTATTCTTCAGGCTCTCCACAGTAAGACAGTTTCATAAAAACAAGCACTTCGTTGTTTACATCATCCGGGGTAAGCATCCTGAAATGATGATTGAACTGTTGTTGCCCCGGCACCTGGGCTATTTTCTGGAAACACAGATTATCCGGATACTCTTGCTTAAATGGAAATACTACGTGGATGAAGTTCTTGCCTAACTGGGTAATGTATGCAATTCTTTTATGACCATTATCCAAACCTATCATGCTCTTTAACGGCACTGCCTCAATACGCCCAATTGTGTTGAAACTGTTTATAAAATGGTTAAACAGGGCGAGGGTGTGTTCGCTTTTGCCGGTTAGGAAATCTGATAGACGGTATTCTTCTGATGCTGCCATAGGTGTGTCCTTTGATTAAATATAGTCAAATTGTCCTAAAGAGATTGCTTCGTACCTCGCAATGACGCGTGCGATAGGTTATTTGCTCAATCAAACTCAGGCAGTATGCCTTCAATTCCCCAACGCTCTTCAATGCCCAGGCCAAACAACGCAAAATCGTATTTAACAGGATCAGCCGGGTCGAATTCTTTGAGGCGTTCGGTTAGCTCAACCGCGGTTTGCCAGTCGGTTTGTTTGCGGTTAATGAGCTTGAGCTTACGGGCCACACGGTCTACATGCAGGTCGCACGGGCAGATCAGTTCTGCAGGTTTTAGCTTATTCCAGATACCGAAATCAACACCGTTATCATCCTTCCGAACCATCCAGCGCAGAAACATGTTTAGCCTTTTGCAGGTTGATTTTTGCGATGGCGACGACACATGCTTTTTTGTACGGTGAGGAAAATCGGGCAGGGAAAAGAAATAGAAACGAAAATGGTTGAGAGCCGCTTCGGCACCAATTGTTTTGTCACCCTGAGCTTGTCGAAGACCAGAGCCGGGCACAAAAGCGTCCTCCAAACTCTCAAAGTTCTCATAGTGCCATCTAAAAAACGATATAAAATACAGCGTATCTATATCATTAAAGGTGCGGTGTTTAAAGTGCAGCAGCTTCTTTAGGTCGGGTTCTTCGTGATTGATGATAAAATCGTAAGGTGCGCCATCCATCAGGGTGATCAATTCTTTACACTTATTGATGATGGTAACCCTTTGCCCCCATGCCAGTGTTGCGGCCCAAAAACCCATGATCTCGATATCCTGTTTTTTGCTGAATAGATGCGGGATGCTTACCGGGTCGTTCGCAATAAACTCCGGGCGGTTATATTGGGCTACTTTTTGGTCGAGGAACACTTTAAGGTTATCGTTCATGGCAATCAAAAAACGTCATTGCCAGGAACGAAGCAATCCCTTTAAGTTATTCCCTTATACAAGGTGTATCAGATTGTCCTAAAGAGATTGCTTCGCACCTCGCAATGATGCGTAAGTTGTATTTGTTTTAAGCTAACGCTTGTTTCAAATCTTCCAGCAGATCCTCAATATCCTCTACCCCTACGCTTAGGCGCAGCAGGTTATCTACCACACCGGCTTTATCGCGCTCGGCTTTAGGGATACTGCCGTGGGTCATGCTTACGGGGTGGTTTATCAGTGATTCCACACCGCCTAATGATTCGGCCAGGGCAAATACTTTAAAAGAGCCTGCAATACGGTAGGTATCCTCCAATGTAGCATCCTTTAACACAATAGAAATCATCCCACCAAAATCGCGCATTTGCTTTTTGGCGATGTCATGATTTTTTGAATCAGGGAATCCCGGCCAGTAGATCTTCTCAACACGTGGGTGGTCTTTCAAAAACTCGGCAACCTGGCGGCCGTTCTCACAATGCGCTTTCATCCGCAAATGCAGGGTTTTAATGCCGCGTAATACCAAAAAGCTATCCATAGGGCCAGGTGTAGCACCACAGGCATTATAAATAAACCAAAGCCTTTTGTAAAGCTCCTCATCGTTCAGCATCAGGGCGCCCATCACTACATCGCTGTGCCCCCCAATGTATTTGGTAACTGAGTGCATTACCACATCAGCGCCAAGGTCGATAGGGTTTTGCAGGTATGGCGAGGCAAAAGTATTATCAACCACAAACAGCAGGTTTTTAGCTTTGGTTATTTTGCCTACCGCTTCAATGTCTACCACCTGCATGGTTGGGTTGGTTGGTGTTTCTATCCAAACCAGCTTGGTTTTATCGTTTACATATTCGTTGATAATGTCGGGGTTGCTCAAATCCAAAAAATGGAATTTGACACCATAGTTAGCATATATCTTGGTAAATATACGGTACGAACCACCATACAGGTCGTTACCGGTAATAACTTCATCGCCCGGGGCAAGCAATTTCATTACGGCATCGGTAGCGCCCATACCGCTCGAAAAAGCGAGGCCAAACTTTGCATTCTCCAGGGCAGCCAAACAATCCTCCAATGCCTTGCGGGTTGGGTTTGTACCGCGCGAGTACTCATACCCCTTATTATCGCCCGGCGATTTTTGCCAGTAGGTTGATGTTTGGTATATCGGCGTCATGATAGCACCGGTAGTTGGGTCGGGCTCCTGCCCTGCGTGTATTGCTTTTGTTCCGAATTTCATGGTTAGTGCGATGATTAGAGTGCGAAGTGCGGGAGTGACGTGCGTTTAACCGCGCTCGCTCCCCACACCCCGCACCAAATTAATATGCCCGTGCAAACAACACCCTCTGTGTAGACGGTTTGCCCGTCAGGATGCACTTGCCTTCTTCCTGTTTATTGTTCAAAGGTATACAACGGATTGTAGCCTTAGTTTCATCTTTTATTTTTTGCTCGGTTTCGGCAGTACCATCCCAATGGGCCGATATAAAGCCCGGCTGTTCATCAAGCATACGTTTAAATTCGTCGTAGGTGTCAACCTCTGTGGTATTCTCCGTACGGAAATCTGAAGCCTTTTTATAGATGTTCACCTGTATCTCCTCTAACAATGCCTCGATATGTGCTGCAAGGCCTTCCTGGTTTACAGTTTCCTTAGTTTTGGTATCTCTCCGTGCCAGTTCTACGGTTCCGTTTTGCATATCGCGGCTACCAATAGCAACACGCAATGGCACACCTTTCAGTTCGTACTCTGCAAACTTGGCACCCGGGCGGTGCGTATCGCGTTTATCAAATTTTATGCTGATATCTTTTGAACGCAGCTCTTTTGTTAAAGCGTTTACAAAGGTGGTGATGTTTTCCAGTTCTTCATCGTGCTTGTAAATAGGTACCACAACAACCTGTATTGGCGCCAGTTTTGGTGGCAATACCAAACCCGCATCGTCAGAGTGGGCCATGATCAACGCCCCAATTAAACGGGTTGATACCCCCCAAGAGGTTGCCCAAACAAAATCCTGTACGTTTTCTTTATTGGTGAACTTCACATCAAACGCCTTGGCAAAGTTTTGCCCTAAAAAGTGCGATGTACCTGCCTGCAGGGCTTTACCATCCTGCATTAAAGCTTCGATGCAGTAAGTATCCAGCGCGCCGGCAAAACGCTCGTTTGGTGTTTTGCGGCCTTTTACAACCGGTAATGCCATCCAGTTTTCGGCAAAATCAGCATAAACATCAAGCATTTGCTCGGTTTCGGCTATTGCTTCGTCGGATGTGGCGTGGGCGGTGTGGCCTTCCTGCCATAAAAACTCGCTGGTACGCAGAAATAAACGGGTACGCATTTCCCAGCGCATTACGTTGGCCCATTGGTTAACCAGTATAGGCAGATCGCGGTAGCTCTGGATCCAGCCACGATAGGTATTCCAGATGATCGTTTCTGATGTTGGGCGAATAATTAATTCTTCCTCTAATTTTGCTTCTTCATCTACAATAATATTCCCCTCTCCATCGTTTTTGAGGCGATAGTGTGTCACAACGGCACATTCTTTTGCGAAGCCCTCTACGTGGCTGGCCTCTTTTGAGAAAAAAGACTTTGGAATGAGCAGCGGGAAATAAGCATTTTGGTGCCCTGTTTCTTTAAACATTTTGTCGAGCACTGCCTGTATTTTTTCCCATATAGAATAGCCATACGGCTTAATGATCATACATCCTCTCACGGGCGAATACTCGGCCATGTCAGATTTAATTATTAAGTCGTTAAACCATTGCGAGTAATCTTCGTCTTTACTTATGACACCTTTGCTCATTTTGTGATATTTGGATTATAATTTGATCTGATATTTAACATTTAGCAGGAGTCAAATTTATAAATTTATACGTTTATTTGGCCTTAGAACTTTACATCCTTACAAAAATGAATAGGAACCTTATTAAAGGAATGATTTTTATCGGTGCTATAGCGCTGAGTTCCTGCTCCGTTAACAAAACCGCATCCACATCAAAAAACGACGACGACGTGTATTTCTCGCGCGCGACCGCGGCCGAAGAACCTGTTTACATTACCAGAAATGAGCAATATAACCAGGATGCCGACGACGAAAACAGCGACGATGAGGATTATTTCTATTACGATGATTACGCATCGCGTATAAACCGTTTCAGCTATTTTTCGCCATTTGGTTATTATGATAATTTCTACTCGCCTTATGGCTACGGCTATGGTGGCTACGGCTTAGGCATTGGTTTTGGCTACGGTGGTGGTTTTGGTTATGGCTCGCCATGGTATTATGGTGGTGGCTTTGGCTACGGTTTAGGTTTTGGTTACGGCTTAGGTTTTGGCTATCCATGGGGTGGCTATGGCTACGGCGGGTTCTATTCACCATACTGGGGCGGCTACTACGGTTCTGGCTTCTGGGGCTCTTATGCATATAATAATAACGCACGTCCATTCAGAGGTAACGGCAGCCCGGGCAGCCAGGCATTTGGCAACCGTTCGCGTTCCGCCTATAACGGAAACAACAATGGCATAGGCTATATCCCATATAGGGGCACACGCGGGGTTAGCAGCGGCGCTAATGGCAGGCCAGGTTATAGCGATACACGCGCCACAAGGGGCGTACGCCCGGTTAGCAGGCCAACCTATCAACCAAGTGTTGAGCGCTCTGCACCTTCATCATTTGGTGGTGGCGGTTCAAGAGGCGGTGGCGGCTCAAGCGGCGGCGGTGGCGGCAGGCCGGTAAGGAATTAATGATAACATCAACCTAACACATTTTATGAAAATTAAATATATACTAAGTGTAATTGCTATAGTAGCATTTACCAAAAATAGCTTTGCCCAGTATTCGCAGGATGCCATCAGGTTCTCGCAAACCGTAAACGGATCAACATCGCGTATAAAGGCTGTTGGCAATGCGGGTACCGCAGTTGGCGGCGATCTAAGTAACATCAGCGGTAACCCTGCCGGTTTGGGCTTTTTTACCCGGTCGGAAGTTAGCATTACGCCCGAGTACGATAACTCAAAATCAAAATCTACTTACTTTGGGCAGGCTAATTCTGCAACCAAGAATAAGGTTAACCTAAATAATGCGTCGCTGGTTCTTTACAACCAGCTAAGCAAACCACGTGGCGCTGATAAAAGCAAAGGCTGGCTTAGCGTAAACTACGGTGTAGCTTTTAACCGTACCAATAATTTCGATCAGAATATTCATTATGGCGGTACAAACAATGCCAGTTCCATTAATAACTACTACGCGAACCAGGCTAACCAGTTTGGTATAGGTAATGGTGATTTAACCGATATGGCCTATAAACAAAACCTGATAGACCAATATGACCTTGGTACTACTCCTCCTACTTCAGAGTTCAGGAGTAATAATTCTTTAAGGAGTGATAATTCTTTAATACCGATTGCCCAGGAAGGATTTATTAACCGTTCGGGTAGCCAGTCGGCTGTCGATTTTTCTGTCGGCGCTAACTATAGCAATAAATTATACCTGGGTTTAAGCTTAAGCTTTACCGATATCAATTATAACTCGTTCAGCACTTTTTACGAAGATGGCTCTTTATCGAGGTTTGAGGGCACCCCTCCTGCTGGTATAGACCGCAGCTATTCTTCGGCTTACTCGCAGAACCAGGCAACCAGGGGTACAGGCTTTAGCGCCAAGGTTGGTGTTATTTACAAACCTGTAGAAGCAGTACGTTTAGGTGCAACATTTACCTCTCCTACTTTTTATAATATTGATGATACTTATAACGAGGGTATTGCATCAAGCATAAACAATGAGGCAACAGTATCACAAAACTCGGGCAATTACACGCTTAACTACAACCTGCGTACCCCTTTAAAATTAGCAGGTGGTGCAGCTGTATTTATTAAAAACTTTGGTTTTATTACCGGCGATGTAGAGTATGTTAATTACAGCACTGCCCACCTAAGCAGCAACCCCGATTATAATGCCGATTACCGTGACAACGGCGATATTAAAAACTTATACAAATCAGCTATTAACGCCCATGTTGGTGCAGAAGCCCGCATAACCAGTTTCTTTTTACTGCGTGGCGGTTACGGTATACAAGGTGATGCCCGTAAAGATTACGGCAGCGATATTAAAACTACCAGCGGCGGCATTGGCCTGCGTTTTGGTGCTTACTATGTTGATGCTACTTACGCCCACTCAACCGGTACACAAACCATATTCCCTTATGATATTGGCACTAACAGCCCGGCTGCTATGTTAAGAAATAGTAATGACAACGCTTATTTAACTTTAGGATACCGTTTCTAACCCCAGCCCCTTGAAGGGGTAATTTTTGAAAAGCAAAAAGCCGTTTAAGACTTATCTTAAACGGCTTTTTTTATTCTGCTCCCTCTTCAGGGTGCTGGGGGGAGTTAGTCTTCGTTCACAAATGAGCGCAGCATCCAGGTGTTCTTTTCTTTGAACTGCATAAAGCGGTTTACCATATCGTTGGTGCCGTCGTCGCCTGCATCAGCTGTGATAGCTAATATCTCGCGCTCCATTTCAATCAGGGCGGCCATATCCTCAATAATAGCCTTCACCATGGCTTTATCTTTTAAACCGATGGTATTTATTTCCTTGATGGTAGATGTGGTTATATAATCTTTAAAAGTGCTGTATGGCGGTTTACCTAAAGTAAGGATTCTTTCGGCAAGCTCATCAATTGTAGTTAAAGCGGCGGTATATAGTTCTTCGAATTTAATGTGCAGCGTAAAAAAGTTCGAACCCTTAACATTCCAGTGGCAACCACGTAATTTCTGATAATGGATATGATAATTTGCCAGCAGGTCGTTCAGGTGATCAACTACGGGTTTTACTTTTTTTTCTTCAAGGCTTATTTTTTCAGCGTCCATGATGTGTGTGATTTTAGTTTGTTGTGATAACAGCCCTTTCCGGGCTTTGTTCATCAAATTTAAACAGTTTAATATTAATACCCATATTTGCACCTTTAAATGACAATGCTACAACCATCCATCTCCCAAGCCTTTAGCGGCACCGTATGGCGCCTGCAAATTGACGGGCAAACAGGCATAATGGCTGTTGAATTACGCAATGAAAAGGAGAAACAAACAAGCTTTGCATCGCTGAATTTACTTACCGGCGAGGTATGTTTTGATAACCTGATTATGCCCGAGCGCTGGCTTACCGGAATCGAAGCTGTTTATAATGGCATTATATTATTACATTATTACAAGCACGAGAGTGGCCCCGAGCATAAAACCATTATTGCTGTTGATGCCAAAACAGCTGCAGAAGTTTGGAGCAATTATAACCTGGCGTTTGACCATCTCTCCGTTAACGGCCCTGTGGTATATAATACCAACATCCAGCCAAAAAAACTATTGCTGATTAATGTACTTACTGGCCAAACCATAAGGCCTTATGATGCCCTACAGGACAAACCTTTAGAGCAGGAGATAGTAATACCTGATATGCTACCCGCCAACCAATTACTACCCGGCAGCCTGCCCGATGAGCCGTATGGAAATATGGTGCATTATCTAAACCATAATAGTTACAGAATTGTATCTTTGCACACTTTAAAAAATGGGGCGCTGCAACAGCACCTTTATATTTTAAAAGATGCCGAAGTGGTTTATTACGATTTATTGAACCGGCATATACAAAAATTACAACCCGAGGCGTTTGTATTACATAAAAACATCCTCATTTATATAAAAAACAAGGCCGAAATAAAGGTTTTAGAAATATAAATTACTGAATAAGAATTTATTATGAAATTTAAAATACTATTATTATCCACTGTTTTGCTTAGCCTCACTTCTACCCTTTTTGCATCGGCCCCGGTTGATTCTGTTGGGGTGGAGAACCTGAACGGTAAAAAAGTGATCCTGCATAAACTCGATCCGAAAGATAACTACTACTCTATAGGCCGTAAATACGGTGTTAGCCCAAAGGTTATTCAAAAATTTAATAACAATGCCAGTTTGCAAATTGGCCAGATCATTAAAGTACCTACTGAGCGGTCTATAATGGAAACGGTTAAACCTGCACCTGCCGTGCAGCCACCTGTACAAATACAGAACAAACCTACCGAGCAGGCACCCGCCAAAACAGAGCCAAAGCCTGTGGAGCAGGCACCGGTAAAAACACAGCCTGCGGTTACACTACAACAGCAACCTGCGCAAAACGAACAAAAGCCCGCACAAACACCGGTCCCCCCTGCAGCAACAACAGCCACTCAACAGTATAAAGTATCGGCACATGAAACGCTTTACGCCATAGCCAAGCGCTTTAATACCACGGTTGAGGCTATTACAACGCTTAACAATTTAAAAACTACCAACCTAACAGCGGGGCAGGTATTATTGGTACCCAATGGCGAGCCTGCACCGCAGCAGCCTGCTACTACAGCAGTAGCGCCGGCACATGTTGATACGCTTAAACGCGACTCGACCTACGTAGCTGTTACAGACAGTTTAGAAAACCATAAGGCAGGCGCCAATAAATATGGCCTGTTTGAGAAGAACGAGAAAGGCGTAGCCACCTGGATTGATGATGCAAGCCTTGACCCTAACAAAAAGCTTATATTGCACCGTACAGCCCCTATAGGCACGGTGATGCGTATAACCAACCCCATGAATAACCGCACAACTTTTGCCAAAGTGGTAGGCCGCTTTACTGACAGCCAGAGCACCCATGACGCACTAATTGTAATGACCAAAAATGTAGCCGCTGCCTTAGGCGCGCTCGACAAACGCTTTCAAGTAAATATAAGCTACGGTACTCCTAATGAATAAACCTTATGTAATTGGCGTTGCCGGTGGCAGCGGATCTGGTAAAACCTTTTTTTTAAAATGCTTTCTTGAACACTTCAGCGATGATGAGGTGTGCCTGGTATCGCAGGACGACTATTATTTCCCGGTGGCGCATAACATGACCAAACTGGAGAACAGGGAGTATAATTTCGACCTGCCGTCAACTATCGATCATGAGCACTTTGAGAATGACATTTTTAAGCTGCTCAACAACCAACCATTCATTAAACAGGAATACACCTTTAACAACCCGGATGCCACCCCCAAAATGCTGGAGATAAAGCCCGCCCCTATTATTATTGTAGAGGGCCTTTTTATCATGCACTTTGGTAAGATCAAAGATGTGCTGGATATGACGGTATTTATTGAGGCCGACGAGCACATTGCCTTACAACGCCGCCTTAAACGCGACCTGGAAGAGCGCGGTTACTCGAACGAAGATGTACATTACAAATGGGTAAACCACGTTGTACCGGCTTATAAAGAGTACTTGCTGCCTTACCGTGATGCGGCCGACAAGATCATCATCAACAACACTCAGGAAGCTGCCGATATTATTAAGATAACGGATGAAATTTCGAAAGAATTGCGCGAGAAGGTTTTAAACTAAGCCTAGTTAAGTATCAATCGCAGTTAAGCAACAGGTCGTAATATTTTTTCATTAAAACGGTGTCGTAGTTCACGAGGGAATTGTAGGCTTCGGTAACCAGCTCGTTCAAAATAGATGAGCCAAGCTGCCCTGCCCCATTGGGGATGGAATCATAATAGGTAATAAGCTCTTTAACCCTGATAATTTCGTACAATAACTTCTGGATCAGGTCCGTTTGTGCACCGGTCTGTATCCCTTGAGAGTTATTAAGAAAATCTAAAGGATCATTAGTAGTAGATGTCATTAGCAAATTAGTGCCGGCTTGATATTGTTTGTCTTTTATTATTCTTAACTAAAACAAACCAATAAGGTTCATGTTTTGTTTTACCTTTTTAATTTTTTTTGGCTAAAATAGCAAAACCCTCTAAAAAGAGGGTTTTGCACTATAAATTAAGGCTGATTAATTGTTATCAGCGGGTTTGCTTTGCTCTGGGCGAGGCAACAGCGCTTTACGCGAAAGCTTTAGTTTACCTTGCTTATCAACATCAAGCAGTTTTACACGCACTTCGTCGCCCACGTTAAAGATACCATCCATGGTCTCAATCCTGCGGTGATCAATTTCTGATATGTGTAATAAACCATCTTTACCAGGCATAATCTCAACAAATGCACCAAATGGCATTATTGATTTTACTTTACCTTCGTATATCTCGCCAACTTCCGGTTTAGAAGCAATAGCGCGGATACGGCTTAAAGCTGCATCGATAGCTGCCTTGTTATCGGCAAATACCTGTACAAAGCCCTGATTGTCTTTTTCTTCGATAGAGATGGTAGCACCTGTTTCGCGCTGCATTTCCTGGATAATTTTACCGCCGGGCCCGATAACCGCACCGATAAATTCTTTATCAATCTTGATCATTACGATACGCGGAGCGTGTGGTTTGTAATCCTCACGTGGTGCGGTCATGGTTTTAGCCATTTCGCCAAGGATGTGTAAACGGCCGTCTTTAGCCTGGTTTAACGCATTGGTTAAAACCTCGTATGAAAGGCCGTTTATCTTCAAGTCCATCTGTACAGCAACAATACCATTTTTGGTACCTGTTACTTTAAAGTCCATATCACCTAAGTGATCTTCATCACCAAGAATATCAGAAAGGATAGCATATTTAGTACCCATTTCGTTAGTGATCAATCCCATCGCGATACCAGATACCGGGTTAGATATTTTGATACCTGCATCCATCAAAGCCAATGTACCGGCACAAACCGTAGCCATTGATGATGAACCGTTTGATTCAAGGATATCTGAAACGATACGGATAGTGTAAGGGTTTTGATCCTCAGCTGGTAAAACACGTTTTAATGAACGCATAGCCAGGTTACCGTGGCCAATCTCGCGACGGCCTGCACCCCTGTTAGGGCGAACTTCACCGGTTGAGAAACCAGGGAAATTGTAGTGTAACAGGAATTTCTGGTATCCGTTGATGAACGCGCCATCAATCATTTGCTCATCATCCTTAGCACCTAAGGTAACAGTGGTTAATGATTGTGTTTCGCCACGGGTAAATACCGCGCTACCGTGCGCAGATGGTAAATAACCAACTTCGCTCCATATAGGGCGTATCTGGGTAGTAGTACGGCCGTCTAAACGTTTGCCCTCGTCTAATACAAGGTTACGGATAGCATCGTACTCTACATCATGGTAATATTTTTTTGCTAATGATTTTGTAATATCATCGATCTCGCCAAGCGTTTCGATGTAAGCATCACGTACTGCTTTAAAGCTTGCAGAACGCTCTTCTTTAGCAGAAGCAGCACCGGCAATAGCGTAAACCTGATCGTAAGTAGCAGCGTAGATGGCTTTTTTCAAATCCTCATTGCTGTGTTCGTGGTTGTAAACGCGTTTAACGGTTTTATTAAGCTCGGCAGTTAATTCCTTCTGAGCTAAACATTGTACTTTAATGGCGGTGTGTGCAAATTTAATAGCCTCAACCAATTCAGCTTCCTGGATCTCAGCAGATTCGCCTTCAACCATGTTGATGTCATGCTCGCTACCTGCAACAATAAACTCTAAAGTTGCGTTTTGCAGCTGGCTTAAGGTTGGGTTAATAACCAGTTGGCCATCAATTTTAGCAACACGTACTTCAGATATCGGGCCGTTGAAAGGGATATCAGAACAAGCTAAAGCAGCAGAAGCAGCTAAACCTGCAAGGCAATCAGGCATAATATCTTTATCGGCAGATATTAAAGAGATCATCACCTGTGTATCAGCATGATAATCATCCGGGAACATTGGGCGCAATGCGCGGTCAACCAAACGGGAGATCAAAACCTCATAGTCTGATAAACGTGCCTCGCGGCGTAAAAAACCACCCGGGATACGACCGGTGGCAGCGTATTTTTCTTGATAATCAACAGAAAGGGGTAAAAAATCGATACCCTCTTTTGCTTCCTGCGATGATACTACCGTAGCCAATAACATGGTATCACCCATTTTTATTACTACCGAGCCATCGGCTTGTTTGGCCAGTTTACCGGTTTCAATCTCAATGGTGCGGCCGTCACCTAAATCAATAACCTTTTTAATTACATTTAAACTCATCTTGTTTGTTTTGTGACGCGCTTTTCATCTTTCGGAGCGCATCGTTTTTTATGTGTGTGTATATTTGTTTCAAAAGTAAAAAAGCCATCCAAAAATAAACGGACGGCTTTTTATTAAAAACTTGTAAAAGTTATTTGATGATATCCCTAAGCGCTAACGCTTTGATAATAGCACGATATCTTTCAATGTCTTTTTTGTATAGGTAAGCCAACAAACCGCGGCGTTTACCTACTAATTTTTGCAATGATAACTGGGTTGAAAAATCATGTTTGTTTTTTTTCAAGTGACCGGTTAAATGTGCAATACGAGTTGTGAATAACGCAACCTGACCCTCGGTTGAACCTGTGTCTGTAGCTGCTTTACCATGTTTTGCAAAGATCTCTGCCTTTGCTTCTTTACTTAAATACATTACCTGAATAATATTAAAGCGTAAATAATTCTATTAATTGGGTGCAAAGATACGGTTTAAATTCAAAAAGTAAAAATGATTTTACTGATTGGTGAGTGGGTGATTATACTTTTTATACCCGAGCGCAATTTGTCGCAATTACCCCCTGCTTATGTCATTTACACACTGCATGGGTAAAAAATTTCAGCGTAGCTTTGTATAAGTTACATTTTGTTACATAACGCCGTAAAGGTTATATATTAGTAATTACTTGTTTAAATAAACCTTCCATGTCACAAACCGCTAAGCCCCAAAGCAAAGTATTTTCATTTTTCAGTGTTTTAAAGCAATCCTTAAAAGGCGAACATGTAGACCTCACCGCTATCAGTATAAAACGGGCCATTGTTCTATTAGCCATCCCCATGATGCTGGAGATGGCCATGGAATCTGTTTTCGCGTTGGTTGATCTGTATTTTGTTGGCCACTTAAAAAATAGCAGTCACGCTATTCAAACAGTAGGTTTAACAGAATCCGTACTCACCGTAATTTATTCTTTAGCCATAGGTTTAAGTATGGCCGCAACAGCAGTCGTTGCCCGTCGCATTGGCGAAAAAAACCCGGAAGCGGCATCAAAAGCAGGGATGCAAACCATTGTAATTGCTGTGGTTGTGAACGTCATCATCAGCATATTTGGTTTGCTACATGCCCGCGACCTGCTGCTGATGATGGGAGCCTCTACGGAAACGGCAGATCATGGCACCCCGTTCGTACGTATTATGATGGGTGGGAGTATCATCATCGTATTATTATTTTTAATAAACGGCATTTTCAGGGGGGCAGGTAATGCAGCCATTGCCATGCGCAGCCTGTGGATAGCTAATATTGCCAACATCATTTTATGCCCCATCTTTATCAGGGGCCTCGGCCCTATCCCTGCTTTTGGTTTAACAGGTGCGGCCATAGCCACAACCATTGGCCGTGGCCTGGGGGTATTATACCAGGTTTATAATTTATTTAATAACAAAAATGCCTTAATAGTACGCCTAAGCTACTTTATACCCGATTGGAAACAGATCAAAGCCATCATCAAAGTGGCAGCACCGGGCATACTGCAATTTGTAATAGCCAGTTGCAGCTGGATATTTCTGGCGCAATTGGTTGCCACCACCGGGGGCGATCAGGGTTCGGCAGGGTATCAAACCTCTTTGCGGTTAATGATGTTCTTTTTGCTGCCTGCCTGGGGCCTTAGTAACGCCGCCGCCACATTGGTTGGGCAAAACCTTGGCGCGGGCCGTGTTGACAGGGCCGAGCAGTCGGTGTATCAAACCATAAAATATACCGTTGTTTTTTTAGGGATAGTAAGCGTACTGTTTTTAACCTGCGGGCATTGGTTTGCAGCTTTTTTTACCGATGACGACGGTGTGAAAAAGGTAGCCACCCGGTCGTTACAAATTTTAAGCGGGGGCTTTATTATTTTTGGCACGGGTATGGTTTTCACCAGTGCCTTTAATGGTGCCGGCGATACCTGGACACCCACCAAAATAAATTTCTTCACGTTTTGGCTATTCCAGATCCCGTTTGCTTATTTACTGGCCAAATATTTTGAAATGGGGCCAACAGGTGTTTTTATAGCCATCCCCGTAGCCGAAACCGGGTTAGCCATAGCCGCATACATATTGTTTAAAAAAGGCAAATGGAAGAAAACGTTAGTTTAGATTTTATGCAAGGAGACGCGAAGTATCGCGTCTCTACGAATGCTTTGTGTAGAGACGCGACACTTCGCGTCTTGAATACTATCAAAACTTTTCCAACCTTTACAGCTTATTACAACGATGAGCAGCTACTCCACCTTTGAAACCGAACTACGTGTACGACCCGATGATATAGACATGTTTCAGCATGTGCATAACAGTAAGTATTTTGATTATGTACTTGCCGCCCGTTACGACCAGATGGAACGCTGCTACGGCATGGCCATGGAGAAGTTTATGGAACGCGGCTTTGGCTGGGTAGTGCGCACCGCGCATGTTGATTACAAGCGCGCCCTCACCATGGGCGATTACTTCATTGTAAAAACCGGTATAGAAACCATTAACGATAAAGGCTGCCGCGTAGCCTTCACCCTAACCAACAAGGCCACCAACAAAATATGCTGCGATGGTTACTTTGATTATGTGATGATTGATATGGCCACCGGCCGCGGGGTTAAGGTACCGGAGGATGTTATTGAACATTACGGCATCTGATAAATGCCTCTTCAGCTACTTATCATACTTGATAGCATCAGCTTTAATGGTGATCATCCCTGAACTTTTGTCCTCATAATCAATAGATGAAAAGATAAGGCCATCGGCCCCTTGTTTTTTGGCCTCTTCAATAATATCCTTCTTTGTCCTTTCCATGTAATCTGTAAATTCTGCCGATTTAACCGCGAAATGGCCAATTACTTTATAGGAATGCTTTACATCCTTGGCAGCGTAATAACTATCAATAGTTTGTGTTGCAGGGTACGTTATACCCAAATAGTTTGGACGTACAGTTCCGCAGGATACCAGTAGTAAACAAATGGCGGCAAGAAAAAAAAGTGAAGGTACTTTCATAAGGTTTATATAAGGTGTTTATTATTCGACCTTAAAAACCCTTATAAGTTTAACCATCCCGGCACATTTTTACTCCCTGGTGGTCATGTACTTAGTGAGATGTCTTCTCTATCTTCTTATGCGTTTCCAGATAAACAGGCAACGCCGCCGAACCATACCACGGGTAAATTTCGGCTTCCAGAATTTTTGATTGTACTGCTGGGTCGCCTTTTAGCAGTTCCTGCGCTTCGGCAACTGTTTTTACATTAAAGATAAATATCCCTCTGTAACCCTTATCGTTTTTACCCATCGGGCCGGCTACAACCAGTTTACCGTTTGCGGCCAGTTTACCAATATTGGCCATATGGCCTTTAAAGGCGCTGTCTATTTTGGCCTTATCGGTTGTTTTTGTTCTCCCCGGTTTTCAGTATCACCAAAGTGTACATCTTCATGCCGTACTCATCAGCACCAAGCGAATCGGCTAAAGCTTTATTGTAGGTGCCCTGTGCTTTTACGCCAAAAGCAATTACACAAAACAGGGCAAACAGGTATATCTTTTTCATATCGGGGTTTAAATTAGACTCCAATTAAGATAAGCATTATTAAAACGTTTAAAAATTCATGCTATACCGTGTAGATACCCGCAGATAAGGGTACCGCTTGTTCACATCGGGGTGTTCATCATACTTGCCGCGCAAAAACAAGTACCCCGGCTCTGCCGCAAGCGAAAGGCCATTTTTAAAAGCGTACCGCACCTCGCTGGTAACCGTATGCAAAAAGTAGTGCGATTTATTGCCGTTTATGGTGTAAAGCCACCCTCCCCGGTAATCGACACTGGCAAAAAATTTAGAGGCGATGTTTAACCCCGCCCCTCCGTTTATCCCGAATCCTGATGTATAATCGTAATTGCGGCCGTTAGAGTTATAGGTATTGGGCACAGCGGCTAAAAGCACCGGGCCGGTACCTATGTTAGTGTTAATGGTTATCTTCTTGCTCATCTCAAAAGTAGAGAACAGGTTGGCCTTAACACTCTGCGCCCCATAAAAAAAGGCTTCGTTGCTTAGATAATCGTAATTGGCTGATAATATTACCAGGTGCTGCAGGTCTTTGCCCCTTTGCAGTTCCCAGCCCGCCAGCGACCCATAAACACTCAAGTTATTTACCAGCGAACTATCGTCCCTGCCAACTTCAACATTTATAAAAATATTACTAAATGGGGTGCTGAAATCCTTATACCGGTTACCATACATCAGCTTGGCGCGGCCAAACCAACCCGTTTTACCGTTAGTTTTAACATTACCTGTTATGCTGCTAAAACGGCGCGCGCCTATATCGGCCTCCATAGATACCAGTGACGAGTCGCGGTCGCGCGGGTTACCGTACACCTTGCCCCATTTACCATCAAGCAAACGGTTAAGGCCGTTCATGGGGTTGGCTAAAAAGGCGGCAACCTCTTCCATTTGCCTGCCAAAGCCCCGGTGCCGGTTATTTACAATTTTGTTTGATAAGCGGTAGCTCATCTCCCCTAACACTATCCCGCCAAAGGTGGTGTTTATAAAATCATTGGGCGAAGGGCGCTCGTTTTCGCCAAAGGTTTCCCAAAAATAGCTACCCGCCATTGCAGCCGGTGCCGATTGCCAGAACGAATAACCGTTACTGCGGAACGCGCTAAAATAAAGGCTTCCCTGGTAAGGATGCCCAAACTGGTTGGTACGAAAAATATCCTGATCCCACGACCAGCTCCCGGGGTTTAAGTTACGCCAAATGGTTGCCCCTGTAACATTAGAATAAGGTGCATGTACTATAAACTTGCCATAACTAAATGGTATGGCCTGCGCTAAGCCCCATTCGGCAGCGGCGCGGCCAAAACGTTTGGTAGTTGGGGGTACCGGGCCAAAAAAAGGCGTATGCGGCCGGCGTGGTTTAAGCTTGGGTATACTATCAGTGATCAGTCGCTGGGCATCCTGCGCGGTTTGGGAATAACCAAGTGCCGGCGCCAGTAACAGAACCATTAAAAATAATACTACAAACTGTCGTGGTAAAAAATTCAATATAATATGTTTTGATAAAGGTTAAGCCATCAACAATAATTAATAAAAGTACTGTTAAGGTAATAAACTTATAATGCATTTTACCCTAAAATGGTTTTATAAAATTGTTCATCATATTATTTTATGATTATTGGCAGCATGTTAAAACAAAACTGCTTTTGGGCTTTTATGTATGGAAAGGTTTTTTATTTTTGATTTGAGCAATTTATTTAATTTGAAATACACTTTTGGAGCCAACAGCAAGTACTTTCCGCGATATTGTTGAGATATCACCATTCCCTGTTTACGTGTGCACCGGCGATGACATGATCATCTCTGTAGCAAACAACGCCACGCTGAAAGCCTGGGACAGGGATAGCTCAATAATTGGCAAACCGTTTTATGAGGCCCTCCCCGAACTAGAAGATCAGCCCTTTTTAGGCTATCTGCAAAGTGTATACCGCACCGGCAAGCCTTTTTACAGCGACAACTCGCGCGTTGACCTGCTGGTAGGCGGCAGGTTGCAAACCTTCTATTATAAATTCACCTACCAGCCCATGTATGATGCCGATGGCAAGGTATATGGCGTAGCTGCTTTTAATACCGATGTTACCGAACTTGAACGTGCAAAACAAGCGGTTGAAGAAAGCGAAATGACGCTTTATAATTTGGTAAGGCAGGCCCCTGTAGGTATATGTATTATACGGGCCAATGACCTGATGATAGAGGTAGTAAATGATACCTACCTGGAGCTTGTAGGTAAAAAACGGCGCGAGCTGGAGAACCGTACCATATGGGCGGCTGTGCCCGAGGCTGCAGAACTTTATGCCCCTATCATGAACCAGGTAATAGATACAGGTATAGCTTATACAGCCAAAGAAGCTGAACTTGTACTGATTCGTAATGGTAAGCCGGAGATGCTTTTTATTGATTTTGTGTACGAACCCGTTACGCATTTTGATGGATCTATAAACGCCATAATGGTTATTGGCATTGATGTAACCGACCAGGTTATTGCCCGGCGCAGTATTGAAGATGTGGAGGAGCGCGGCAGGCTGGCCATTGAAGCTGCAGAAATTGGCACATTTGACTTAAATATACTGACGCAGATAACCGTAACATCCGACAGGTTTAACGCCATTTTTGGTTTTGATAAACCCGTGCCCCGCAGAAAGTTAATTGAGAGTTTCCACCCCGAAGACCGTATTATACGCAACCGTGCCCACGAAGAAGCGGATAAAACCGGTTACCTTTTTTATGAAGCCCGCATAATTCACCCCGACGAATCTGTACATTGGATACGCACCCAGGCAAAAATATATTATGATACCGATAATACCCCCGTACGCATGCTGGGCACCATATTGGATATTACCGAGTTTAAACGCCTGCAACAACAAAAAGACGACTTTATAAGCGTTGCCAGCCACGAACTTAAAACCCCCATGACATCGCTTAAGGCATCTATACAGATACTTGATAAACTGATCAAAACTGACGGCGATACCGGGAAGATCTCCACATTTATTGAAAAGGCAAACATCAGCTTATCAAAAATGCAGCACCTGATAGAAAGCCTGCTCAATGTATCAAAAATAACGGCCGGCCAGCTGGCGCTAAACAAAAGCCATTTTAAAGCAGGCGATATGATAACCGAAAGCTGCGACCATGTGCGCATGGCGGGCGAGCATGAGCTTATTATAACCGGCGACACGGATAATGAGCTATACGCCGACCGCAGTAAAATTGAGCAGGTAATTGTTAACCTGGTAAATAACGCGGTAAAGTATGCCCCCCTGTCGCGCAGGATAATTATTCATGTTACGCGCCGTACAAAAACCGTAAAAATATCTGTACAGGACTTTGGCGAAGGTATTGCTTACGATAAGATACCTCACCTGTTTGAGCGTTATTACCGGGTTGATGCTGCCGGGGTGCAATATTCGGGGCTGGGCCTGGGATTATACATCAGTGCCGAAATTGTTGAACGACATGGCGGTAAAATTGGCGTAAACAGCGAAGCCGGTAAAGGAAGCATATTTTGGTTTACCTTACCCCTTGGCGATTAACGATTACTTAGTGATCAATTTGTCATGGTGAGCCTGCACAACCATTTACCATATGTACAAGTCTTCGACAAGCTCAGACTGACATTCTAATTAGTCAGACTGACATGCTTATTAGTGAGTTAGTACAAGATGGTTTATCTTAGTAACCTAAACACATCTGCATGAAACTATTTGCCCAAATCATGATAGCCGTAGTAGCTATTGAGCATATTTATATTTTATGGATAGAGATGTTCGCCTGGACAACCAAAGGTAAAGCCACCTTTAAAAGCTTCCCTGCCGAATTATTTGAGCAAACCACCGCGCTTGCAGCCAACCAGGGTTTATATAACGGCTTTTTAGCTGCGGGGCTCATCTGGTCGTTGTTCATTGGCGACCCATTATGGAGTAAAAACGTAGCGCTGTTTTTTCTGGGATGCGTTATTGTAGCCGGGTTATACGGTGGTTTCACAGCAACCCGGTCAATCCTGGTCAAACAAGCCCTGCCTGCCGTTATCGCCTTTATAGCCGCATTTATTGGTTTGTAAAAACAGTCGATTTTCTACGCAACCGGAATTTTAAACGTAAAGGTGGTTTGTTCTATATTTGATGCTACTTCAAGGGTGCCGCCGTGGGCATGTGCAATTTCTGAAGCAATGTATAAACCAAGGCCAAGGCCCTGTTGGTTTGGCACCACTTCGCCGCGGGAGAACGGCTGGAAAAGTTTATTGCGCACAGCATCTGGGATCGGTTTACCTTCGTTTATCACACTAAGCGTAAACTCTCTTTCGGTAGATGCAGCGTTTACGGTTACCGGGCTATCCTTTTTACCATGCATCAATGCATTCCCTAATAAGTTTGACAGCACCTGCGATACACGCTTAACATCGCAATTAACGCTTCCATGCAACTCAAAATGGGTGTTAATGGTTTTATCGGGCCATACTATTGCCAGTTCGGTTATCACATGGTTCAATTCATCCTCAACCGAGTCGTCGTCGCTCCTGTTCAAAATAATCCCCTCGCCAAGTCGGCCGCGGGCAAAATCAAGTATGTTCTCTATCAGCGCCTTCATCCGGTACGATGAGTTTTGCAGTATGTTGGCCAGGCGTTTTATACGTTCATCACCGGGGATGCGCAGCAGCATTTGGGCAACATTTAAAACCGCCCCTACCGGGTTACCCAGGTCATGCCCCAAAATGGCGATGAACTGGTCGCGCAGTTCGGCTGTTTTGCGTTCTTCTATAAGTTTAAGTTCTGATAGGGCCAGCCTGTCCTGGGCATCAAGGTGAAAAGCGATCAGGTCGGCAAACAAACGGAACATACCCATTATCTGGGTGTTTTTTAAATGGGCGGGGTTAGGGTCTATAGCACAAAGCGTCCCAAAAAACCTGCCATCCTTTAATGTTATAGGGAATGAGATATAGCTCTGAAAACCATACATAGCCGGGGTATGGTGATGAACAAAGGCCTCATCTTCGGCAACATGATCTATCACCACCGGGTTATGGTGCTGGCGTATCTCGTTACAAATGGTGGTTTCTAACTTTAGTTCGCTTCCGGGTATAAGGCCAAAGGCTATTTCATCGCGTACGGCACAGGTTACCCATTTATCATCGGTAACACGCGCTACGGCTGAAAAACCCATACCGGTTGTACGACAAACAACTTCTAAGATAGAGGTTACTGCGTCAATACGGCCTATCGCATCTATATCTGCCTGAATATTTTCCAAATTGATTGCTGTGACTGAAATTTTCTTACAAATTAAATGCTTTTTGTTGCAATTACAACCGCTAAATTATATTTCGCATACAACTGATACGTGGCGTGCTAATAAAGCGTACCTTTGCAAAATTATTTTCTTTGAATAAAGTTTTCATCGACAATAAACATTACAATATCAATACAATGAAAAAAATTGTCGACTACAGGAAACTTTTAGGTGTTACCGAAGCTGCCGAGCTGCAGGAATTAAAAACTACTTACCGCAGCTTAATGAAAGCCTGGCACCCTGATAAATTTCAGGACAGCGCCGAAAGCAAGCTGGAAGCCGAAGAAAAAAGCAAGACTATCATCGAGGCTTACCACTTTTTAGTGAGCATAGCTCCCGAAACCCGCGCGCAATCGTTCGCGGAATATACATTGACCACCTCTACCGCCGCTATTGTTGATTTTGAATACAAATCGCAAGTGTTAAGGGTTGATTTTACCGACGGTAACTCTTACGAGTACTTTGATGTGCCCCGCGCGGTTTACGTGAAGCTGGTAAATGCCGATTCGCCGGGCAGGTTTGCACGCAGGCATATTTATAATGAATATGTTTACCGCAGCACCAGCAGATTGGTAGCATCGGCCTAAGGCCCAAAATGTGGTGCAGGTATGACATGGGTTTTCTGGCGGATAATTAAATTTGCCCGAAATCTCTTTTACACAAATGTTTAAAAAGCACCTGTTCGCCCTGTTATTCTTACTTATTACGGCCACTGCCGCGTCTGCACAAACCAACTGGAAGTTAAAATCAACCAGCGACGGTATCAAAGTTTATAGCAGCGAAGTAGCCGATTCAAAGTTTAAGGCTTTACGGGTAGAGTGCAATTTTCAGGCAACACTGGCGCAGATAGTAACCGTTTTGCTTGATGTTAAAACCTGCACCGAATGGGTTTATCATACCAAATCTATCACGCTGCTCAAACAGCCCTCGCCGGCAGAGATCTATTACTACTCGGAAGTGAGCCTGCCATGGCCTACCAGTAACCGCGATTTTGTGGCCCACCTGATAGTAAGCCAGGATGAGCAAACAAAGGTTGTAACCGTTGATGGCCCCGCTGTGAACGGTTTAGTGCCCCTTAAGGATGGTATTGTACGCGTAACCAACTCTAAAGGCAAATGGGTAATTACCCCGCTTGGCAAGGATGAAATTAAGGTTGAATACACTTTACATGTTGACCCTGCCGGCAGCCTGCCCGCATGGCTGGTAAACATGGTAGCATCCGAAGGCCCCACGCAAAGCTTTAAAAAGCTTAAGCTACAGTTGAAGAAGCCGGAGTATAAGAACGCCAGCCTGGTGTTTATTAAGAATTATTAATAAAAAGTTATTAAAGCCTTCAGATTTTCTGAAGGCTTTTTTTGTTTTAAAAAGGCTAACTTTTAACCATTTTACGGTATGTTTATAATAAAAAGTACCTAAAAACCATGAGATGGAAATTTAATAGTGCTATCCTCGTTATGTTGCTCGTCACAAATTTTGCAGGCATAACATTAGCCCAACATCCTAAACCTTTATACAACATAATAGTTGGCAGTAATGGTTTCTCATCATTCAATGGCAGAAATTATATTTCAATCCAGGTTTATCTGAATAACAATTCAAATGATACACTATATTATCAGGATGCCGATTGCTATAATTTACTTTTTTCGATCAAGAGCAATCCTTACTTTCATTTAGCCGACGATGTTTGCCATCAAAGCAAATATTCAAGAACTGCGCTTGCTCCGCATCGCGCTCAAAAAATGGCGTTATATTTAACAATGAGTAAGATTCCCGACCGGAGTGTTTCAATCGTTATCAACATGAACCTTTACAAGTGGACCAACGACCAGGCTAAGCAAAGTAAAGAATTAGTATCTGGCAACATGTCTGACTCAGTTGTATTGCATTATGACAGTAATCACCAAGCATATTGGCCCAAAGATGCGTTTGAAGTTCTCGACAAAAAACAAAGGTCAATCCTACCAGATAAGGATATTTATTTGCTAACCAATACCGATCGAAAATCATATACGCTAACTGTAGAAAAAGAAAAAATTGAGCCGCCGAGAGACACCATCATAACGGACTACAAAAACAGGAAAACGAAAAAAGCTAAAGTCATTACAGCACCTGTAATTTTGCATAACAACAGTAACGATACGCTTAGATTTTATTCGATGACATGTTCATGGTATTCTTTTTACGGAACTAATAGTACTGCCATTGGATTGCCGGTGTGGGCCTGTCAAAAAAACATTCCCAAAGTTGTAACAGTTGGCCCACACAAAGCATACAAAAAGAATTTGAGCATCGTCTATTATCCCAATATAAAGAGCGGTAAGAGATATAGAATAAGTATGAGTTTGTTAAAAGCTGCTAATAATGCCGAACAGACCTGGAATTTTTGGCCCGAAGAATATGTACGCTTTAATAAGATTTGGAGCAACGAGATAACAATTTTGTAATTTGCTTAAGGTTTATGTCCAACATATATCGTCCCTTAAACTGCATTTGCTGCCATTCATAAAAAAGCCCTCCCAACTATCGTCGGGAGGGCTTTTTATTTATAATAATATTTACTTATTGCTTCGGTTTAGCATCAGCATCCAGCTCAACAATAGGGTAACCTAATTTTTGCAGGCCGGGTAATATCCTTGCTTTATCGCCCACAACCAGTATCACCATGTTATCGGTATTCAGGTACTTAGCCGATAGCGCATTAAGTTCGGCCGGGGTAATGGACGACAGGATCTTGTTCTGCTCATCTGCATAAGTAGGTTTTAAACCATACTCCTGTATACGCGAAAGGAACGCTGCTTTTTGCGCGTTAGTTTCGTACTTACGGGCATCGCTCTGGCCTATTGATGTTTGGGTAAACTTCAGCTCATCGGGCGTGATACCTGTTTTCTGGTAATCGCGGATCTCTTTGATAAACTCATAAACCGAACTATCTGTAGCGGTAGCCAGCACCCCTGCAGATGCGGTAAAGTCGCCGCCGTAATGGCCGGAGTTAAAGCCCGAGCGTGCGCCGTAGGTCCAGCCTTTTTTCTCGCGCAGGTTAAGGTTAATGTGGCTGTTAAACGCACCACCTAAAATGTAGTTGGCTATACCCAGTTTGTAGTAGTCGCCGGTTGCATCATAGTTCAGCTTATCCAGATAACCAATGCGGATCTCTGATTGCGCCGCGCCCGGTATATCAACCAGGTACAGGGTTGTTTTATCAAAGGTTTTACCTTCGGCAGGTGTTGGGATAGTTACTTTTTTATCAGCCCATGCGTTAAGAAACGCAAGGTTTCCTTTTGCAGTACCTTCATTCACATCGCCCACAACAACAATCTGCGTTTCAGACGGGGTGAAGTATTTATCATAATAATCCTGAACATCCTGCAGGGTAATTGCTGCTACGGTTTCTTCATTACCGGTTGATGAATAGGTGCGCACGTTATCTGTACCGTAAAGTATTTTACTGTACACGCTTGATGCTACAGCCGCCGGCTGTGTTTTAACTTGCTTTAAGCCTTCGATGGTTTGTTTCTTGATACGGTCTAAAGCGTCCTGCGTAAATTTAGGGTTAAACAATTTCTCTTGCAGCAGGGTCATTGTTTTTGGCAGGTTTTTAGTTAATGAGGTTATATTAGCATAAATTCCTTCGGCACCGGCATATACGCTGATGTTGCTACCAAGTTTATCTAATTCGGAACTAAATTGCTCTGCTGTATAGTTTTTACTGTCCTCACCCATCATACGGGCTACAATGTTTGCTAAACCTGCTTTTGAAGGGTTATTTACCGCATATAAACCGCCACCTTTTATAGATATAGATATAGATACCGATGGGATCTCGCTATTTTGTGTACCTATTATTTTAATACCATTTGGCGTAGTAGCTGTCCACATAGCCGGAACCTTAATTGCAGGGTTTGCACCTACGCCCGGTTTGGCGGCACGGTCAAAGTTATCGGTAGCTTTTTTGTAGGTAAGGCCGTTATAACCATAATCAGGCGCTTTGTAGTTGGCGGTGTTTATGGTATAATTATCGGGTGCAACCGGTGCAATGGTACCACCTTTTGGCAATACGCTTAATATAACCGCAGGTTTGCCTTTAATGTATTTGTTATACACACGCATAACATCCTCTTTGGTTACCGCACGTATATCGGCCAGTTCGCGGCCAATTTGGTTAGGGTTACCGGTTAGGTATTGCGCCTGTGCAAGCTCAGATACTTTACCACTAACACTTGATAAGCCATCAATAGCGTTTGCCTCGGCGCTTGCTTTAAAGCGAACCAGCGCATCATCGCTAACACCTGTTTTTTCAAACTCGGCCAATGATTCGTCTACCAGTTTCTTAACATCGGCCAAGGTTTGCCCCGGGAACGGTACCACGCGCATGCTGATCTCGCCGGCAAGCTCGGTATTTTGCGAATTCATGGATGCCTGAGCAGCCTTGCGGGTTTTCACAAAGTTTTTGTAGAAGATAGAGTTACGACCCTGGCCAATAATTTCTGACAAGGCATCCAATGCCGACATATCCTTATCATAGATCTTTACGCCCGGATAAGTGATAGACATTAAAGGCAGTTTCGCGTAGTTATCGGTGTATGATACATACCTGTCGGCAGTTAATACTGGTGCCGGGAACGATGCATTTTTAACAACCGGCCCACGCGGGATACTGCCAAAATATTTGTTTACCCATGCCAAAGTTTGATTAGGGTTTAGGTCGCCGCCAATGGTAATGGTTGCATTATTGGGGCCGTACCATCTTAAAAAGAAGTTCTTTAAATCGTTTACGCCTACTTTGTTCAGCTCCTCTATATAACCAATGGTTAACCATGAGTATGGGTGGCCGTATGGATACAGGTTTTTAGAAGTGTACTCGCTGGCTAAACCGTAGGGGCGGTTATCGTAGTTCTGGCCGCGTTCGTTCTTAACGGTTGCACGCTGTACCTCAAATTTTTGCTGCGTAACGGCATCCAGTAAAAAGCCCATACGGTCGCTCTCCAGCCAAAGCATTTTCTCTAATTGGTTTGCGGGTACGGTTTCGTAGTAGTTGGTGCGGTCGCGGTTGGTAGATCCGTTTAGGGTACCACCGGCTTCGGTAATAATTTTGAAGTGGTCGCCATTGGCAACGTGGTCGCTCCCCTGGAACATCATGTGTTCAAAGAAGTGGGCGAAACCCGATTTACCAATTTCTTCGCGGGCCGAACCAACGTGGTAAGTTACATCAACGTGCACCAATGGGTCTGAATGGTCTTCGGCCAAAATTACGGTCAATCCGTTCGGAAGCACATACTTCTCATAAGGGATAACCAGTTCGGTGCCTTTGCGGGTAACTTTCTCTACCAGCTTTGGCTGCGCAGCCGTTTGGGCGTTGGCCGTTATGGCCATTACCGCAATAGACTGTGCCAGTAATACACATTTTAAAGTTTTGTTCATATGTTTAATGTTAGTCAGTAATTGTTATTCCCGAAAGCCATTTTACCAACCATCCGGAAAAACATAATATTAAGAAAATATAGCATCAATTGATACACTAAGCCTATAATTTCAACCCGATGTAACAGATTTGTGACTCCATTTTCGATTTAGCCAACTACGCGCTTTTATCCAGCTTCCTGATCACTTTTGCCGGGTTGCCAACCGCCAATGAATCATCGGGGATATCTTTGGTAACCACAGATCCGGCGCCAATTACACAACGGTTACCAATGCTAACACCCGGGCATATTACAGCCCCGCCCCCTATCCAGCAATCATCGCCGATGGTTACGGGTTTGGCGTTTTCCTTGCTTCGGCGGGCCACAGCATCTAAAGGGTGTGTAGCGGTGTAGATCTGTACGGCCGGGGCGCAGAACACGTTATTGCCTATCTTCACTTCCATCACATCAAGCACCACGCAGTTAACATTAAAATACACGTTTTCGCCGCAGGTAATGTTGTAGCCATAATCGCAATGGAAAGGCGGTTCTATATAGAGGCTTTTTGGCGCGTTGGGGATTAGTTTTTGCAGTATAGCGGCGGTTTGGTCGCTTACTACATACGCATCAACATTAAGCTGTTTTAACAGTTGTTTGCAGTTTTTGCGTTCGATTGCCAGGGTTTCGTCGTTAGCGATATAGTATTCGCCCGAGAGCATTTTTTCTTTTTCTGTTTTCATAGGGGTGTATTACGTATGCGGCAATATCACTAAAAAGCAGTGCTTTTCAAAACAACGTAACTTATGGCAGTTAGGCGCCGTAAACTATAAAGCAAACAACATTTAAATGCAATAAATAGCTGTTTGCGTCATCACAAGGCACTATTAACATGGCGTGTGCGTTACAGGGGTAACATTTGGCTTGTTATTTGTATTAACTAATACAATGCATAACATAACACTATGAAAAAGAATATATTAACACTCGCTATACTTGCCCTTTTAAGCATCCCAACTATAACATTTGCGCAGAAGCGTGAGTGGGCCATGGTAAGCATGGGTAAAGAAAAAACTGTTGAACATGGTAAAACAGATGAAGGCAAATCGCCTTTTTGGGTCATCGTATCAAACCAAAAGGAATTTCAGATAGATACGCTTAGCGCTATCAAATACCTCGACCCGCAATGGATGGCCGCGGTTGATTTCCCGGATGATGATGTGGTAAAAGCCAAGTATGGCAAAGAAGCCCCAAAAGGCCTGGTTATTGTAACCATCGACGATAAAAAATTCCCGAATGCTTTTGAAGCGCTAAAAGACCATATGGCCTTTATAGATAACTATGAAGAACTGCCCTTTTACGATTTTACTATGTTACCGTAATAAAAGCGTTGGGTAACGTGCAATTCCTTCACTTCGGAAGGAGGAGGTAGGGGTTTAATGAATATATATTATAGTTGAGCAACTGGCTAACCCCTCCCTGCCATTACGCGCAACCAACCGTACCCCTCCCCGTGGAGTGAACATAAATTCAAGAACATTTCATCATAAAATAAAAGGTTGATCCCACATCCGCCGTACTCTCTACCTTAATTTCGGTATCGTGGTAACGCAGTATTTCGGCAACCAGGTAAAGGCCTATGCCGAAGCCCGATATGGTTCTTATCTTTTCGTCCTTAACGCGGTAAAATTTATCAAACAAGCGCTTCTGGTCGGCGGTGCTAATGCCTACACCCTCGTCGCTTACGTATATTTTAAGGTTATCGCCTGTTTGGGTGCAGCCCATGGTAATAGTGCCTCCCTTGGGCGAGTATTTTATGGCGTTACTCAGCAGGTTTATTAATACCTGCCCTATTTTATCCCTGTCGGCGTTTATCCTGATGCCTTTGCAGTCTGCCAGCTTAATATTATGCGATGAGGTCAAAAACTGCGCATCGCTGGCAATTTCTTCTATCAGGTCATGCAATTCAAACGCTGCTTTAGTGATCCTGATCTTCCCCTCCTCCAGCCTTGCGAGGCTCAAAAAATCGTGGATCATGGAGGTCATCTTTTTTGCCTGTGCATCTGCCCGTGTTAAAGCATTTGTTTTAAACGCATCTTCCTCGTTCTTTGATTTTGCAAGCAGCACCTGGATATAGGAACGAATAGATGTTAAAGGCGTTTTCAGCTCATGGCTCACCATGGCTATAAAATCGTTCTTACGCAGTTCTTCCTGTTTTTTTTCGGTAATATCCCGGGCTATTTTTGATAGGCCAATTATATTGCCCTGCGCATCTTTGATAGGCGAAATGCTTAACGATACATTTATTTTCTGATCGTACTTCGTAACACGTACGGTTTCAAAATGCTCAACACGTTCGCCTTTCCTGAGCTTGGTTAATATCATGGTCTCTTCCTCCTGTCTGTCGGGCGGAATCAGCTTCAATATCGACTGGCCAATCATTTCCTCTGATGTGTAACCAAATGTACGCTGTGCCGAATTATTCCATGTAGTAACAATACCTTCTGTTGTCTTGCTTACGATCGCATCTTCTGATGAATCAATAATCGCACTAAGGCGGGCGCTCTTTTCCCCGGCTAAACGGTTCTCTGTAATATCTAATACAGTACCTATAAAAAAATCAACCTGGCCCAATAAATTAAAACTCACTTTCCCCTGCGACCGTACCCATCTTTCGCTGCCATCATCAAAACGTATTATGCGGCAGGTCATATCATATTTACCATCGCTGCCCGGGTCCATGGCTTGCTGTATCAACCCCACCACACGATCTTTATCCTCGGGGTGTAATTGATTTATAAACAAATCAAAATCCACCCTCACACCAGGTTCGAGTCCATATATCTCCCGGCATTCTTTTGACCATAATAACTCTCCGGTTAGCGGTTTATAATCCCAGGTACCCAATTTGGTAGATGAAACAACCATTTCTAATCGTGCCTCAGATTGCTGAAGCCGGGTAAGCAGTTCTTTTATATCGAGATGTGTTGGTTCGGGGGGCAACCCTGTTTCATTATCCATTAGTAGCGCGATGGTATAGGTTATACTTCTAAATAATAAATTATTATGGTAGGATATTTACAACTATATGTACAATATACATATAAGTTGTAAGATTGTTGCAGCCGGTGCTTAATAAAAAAGCCGGTAAGCATTAACAGGGAAATTATCACAAAGGTTTTTCCAATTGCTCATACCTGTGCCTTATTATTACAACAGGCAGTGCGATGCAAACACACAGTATGAGGATATTTTTAACAGCGCCGGCAAAAGTAATGGTATAAACCACCTGGGTTAAAGGCAATACCAGCATGTTCATAACTGCCCAGGCAAACACACCATAAATTAAACTAACCAGCAAGGTGTTTTTTCTTAACAACGGCACATAGCTATATAAAACAAAAAAGAATACTGTAAAAGCAGCAGCTATTGAATAATGGAAAGCCACGCCAGTCCAGATCATGCTTGCCCCACCCAAAAAGGCCTCTTTGCCATACACGGCGCTGGCAACATACCTGAAAACCTTAGCGGCCTGCCCGTGGGCAAGTATAAATATTGCAGCAAGGCCATCAAGTGTGCCCGCTATTAACCATGAAATAATAATGCTTACAACAAAGGTATTTTTGTTTTTGCTGGCCATGGCGGTAGGTTGGTTATATAAATATGCGGGCTTAGTGTTAAACAAAAAAAATCCCCGCACATTTTGTACGGGGATTTTTTATTTAACAGCGCCGTAAGCACCGCTTATATTACAAAGTTGCCATATCAATCACAAACCTGTAACGTACATCGCCTTTAAGCATCCGTTCGTATGATTGGGTGATGTCTTTGATATCGATCATCTCAATTTCTGAAACGATGTTGTGCTCGGCACAAAAATCAAGCATTTCCTGAGTTTCAGCTATACCGCCAATGCCCGAACCGGCAAGGCTTTTACGGCCGCCTAATAGGCTGAATGCTGCAACCTTTGCAGGCTCAGAAGGTACACCTACGCATATCATGGTACCATTGGTACGTAACAGGCTCAGGTACATGTTAAAATCGTGCTCGGCAGATACGGTATCCAATATAAAATCGAACGTACCGGTTGCAGCTTTGATCTGTTCAGGATCTGATGTTACCACAAAGTGGTGGGCACCTAATTTTTTAGCATCGGCCTCTTTTTTAGGTGATGTACTTAATACAGTAACCTCGGCACCAAAGGCAACGCCAAATTTAACAGCCATGTGGCCAAGGCCGCCAAGGCCAAGTACGGCAAGTTTATGGCCTTTACCAACCTTCCAGTGCCTCAACGGCGAATAGGTGGTAATACCTGCGCATAATAATGGTGCGGTAGCGGCAAGGTCAAGCTTTTCTGAAATGTGCAGTACAAACTCCTCGCGCACCACAATAGTGTTGCTATAACCGCCATAAGTAGGCGTTTTACCGTCGCGCTCGTAGCTGTTATACGTTTGGGTGCTGCCACCGTTAAGGCAATATTGTTCAAGGTCCTGCTTGCAGTTTTCGCATACCTGGCACGAGTCTACCATACAGCCGGTACCGGCAAGGTCGCCTACTTTAAAGTTCTTAACATGGTCGCCCACTTTTATTACACGGCCAACAATTTCGTGGCCTGGTACCATTGGGAATATGCCCGGGAACCAATCGTTTTTAATCTGATGCAGATCGGAGTGGCAAACGCCACAAAATAAAATATCAAATTGTACATCATGGGGGCCAACTTCGCGGCGCTCAAAACTCCATGGTGCAAGGTCTGTTTGGGCATCCTGTGCCGCATACGCTTTTGCTGGGATCATGTTTTTTGGTTTTTGTTGTTTTAGTTTTTCGTTATACTAATATGAGCAGATTATACAGCTAATTGTGTAATAATCCGGTAATAATCATTCTTTCAATGGAAATTTTTTATTTCCGTCATGTTAATCATCTCTTCGCTTAACATATCTACATTTTTTTTAACCCCGGTTACTTGCATTACAACGCAAAGTACTTCTTCGTTTTTAAAAACCTCTACCCGTTTACTTTTAAGCCTGTGCTTTCTCATTAGTTCTTCCAGGGCTTCTAATTGGGCAATATCGGCGCTGTTAAAACTAATGTTGAACATCTTGTTTTTATTCATGTTGCTTATCAGGAATTCCACTTTATCAACCAGCACCAGTATAACCATGGTAATAATAGTGAACACAAATGCCAGTGAATGATAGCCGATACCGGTTGTCATCCCTATGGCGGCGGCCGTCCATATTACAGCGGCGGTGGTTAACCCCATTACCGACATCCTATCCTTAAAGATCACCCCGGCACCTATGAAGCCTATCCCGGTGATAATATTGGCCGAGATCCTGTCGTCGGCCCCGGCACCATGTCTTGATACGATGGTGAATATGGTTGAGCCAAGCGTTATTAAAACAATGGTCCTAAACCCGGTCGATTTATTCTTATACTCCCGTTCAAAGCCAATTATTCCGCCACATATAACCGACATCACCATACTGATGATATCTTCCAGTTCAATTGTAAAATCCATATAGCAGCAACATTAAATGTGCTGAGTTGTTCGGGCTAAAAGCCGGTATTGGTGCTTAGCTCTTTCCAGGTTTCCAGATCAGCCTTCACATCATTCATTTTCTGGCAGGCAATATAATAGGCATCCTTCCCTAAAAATAAATGCAAGGGTGCTTCATCAGCCTCGGCAACGGCAATGATAGCCGCAACGCCTTTTTCAGGGTCGCCTGCCTGCTGGCCATTAATATCATGCTGATGGGCTGCCTGCACATCGCGTACAGCCTTATAATCAGCTATCTCGTTTCTTGGCACACTCAACGAGTCGGGGTTCAGGAAGTTTGTCCTGAAGTATCCGGGCGAAACTACGGTTGCTTTTACACCGAAGGCCTTAATCTCGGCCGCTAATGATTCGGTAAAGCCATGCACAGCAAATTTAGTGGCACAATAGATGCCAAACCCCGGGAAGTTACCGGTAAAGCCACCTATTGATGCTATATTAAAGATATGGCCTGATTGCTGTTCGCGCAGATGCGGCATAGCGGCACGGATAACATTTAACGAACCGAATACGTTTACATCAAAGTTAGCGCGTGCTTCGGCATCGCTTAATTCTTCAAGCGCACCTACCAGGCCATAACCTGCATTGTTAACCACCACATCTATCTTACCAAAAAGGCTGATCGTTTGGCTGATGGCATCGTTCACACTGTTTTCGTCGGTAATATTTACCGCCAGCGGTAAAAAGCTTTCGGTTTTACCTACTGCGTTTTCCAGGTCGGCAATGCTGCGTGATGTTGCCGCTACATTATACCCTTTATTTAATAATTGTTTTACAAGGCTTAGCCCCAGGCCTTTTGAGGCGCCGGTTACAAACCATACTTTTTGATTATTCATGTTTTGTTTTTGTGTTAGATGATGTCTGTTTTCGAGACGATTTACACGCTTTTGAGTGCGTTTGAAATCGTTTCAAAGCTGTTTTTTGACATTTGAAAGCGTTTCTTGGCGTTTGAAAGCGGTCCTTTTTGCGCTTACTTTCCTCAAATCCCAATTCTGCCTAAAATTGCAAATATCAAACAATAATCAAGTTTGAATTTTTAAGCACTATACGCCATCGACCGGCTCAGCTCCTCATTAAACCGGAACTCTTTTTCCAGTTTCTCCAGCTGCGCCATGGCACGGTCATAAGCATCAGCGCCTAATAGCAGGTGTAACGGCGGGTTTTCCTGATAGGCTACGTTGATAATTGCCCTGGCTGCTTTTTCGGGGTCGCCGGCTTGCTGGCCATCCATTTGCAGGTATTTGCCATGGCTTGCCCTAACCGCTGTGTATTCTTCCATCGGGTTTTTAGCTATGGTTAACGATTCGGGTGTTAAAAAGCTGGTACGGAAGGCACCGGGAGCTACCACGGTTACTTTAATACCAAACTCGCGCACGTCCTCGGCCAAAACGGTCGACAACCCCTCGATAGAAAATTTAGTAGCCGCATATACCGACCAGCCCGTGCCCGGTGCAAAGCCTGCTATTGACGAGATATTGATGATGTGGCCCGATTGCTGATAGCGCATATAGGGCATTACCATGCGTATAACATTCAGTGTGCCAAATACATTTACATTAAAGTTGTTGCGGGTTTCGTCGTCGGTTAATTCTTCAATACTGCCCCCAATACCATAGCCGGCATTGTTTATTACAACATCTATGCGCCCAAAGGCCTTTTTTGTTTTATGCATAGCGCAGCCTACGCTATCCTCATTGGTCAGGTCAACCTCAAGCGGGAAAAAGTTGTCGGCAGTGGAGCCTACGGCTATTACCAGTTCGGCCAGGTTGCGCGATGTTGCAGCTACATTTTGCCCTGCCGCCAGCAATTGTTTTACCAGGCTAAGCCCGAACCCTTTAGATGCGCCGGTAATGAACCATGTTTTTGTTTTGTTTGTAATATTGTTGTTTTGCATGTTACAAAATTAAAACAACAACACCCCATGCGTTTGCGCGATTCAAACAAATAACTACAAAATTCAAACAGACCTGTAAGAAGATGGGGTTGAACTGGTTTGTTTTTTAAAGAAATTGTTAAAATGCGCAGGTTCTTCAAACCCCAGGCAATAGCTTATTTCAGATACATTCCAGTTGGTGTGCCTAAGCAGGGCCTTGGCTTCGCTGGCTAAACGTTCGGAGATATGATGAGTGGTAGTCTTGCCCGTGGTTTGGCGGATAGCCCTGTTCAGGTGGTTTACGTGTACGGCTAACCTATCGGCAAAATCCTTAGCCGAACGTAGGTTAAAGCGCTGCGAAGGCGTTTCTATCGGGAATTGGCGCTCCAGCAGCTCGGTAAATATGGAGGTGATGCGCGAGTTGGCATCGGGGTGCTGGTACAGCACCTCCTGAGGCTGGATCTTTAACGCATAGTGAACCAGCTCGGTAAGGTAATTACGCAGCAGATCATATTTAAAACGATAATCGGAGTTGATCTCCCCCAGCATTTTATCGAACACCTGCCCTACGTATACCTCCTGCTCGGCGTTCAGCGAATAGGTAGGTGTACCGTTTGGCGCAAACATGGGCAGCTCATGCATATTACGGCGCAGCATCTCTGTAAAGAACGATTCCCTGAAGATACAGAACGCTCCCGAGCGGATATCGCTGTGATGCTCAAAGTTATAGGGTACCGTAGGGTTAAAAAAAACAAGCGTACAGCCGTCAATTTCTATGCTTTTATCGGCATAGTGCACCACGTTCTTACCCCGCACCATGCTGATCTTATAAAAATCGCGGCGGGCGTAAACAATGGGCTTTGCATCAGGCTTATAACAATCCTCCAACTTAAAAACGTTGAAGTGGCCAATATCCTGGCCCAGGTTGTCGGGTAACCAGTTAAATTTCTGCTTGTAAAAATCTTCTATTGTTTCTGTAACTGCCATAAGGCAAAGTTACAAAATTCAAACAATACACAACCAAAAATCGCTGAAAATTACCGCCTCAAAACGATTTCAAACGATCTGAAACGCTTCAAAACGCCCTAAAACGCCTTCAATGATATTTAAAAGTACTGCAAACTCCCCAAAACGCTTACTTTGCGCCTTCAATAAGCTGCCCGTAAAAGTCGGTAACGCTCATGCCGGCCGCCCTTACCTGTTGTGGGATCAGGCTGTTTGCCGATTGGCCCGGGGTGGTGTTCACTTCTATGAAATAGAACTCCTGCGTACCTTCTAACAAGATGAAATCTACCCTAACCATACCGCGGCAATTTAAGCGCAGGTAAATCTGGGTAACTATCTCGGCTATCTGGTGCACTTTGGCTGCGGGCAGATCGGCGGGGGTAATTTCTTCGGAAACTCCGGGGGTATATTTGGCTTCGTAATCAAAGAAGTCTTTTGAGCTGATGATCTCGGTTGCGGGTAATACGGTTATTTTACCGTTCAAGCGGGCTATACCAATGCTAAACTCACGGCCCTTAATAAACTCCTCTATCAGAATTTGCGAATCTTCTTTAAACGCCTTCTGGATAGCCTCATGTAGGCCGCCTACATTATATACCTTACTCATTCCCACGCTGCTGCCCCCATTATTGGGTTTGATGAACAGCGGAAATTTCAGTGTTGATGCAATGGTGGCGGTATCATGCTCGTCCCTTTGGTGCAGCTGGATAGATTTAGCAGCATGCAGGCCATGTATGCCGTTCACAATGGCTTTGGTGTAAGCCTTGTTCATGGTGATGGCCGATGTGGTAGCATCGCAGGTATTGTACGGGATGCCTACCAGATCAAGGTAGCCCTGCAGTTTACCATCTTCGCCCGGGGTACCATGCACCGTGATGAAAGCGAAATCAAATTTCACCTTCTCGCCGTTAAGCGTAAGGCTAAAGTCGTTTTTGTCGATATTAATGCGCTGGTCGCCGGTTTCATAAACCCATTCGTGGCGGTTTATCAGTATGGTATATACCTTGTATTTGCTTGCATCCAAATTGGCTGCAATGTTTTTGGCGCTGTTGATGGATACTTCATACTCGCCGGTAAAGCCACCGGCCAAAAGGGCTACGTTTATGGTTTTCATGATAGCCAAAGATAGTTTTTTTTGGTTTTGTTGGGTTGGAATTTACATTTCGTAGCGATATATTAATCGCGCATTCTGTTCCCCTCTTGAGAGGGGTTAGGGGTGTGTTAATGAGGTACGTGTGTTCTTTAATTGTCGTTGTTGATATTGTCACCTACAAAATCAATAAGTTCTTTAAACCTCTAATTTAAACACAGAGCAACCAGGATACTTCATGAACAAGATCGGCTGTATGAAAAACTGTTACTTCAATCTTTCGCTTCGCTTTTCAGTATAAGCTCACGCAATCGTTCTTCATGCATATCCCCCCATTGGCCAATAGCTGAAATCACCGGAATTAGTGTTTGGCCAAAATCAGTAAGGCTATACTCCACCTTCGGCGGCATAACTGGATATATCAACCGGCTTACCAGTCCATGTTCTTCCAGTTCTTTTAGCTGCATGTTTAGTACACGCCTGGAAGCATCAGGTATTTTGCGTTGCAGCTCGCTGGGCCGTTGGTGTCCCTCATTAATAAACCATAGTAGCCGCATCTTCCATTTGCCATAAAGCACTTCGCCCACCAGGTCCATCCCGCAGTTTAAGTTAGGTAACGTCTTCTTTGTATACATATTACAAAGGTAACGCTATGTAAAGCTGTGAGCAATATGGAATAATTTATCCCTATCTGAATCGTAACCCCGTACTTGTGGGCGCTGGGTATACTACCGAATTTTGCACAAAACATTTACATATGAAACAGGAATTTAATTTCAACAACGAATTATCGGGCAAGGTTGCCCTGGTTACAGGCGGAACAAAAGGCACTGGTAAAGCCATCGCAGAAAGATTGCTGGAGGCTGGTGCAACCGTAATTATCACAGCCAGGAACAAGCCCGCTGAAAATACTGATGGCCTGCATTTTATCCCAGCCGATTTGAGTAAGCAACAGGGTACCCAGAAAATAGTTGCAGAAATTTTGAATACTTATGGCCAGCTTGATATTTTAATCAATAACCTGGGTGCATCCGAAACACCCGGCGGCGGTTTCGCAGCATTGACCGATAATGACTGGGAGGCCACTATTCGTACCAATTTACTGGCGCCCGTGCGTTTAGACAGAGGCTTTTTACCACAGATGGTAGAACGCGGCAATGGGGTTATCATCCATATTGCTTCAATCCAGGGCAAACTACCTTTATATGATTCTACCCTGCCCTATGCAGCAGCAAAAGCGGGGCTCATCAACTACAGTAAGAGTTTATCTAACGAAGTATCGCCAAAAGGTGTGCGTGTACTAACCGTTTCTCCGGGATGGATAAAAACAACCTCTGCTATCAGAATGATGGAACGGATTGCTGAAAGTGCTAATATCACAATAGAGCAAGCAACTAACAGCGTCATGGATGCGCTGGGCGGAATCCCGATGGGCCGGCCCGCACAACCCGAAGAGGTTGCCGAATTGGTAGGCTTTTTAGTATCGCCGCGTGCCGCATACCTTACCGGGACTGAATTTGTGATTGACGGCGGAACTATACCAACCATTTGATTTTCCATCAAAAAGTATTTATTAAGTAAATCAACACGCTTCCTGGCATGTTAAGCCGGGAAGCTTTTAAATCAGCTCTGTTACTGATTCTTAACTTTAACCATGGTGTGGCCTGTGCTTATACCGAATACTGCCAAGGTTTAGTCACATGTCCAGTATCTGCTGCATTCCCTAATGCGAATACACCTCCATAACAAAAGGTACGCCCACCGGATAGCACGTGTAACAATAAGTAAGCTATTTACTCTCATTACCAGTTCACAATCCGACACCTTAGGCAATGATTAAAAAATATTCGGTTTTAACAGGGATAGTAATTTCGTTAATTTTAATACTGATAGCTATTGCTGTTTACCCGGGCGGCACCATGTTCAATGAATATGCTACCGGTTTTAGCTGGACAAAAAATTTCATGAGCAACCTGTTTGGAACAAGGGCGCTGAATGGCGCCGAAAACCCTTCCAGAATTTGGGCATGCTTGGCCATGATTGTACTTCCACTTACGTATGCCTTGTTTTTCTTTAATATGGCAAAAAAAATTCCTGAAAAAAATGCAGGCTATATCCTAAAATATGCAAGCGTAGCTAATATTCTTTTTACATTTTTAACCATAACCCCTTTACACGATAGTATGTTGATCATATCAACCACGTTGTTTTGGACATGTTTATTGATTACCTCGATTTTCGTTCTGAAAACAAAACTTCATCTTTTTAAATTCTTCTGCATTATTAGTCTTGTTGTTTTTTATTACAGTGTTTACCTATGGGGTATAAGCGACTGGCATTTATTACCAATAATGCAAAAGGTGAACTTTGCCAGTTCAACATTATTGATCCTGGGGCTTGAGTATTTTGCCCAAAAGGAAGATTTTGCGCATATTAAATCAAGAGCGCACCAAAAATCAGCAACTAACCGCTAACAGTCAACAATTATATTAGAGAGAAACCTGTCAATTAAAAGACCGCCTAAACTCCAGCGGCGAAAGGTTGGTTTTTGTCTTGAACAGCTTACTGAACGATTGCGGATGCTCAAACCCCAGTTGGTAGGCCACTTCGCTTACCGACAGGCTGGTGGTTGATAGCCTCTCCTTCGCTTTTTCGATAAGCTTTTGGTGGATGTGCTGCTGCGCATTTTGCCCGGTTAGCGAACGCAGCATATCGCTTAAATAACTTGGCGACAGGTTCAGCTTTTCGGCCAGATATTGCACGGTTGGGATGCCTTCACTTAAGGATAATTCATCGGCAAAGTAGGTGTCTAAAACGCCTTCCAATTGCTGCAGCAGGTTATTGCTTACTGTTTTGCGGGTAATAAACTGGCGTTTATAAAACCTATCGGCATAGGTGAGCAGCAGCTCTATCTGCGAGATGATCACATCGTGGCTCAGGTCGTCTATCCGGCTGTTCAGCTCTTCGTCTATCATCCCAAAAACGGACATAATGGTTTCTTTCTCCTGGTCAGACAGGTGCAGCCCTTCATTGGCGGTGTACGAGAAAAACCCATACTGCTTCACCTTTTTAGCCACGGGGTAACCCAAAAAGTAATCGGGGTGGATAAGCAGGGTATACTGGGAACATACTACCTCATCGCTTTCTACGCCGCCCATCACCTGGCCGGGCGATGCAAACAACAAGCCGCCTTCATCAAAATCGTAATAGCCCTGGCCGTATTTTAACTTGCCGCCAAGTTTTGGTTTGTACGAGATTTTATAAAACCCCAATACATGCTGCCGGGACGACAGGGGCATGTCGGGCCAGGCAGGTGCCCTGTTGATCATGCTGATCAACGGGTGCTTTGGCTGAGGCAGACCGAAAGCCCGGTGGGCATCAGAGAGTGTCTCAAATTTATACGGGCTTTTCTCGTCTTTCTTCATTTCAAAAACAAATATAACCATAACCGGCAACCAAAATAGTTGCCAGTTATGATGGGTTCTTTATTTAGCTACACCCTGGGCCGAGCTGGAAACGGCATCCCATTGCTCCCAAAGGGCCAAACGTTCTTCATAAGCGGCACGTGTCCATGCCAGGTTATGGCTGCCCAGATTGAAACGTAATGGTGGGTTTTCGGCATCAACTACCTGGAAGAGCGCCCGCGGGGTAGCTTCCGGGTCGCCCCTTTCCAGTCCTCTTAATGTACCGAAAAACTGCTCCTTAAAATCGGCATATATATCCATACCGGGTGCAAACTTTAATGATTCCTGGCTGCCAAATTCTGTAGCGTAGGCGCCAGGCTCTATGATGGTTACTTTAATACCAAAGTCTTTAACCTCTGCGGCAAGGCTTTCATGAATAGCCTCGAACGCCCATTTGGATGAGCAATAATAGCCAATAACCGGCAGTACAACATGCCCAAGGTTGCTGGATGTACCCAGGATATGCCCATTACCTTGTTTACGTAACAAAGGTAAAGCCGCCTGGATAACGGCAACCGGCCCTAAAACGTTAGTTTCATACATCGCCCTGATATCGTCTGCGCCGGCTTCCTCTATAGTGCCTACTAAGGAATACCCTGCATTGTTCAGCACAATATCCAACCTGCCGAAGTGGGCGTGCGCCTGCTCTACCGTTGTTTTCACCTGGCCCGGGTTAGTTACATCGAGTTCAAGGATGAGTACATTTTCGCCGTACTTGTCCTTAAAATCGGCAATGCTGGCCAAATTACGGGCGGTAACGGCAACCTTATCGCCGCGCTTAAGCGCTGCATCGGCCCAAACGCGCCCAAAACCGCGAGAGGCGCCGGTAATAAACCAAACCTTATTTGAATTTTCTTTTTGTTGTGTCATGATATTTGATGTTTTAAATAACACAACAAAGGTGGGCAGATGTGATGGCCTGCTTGTAGCCTAATTGAGGGATTTTGTAGCCTAAATGAGAAAGGTAAAACCCTCATCCGTCATCCTGAGCGATAGCGAAGGATCTATTAGCGAACTATGTATACGGTTGCATGTCGGCGAATAGATGCTTCACTATCGCTCAGCATGACAAAGGAGCGATAAAGGGCCCCTACTCCGTTCTTAAACTCTTTATGGGATTAACCGTAGCTGCTTTGATAGATTCATAACTTACCGTAAGCCAGGCAATGCCCAATGCTGATACCGATGCGATGAAGAACACCAGCCAGCCAACGTGTATATGATAGGCAAAACCGGCCAACCAGCTGTTAACGGCATACCACGAAAGCGGCACGGCTATACAAATGGCTATCAGGATGAGTTTTGTAATACCTGCTGACAGTAAATAAACCAGGTTTAAAACCGGTGCCCCTAAAACTTTACGAACGCCGATCTCCTTGGTGCGCTGCTCGGCCATAAAAGCCGACAGGCCATATAACCCCAGGCAGGATACAAAAATACCCAGCGCGGCAAACAGGTTAAAAATGTTACCCATTTGTTGTTCGCCTTTATAAAGTTTGGCCAGCTCCTGGTCCAGAAAATCAAATTTAAAGGGATGGGCGGGGTTAAGGTCCCTGCTTATTTTTGCTAAAGCCTCTATAGTAGCGTTGGTTTTGCCCGGCAATGTCCTCACCACTGTATAACCTCCTAACTTATTAAAAGGCATAACCAATGGCTCAATACCTTGTTGTACTGGTTTAAAATTAAAATCTTTTACAACGCCAACAATAGTGCCTTTGTTACCCCAAAGTGTTAACGGTTTACCTATTGCCGTATTAGCGGTTAACCCCATAATGCCCGCCATTTTTTCGTTGATCATGTAACTGCCCGAATCGGTTTTAAACGCGCTTGAAAAGCTCCGGCCTGCTACTACCTTCATCCTGAAGGTATGGGTAAAATCTTCGTTTACAGCCATCACAGGAATGGATAGCTGCGAGTGTGGGTCTTTACCATCCCACTCCACACTAACTGTCCAGCCGCCCAGGTTAACGGGCAGGTCGGTAATAAGGGTAAAGTCGCTGGTAAGCGGGTTGCCTTTTAACTCATCTTTTAGGGTTTGCTGCTTGCCCCACATATCCCCCGTCATGGGTACATACAATAGGTTAGCCTTCTCAAAGCCGGGGTTACGTTCTTTGATAAATTTAAGCTGATTGTAGATCACAACTGTGCCTACTAACAATACAATAGACACCATAAATTGGGTTATCACCAATGTATTGCGGAACAATAAATTCCCCCCCATTGATTTTACATTCCCCTTAAGCACTTTAACGGGGTTAAAGCCCGACAGGAATAAGGCCGGATAACTGCCCGAAACAAGGCCGGTTAACAAGGCAATACCAAACAGGCTCAACCAAAGTTTGGCGTCCATTACATCTATAGTGAGTTTGCGGTTGGCCAGTTCATTAAACACCGGCAGGAACAGGATAACCATGCCAAATGCAAGCAATAAGGACAGGAAAGAGATAAATACCGATTCGCTTAAAAACTGGAGGATGAGTTGCCCGCGTACAGCGCCTGCCACCTTGCGCAAGCCAATTTCTTTTGCCCTGCGGGCCGAGCGTGCGGTAGCCAGATTCATAAAATTGATACAGGCCACTACCAGGATCAAAATAGCGATAATAAAAAAGATGCTTACATACTGCGCATTCCCGTGACCCGGCTCATCTCCCTGCTGTTCGGGTGCCAGGTGAATTTTGGTTAAGGGCTGCAGGTGGAATGCGGCTTTCATACCGTCGTCATGTTTATGAAATATCTGGTTCACCTGCTTTTCCAGGCCTAATAAATTGGCAGAAGAAGGATCAAAACTTTTGTCTAACTGCAAATAGTCATAAAAATTAAAATTATTCCATACGTTATTTTTCAAATCGTCATTCGTTCTGGCCAAGGAGGCCATTGGCAGGATGAAATCAAATTGCAGGTCGGAGTTGGCGGGGATATTGGCCAAAACGCCTGTTACAACAATATTTTCTTTATTGTCTTTTCGTATTACCTTACCAATAGGGTCTTCATTCCCAAAATATTTTGTGGCCATTGCCTGTGTCAGTAATGCGCCATCCAGCTGTTTTAGGGCCGTGGCACGGTCGCCTTTTATTAACGGGAAGGAAAACACATCCATAAAGCTTTCGTCGGCATAGAACAAATTTTCTTCTTCAAATTTTTTATTACCCGCTTCAAGCAGCGTAGTGTTGGCGGGTTTAACCCGAACCGTATTTTTGATAACCGGCATCTCGGCTTTTAACCCTGCCGGCATACCCGCCGGGGTACCTACAGTTTTTGAATCGCCACAATCGCAGGATATGCGATAGATCTGGTTGGCATTTTTGTGGAACTTATCGTAGCTTAACTCGTTTTGCACCCAAAGCAATATTAGTATGCTTGATGCCAGGCCTATTGCCAACCCTAATATATTGATGGTAGAGTAGGCTTTATCCTTTGTTAAATTCCTGTAGGCCAGTTTAAAATATGTTTTGAACATGGTTGTATTTTTTGGAAGACGCTGTTAAATCAAAAATATAATTTATTGGGTTTAAAACACGTGCCAATTATACAAAAGCTTTATATTCAATTATTTATATTAGAATATTTCATTTCACCGTTCGGAAACGTTACAGCAACTGTTCGGTTTTGCGGGGGGCTAACCAACCCGTCATTGCAATAACAGGCGGAGAAAGCAAGGCGCGTAAAGATAAGCTTCTGCGTTAGGGATAAAAGCGGATACCGGCCCGGAGCATAAAGCCTGCGGCCGTATGAGCGGATAGCCCGGGTCGCAGGCAACGCTATAACAATCAAAATTCGAGTATAAAACCACCCTCTCACCATCAATAACTCCTATTCCACTCCATTCAAATCCCAAATCGTAAATCTAAAATCCAAAATTAAATCCCTATGTTTGAAACTAAATTTCCTTATAAAAACGCATGAGTAATTTTTGGGCTTATTTAAAAACCAGGCAATTCAGAAACACCATATTATTGGTAATAGCTACCGTTATCGGCATCGTTTTAATAGCCTTTTTCAGCCTTAGCTCGTACACGCGCCACGGCCAGGGCATACCTGTACCAACGCTTAAGGGCCTTAATGTTGACAAAGCCATGGAACTGCTGAAAGAGCAGGGATTTAACTATAAAATTGATTCGGTTTACGTGCCAGACCAGGCACCCGGCACCATTGTAGAGCAAGACCCGGATGCCGGCACAAACGTTAAAGAGAACCGTACCATATATTTAACCATGGTTACGCAGCTGGCGCCACCAGTTTCGCTGCCCGACCTGATAACCGAGCAAAGTATTTACCGCGAGGCGGTGGCAACCCTCTCAAATTACGGTTTGAAGGTTGGCGATACCACCTACCGGTCTGACATTGCCCGCGACCGCGTGCTGGAAGTGCGCTTTGGCGGCCAGATCATAAAGCCGGGCACCAAAATACCAAAAGGCTCAAAGCTTGACCTGGTGCTGGGTAACGGCGAGGGTGCAAGCGAGGTGGATATCCCCGAGCTGGTGAACCTCGACCTGGATGCCGCAAGGTTCTCGATAAAAGGCGCGGGCCTAACGGTTGGCACCATTACTTACGAAGGCAGTATAACCGACTCAACCAACGTAGTGGTGGTTTCGCAATCGCCTATGCGGAGCGATTCGCTGAGCAAAACCAGTATTGGCACGCGTATTAACCTTACGGTATCACAAGGCAAAGCAAGCGATGTCCCAAATTGATGCGGCAACACTGCAACAGCGCATACAAAACGGCGAAACTTTAAACCTGCTTGATGTTAGGGAGGCAATAGAATACCATACCTTTAATATTGGCGGGCAAAACATACCCATTGGTAAGCTTAAACAGAATATTAACAGCATTATTTACAACAAAACCCACGAGATAATCGTTATTTGCAGTGCAGGTATCCGCAGCGAAACTGCGCTGGCTATTTTATCAGAAAGCGGCTTTACCCATGTGGTAAATTTTAAAGGCGGACTAAAAGCCCTGCAAAAATTAAACAGATAAAAACAACATCCCTCATAACCTTATATGAAAAAATTTTGGATAGCGCTGGTGGTCATCATCGTATTATCACTGGCAGGTACCGGCATATTTTATTACCTGCGCTTTTTTGGGCCAAACGTTACCGATAAGCAGGAATACCTGTACATTAAAACAGGATCGACCCTGGATGATGTTTACAAAACCATTAGTGAGCAAGGCATTGTAAAGGATAGCACCTCCTTCCTGCAATCGGCACAAAGTATGAAGTATGTAAAGGTTAAGCCGGGTAAGTACCGCCTAAAAAGCGGCATGAGCAACCGTAGCTTTATCAATATGCTAAAATCGGGCAACCAGGAACCGGTTAACTTCGCTTTCCATAATATTCGCTTAAAAGAGCAATTTGCCGGTTTTGTTGCTAAAAATCTTGAACCCGATTCTGTATCGATGGTACGGCTGCTTGACTCCGCTAAGTTTGCAGAACAATTTGGCTTTACTGCCGATAATATTTACACGGTGTTTATCCCTAACTCATACCAGATCTACTGGAACACCACGCCCGAGAAACTTTTTAAACGGATGTATGCCAATTATGAAAAGTTTTGGACGCCCGAGCGTAAACAAAAAGCGGCAGCCCTGAAACTTACCCCGCAGGAAGTTTCTGTACTGGCATCGATAGTGGATGCAGAAGCCCTGCACGATGATGAAATGCCCACTATTGCCGGCCTTTACCTTAACCGCCTTAACAAAGGCATGAAACTGCAATCGGACCCTACGGTCATCTTCGCGGTGAACGATTATACCATTAAGCGCGTGCTTAATCGCGACTTGCTTACTAATTCGCCTTATAATACTTACATGTATAAAGGTTTGCCCCCCGGCCCAATCATGATGCCGTCTGTAAATGCTATAAACTCGGTATTAGATTATAAGAAGACTGATTATTTATACATGTGCGCCAAGGCAGATTTTAGCGGCAACCATGCTTTTGCCACCAATGAGGCCGATCATAGAGTTAACGCCAAGGCATTTCAGCAAGCCCTTAACGACAGGAATATTAAACGCTGATGTTTGAGAACGCTACCAAGCTAAGGGTGCGCTACGGCGAAACCGACCAGATGGGCTATATGTACTACGGTAACTATGCCGAGTTTTTTGAGGTAGGCCGTGTAGAGATGCTGCGCAGCCTTGGGCTTACTTACAGCGGCATGGAAGCATCAGGTATTATGATGCCCGTGCTGGAGCTGAAGTGTAAGTACCTTAAGCCCGCCCGTTACGACGAGGAAATTACCATTAACGTAATTATGGATAAAATGCCGGGCGTTAAGATCCATTTCCGTTACGAGTTGTTTAACGAAAAGCAGGAACTGATCCACATCGGCGAAACGCTGCTGGCCTTCATCAATATGAAAACTAACCGCCCCTGCCTGCCCCCTGCCGATTTTATTGAAAAACTAAAGCCTTTTTTTGAGTAATTTTAGCCATAATGAAATGGGCGCACCGATTTTTACTGCATTTTAAGTTTTATCAGTTTATTACCGACTGGGCCAAAACGGTTTATATCCCCGGTTTCAGGCCCCTGCCCCTTTACACAGTTGTTGTATTTTTCATACTCGAGATCCAGAAAACATCGCTGGCCAACCGGGCAGCTGCCCTGGCCTATAGCTTTATGCTGGCTCTTTTCCCGGCTATTATATTTTTATTTACTTTAATAGCTTATATACCGGTAAATAATTTTCAGGAGTACCTGCTTAGCCTGTTTGCGTTAATAATGCCTACAAACGCTTATCTGGCCTTTCAGAGCACCATTGTAGATATCATCAAGCACCAAAACGGCAAATTGCTTTCTATAGGCTTTATTACCGCCCTGTATTTTGCAACCAATGGGGTAAGCCATTTAATGCAGGCCTTTAATAAATCATCATTGATACTGGAAACCCGCACCTGGTTTAAAAGGCGGTTAATTGCGCTTATACTAACCATTGTGATCAGTATAGCCCTGCTTATAGCCATTGTTATTATGATAGCGGGGCAGTCTGTTATACATTACATACAACATAAACTGCACAGCGAGGCCGAATTTTGGTTTTGGCTGATCGCTTTTTCCCGATGGATCATCATCCTGGTAATATTCTTTACCAGTATTTGCATACTGTACCGTTACGGCCCGTCGAACAAGCAAAAATGGAAGTTCATCAACCCCGGGTCTATCCTGGCTACATCGCTGGCGGTGTTAACCTCAATTGGGTTTACGTATTATACCAACAACTTCTCGTCATACAATACGGTATATGGCGCCATAGGCACCCTCATTGTGGTGATGATATACATGTACCTAAACTCTATGATATTGCTCATTGGGTTTGAATTAAACGCCAGTGTTGACCTTTCCAAGCGTACTATTCGCATCGTAAAACCCCGTTTCAACACCTTCCGAAGCAAAAAAACAGATGATTTTGGTAAATAACCCAATGACTACCAACCGCTTACAATTAATTAAAAAAAAGTTAACATCAAGTTTGGCAATTCGCCCCGGATTTGTACTTTTGTCCCCGGAGAGCTGGCAGAGTGGTCGATTGCGGCAGTCTTGAAAACTGTTGACTGTAACAGGTCCTGGGGTTCGAATCCCTAGCTCTCCGCTGATAACATATCAAACAATTCAAAAACGCCTTAAATGCATCATTTAAGGCGTTTTTTGTTTTAAGACTTACCCAAAATATTCAATAAATCGCATTCTTCTGGTGACCTATTGGTGACCTGTGATGTATCAAGGCCAACAGGTCACCAGAAAGCTTATAAAGTGCTATAATTCAGCGTGTTCAAATAATGAACATCTTGATTTATAGCTTAGGAAGTAATTAATTTTATCCACTTTAAAGCGACCTGTTATGAACAAATCCTTTTCCCTGCTCTTTTACGTAAAGAGTTCGAAGATCAGTGCCGACGGCACCGCCCCTGTTTATTTACGAATTACTATTGACGGTCAACGCATCGAAATCTCCTCTAAACGGCAAGTCATTCCATCTAAATGGAGCACAGCTGCACAGAAACTAACCGGATCAGGTGATCACGCCCGTTCACTTAATGACTACCTGAAAACATTGGAGCACCAGGTCTATGAGGCCTACCAATTGATGCTGAGCAGCAAAACACCTCCAACCGCAGCAAATCTTAAAAGCCTATTGCTTGGCAAAGAAGAAATCTCAGCCGACAAAATGCTAATACCCATATTTGAGCATCACAATAACCAGGTAAAAGCATTGCTCGGTAAGGAATTTTCAAAGGGCACTTACGACCGATACCAAACCAGCCTGAAGCATACCAAAGATTTCCTGATGTGGCAATATAATATAAGTGACATTGCCATCAAGCGTATCGATCATGAATTCGTCATGGCTTATGATTTCTATCTCCGCTCAGAAAGAAATTGCAATAACAACTCAACTGTTAAATACCTGAAGAACTTTAAAAAGATTATCCTGATCTGTTTGGCAAACGGCTGGCTCGACAAAGATCCGTTCAGCAAATACAAACCAAAAGTAAAAGAAGTCAAAAGAGATTTTCTAAACGCGCAGGAGTTGGCTAATATGGCGACCAAACAATTGGCAAGCGACAGAACTTCACAGGTACGCGACATCTTTCTTTTCAGTTGCTACACGGGGCTTGCATACGCCGATGTAAAGAAACTCAAACGTTCAGAGATAGTCATCGGTGTCGATGGTAGTGAATGGATCGCTACCAGCAGGCAAAAAACAGATACCGCTTCCAGTATCCCCTTGCTCCCTCAGGCCATACAACTGATGAATAAATACAAGGACCATCCGCAATGTGCAAACGACGGATTACTGTTACCCGTTTTGAGCAATCAAAAAATGAACAGTTATCTCAAAGAAATAGCGGACGCCTGCGGTATCACTAAAGAGCTTACCTACCATATAGCCAGACATACCTTCGCAACCACAGTCACCCTGGCCAATGGCGTTTCCATCGAAAGCGTATCTAAAATGCTTGGACATACCAATATCAAGACCACGCAGCATTACGCAAGAATTTTGGATATGAAAGTTGGCGAAGACATGAACGCGCTAAAGAAAAAACTACAAACTCACAATTGTTCACCGCACAACCTTTCCTTTAAAAACGATAATCAAAAATAATATGAGCGAACTAAATATCGGCGACCAGAAAATCGCTGGAAAAATCTATCTGATCCGTGGCCATAAAGTTATGCTGGATAATGACCTGGCAGAAATGTATGGCGTTGAAACTAAAAGATTAATTGAGCAGGTTAATCGAAACCTGCTTAGGTTTCCGGCGGAATTTATGTTCCGCCTAACCGATGAGGAGTTTGAAGTTTTGAGGTCGCAAATTGCGACCTCAAAAAGAGGTGGCAGGCGATATGCACCTTATGCTTTTACGGAACACGGTATCCTTATGCTTTCAAGCGTGTTAAACATCAAGACTACGCAGTACTACGTCAAGATCCTGGATCTGAAAGTAGATCAGGATATGGCTAGCCTCACACAAAATTAGCGGCACTATAAACAATCACAACATGAAAAATGAACAGCAAACCATAGACGAGCACTTAACAAATAAGATCCATTTTCTCAGAGGCCAGAACGTCATGCTCGACAGCGACCTCGCTGAACTTTATGAAGTAGAAACAAAAGTGCTCAACCAAGCCGTCAATCGGCATCCTGACAGATTTCCGCCGGATTTCATGTTCCAGTTATCGGATGAAGAATGGTCAAACTTGAGGTCACAAATTGTGACCTCAAGTTTGGGAGGTAGAAGATATGCACCAAAAGTGTTTACCGAGCATGGCGTACTCATGCTTTCCAGTGTACTGAACAGTCCTAAAGCCATACAAGTTAATATACAGATCGTAAGGATATTTACACGCTTACGCCATTTCATCAACAGCAATACCGAAATTCAACTGGACATAGAAAAAATCAAAAAAGAGCTGAGCAGCCAGGGAAAAAATATAGAGGTGGTTTTCAATTATCTCGATGAACTATCAAAACGGCTCCCCAAAAAAGCCGACGAACCCAGAAAACGTTTAGGCTATAAGCCGGACGACATTTAGCAGTTAAACATTTGCTATTTGCGCATAATGCTCCATTGCAATGCGTAAACAACCAAAAGCAGCAAGCAGCAAAATTGTCAAGGCCGGGCCACCGCTGAAAAGCGGATCAAACGGCCCGCTTGTATAGCCTTGACGATTTTGCTGTGGTGCTAATTTTGTAACAGTAGTGCAATGGATATTTAAAAGCCGGCTGTTGTGAGCGCAGCGAACATCAGCCAATTGCACCGAGGCTGGCAGCGGAATGAACCCGGAGCGAAGCGCGTGGTGGAATGGCGGCTGCCTGCCGCAGGTGCTGACCTTCTAACAAAAAGAAAGGGGCCAGGCTCGGAAAACATACCAAACCTGAACCCCTAACCTTGCTGGTGGTCCTGGGAGCTTCTTTATTTTATTCCTTTATCATTTCGCTTTATCGCCTTTGAAAACGAGTTTCGCCTTATCCATCAGTAAGCCTACTTTTTCTAATGCCGTTTTAACCATCTCTTCTTCTATCAAAAAGTTCTCATCGTATCGGGCTTTCGAGTAACCGTCATTGATCAGCGTAAAAATCTTTAACCCTTCTTTTGTTTCCATTTCAAAGATATCCCTGAACTCATCTGTAAAAAGCAGCGTCAGTTTGATCAGCTTGAATAGATTATGCACCGAATGCCGGTACCCAAACATGACCTGCAATAGACCGATCAAAACATGCTCCGTTGCCTGGTGCAAAAGGAATAGCGCCAGGCGCGCGTTTCCATCCTGCATGTAGCGTTCTGCACCATGAAAGAACTCTTTGCTCATGATACCATATTTATTCCAGCTGGCCAATCGTATAGCCATGTCCTGCTCAATGCGGATCTCCTGCGGCTCAGGCAGTTTCAAATCTTCCGAGCGATAAATATGGATACCTTTACTAAAAACAAGGCTCCAGAATTTTCCATTGCTTTTTAATCCATTAATGGCGCTTCCTACTTTGTGTACAATGGCGTATATATTTGTCAGTGTCTTGAAATTGTCCTCGATCTTGTTAACAATACTATGCTCCGGCGTTTTTTCGTCTTCATCAACCAGTATGAGCAGGTAAAAAGTAAATGGCTTGGGATAAGAACCCAGGTAAGTGATCGAACGGATACTTGGTATAAATTTTATCAGGCCTTCTGCAAGATGATCCAGCCCCAGTTTTTCAGCAGGCGTAAGCTTAGGAGAGAAAGGATGCAGGTTAGTACCATCTGTGCCTAAGACCACATCCGGTACAAACCGTACATCCTTTTTTCTTTCATCACCATCTTGCTCTTCCTTATCCGCAGAACCATCCGGCACCACATCTGTCCAAAACTCTCTTTTAAGAAAGGGTTTATCGCTTTCGGTCTGGTGTATAAGCCATGCAACAGCATACAGTTTCATCATATTGTCGTACACATTGATTACTTCGCCCGGCATTAAGGTTTCATCAATAGGAAATGTATATAAAGCCGTGTGCGTCCATTCCGTCAGATAATCACGATACTCAGGCAAGCTGATCTTTTCAAAGATTTTCTTTAATAACAGGTATGGGCTATGCTGATACTTTTCCGGCAGTTCATTAGGATAAAACGCCCACTGCTCTTTACCCTTCTCTAAAACTTCATCCGCGATCGCTTTCTTTTCCCAAGGCTCTTCGCGGTAAGCTACAAATAGCAGGTAGCAAGCTTCCAGCAACCGGATATTCTGTTCATAGATAAACAACAGGTGGCCTGAGCCATTCCTCTTATTCTTATATTGCTTATCGGACAATGCAAAATCAAGCCACATCTTCAGTTCATCCCGGTGTGTATTCATCCGATCACCAAAAAATCTTGACAGTACCTTTAACGGGTTCTGTACCTCACTAAACCTTAACAACCTCGGGAAGCAATCCCAGGGTGCAAACCTGCCTATATGCATTACACTATTGTTTAATACCTGCTTCCATTAGCCGGCAGAACAAAGGAAGTGTGTATAATACCGGTACCGAACCCAAATGGTAAGTAAAATACCCATATGCCTGAGTATTTTACTCACGTTTACGGGTATTTTACTCATTTTGATAATTGTTGCTAACTTGCATTTTATTATCCTTGTCCCAGACAAATAATTATATTTGATACCATGGAAACATCAGCCAAACCAAATAAACAAAACATCGGAAGAAAGATTGGAAAGATCAGGGAACTTAGGGGTATTAAACAGGATACCTTCGCTACCGAATTGGGCTTAAGCCAACAAACGGTTTCACGTTTAGAGCAAAGTGACGATATCGAAGACGACCTTTTAGAAAAAATCGCCGGCATTCTTGGTGTTACCGCTGAGGGGATTAAAAATTTTAGTGATGAAGCAGTTTTGAATATTATTTCGAATACTTTTACCAGTAACGACACTTCAACAATAAATGCAATTAATATTCAACCAACGTTCAATCCAATAGATAAACTTATCGAAGTGTTTGAAGAAAACAAAAAGCTTTACGAGCAGTTGTTAGCCAGTGAGCGGGAAAAAGTAGAACTTCTCAAGAAATCAAAATAATGCTAAGCCCCGTTAAAGGGGCTTTTTTAATGATCTTTTAAGATCTTTTTTTAATATGGTTAAGTTATTTGTAGGCGGTTTCCCGCTTGATATAGAAGAAATAGAACTCGCAAAGCTTTTTGGTCCGCACGGCGATATCAGTACTATCAAAATTGTACGGGATAAGAAAACTAAAATATGCAAAGGTTACGCGTTTATCGAAATGATAGACCGTACCGGTGCAGTAAATGCTGCAGAAGCATTAAATGGCACCATGCTGGATGGTAAAAATTTGACGGTTAATATAAACGAAGAGCCCGATATTATAGCCCAGCCTTTACCTTTCACCGGGAATTACGTACGGGTATTCGACCCTCAAAAAGTGGATATCCCGGTTGCAGAAGTTCGAAAGAAAAGGCCGAGAAGAGTTGTCTGATCAGTGCTAACTACGATATCCCTCTATCGTAACCTTTCCTTTTCTTCCTTTTCCGCTTCAGATCATCCGGCACCGGCGCAATGTAATTGCTGCCTCCGTCTAACAATACCTCCAGCAATCCCTTGCCATGACTGTGATGCTTTTCGAAGTTTTGGGCCTGTTCAAATTTCAGTTGCTGTTTAACATCCTGCTTCTGTTCATAGGAACCATTTTTAAGTGTATTAGCATAATTGAATGATTCTTTAATCTCCCGCTCATAACCAAACATCTGGTCAAACAAACTTTCTGTCGCCTGCTTAAAAGCCACCCGCTCAAACTGCCCCACCTTTTGGCTATGCGCCGCATTGGTTCCTTTGGAGTTGTTAAGTGGACTTAATTTAACACTATTGCTCGCATCCTTCCGGCTAACGATCACCTGTACATGCATCTGCTCGCCCGGTTTGATGTCACCTTTTTTAGCCAGCCCCTTTCTTACCTCCAGGTCTTTATAAGTGTAATACCGGTTAAGCTCCAGTTTTCCGAAATAAACCAGATCCTGATTACCCGTTATGCCATTGCGCTTAAAGTTCTTCGCATAAGCATCCATCACCGCGTTTGCATAGGCTTTTAAATATTCCTTTGTTTTCTCCTCACCGAAACGTTCTTTCAAAAAAAGCAACTCCTTACTGCTCGGGCTGATATTGACCAGGAAGAATTTGGCGTCGTCTTTCGATAACTTGGCTACATTGTTATCAATACTTTGTCTTACCTCGTAGGGTTGTATGCTATTACTGGTATGGTTGAACCAATACTCCGGCTCTGTCAAATTATTAAGTTGCGCTTCCGCCATCCGATTCTCTTTTTCCAGGTAGGCAACCAACTGACTGCTGCTGCCTTTGTTATTCCCCGTTTCGCTTTTAGTGATGTTCACATGCATACTGGTTTTATTTATGGTTTATCATTAAAGGTTATTTACCTGCTGCCGAACATTCTGAACCAGCGCATCTTTTTCAGCTTGCTTGGTCATCATACCCATCTGCTCCCTTGAGTTAATGTAAAACTCCAGTATCGAAGAAAACATCGTTTTCAATCGCTTCTTGTCGTATTGGGCCGTGTCCAGCTTCCTTAAATATTCTGTTATGTTGCTGATGCTCTTAGACTGGGCTGTAGATACCGCTTTCTGCTCGTCGTTATGTTTGATGATCCGCTCATTAAAAAAGCCCACGATCTGCAGCTGGCTGGCGATCATCCGCTCGCCATCCTTTTTCATCGGGATCAATAACTCCTGCTCCTGTGTCCTGATAAAGGCAATGATATTATCCGTCTTTTTGTTGATCGCATTTTTTAGCAATTCATCATTCAGGTCCCTCGGATCTTTCTTGCTCTTGTAGAAATAGTCCACCATGTAAATAAAAAAGTCCAGCTTTGTCATCCCGCATTTGTTCGCAATAGCCAATAGCTTCTGATCCGTCTTTACCGGGAACCGTATCGTTTTTACATTCTCATCCTTTGTCATTTTATCAACCACCTTTCTTTATATGGCCTGATCTATCACCTTGCTCTATCGTTAATATACCTTGATCTGCTATTATATAACCGATACCATTACCGACCTCCAGTATACTCATGAGTATACTATAATCCTTCAAAGCGGCTCACAGCGGGGGGAAAGTATACCGCAGGTATACGCAAATCTGCCTTGCCCCGCAGGGCAAGCGGAAAAAGTCGGGTGCGCCCGACTTCCGCTTGCTCCCCCTGCTTTCGCGGAAGGACGCGAAGCGGCCTGAATAAGCAGTTATGAAACAAGGTATACAGATGCATGGATATACAGCTATTCAGATATACCGCTCTATAGATACTTTTCATCCCTCAACCTCCCATCCGGCAGGCCAGTAAACCCGGCTGCCAAGCTTTGGATGATAGGATGGCTGGTAACGGATATAACCAAATGCATCCAGTTCCCGGATGCATTTGTGATAAGTAGCAATTGATGCGATCTTGCTGAACGCCATCAGCTCACGTCTTGTCACCGCAAAAGGAATGGCGAAGCCATTCCTTTGCCAGTGCACAAACAAGGCCGTAAACAGGCTGACATGCGTCGCATTCAGCCTACTGTCACCCCGCATCCGTTTAAGTAGCTTACCGTAGCCGGCCAGTTCCTGCGGTGAGATAGATGACCTCATTGTAAGCCTCCTTCCAGTAACTTGTTAATGTCTTCCTGCTTATAGTATAAAAGACTGCCGATACGCGTAAAGCGTAGCGTACCGTTAATGCGCAGATTTTGCAAGGTGCCCGGTGAGATCTTTAATAGTTTTCTCACTTCAGCACTTTTTAGCCATTGTTTGGATTGCCCTTGTTCGGGCTGCATCAACTGTTTAATCTCGCTGAGCATTTCATTCTTAAATTCTTTCAGATCCTCTTTGGTGATTACTTCTAGGTTCATCTTTCCCTCCTTGTTTTTTGTTCAACATTTAACCCGTTCAAAAGCAGCGTGAAACAAAGCCGCTTAAACGAACTGAAAGCAAATGTCAAGGCGAAAGGATAAAAATGAATGACCAATGAGGGCGTTTGGTCACGAATGGAGGAAATGTTTCTACTTCTTGTCTTTGGGTACTATCTCGAACAGCTTGTCTTCTTCGGCAATATTCAAGTACTTGGATGGCTTATCATTCTTTCGCGCAGGAAAGTAATTCCGCGCGGTATCAATAGAAATAGGCTTATCGCCATGCATAAAGTATTTGGCGATCATTTTGTACCACGGACTTTGTCCCTGCGAGGTTGCCAGTTTTTTATCACCCAGGCTCAATCCCTGCACCTGTTCAATCAAGTCCATAAACGCTGCAATATAACCATTGGTGATCACGATCTTTTCGTTGGCATCAAACTCTCTGGCTTGCTTGAGTTGCGTTTCCAGTTCTGTAACCCGCTCTTTTAACCGGTCAATCAGTTTGTCCTTTTCACCAATAACTGACTCCAAAGGTTCCACTTTATGCCAGCGGTCGATAGTTTTTTGGAACTCTAAAAATGCTTCGAGTTTGCGCGTTTGTTCCAGGCCGGATGCATACTTTGATGAGAAAGGATCTTGCCGTTTAAAATGGCGGATGCGGCTAACTATAATATCATAAATGTGGTTTAAGAATGCCTCTTCTTTACCGGGATTAGCTTTCAAATAAAAGCCTAATTGATAATCATAAAACAATCCATATTCAGTTTCATCAATCTCATAGATTTTAAGCAAAAAGAAATTGTCTTCCAGTTTCCTATTACTAAACAACGGTCTGCCAATATCATATCGGTGAGGGGAAAAATCAAAGCGGTTTCGGAATTTGAAATAATTGTTTTGTGTCAGCATAGCAGCGTGTTTAATGAAAAACCTTCAAAACAGAATATAGTTCAATGAGATTCCTGTTTTGCACGGGGCATTACTCTACCTCTACAATAATGTCGAGGACATGGGGTATAACAATATCCTTCATATCGTTTAATTCTAAAATAACGGGTTGCTTTAATTTCATGGCTTTTCCAATTGCGATACAATGCCTCTCTTCTAATGTCGGTAACAAGTTAGAATAGTCGGAACCAATGTAGTTTTCCAAGAACTGCTTCCCTGTGTCATCAAATACTCTTAGCGCGAATATGGTATTACATTGGTTAAGGATACTTTTACTAATATTGGCGGTCCGCTGTGTAATAACCATTGAACCCAATCCGTATTTTCTTCCCTGTAATATTACCTTGGCTATTCCGTTTGTTGCGTTTTTATCACCATCATTCGATACAGAATTCCATTCCGGAACCAAGGAATGTGCTTCTTCAAACACGATAAGGTATCTTGCATCTACAGTTTCACCTAACCCTCTAGCATTCCCAAATATCTTTTCAGTAATAACTCTTGTCTTTTCGGACGCAGTTAAATCTATTTTATGAGTGATGTTAAAATTGCTTGCTGCCTTTGACACCTGATGCCAATCGGGATTTATAGTTATTATCCTATTATCAGATGCAACAAAAGCGTCAATCTCTGTGCCTATCGTAGATTTATAAAAGGCTTCATTTCCCCAAGTTGCCGGACTACCTGCTTGACCCGCGTTTTGATTATTGGCTATTAATTGATCTCTTGCCGCTTGAGCTATTTCTTCCTGAATTAAATTTGGGTCAATATATTTTTGTAATTCCCGGGCATATTGGTTGGTAAGATCAATGCAAAATATTTTTACATCCGTTGTTTCGATTAACTTTTGTAATAATTCAAATGTTAAACAAGACTTTCCTATACCTAATATTCCTAAAATTGCAGTATTATGGGTTACCAGTTCATTGGGGGATTTTATAGGTATTCCATAATGAGTGTTTGGTAATTTGCCAATAAATTCTTTGGGGCTGTATTCAATATTTCTGGGGCTGAGCAAAAATAATGGCGTATAGATCTCAGGTAGCCACTTAACTGTATTCAACTCGTTTTCCGTAAAATCATATTTTCCAAGCTTTTGAGCTGTTCCTACTGTAAAACCGTTTGAATCCCTATATTCTAAGGTTTCTTCATCTGTCCTCGCATCTATGATTTGATAAAGCACCTCCTGATCGGCAATTTCCGTTTGAATAATTGTGCCTTCACCGATGTTTTTTTCAATAAGAAATTTATCATTAAATAGCTTCCTGAACTTGCCTAAACTTATGGTCGATCCCTTCCATATATAGCCGATTAAATTGTCAAAATCGCGGTGAATAGGGTTTGCCTGAATAAGGGTCTTAACTTCATCGTCCAACTCATCAATATTTAAAAAATAGACGGCATTAGTTTTTGAATAGATAGTTTTTTGTCCTGCTAATGGATTATGGGACTTTAAATTAAAGGAGATAAGGTTTTTGTCGTTATCTCTTAACGATACAACCTGTACCCATTTTTTATTTAACAGTATGATTTCACTTATCACCATACCTGCAACGCCATTGGTAATATTTTCAAGATAGACTAACTTCCCCTTCAATATTTTTTGCCTGAACGGATTATCTATAGGTATTTCTACATTATAAAAATCCTCACTTTCATGGCCAATGGCTTGGCCTATAAAATCAACTGTATCTATTTTGCTGAAAGCATAAGCTAGAATATTGGTGACCCATTTTATTGTCCAAACAAAAGGTTTATTGATAAGTAACAATAATCCAAAACCTATTAAAACGGGATATTCGGTTTTATCATTTTGAAAAAGGGAGGTGACAATGTCAAAATACAAAAGGGAGAACACAATTTCCGGCCTAGAAATTTTACAGATAATGTCAACACTTATTCGCTGAAATTTTTCTGATTTTTTAAATCCATGTATTAAAATCAGCAACAAAGCGACAACAATAAAAATAATTGACGCAGCTATCCAATAACTATACAAGGTTAAATCACTTTTTCTGTTAAAGCCAATAAGGAATAAGAATATAGCAACCCACCGTGTAATTACATCTACCGGTTTTGAAAAATAAGGTTCTGTTATATAAGTGCTAAGAATTAAAGCAAGCCCAGTAGCAATTAGAACGGAGTTTAATTTATTGCTCGAATCAACAACAAATTGCCAATTGCCACAAAAATAATAGCCGATACTTAAAATGATGCCGGCGTAAATTCCTACTAATACAAATCTTTGTTTAATATTTATATCCATCCTTTTTCTAATTGTGAGTTTGGTTGTCTTGACTATTAGCTAAATGTCAATAATTTATAGGCTTTCAGATAGAATATAAAACAAGATAGTAATAACAAATTGATAAAGAACACCTTTGGGAATACATTTGTAGTGAAACCTGTTATTTTTTCCGATGCAAAGAGCTCGCCAGTCAGGTTATTAAGTTTAAATAATCTGCAAACGTGGGTCATCCACGCAGGTGCCAAATACGATGTGCCTGCCACTTTGAATCATGCTTTAGTTTTAAGTTTTTCACGGAAGTTCTTGAACTCGGCCCCGCAAAGTTCCCAACTGGAGTGAGGGATATAGTAAAGGTCACCTTTTTTATAATAGCTGATGTTGCCGTGCTGTTTGAGGGTGATGTGCTGCGGATCGAGGGCACGTGCTTCGAGCAATACATAGCCAGCACAATGTTCAAAAGTGCTTGTCCGGACCATATGCAAATCTAGTCGCAGACCGCTGATTCGGCAGTCGTTAAAGGTGCATTTTTCAAAACTTTTGGTCGGAAAACCGCTATCAATGAGTTCGATGTTAAGATCGTTAAGCTGACACTGATTGAACTGATAATTACAAATTTTGGTGGTCACCGGCCAGATGATTTGTCCCTGATTAAATTTACAAGCCTGAAAGGTCGCAATACCAGGAAAGGAAGCGTCCCAGTTAATAGTGGAACCTTTAAACTCACTTTTGGTTACTATAGTATTCCCGCTAAATGCTAACGTGGAATCTTCCACATGGCAGTCGTATAGACTAATTCCTTTTCCGGACAGGATGAGCGCACACTGATGTACCTTGACATCTGTAAGCCTTAATTCATCGGCGATTGCGGACCAGGTCGTACCATGGACCTCACATTGGCTAAAGTTAACCTCATTCAAATAAACAGATTGCCAATTGCTATTATAGATGTTTGCTTTAAGGAAATCGACCTGCTTGATGTTGACCTTGTCAAAGCGAACGTCCTGCATATTTCGACGTTTGAAATCAATTGCCGAGATTTCAATTCCCTGCCAGTCAAGTTTTTTGATTACCGCGCCGGCGTAAAGAATAGTACCGGCGATATTGCGCAACAACGTGCCCTGATTTGGGTAACGCTGATAGTCGTTAAACCACTTCAACAGCCGTCCCTCGATTTCGGGGTAGATCACACAAAAGCTGCCAAGAAAATATAATACCTCCTTAGGAAGATATTCCGAAAATTCAGGCACAAGATCATTGGCCGAAATATATTGCTTTAGATAACGCGCGGCAAAGAATTCCATAAAAGATTTATGAGCAAAACGGAATTTGCCTAGCACACCTGGAATTAAGAAAGTAGTAATTTGAACATCTGCCACGATTTGTTCGTAACTGAGGTGCGCGATGTTGCCTAATTCCTGGTGAAGTTCGGGCTGCCCTGCTATATGAGCCAGCAACTCTGTGTAACTGACCTCGCTATCGCCCGAACGGAACATCAATAACGCGTTACTGGTAGCCAGTATACGCCGTTGGTCAGTACTGAACAGCTTGCGGCTTTCAGCCTTGTCAAAGTCAATATCGAAATACGTGGAGGTATAAAGTTCATATAGACCTGCCGGTCCGATGCTGGGTTTGTGCTGTCGAAGATCTAAGGTACCGGATAAAAGGGTCTTAACAATCATTTGTAACAACATTGGTCGGGTCATCAGATCACTGATATCATATATACCTTCGAGGTAACTTTTGACCTGTTGCCAATTAAAACCGAGCGCCTTTTTAAATTGAATATCCTGGTTAGCCAAATACTCATCAACAGATAATGCTGAAAGTGCGGCAACATCAATCGTTTCAAAATCCAGTGCGCGGGCGGCCTTGATGCTGTCCTTTTGCACATAGAGTTCGCTTAAAATAACTGAAAGCTTATTCATGAGTTCCCGCTCAGCCATATTCTTGCGCTTGTAGCTCCCCGCCTCAGCCGATTCCCGAAGGGCCGAGCGTTCGCTTAGTCTATCGCTATAAGCGGTGTACTCCGAGCGGCTAACAAAATAAGACGGCCGACAAGTCAGAATAGTCCGGTGCCGCAGCAGATGTGACAACTGCAGGAAGTTCGACACTCGAATATCCGTATCAATCTGCTGCGCCATCTCGTCAAAACCATCCAATAGCAGCACGATCTGTCCAGTTTCCAACTGCCTGTAGATTAACTGTATCGATACCTCTCTTTGAAATTCCTCTTTGGCGCTAAAGGCGAGCAATTTTTCGATAGAATCATATTTATAAAAATCCTTCAGATTGATAAGGAAAGGCTTGAGTGTTGATTCGCCTAATATATATCTTTTCGCCAGTACATATTTTAATCGGTTCAGCAGCGTCGTTTTGCCCGAGCCAAAATCTCCGAAGACTGTCATCAGTCGATCCTGTGGCTTTTTTAACCAAGCCAGTAAGAACTTTTCAATATCAGCCACCTTTGCCGGACCGGTCTGTCCATCATCATGCGCTCCGTTTAGTGCTACATATTGGCTAAAGATTTCTCGGGATTCATAAACATCAACGAACGAACGGTAAACTGCCCCCAAGTCGAACAGTTCATCTTCCAGCGCTCGCACCGACATCAGTTCGATGAACTGATTTTTGCTCGCTGCTGCCCAAGCCATGTCGGTATAACCCGTATTCGTTACCATAACGGCCTTTGTGATGCCATCATGACGGATCAGCGTTTCCGCTGAATGAATAAAGTCATAAACTTTCTGGTTACCAAGATTTCCCTTGTCTTGATACTTACATTCGATCGCCAGTCGGGAGGCCCCAGCCCCTGCGATTGTCTTTTCCGCGAGTAGATCGACCTGCTGTCCGCTCAGATTAACGTTATGTGTCACCCGGTAACCCATATTCTGGTACAAAGTACCCACATAAGCCTCAAACTTCGGCCCTGCAAACTGATCGTCCGGTTCAATTTTTATTTTCATTTCAGTTACCTGATAAGATTAAAGGTTAGGCTCGAATTTAAAGATAAAAACGATAGCAAAATAAAATGGTGTGAGCAGAAAAGGAGAATCACTGATGAAACTAACTCCGAATTTGTTTAAATCCGCATTACATGATATTAATAGTAATAGTACAATAATTTACTAAACGTAATGTAGATTTATTTTATGACAAAACAAGCGAGCAACTATTTTTCTGACCAGTTATAATTAATTTCCTCAATAGCCAGCATTTCATCGTCCGTCTATCTATTCCAAACCCTCTTTGTTATTTTTATACTAAGCAAAAAACCTTCAGTCCTTATTCAATATGCACAATTGCAACAAACATTTAAGGACATCGGAGGTCACGATGCGTGGAGTACGATAATAGGATATGTTATCAGGTTGATATGACGATTCTTCATTGGCTCAATTTATTTGATACTGATGTTTTGGAACTTGAAAGGGGTGAGGATATCGATGAAGTTTACCGAGACATATTAGATGAAGAATCTCACGGGACTTGGAGCAACTCAAATTTAGAGAGTCAAATTTAAGTTTGATTCGTCTATCAGGCAGTTAAACTTTTGAGCCATTTGCAAATTTCAATAAAACTAAACTGAAATATTACGCAGGGATACATCGGCAGAAGGCTACCCAGGAAGAGAATGGAGAACACTCCACTCATTGCAACGGGTTGTTCTGAAGATTTATTTCAAATTCATTCCAATAAATGTTTGGAATAGATTCATAACTAAAACAGCAAATGCAAAAAAGGCTCGTAGCAAATAACAATTATAACGTTGTCATTTTAGTGTTGTTGTATGTCTGAAAACCTTTTGATAACAATATACAATCACCCTCATTCCTTCACTTTTATTAGGCATATCGGCAAGCTTAATTCAATGAGCAATTATTTCCGCTGTTGGTTTTTCTTTAAATAAAAGCCATCATAAAATTTTTCGGTGGTTAAAGGCTCATTAAAGGATTTAGGAAAATAAGTATTCAGAAAATCCTTTAAAAAATCCCGGTAGCCCGAGGCCGGCATTTTATATAACATATTACCGTAAGGCTCCACCACGGAAATAGCTAAATAGGGATTTTTAGCCGCAAGCCGCATCGTCCGGTTGGTTATACCTATTCGCTTTAACTCCAGATATTTCTGATACCCTTCTTCGGGTTTGGTCGACACATAATAGGTGATACTCCAGTTAAATTTATCAAAACCAAAAAAGATATACTGGCCAAATGCCGATTGGTAAATTGGAACAGTAGCCATCAAACCGTAATGCTCAATAAACTTTCTCAGGGTCGTTAAGTAAGCTTTCTCGTTTATTATTTGTTTATAATGTTGTAGCAGGAACACGTATGGCGTAACCACCAACCGCTTCGCAGCTATTAACATATCCACGAAGACATAATGCTGGGTCAATATAGAAAATTCATAAGCAAATATGGTCAAGTTTTCATCACTGATTTCAGCATCAGACAGTTGATTACGAAAGCCCTGAGTGACCGCATCTTTAAAACGTTCATTACTAAACAAAGTAAGCAAATGACCAAATAAGACCTCCGCATGATTAATCTTACTTTCTTTCAATTCAAAGTCCGACTGGAAACACGCCTTTAACGCTCTTTCAAAAAGGTCAACAATCATCGTATCATTTATATGCGTTAAGTAGCGTACGATCTGCAGGAAAAACAGCAACGCGTCATTGGGATTCTTTTCCAGCTGACGGCAAATGATTCCCTGGATGACGCTCCCCTCCAGTATTGCAGCGTCAATCTTACATATCAGCAGATCGAGCACAACCGCCCAAGAGGACAGGCCCAAATTTCGATCTAACAAGTCATTAAATTTTTTTCGGTTGGTAGCCGTAACGAAATGGGTGCTGAAAATATAATAGGCCGTAAAATATTCCAGAAAAGTCTTGTGCGTGAACTTATTCTCGAAATAAACCGAACGTATCTTGGCAAAATCCAAAAACTCCTCTGCCGCCTGACCTGCTTTAAAATCGTCCTGAAACTCATTGATCCGCATTAGATAATCCTTGACAAACGTTTGTACGAGTTTATTGTTGAATGTCTTATTGGGGTTATCGAATTGCCAAAAAGCCAGCGCGGAGAACACCGAAATTTTACTATTAATTTTCAGGTTGATACCTAACTTTTTTTCCTTAGTGTCCCGGGTTTCCACAATCGTATTGGTACATCCTTCGTAAATACTAAGCCGGTTGGTCGGCAGTTCCAGGTCATTCCGGTACAGGATCAAGATAAGAGATAATAAAAGCGGGTTAAATTTAAGTTCCGGATCGACTGATTCCAACTGCTCCAAGCAATGCTTAATTTCTTTTTTTCGTGTAGCTGCGTCTGCCTCCTCCAGCGCATACCATTTTTCAACGTAGCTGCCCAATTGCTCCCGGTTAAAATTCTGTATCTCGACCTTATGGAAAATATTGCTCAGGCTCACTTCTTCATATGACTCAAATCTGCTGGTTACAACAATACGTGCGCCGGTATATGTTTTAGCGAAATTCTCGATATCATTTCGAACATTTAAACGCTCTTGGACGTCAAATATCTCATCAAGACCATCAAAAAAGACTAGTGTCGGGAAAAAAGATAATATCCTCGAGACCTTTTCATGGCTAATCGCCAGCTGGTATTCATTAGCCAGCGTCTCCACCAAAAAATCCACAACCCCCAGCTGCTTGCCAACCTTAGACTTGTTGTACCTATGCAGTTCTAGCCTGATGGGCAATCGATCATAAACAGCCTGCTCAGTAAATACACTTTCGTCATTCTCCAATATCTTACAGATCGAATATTTGATCATGGAAGATTTTCCGGCACCAGGGTTACCCAGTATAACAATGTTCTTAGGGATTTCGTAAAGCTTTTCAAAAGCATATTCCAACTGCCCGCCCCAAAGATTAGTGATGGGTTTCATAAACGTACTTGTGTTCAATGAATCCAGATGAAGCAGCTCTGTAAGAAATTTGGTATCAAACTTCATACTGGACTCGAACTTGAAACTGCTGATCGACTTTGTTTCAAAGCTTACCTTATCAACATAATCTTCATAACTGAGCGGATCAGTGGTTTTAAATAACGGCGGAACAAATAGGGAATACAATTCGACTTCCCGGGGTTTACGGCTGACAGCCAGCCCGAAGAAATTCAGCCTTGAAAAATTGGTCAAACACCTTTCTTTATATTCTTCTTTAAATTCTTGAAAATCAGCATACGTAAAATTATTCGCAATATAGATCTCCGAAAATTGTTGCTCCAGAATATGATTGATCCGAATCAGTTGGTCTATATTATTTAATGCTTTGATCCGTTGATAGATGTCTTTAACATCGATAATATCCGTCCGTACATTGAAAGAAATTTTCTTTTTGATGATTTTATCAATCGAGTTCTGGGAATAACTGCGTTGTTTCTCGCTTAAAATATAGACAAGTACCCGATCTATTTTCCGTTCATAACCGTACTTTAAAAATTTCGTAAGTGTATTTTTAATCTTTTCAATATTACTCGTCGAAGTTACCTGGATACCGATTTTTTGCGTTTCCTCTAATAAGTCCAGCGATTCGAAATTCTTACGCTCGGAATAGTTTAAGTTCTTAAAAGAACCGGCAAAAACAATATTTAAGATCGGGATAATAATACTCTCTGCATGATGGTTGATATCATATTCACTGTCCGCATTAGAAATTTTAACCAATAACTGGAAGCGGGTCAGGTAATCTTTGATCGAATTAAGCAGTTTGATTTGATTCATCTTTTGACAGGTTTAGTAAAGAAAGAGCCCGTTCGTTACGTGGATCCTTATTGCTCATGGCTTCGACAAATATCATTAATTTTTTCTTGGTAGTAAGTTATAAGAAACTGTCGCCGCTAAGGTTCGGCGCTGGCCATTCCAAGCGAAATTAATCAAGCCGGCTTTAATCCTCCCGGTCACTCACAGACGATATGATGGATTCATTAACTAGCAACTCAGCTAGCATCAAAGTAAGATCCGTTGTCGTTATATAGCCTCTTTTCACGCCGCTTGGAGAATATTACTCTCAACATAAATTGCAGCAATCGATATAAGTTGCTACTTTTGCCTAAGTCATTAGGAATCAAACTGTATCAAATCAATTGTGGAAAATTCGGGAACTACCACAGCTTGAAGATTATAAATTATTGAAAATAAGGGTAATACTGAACTCGGTTCGAGTCCCGTCCAACTTCAAACCCCTGTCTTGAAATCATAAAAAATCAATCATTAAGTCTGCCTAACTTTATTCACAAATACGTTATACCTCCTTGCGCGTAACACCTGTCTGTAGTTACCGTAAATTTGCAGGTATCTAAACTTCGCGGCGTGAGAATATTTTTGTGCAGGTATGTGAACATTAAAATTCGCAGATTGAACATTGAGTAATTTAACTAAATTGCTACCTATTTAGTTAAGTCATCAGCCTTCCTACTTTAACACAATGTCGGACACCATCACCTATCAATACAACAAATCTTCGGCCTTAAACAAGTCTAATTCTTTGGACGAATTGTTTTTGGCGAAATATAGTGAAGTACAAAAGAAAAATGCACCGTGCTTTTTCTGGGGCCGCTTAACTGACCCATATACAACAGCGCGTTGCCTGCTAACACTCTCAAATGTTGTCCAGTCAAGTTTCAACTTATCCCCTTTTCAGCTTGCTCTTTTAAAAGATCCTATTGTTACCGCCGGTAATGAAAAAATCAGATTTGAGGGATTTTCTCACTGTGCAGGGGTTTATGCGCGGGTGGATATTTTAAGTAACGGGCACGACGGCGAATTTTTAGAGAGCGGCACTACTAATGTAGACTTTAACCAACCTATGCTTTCCGCCTTAAGCAGTATCCGTAAAAACGAAAATGTGCTACTTTCTATCGGACAAAAAGAAGTTGGCTTACACCGGGAAAACCAAAACGTAATAGAGCGAAAAGTGCCCCTGCCGGTTAAGTGGATAAAAGGGCTAACTTCAGTACAGATGTTCCTTTCTGAATCTGAAAAGGTTCATTCGTTTAATCGCCTCCAGGCATTGCAGCTATTTAAAACCATACCAACCGGTAAACCTAAAACAGACTATTATTTATTAATCAGAGGCGGAAAGCCAATATTTTCTCCGGTAAAATCCAACGATGCGATAACCATTGGCGGAATACACAGGTTAAAACTAGTTGAACCTTTACTGGCAATTGCTGACGAGTTAAGGGTTTTTCCTCATCCAACTATGCAGGCAACTACCTGGCAGGTTTATATTGGTCCTGTAAGATTTACCCTGTCCTTATCAAGGGATACCTGGCGCGGATTTTCCGGCGAGGGCGCGGCATTGGAATCGCTGATTGAAGACATTCCTGACCAATGGGTAGAGCTTGTAGACAATTACAGTTATGCCAACCAGGAATTCAATGCGACCTTACTTGCGGTTAATGAAGGGCTCGACCTGCAAAAAATAGAGAATATCACTGGCCGGCTTTCGGCCATCGGCTTATTGGGATATGATCTGGACGAAAATAATTTTTTCTACAGAAGGCTACCTTTTAAACTAAGCCGCATTATGAGCCTTAACCCAAGATTAAAGGACGCTGAAAAGTTATTGCTCGAAGGAAAGGTAAAAATCATTTCGCGACAGGATGATAAAATAGAAGCGCAGGTAGAAGGCAGTGGTGTTACGCATATAGTTATGCTGAACGGAGATAAAGAACAATGTACGTGTACCTGGTTCAGTAAAAACCAGGGAGAGCGCGGCATTTGTAAACATATATTAGCAGTAAAAAAATTAATTATAAACTAAGCTGCTATGACTATTATCGAAGAATTCACCGGCATTGTTGAACGTGAAAACGACGCGACACCTTTTTTGAAAACACTGAACAAAGCACAGAAAAAAGAGCTATACCCGGCGCTTAAGAGACTTCAAAAATATTATTCCGAATATGTCCAACAGGGAACCAGTTCGTCTTATTCTCAAAGGGGAACACGAGCTCAAAGTCAAATCTTAAGCTTAGCAGCATTTATCTGTTTTAACCAAAATGATTTTGAGAAAAGCATTTCTTATGGCATCATCAACCGCGAAAAGCTAACGCCTGTCTTGCCCTGGTTCCGTCCGGATTGGTTCGATGCTTACGTTGATAAACTCTCACAACAGGAGTATGTTGGTAATTATTTTGATTATGATTGGTATTTAGAATTGGTTGAACAAGGTTATTTGCAGACCAACAGACAAATGGTTGCCAAGATATTACCGGAACTCATTTTACCCAAAAAAGAAAAAACCTTTAAATTCGAATACAAACCTGAAAATCTCTTAAAGAGGGACGTTACTTTAAGAGACCATATCTGGTATCTGTTTGAGTTTGAAACAAACCTGCACGGTGCTGAAAATTATAAGCAATTTGAGGATAACTCTATTCCGGGCCGGTGGATGGATGCCCTGAAAAGATACATGAGCGAAGGAAAGATCAACAGGGAAAGACTATTAAAAGAAAGTATTTCTTCAGCAACAAAGAACTTTAATCAAGCGGCTTCCAATTGGTTTATGGATCTTTTTATGAATTTGGAACCAACCAAAGCTGAGCTGCTACATTTTCAAAGTGATCTCCTTAATACGTTCAATTCGCCAAACAGCAAGCCTTACAACGTAGTCCTAAAGTTATTTAAAGATTTAGCGATTGAACCCGGATTTGAAATTTCATCTTTTTTAGATCACGTGCCTTTGGTATTAACTGCTGAATCTAAAACGGCTGTATCTTCAGCCTTGATGGTTTTAGATAAGCTGGCTAAAAAATATCCGGAACAACGGGAACAAATCTGTATTGTTTCTTGCCAGGTCTTTATACACCAGGACAATAATCTGCAGCTCAGGGCGGCCAAGCTGATTCAGAAATATGGGGAGACAAAGTCAGATGTCATTAAAGAAAGTATTCAGGCTTATTATGATGTTTTGTTTTCTGAAGCAAGGAACGCTTTAATTGATTTTTCAAAAGAGTTTATACACGATGAAACGTTAACAGAAGATGATCTGACTGATACAAATTCAGGTTTTGTTGAAATCCAAATGCCTGAAACCTTTGATGAATTTGTCTTTCTGGCCAGTCAGTCATTTGATCAAAACGAAACTTACCACTTTGATCTGTTACCGGCGTCTGTTCTGAAATTTCAAAACGAGATGACAGCGGATAATATCCTTAAGCTAATGCCCGCTTTCCAGCGTGCTTACAAAATGATAACAAGCGACTGGACCAGTTCCATGGGTTATTTAGACAATATGCTGGCTAAGTTTTTTACAAGCTTTGGGCAACTATTGGTGAATTTTAACCCTGTGGCCGCTGAACCAATAAGATTAATGCAACAATCATTCGTAAAGTTAGAGGATGCAAAGAAAGCCAAATGGGATGGTTATAAAACGCGGCTTGGCGGCATCAAGCCCTGGGATGTCTATACGCATTCATTGGGCTATAAACCTCATAAGCATATTTTGCTGAATGCTTTTTTTATGCTGGAGAGAAAGATCAACCTTCCCTTACTGTCTACACCCACGCATGAACCTTGTTGGGTTTCTCCAATGACCCTGATCGAGCGGTTGAGTAAATATCAAAATGCTAAAATTACTCCAGGGGATATGGATCTTCAGATTGCGATAGCCCGTTGTCTTCCGGACAATGAGACAGAGGCAATCAAATTTGCTAACGAAAACCTTAAAGGAGAGTACAGAGAACTTATGGGATTAGTTCTTGGTGAAGATCAGCATCCTAAAGATAGTTACAAGCTCAAAACGGCCTGGCTTATCGCTGGTGTAACCAAGTCTTCGCCGAATATTGATGCCGAATGGTCTGCATTTTCAAGTTTACCGGATAACTATCTTAACGGCGAGTTTAGGTGGGATTCATTGGTGGAGGACTATGTTTGGCAGCAGTATGATTACAAATTAAACAAGAACGTCAACGTCGCTGCCAAAAGAAAAATAATCAAAATTGGTTTCGGCGATAAACAAAAAAAGACTTCAGCATTTAAAACAGTATTAAATAAAATCCTTTCTAATCAAAAGGAAACCGAACCATCGATTTATGATTACACAGAACTGAAGTTTGAATATATTTCGGCCGAACATAACGATATTAAACGGCTGCTTTATTTGACACCCCGACAGCCGGATATCCTGATCGCCCATATCATTAATAAGGGTTTACGGTACATTGATTTTTCAAGTGAGAACGATAAAAAGTTGATCATTTATACACTTGAAACGCTTTTAACTTTAGAATATCGACATGGAATTATGTCTAATTTGTTCATTGCATCTTGTATGATCAGCAGCGATAAAACGGTCCGGACCTATGCTGCGGAATTGTGGATAAAGGGCGTAACGAAGAAAAATATGGATAGCAATGCCATCGGGGAAATTATCGGGAAGCATGAACAAATTGAGCTTGCACCGGTAAAGCGTTTTACAGATCTCGTTATTTCAAATATGTACCAGGTATCTAAAAAGCATAATAAGGCATTGGAGAGCCTTTTGTCCTCTTGTATCAAGCAAATGAACAACATTCCAATAAGTGGCTGCAAAAAGCTTCTGGAGATTTACGCGGAGGTTTTATCTGTCAATAAAAGTAAATTATTCAATGAGGATATCATTCCGCGTTTGACTGCCTGGGAATCAGCAGAAACCTTAAAAAGAGTAATTCAAAAGATAAAGAATTTCTAAAGACAGGTGACCTATTAGAGACCTTTAAATATAACTCCAGTCCAAATAATTGCAATTCAATGAATCGCAATAACAGTTAAAGTCCCTCCCGTTCCGGAACTATCTTATCGGTGTATCGCTCATAGGCAAACAGTAAAAGCAACAGGCAACTTATACAACCATTTTTTGAATAGGTTTAAATTGATCTTTTCCCGATTCACATACCGGGCAGCTATAATTATTCAGAGTCGTAAATGAGGTGCCTGGCAATACGCCGTTCTGCTCATCCCCATATGCATCATCGTATATAGTTAAACAATATCCACACTGATATATCTGCTTGTGTTCAATAATGGGATTCTCTTTTTCAACAGCAATTGACCGTACTTGTAGTGCATGGCTTTGCCTAGCATAAAATTCATCGCAAAGCGCAATGAGATATGCGCTTAATTCGCCCTTTGAAACGTTCTCCCGTTTAATGACCAATTCTTTGGTATTAGGATTAAAATCTCGGGTATGCGCTATTTGAAACAGCCCGTTATCGCATTCACGAATAATGACGGACCCGTACAGGCCTGATTTTGGTGACCGCTTGATAACAAAGCTTAAGCGAAATGTGCGTAGATCAGCCATTTCAAATTCGCGTACCAATTGCTGTTTAAGCTGAAGGCATTGGCCGCAAAGATCTTCTACCTGCCAGTTTAATTCATTTGAGGCATGCCGAATGTTCACCCTGTATTTGTTCAATGTATTACCAAACAACGGGCGTTGCACGGGTTCTATATGCTTTATCAATAAAGATTTCCACGGGCTAATGTACAACTGGCCGATACGGACCTGCATACATAAGCTGCACAAGTCCATTAATAGCTCTATGGCAAACAACTCGTCGCGGCGATATATACCAAGCCAATATTTATCGCCCTGTTTATTAAACCCTTCGTAGTAGGGCAGTTGAAATTCAGGTAATTTCAAGGGCTGGTCTATTCGTTGGATAACAAAATCGCTACCCGCCGATACCATTTGATGCAATAGCTGTGAATTTATCTCAGGCTGATCGTAAAACTGCTCTTTATTAGCCAGGATAACATCCTGTATCACTTTAGCGATGGCGGGGATATCGTCCGAATAAATTAACGTAGGCCAACAATAAAGTATATTTGTTTTTGGATACCGGATTTGCAAATACCAGTAATTACTTACCGCCGAGGATATAAAGTTAAGATTACCCGTAAAAAATGGCGCGAAGGTTTGGCTGCCATCAACCACATTGATTTTCAGAAGGGGTTTATAGTCGAACAGGTCAAAAATATCTTTATAAACCCCTTCCTTTAGCCAATTTTCCTGGTTAAAAATACCATCGGCAATGTAAGAGCTTACTATATTTGGAAACATGGCGGCATCCACCTCATAATCAATACCGGCGCTTAACAGTTCGGTATCCAGGGTATCCAACTCAGCTTCATCAATTTCAAAATACAGCTGTTGCCTGTTGCCAAACCTAATATGTGTAGCGTTGGCATTTTGGGCAACCAGCAATATCTCATAAAAATCGCCGGCAGATACCACCCCACCGGGTAGATTTAGTTTGATCTGCTTTTTGTTGCTGTTTTGCATGATAACTAATTAACTATTTGTTCCACCTTTTGCATTTCTTCCAATATTCTCTTCACCTCGGGTTTACAGCTGCCGCAGCCCATGCCGGCACCTGTAGCGGTGCAAAGGCTGGTTAGGTTATTGCAGCCCTCATTTATTTTATTGCGGATATTACCGGCACCAACATTATTACAGCTGCATACCAGCTTGCCTAAAACAGGCTCGGCGATTTTACCGCTACGGAGCAGTTGCAGCCGTTTATCACTTAGCTCGGTTTTATTAGCTATCAGTTCTTTAAACTCCAGAAACTCACTTTTATCGCCTATTAAAATAGTGCCCACCAGCTTGTCCTGGTGGATGATGCACTTTTTGTAGTATCGCTTGGCCCTATCAATAAACACGATCTCCTCATAATTCTTATCATTTGGGCAATCGGATAAACCAATACTGCAAAGATCAAACCCATGTATCTTAATGATATTTATAAACAGGCTACCCTTGTAATAACTGGCTATATCGCCGTTCATATAAGCAGCAACAACAGCGGCCTGTTGCTCGGCAGCGGCGGTGATGCCGTATAGTGTCCCCTCAAATTCGGCAATTTCACCTATCGCGTATATAGATGGATCGCTGGTGAGCAGCCGTTCGTTAACTATTACGCCGCGTTTACAATCCAATCCGCAATCTTTAGCGATTTCCAGGTTTGGGGTCGTGCCAATAGCCAGTATCATGGCGTCGCAGCTTATTTTGCGCCCGCTTCTTAAACCGATCCCTGTAAGTTTAGACCGGCCAAAGAAAAGCTGCACCTCATCATCATAAAAAATATCGCAGCCCTGATCGGCCATTTCCTCGTGCAGCAGCCGACTACCCAGCTCATCTAATTGCCTGTTTAAAAACCTTGATGTACGCTGGATAATTGTAATGGTGATGCCTATTTCGCGAAGGGAGGCTGCCATTTCCAGACCTAACAAGCCGCCGCCTACAATAACCACATGCCCGCCTTTTGGTACATGCTTTTTAAAGTTATCGGCATCGTTACGGTTTCGCATACTAAATATGCCGGGTAAGGCAGGCACATTTTTGGGGATGGATGCCCTGCTGCCGGTAGCCAGCAACAAAACATCGTAATAGGTTTTTAGGCCGCGGCTATCAACTACATATTTATTGGCCCGGTCTATCTTCTCTACACTTACACCGCGCAACAGCCTGATGTTGTAGCCGGGCTCTTCCTCATCGGTCATTTTTACCAGTTGCTCCCATTGCTGCTCGCCGCTAATATAATCAGGCAGCATTACGCGGTTATAAAATGGAAAGTTTTCGTTACTGAATATGGTGATCTCATCATCCTTGTTCAGCTCCCTGTACGATTTTACAAAGCCGTATGCCCCGGCACCTGCCCCTACCACAACTATACGCTGAAAAGGCTTTTTATATTTTTGAACACTTACAGCGCAGTACTTAAAATCCGGCTCTTTTGATACCGGGTCTACCACATCGCTGGTTAAGTTATTCACACGATTAAGATCATTACCCAATATTCTGCCCCAATGCATCGGCATAAAAACCACTCCCTGCTTTATTTGCGGAGACAATTTGGCCTTTACCATCACCTCTCCCCGGCGGGATGTGATCACTGTTACGTCGCCTTCTTTTACCCCAAGGTGCCCGGCATCAAGCGGATGGATCTCTAAAAAAGCTTGTTTAATGTGCTGGTTTAGTTTATTAACCTTACCGGTTTTACTCATGGTGTGCCACTGGTCGCGGATACGGCCAGTGGTGAGTATAAATGGGTAATCATTATCGGGTAACTCGCTATTTAAAGAGTCGGGAACTGCGCTTATCAGCGCATTTTGGGTTGGGGTATAAAAACGCTTGTCAATAAATAAACGTGGCGTACCTGCTCCTCCTTTTTTAGCTTTGTAAGGCCATTGTATGGTTCCATGTTGCTTAAGGATGTCATAGTTTAGGCCGCTGATATCAATAGTAGTTTTTGCTGTAAGCTTAACATGTTCGGCATAAATTTCTGAAGCATTTTTAAAATCGAAACCTTTATAACCCATTTTTTGCGCAAAGCGACAAATGATCTCGCTATCAGGCAGCGCCTCGCCGGGTGCATCTATTATTTCTTCCAGGTAACTGATGCGCCGTTCAGAATTGGTCATGGTGCCTTCCTTTTCGGCCCATGCAGCGGCGGGAAGTATCACATCGGCGTAGGCCAAAGTTTCGGGTTTATTGCTAATTTCCTGTACAACTACAAACTTTGCTTTCTTTAAAGCCTCTTCTGCCAGGCGTACATTGGGCAAACTGGTTAGCGGGTTGGTGCACATGATCCAGATGGCCTTTAAACGGCCATCATTTAAAGCTTCAAACATTTCGGTAGCGGTAAGGCCCGGCTGGGCTACGATCTCTGTGCCCCCCCAAAACTTTTGTACTTCGGCTCGGTGTAATGGGTTGCCCAGGTTACGGTGGGCGGGCAGTAAATTTGCTAAACCACCAACTTCGCGCCCGCCCATTGCATTTGGCTGCCCGGTTAATGACAAGGGCCCCGATCCCGGTTTACCAATATGCCCGGTTATGAGGTTAAGGTTGATCAGACTCAAATTTTTGTTTACCCCTACCGAGCTTTGATTGAGCCCCATCGTCCACATCGATATAAAACCTTTTGCCTCACCAATATATTTGGCCGCAAGGCGAATATCCTTCTCGCTTACGCCGCAAATGCTGGCAGCTTCGCCCATACTGCATTCAAATACTAATTTACTGTATTGCTCAAAGCCATCAGCGTGGTTGGTTATAAAATCGATATCGATATCGCCATTTTCTATCAACACACGCCCTATCGCGTGGTTAAGCGTAATATCGGTACCGGGGTTTATCTGCAGGTGCAGATCGGCGATACCACAGGTATCTGTAGCACGGGGGTCAACCACAATGATCTTAACATCCGGATTGGCCGTTTTATGCGCCTCAACTCTTCGCCAAAGTATAGGGTGACACCAGGCTGGATTGGCACCGGTTACATAAAAAACGTCGGCCAGTTCTATATCATCATAGCAAACAGGTACGCTATCGTCGCCTAAGGCTATTTTATAGGCCGCTACCGCACTGCTCATGCACAGGCGCGAATTGGTATCGATATTATTACTGCCGATAAAACCTTTCATTAGCTTGTTAACCACATAATATTCCTCAGTTAAGCATTGCCCAGAGGCATAAAAAGCAACAGAGTCCGGCCCATATTTATTAATAAATGTTTTAAAAACGGCTGCTGTACGTTCTAAGGCATCGTCCCAGGTTACTTTTTGCATGGGCATGCTTTTGCTGTAGCGCATTTGCGGATACAGCAACCTGTCGCTTTTATCATTAACCGTATAATGCAGATTAAGCCCCTTGCTGCATAACATGCCTTTGTTCACCGGGTGATCTTTATCACCCTGCAATGTTATGCTTCCATTTTTCTCCTTATAAACAACAACGCCGCAACCTACGCCGCAATAGCAGCAGGTACTTTTATAGGTATTAGTGGATAGCTTGGTTTTGGCCATTGTTATTATGTTTAAGCCATGCTTGACTCTAAGGCCGGTGCCGCCGCTTGCTTCGGCAGGGCCTGTTTTTGAAACCGGGTTATAAAAACAATTATAGAAACCACAATTACAGCATAACCTATATAGGTAAATGCCTGTACGTAAGTAATTGATTCTGACTTAAACAAAAAGCCAAACAGCATACCACCCAGGTTACCGCCCGCGCCCACTATACCGCTTACCATACCTACGTTTTTGGCATTAACAAAGGGCACAATACCATAAGTGGCCCCGTTTGACATTTTCAGGAACAACGCGAACGACAGCATAGCCACAATGGCTATTACCAACGAGCCTGCATGGGCAAAAAGCACCAGGCCGATACCCTCCAGCAATAACACACCGGCTAATAGCAATCCTTTGCCGCGCATGCCAAACTTACTGCCAACCTTATCAGATACTATACCACCCAGCGCTCGGGCAAAAATGTTCATCAAACCGAAAATACCGGCCCAAAAGCCTGCTGAGCTTTGCGACAATTTAAAAGTATCTACAAAGTGCAGCGACGCCACGTTGTCAAAGGTTATCTCCATACCGAAACACATGGCATAGGCCATAGTAAGTGCCCAGATACGCCAATCGGCAAGTATAGACCAATCGGTTTTGGATGAGTTAGCTTTAGCGTAACCTATTTCATCGTAGTTACCATTAGGAGTATCCTTGGTGTATTTCCAGTATAAAAAGGCAATAACCAGCATCATTATCCCGGGCACTATCATGGCGTAGCGCCAGGCCTCGCCCTTGGTATAGCCGAAGCCCACAATTGCTGCAAAAATTAAGGGCATTACCATATTGGTTACGCCGCCGCCGAGGTTGCCCCAACCGCCGGTTACCGCATTTGCGGTACCTTTTATATTAGGCGCAAACATCATGGAGGTGTGGAATTGGGTGATCACGAAAGATGCACCAATAACCCCAATGGCCAGCCTGAACAGCAGGAAGGAGGTATAATCGTTTGCAAGGCCAACAAAAAACACGGGCAGACAGCCAACAATCAGTAATCTAACGGCTGTTTTACGCGGGCCCCAGGTATCGCAAAGCTTGCCAATAATGAGGCGGGCAATAATTGTGGCCGCTACCGATGCAATAATGGTGTTACCCACCTGCCCTTTTGTTAAATGCAGTTCGGCGCGGATGGTTGGCATTAATGGTGCCAGGCCAAACCAGCCAAAAAAGCACACAAAAAACATAAGCCAGGTAATGTGGAAAGTGCGCATTTGTACGCCTTTAAGCGAAAATATATTGAGTTTGGTAAGTTGTTTTTCCATGATCTGTTTAAATAAAAGCAGTTTAACGTTTGTTATTTATTCAAAAATTCGGGTTTGATATTGAGTTGCAGGTAAGCCCACACAGGGTGCAGTTTGCTTGTGCCCGGTGTTAAAGCCTTGACATATTCCATGCTGCGGGTGGCTGCCATATAGGATAGCCCAAGATCTACATTGGTGAATTTATTGAGCTTATACACCGTGACGAGATCAAATTCGGTACCCAGGTATTTTTCAATTGCCTGCCCATCGGTACCTTTTTGATCTTGAGCCAGCATAAAGCAATGCCCGGCGAGTTCCATGCTGAAAAGTTTGTTATCAGAAACGTATTTAAGTTTTAAATATGGATTGCTTAAGCCGCCCGTTGGTGAGCCACTGCCTGCATAAAAATAATCCATATAACCCCAAAACTTATGCGGGGTACCATAAAGCGGATCGAACCGGTGATTGGTTTTGGATGAAGATAATGCATCGTTACCTGATAAATAATCCCAGCCGGCGGTATAGCTTATATTACTGCATCGATATAATAAGGCCACGGTATAGGTATAGGCGCTTAACTTCAAACCGTCTTTATCATGCCCTCCCTGGTAGTAAAAACCGCCATTAAAGCCCCACTGATCTTTGCCGCCAAAAACAGGGTTGAGCATTACGCCTGTTGTGTACCTGCTATTTACACCCGCCTGGTTAAAGTGGTTACCATAAATATATCCTTCATCCGTACCGGATATGTTTTTAACCGAATCGAGTTTATATTTACCAAACTGATCGGCCAGGAAGAGGCCCGAAATTTTTGTTTTATTAAACTTTTTGGCCACATATAAATATTGCAGTGACTTGTAATTTTGATTTAGCCCATTAGTGCCCGGCGGGTTTAAAAATGCGGGACTACCCGTTTTTGAGCTTAACCCTGCAGCATTTATCAGAGGGATAAAGCCTACAGGCGTGTTTGCTACATTGCCTTTACTATCTTTTACCGTAGCCGGTACATTAGCCGGTGTATAATAAGTGCCATTATAATTAATGGCATCGGTATTTTGGTTAAAAGCGCCACCTAAATCTATTTGCCAGCCCTTTTGTATCAGCTTAAAAACAATGGCGTCGTGCCGTCGGGCCTGTTGTAACCAGTCAGAATTACCCAGCAGGCGCTCATCATCATACACCAACTCCTGCCGGCCAATTTTAATGGCAAAATAATCTACCGGTGATACCCGGAAAGCGGTATCGTTTTTATTTGAAAGTATCAGCTCTGCCCATGCCTCATGCAGACTGAGCCGGCTGCCATCATTAACAGTGAGCGTTGAGGCATCCTGTCCCCAAAGCCTTACATCTTGCAATGATGTTTGAAAAATAAGCCTACTGCTCTTATAATTAAAGGTTACCCGCGAACGTTGCGATGTAAAGGCGGCATTATTACTAGCAATAGGCTTTAAAGTTCCGTACCCGTCACGTAATTCGCTCCTTATTTTAACCTGCCCCGTTAAAGTTAACTGCGCCGAAGCTGTATAAGATGAAAAACATGATATAATTAATAGAATTTTACCGAAAGTGCATTGATGTAATACATTTTTGTACATTTGATTTGGTTTTTTATTTGTTAAAGCGATTAAAAACTATCTAACCCTGTCTGGGAATGCGACCTCCCGGCAGGGCTTTTTTTATGCTCCTTTTGTTCTCTTCATATTTTATTTATTTTACTATTTCCCCTACTTGTTTATCATCATAAATATATCCTATTTAATAAATAGTTGCAATTTTTATTAATTAAAATGGATATTTTTATTACTTTAATCATTAAAATAGTTATAAATTATCATTTACTCAATAAAAAGCTAAATAAAAATATCCAAAATGCCGTTTTTGCAATTAAATATTAAAATAAATTCCGATTTATATAAAAAATTACATGATACATGTAACATTTGCCACATATTTAAATGCGAAACCAAACAACAACAATCTATTTGTTATAATTTAGCTCTAAAACATACATTAAAGTGAAGAAAAATACCAAATGCAATAACCAATCTTGTTTTTTGTGCCAAAGCTGCGTAAAGGAATGGCTGCCGGCGGTTGCTGCCCATAAAAAAAACTTTGTTGTTAAAAAGGGGCAGAAAATATTCAGCGAAGGCGACCCGGTTACCGGTATATATTTTGTTTACAATGGCATTGTAAAAGTGCATAAAAAATGGGGCAGCGATAAAGAGCTGATTATTCGCTTCGCCAGCAAGGGAGCCATTTTTGGGCACCGCGCATTGGGTAAACAAGCAACAAATTACCCCATATCGGCAACCGCATTAGAAGAAAGCCTGGTTTGCTATGTAGATATGGATTTTTTTAATGCCACATTAAAAACCAATCCCGATTTCACCTACGATTTAATGTTGTTTTTTGCCGAAGAATTAAAAGAAGCTGAAAGAAAAATGCGTAACCTGGCACATATGACGGTAAAAGGCAGAGTAGCGGAAGCGCTAGTATCGTTAAAAAACCAGTTCGGTATAAACAAAGGAGGGCACATAGACATCGAACTTACCAGGCAAGACCTTGCCTCTTATGCAGGCGCTACCTACGAAACTGTTTTCAGAATGGTGAACGAAATGATACAGGAAGGCATAATTATAGCCGTGGGTAAAAAAATAAGCGTCATCAATACCGAAAAGCTGTTGCTATTAACCCAAGACGACTTATAAATTCTATATACCAATAAAAACACGCCCGTCCTCCACTTTTACGGGATAGGTTTTAATAACCATATCGTCCTCTGCAAGACATTCGCCGGTAAGCAACGAAAATGTTTTTTTATGGAACGGGCAGGCCACTTTTGGTTCGCAATTTTCACCGGTGCTGCCTATCATCCCACGAGATAAAACCATCTGCTGTTTATGCGGACACAGGTTTTGGGTAGCATACCACTCGCCGCGGCGGCTAAAATTAAAAATGGCTATTTGCTCATCGCCATGCTTTATACACGACCCACCATTCTCGGGCACATCATTTACATAACAAGCCAGTATCCAGTTAGTTGTTATTGCTGTTTCCATAATGTTTATGTTTAAATAAGTCAAGACTTATGTTATCAATAAATTAAAATCCTACCATTCTTTTGCCCGCACCTGCTTGCGCATCGGCTCAAATTGGGCAAGCGGATCTTTTTCTTCGGGCGCATTAATAAAGTGCGAAAAACGCTTACGCATTTCCGGGCTATCAATCACTTCCTTCCATTCGCAGTGATAAGTATTTACAAGCAATTGCATTTCTTCTTCCAACTGCGCAGCCAGGCCCAGACTATCATTTACAATCACATTCTTTAAATAACTCATCCCGCCATCCAGCTTATTTAACCAGGTAGCGGTACGGGTTAACTGGTCGGCGGTTTTTATATAGAACATTAAAAACCTATCGAGGTATTTAATAACTGTTTCGTTGTCAATATCGGTGGCCAGCAGCTGCGCATGCTGAGGTTTAGAACCACCGTTGCCACATACATACAAATTCCAGCCTTTTTCGGTAGCTATTATGCCAAAGTCTTTGGCCTGCGCCTCGGCGCATTCGCGCACACAACCGCTAACCCCTCCTTTTATTTTATGAGGTGCGCGGATACCTTTGTAACGGTCTTCTATTTCGATAGCAAAGGTCACACTATCATGCAAGCCAAAACGGCACCATGTACTACCCACACAACTTTTAACGGTACGCAGCGCTTTACCATAAGCATGCCCGCTTTCAAAACCGGCGTCTATTAATTCCTCCCAAATAGCGGGCAGGTCATTCAAATGGGCGCCAAAAAGATCTATCCGCTGACCGCCGGTTATTTTTGTGTAAAGCGCATATTTTTTGGCTACCTGCCCTATCAGTATCAATTTATCGGGCGTAATTTCTCCGCCTGGGATACGGGGCACTACAGAATAAGTACCCCCTTTTTGAATATTCGCCAAAAAGCGATCATTGCTATCCTGTATCACCTCCTGTTTTACAATTACATCGTTCCAAAGGCTTGATAATATGCTGGCCACAACGGGTTTACACACTTCACAACCGTCACCTTTACCATAATGATCAAGCACCAGGTCATAATTCTTTATTTCATTGATCTTTACCAGGTCAAATAACTCCTGTCGCGAATAATTAAAATGCTCGCATATCACTTCCTTAATATACTGCCCGTTGGCTTTCATGGTACCGGCTATCAGATCCTTCACCAAAGGCACGCAGCCACCACAACCGGTGCCGGCTTTAGTGCATTTTTTAATACCATTTATATCAGTAGTGCCAGATTCGCTTACGGCGCCACAAATAGCAGCTTTGGTAACCGCCTCGCACGAACAGATCAGTGCATCATCGGGCAAGTTCATCACACCAGCACCCTCGCTTGCCGCCCCGCCACGCGACCCCAGTATCAGATCTTCCGGATCAGGCGGGAGCACAATTTTATTATTCACAGTTTGCAGCAGCATATTGTAGGCTTCTGCCTCGCCAATTAATATACCGCCCAACAATTGCTTGCCATCGTTACTAATGTTTATGCGCTTGTAAACACCCTTGTGGGTGTCCTCAAACAATATGGTACGGCATTCAGGCTCGGTTATAAAGGCATCGCCAAAACTGGCCACATCAACACCTATCAGCTTTAGCTTGGTGCTCATATCATAACCATAGAAGGATTTATCGGCTTGTGTTAAATGCGCGGCAACTATGTCGGCCATTTCGTAGCCCGGAGCAACCAGGCCATATATCATACCTTCGTAAAGCGCGCATTCACCTATGGCATAGATATCACTGTCGCTGGTTTGCATTTTCTCGTTCACTACAATACCCCCGCGGGTACCAACCTGCAACCCTGCCAGTTTTGCAAGCTCATCGCGTGGGCGGATGCCTGCCGATATCACCAGCATATCCACAGCCAGTAAGCTATCATCGACAAACCGAAGTGCTTCTATTTTTTTGTCGCCCACAATAACGGCAGTACTTTTATTTAAATGAATATGCAGTCCTAATTGATTTAATTTCAGCTGCAGCATATTGCTACCCGCCGAATCAATTTGCCTTGGCATTAAACGCGGCGCAAATTCAATAACATGGGGTTCGGCAACACCCAGATCCATTAATGCTTTGGCGGCTTCAAGCCCCAGCAAACCACCGCCCATTACCGCGCCCGACTTTGCGGCGGCGGCACCAGCCTTTATCAACTCCAGGTCTTCGATAGTGCGATATACAAAAACGCCTTCTTTTTCGATACCCGGTATATCAGGCACAAATGCAGATGACCCGGTCGCCAAAACCAAATGATCATAAGAAAGCGTTATGCCTTTTAAAGAATGAATTGTTTTTTTTGAACGATCGATCTCCTGAATAGGATCGCCCAAATGCAGCGTTATACCATTATCAACATACCATGATAATGTAGATAAAGAAAGGTCGTCGGCAGATTTGCCATTGAAATACTCGCTCAGGTGCACCCTATCATAAGCGTGGCGGGGCTCTTCGCCAAAAACAATTATGCGGAAATCCGATGATTTGGCCAGTAGTTTTTCACAAAACTTGTAACCCACCATGCCGTTACCTACAACAATAATAGCTGGTTTTGACATTTTGATATTTTTTAAATGTTAAAGCATTTTTTACCACAAATACATAAAGTTGCGACCTTAAATGTATTTATATCACAATAATAACTTAAAAAAAATTTAAAATGAAATAAAAATGATAAATTTTATTAAATAAGTAATATATTTTTATGTTTTATTTCATAATTTAGATTTATTAATATGATTAATATCACTATTTATCGAAAAAAGTTAAATTTTATACATTTTAAAGTTGAAAAATGAAACTTAATAGACTTTAAACATAAATTTCCTATCAAAAAGAAACAATAAATGAAAAATTTATATATAAAACCCGAATTATTTGTGTTAGGAGCCGGCCCGGGAGACCCAGAGCTCATAACAATAAAGGGCTATAAAGTTTTGCAGCAGGCGAATGTAGTTTTATACGACAATTTGGCCAATACCGAGCTACTGGGGCTTTGCAGCCCAGACTGCGAAAAGGTGTACGTAGGCAAGCAACCTTACGGCGATTATACGCCACAGGAAAACATACATGAGCTGATAAGGCACTATGCCTTTACTAAAGGTATGGTAGTAAGGTTAAAAGGGGGAGACCCTTTCATATTTGGCCGTGGGTTCGAAGAGATCATATTTGCCAGGCAACACGGCATAAAAACACATTTTATACCAGGCATTACCAGCATGCAGGCATCCGGATTTGAGGATATTCCCCTCACCCACCGCTCGGTAAGCGATAGTGTTTGGATGCTAACCGGAACAAAAAAAGACGGGAGCTTATCCACAGACCTGAAACTGGCTATGCAAAGCAACGCAACAGTAGTTATATATATGGGCATGAAGAAACTGGCAGAGATATCTAAAACATATGTGAATGCCGGTTATGGCAATACCCCTGCGGCTATAATTCAGCATGCATCATTACCCAAACAACGTTCAGCAATTGGTATGGCGCGAAACCTTGAATGGCTTGCCAGCCAGCACAAATTAACTTACCCTGCCATTATTATAATAGGCGATGTGGTAACCGTACAAAACCAGGAAATATTATTTTATGAAGATAAGAATAAAGGGCAATTCGCTACGGTACAGGCTTACTAAAACCGACCTGGCAAATCTGGCAGCCAACGGCTATATAGAAGAGATCTCCAATTTTAGGCCGCAGGTTTTCAAATATGTTTTATGCAGTGCTGCGGGCAATGCATTATCTGCAAGCTTTGAGAACAATACCATCACCATACATATGCCGCAAAACTCGATAGACGAATGGGCAAATACTGACCGTGTTGGTTTCGAAGAAAACAACAATGGGATGTATTTATTGGTTGAGAAGGATTTTGTTTGTTTAGACATCGTAGCGGAAGATCAAAGCGATAACTATCCCAATCCATTGCTATGCTAAGCATGTTGCCTTGATCTATATAGCTGCAGGGTGTATAACACAGGTGTTTTACGTTATAGAATTTTATCCAGCATTGCCTTCTACTAGTCATAAACCAATAATGGTTAAAAACCAACCATCTCAAATCCCCCATGAAAATTCGTCATTTGTCCCGTATCGGCTGAACTCAAATTAGCCGATAATGTAGGGACATCGAACCGCTTTCTTGTATAATTTGAAACTTAGCAAGGTATTAATTGATTCGATGCGTTCATTTTATATTTTTATTTCTTCAGAGAAATACCGATATTTATACCATAAGCATGAGCGAAAATTGAATTATTTTTCAGGTGACCTATTCGGTGACCTAGGGATTATAAAGATATATAAAGCGCTGATTTAGAGAACACAAGACAACCATCTTTGTTCCCTAGCTCTCCGCTGATTATCATATCAAAACATCATTAAGCCCTTAAATTGTTGATTTAAGGGCTTTTTTGTTGCTTATACTCAATCAAATCATACTTAAATGCTCAGAATTCTATTGAATTATTCATTGAGTAGTAGTGTTCACGAAAAACTACTCAACGGAAACTTTGTATTGAGCTGATAATCAAAATGAAGCCGGCCCGTGCGCTCTGTAATAAAGAAGAAGTCAAAACATTAAATTCCTATTTGATGAATTACAACAAAAAGTTTACCTGCCACCGTAGCGATATTAATATACTGACTTCGTTATACTCAAATCCAATAACAACTCAAATATTTGAAACTCTATTGTTATTCTCGTTTTAACGACAAAGGACATTTAAAATGTAAACAAATTATCATAAATTAGCTTTTATATAACCATATTTTAGTTTACATTTTATAACATTCAATTGAAAACCCACCGAAACAACGCAAAAGCACTACTTTGCTGTACCATCTCATTTTTATTCTCACAGCTATCCCACGCTCAAAACACTGACAGTGTGGAATCGAGATGGAAAAATTATATCGATTTGAAAAGTTACAGCGTACCATTCTGGAAAGCTGATACCATAACGGATGAAATAACCCAGGTTATAAAGGTCAATGGCCTATCCACCAGCACATTGCTGTTCAGGGCAAAAAAGGTACTGTCTGTTAAGGCCGCCAACTATAACAAAGTGTACAAACAAGGTACCGATTGGACTTATACGGGCGGAAAGCTCAGGATAAAACCGGGCTCCTCTATCCCGTTCATTAAAAAAGAAGACCTGGTATATACAACCGATAAGCCCGGCTGGTCGATGACCGGTAAGGCGCCCGGCACGTTTGTGCTATTTAGTGAAAGTACTTTTTTTAATAAAATGCAAATTGCCGTAACCTACATACCTGAGCATGGGCAATTATGGAAAGGCCCTGTACCTGTTTTCGCGGCAAAAAACTTGCCGAATACTCTGTCTAAATTAACAGGCAAGCAAGATTTGAAAGTGGTGTTTTACGGAAACAGTATTGAAACGGGCTGTAACTCCAGCGGTTTTCAAAACAGCCCCCCTTACATGCCTTCATGGCCCGAACTGATTGTTTATAACCTCAGGAAGGAATATGGGCCACAAGTTATCTTTGCCAATCCATCAGTAGGCGGTAAGCTTGCAGAATGGGGAAAAGAGGAAGCAGCCACAAGGGTAGTACCTGAAAAGCCCGACCTGGTAATTATTGGCTTTGGCATGAATGACGGTACGGCTAATATTACACCTGATAAATACAGAAACGATATTAAAAGCATAATAAATGCTGTTACCGCGCAAAACCCCAATGCCGAGTTTATCCTGATAGCCCCTATGTTACCTAATCCGGATGCTGTTCAAAATGGTCTGCAAAACCTATATAAGGCCGAATTAGATAAGCTATGTAAAAAGGGAACCATTGTAGCCGACCTCACCGGTGTTCACCGGGAATTACTCAAGCACAAAACCTATCAGGACATGACCGGTAACAATGTAAATCATCCTAATGATTACCTGGCCCGGTGGTATGCCCAGTACATTTGCGGTTTTTTAATAAAATAGCCTGATCCTTATCATATTATATACAGGTTAAGCAACAGCCTCAGGATAAAATTATATCCTGAAGCTGTTCTCACCGGCCTTTAATACGTAGTTCCTGCCTTTCCAAATAAAGGTGCCTGATGTATTTTCAGGTAAGGTGATCACCATATTCCATTTGCCTTTCTCCAGTTTATAATTACATGATACAGCTCCATTAGGATGAGGTATCTCGCCGTTGATGGCTGTAATATCGCCGAGGTGGGGTTCTATCTTAATTTTACTAAAACCGGGCGCATAGCTGTCAACACCCAGTATGACACGATAGAACTCAATATTAGGGCTCGATCCCCATGCGTGGCAATCAGATCTTACGTGTTCCAGGTCAGATATTTCAGCCCAAGTGGTTAATCCCATTTGTATGTTCTTGCGCCATATATCAATCCATTTAAGATAATTGTTACCTAAACCGCCTTTTACTAACGCCTGGTGTAAGTAGTACTTAAAATAAATGGTGCATTGTGTAAGCGAACTATCCGATTCCAATTTTTCACTTATCCGGGCCATATCATTGCCTGATACCATTCCGGCCAGTACGGCAAGGCTATTTACATGTTGCGAAAAAAGCTGTTTCTCCTCCGTATCCGAATACAACTGTCTGCCATCATCCCAATATTTTTTCTGGATAGTTGCCTTAAGCCTGGCAGCTTCATCCTGATAAATTTTGGCCATATCCGATGTACCCATATTGGTTTCCATTTCTGCTGCCTGCTGATAAGCCCACATTAGTTGCATATCAAGCAAAGCGGATGTACCGTTTGCACTTTTTGGAGGCTGGCCGAAATCCCAGCCTTTGCTGTTCACCCAATCGCCAAACGTCCAGTAAGGAGTGTCATGCACGGAGCCATCCGCCTGCTGGTATTTTTTAAAGAATGCCAGCACATCCCTTACGCCCTGCAGCTTGCTTTTTACAAACGCGCTATCGGGCCGGTACATCCAGTAATCGTGCAGCATGCCTACATACCATAATGAGAATGTTGTTATAATTTGTGGGGAAAAGGATGGGTGCCTGCTTAAGGTAACACCTTCCGCAATACGCGAATGATCCATCAGGTTAAGCGCGTTACGCACCAGCCTGTCGTCGCCACTGTTGTAATAAGAAATCAGTGCCTGGATACGGGTATCTCCTACATATTGCAGCTGTTCGTAATAAGGGCAGTCAAAATATGTTTCACCGGCACAAAGCCTTGCCGTACGCCAGCCAATATCAAGTATCTGCTGTAATTCCTTATTCCCGCTTTGCAGTTTGGCATTCAATTTAAACGGATAACCCGTAAACGTTCCGTAGATGTCGTCGATCACTAACGGTTCATCTCCTGTAGTTATCTTTAACTGGATGTACCGATAAGTACGAAAGGCAAGGGTAGTAAAGGTTTGATTTGGTTTGCCATTAGTTATTATACTATCCCGCCGGCCGGAAAATATCTTGCCGTTTATATCGTTACGATTGCCCTTAACCATTCCTTCGGGGCCGTTCAATTTCGTAAACAAGGCTTCGGCATAACTTAAGGTGAGAGAGGCATTTTTGCCTTTGCTTAAATTTAAGGTGATATAGGCGTTTGTTAGAAAAGTTTGATCGAGCAGCAGGGTTGCTGTAGTATTAGCCGGTATGGTTACCGCCGTTCTTACGGCCGGAAAAGAGGCCGGAACTTTCATCCCGTCCGCTTTGCGCAGCGCCAATATCCGTTGCTGCTTCAATTCCATTTGCGGTATGGCCGATGGGATCAGCATCCAATCCACAGCATTTACCGTTCCTTTAGGATTGCCGTTATCAATCTTAACCGCGTTTTTCCATTTGCTATCATCATAACCAGCGCTTTCCCAGCCGGATAGGTAACTATTCATATTCACAAATTCACCCGGCCCCGCCACGTAATAAGTTCCGTACCCAACACCAACTGTTGGCTTGTAGGCGCTGTCACGCACACATTTCCAACCAGCGCCTGTATTAATAACCTCTTCAGTAGTAGTATTACCCTGCATAATAAATGCGGTACGGATAGACATCTGCGCTTCGGGGCGGTAATCGCCATCGTTCCATACCACAGCGGCTACAGTATTTTCCCCGGCTTTTAAATACGGCGCCAGGTCAACCGTTTCGTAGTTCCAGTAATAGGTGTCGCCACGGGCGGGGCCTAAAGAAACCAGTGTTTGGTTAACATACAATTTATACCGGTTATCGGCTGATACATGCACGATGAATGAAGCCGGTTTTGCATCAAGATTAACATTCTTCCTGAAATGATAAACCCCATAGTCCCGCGTTGATTCACTAGGCACGGTAACCCATACAGCTTTCCATGGCCCTTTATTTAGCGCCGGATTAATGGTTTGACTTACGCCATGTTTTACAAAAGTTAAACATAGTAGCAAAAGCACGCACTTAAAAACAAATTTCATTAGCTGGTTTATTTATGGTTTAATATTATCTAAGCACCTCCGGCACATCTTTTACAAACTGTAAAAACATTCGCTGAATACCCCTGGCATTAGGGTGTACCCCGTCTAAAAATAAGGATTTATCCTGGTTAGTGTTATGATAATCAACAGATGTAGCTATGTCAAATGCGGCTCCGTTTATTCCTAAATTTTTGCGGACTGTCGCGATGATCTCATTATCCTTTACAACCGTGCCTGTAAATTTCCAGGGGATGTTATTTAAGATAGGTATCGACCCTGATTTTTTAATGCTGCTGCATATTGCGGTTAAATTTTCTATCGTATTAAAATCATTTGTACCAATTAATATAGATACGTATTTTGGTTTAAGGATAGTAATTTCTGACAGCACCCTGTTCTGCACGCCCTCCGCGCGACCGCCTGATCTGCCGGAAATAGCTACCCTCAGGTGCGTGCTTAAAGCTATTTTTTCATAATCAGCATTTACACTATCCGGTGCCATGTGCAGGCCTTCGGTTATACTATCGCCAATAAAAAGCATGTGCATGCCGGATTTGTAGGATGTACTTACCTTAAAACATGAAACTACCGGAGGCTCTCCGCTCCTGGTAGCAATGGCAAACCCATCCCGCATTAAGCCGCTGGTTTTGTCGCCGGCATCTATAGTAGTATCACCAAGCCCGGTTAGTTGATCAATGATGATGAACTTATTAGCGAAATTTTCGCGCATCATTTCAATAGTGTAAGTACGGCCTGCTACAAACCTGTATGGGTGATTAATATGAATTTGGGGGTAAGCGGCGCTATCTGAATGATAGGGGCCATATATATTAAACGTCCCGTTTTTAACATCAGCCTGCACCATTGTTCCCCATATAGGTGTATTCTCTATTTCAAGGGTAAAGAAATTAAACTTGGTATCCTTCCCTAATTTAACAGTAACTGATGCCTTGCGCTTATCAATGCCATATTCACGGTTAAGCATCAAATAGTTCTTCAATCCTGTTGATGCAGATGTTATGCCGCCCTTAATTTTCTTCCATCCACCGGGATTTACAAAATCCGCGGGGATACCTTTAGCAAAGCTTGTTTTATACAATGTCGTTTTATATTCCGGGCCCGCGCTGTTAAAAGCACGATGTATAACTACGCCATTAGATTTACCCGTATCAGCAACTAATAAACACCTGTTGCTACAAAAAGCATGCTGGGAAAGGGTCAGGACTATCAGGATAATAAAATACTTCTTCATACCGTATGCGCTCATCCTAATTATTCCTCAAAGTAAGATGAATAGGCTGCCGGCACCTGTGTTATCTTTTTTATCTGAACATCTTTATAAAACACTTCGGCAGCCTCGCTCTGCAACTGCAGCCGGCCTTTCACCAGGGGCTTAAGCTCATCTCCTTCTTTGTACACCAGTTTGCTAAGCGCCATTACAACTTTACCGTTAATGATGTGGATGCTTTTATCTCCAAAACATATCAGCTCTATACTGTTCCACTGCCCTGGTTTTTCATAATTATGGCTATGCTGTACAAAACCGGTACGGGTGCCGCCCACCCCCATAGGGGTATCTTTACCATTCGGATCATATATGCCCATCTCGTTATTTGCTTCCGGATCGTGCATTTTTACATGCGCGCCGGTGGCTGCTACACACCAGTAATCGCCAAAGCCACCTTCCATTATCTGGAACTCCTCTGCCTGCATCCAGGCACGCCAGTAGTCAACCCCTGCAGGCCCTTGCGAATGGTAAAGCAGGCCTGAATCCTTGGGCTCGTTAAGACGTGGCGGCCATTTTTTATCACCCAGTTTTACTTTCAACTTTAAATGGTAGTTCTGATATTCTTGTTTGGTAAATACACAGCCATAAATTTCACCGCTTATTCGTAACACCGGCTCATTATTCACCATCATTACCGATACCATATTGGCTTCGTTTTTATTGTAGCCTATTGGTATTATCTTTTTTCCATATGCATCTGTAGGGGTTTCACCGTTATAGCCCTCTTTATGCCGGTAACTCAGGTACATTTGCCATTTACTCAGCTTTTGGTCAAGCAATTTTACCCAGCCGCCATCATTTGTAAAAGAGGTAAAGAGCAGTACCACCAGGGCTACAGCCGGGTAACGTATTAATTTCATAGGATGATATTATCAGTTAGCGATTATTTAACGGGGGCCGTATTTAAAAGGGTAACGTTGGTACTTTTGTCATACTTAAACGCGCGTACGTTACCTGCCGGTTTATATTTAACGTTACTTAGCAATACCTTGCCAACGCTGTCAAATCCCATTACCGGCCGCTCATCGGTACCTGCATAAGTTAATTTCACATTCTCGAACGAGATATCTTTTACATTACGCACATAAAACCCCCAGTATGGGCGGGGTAACGATTCTGTCCCCGGGCGCTGAATTTCCCTGATTTTTATTATCCCCCGATCAAGGATATTATAGGCGATACTTATGTTTTTGAACTTTACATTTTCATATGTGCTGCCCTTAGGCCATGCTTCAACCGAGCCTGCATTATTGGTTATGCCTGTAGCTACAAGGTTAGTTACCGCTATATTGCGGCCTGTGTTGCCCTCATTCAAAACAAAGGTTATAGCAGTTTGCATATCCCTTATCCTGATATCATGAATATTCACACGGTCAACATAACCAGCGCCTAAGCCCCAGGCGCCGGGTTGTATAATTATACCTGTGAGTGTACGGGTAACCAGCGGGTTGTCAGCCGTCCCCCTTGGGTGGCCGAATACACCGGGGCCAAATATCTCGCAATTGGCTATTTCCAGGTTGGTTGCGGGCAATATTACCCTAATACCATTACATGAACTATTAAGCAGGCAATCTTTAATCAGCATATTTTCCCAATAGCCACCTGCAATGGCATCATCAGCCGTATAACATTTACAATTTTCTATAAGCAGGTTTTTACCGCGCCTGATATGAATCCCATCGGCGCCCTGGGTTACGGTAACACCTGAGATCTTAACATTTTCAACCCCTAAACCCAATATATTATAATTGCCCGAACGAGTTACTCTAATATTAGAGATGGTGATATTTTTGGCCTCGCCCATTAAAATACCATGCGGCCCTCTCCTGCCCTCTTCGCCGCGCTTATCAATTACACCCGATCCGTCAATTGTACCTGTACCTGTAATGGCAACATCGTGCACATCTTCTATCAATACCAGCGCCCTGCACCAAACCAGGCTATCCTTTACGGTAATGTTAATTGGGCGTAGAGGGTCTTCAGCCCTTAATTTAAAGCTTTTATATTCCGAAATATCGGTAGTACCAATAACATGTGCATCCTGTTCAAGGTAAAGGGTGATATTACTCTTTAATACTATAGTACCCGTTACGAAATTTCCATTCGGGATCAATACGGTACCGCCACCGGCGTTAGCGCAGGACGTTATAGCTTTATCAATAGCCGCCGTGCTCATTGTTTTACCATCACCTATAGCGCCATAGTCTTTAATATTAAAAACCTTCCCATCCTTTTTAAGGATGTTGTTAGGATATTCAGCGGCATAACCCGCGAAAACATGGGTTAACAGCAAGATGAGCAGGGTATTTTTTAACAGACTAATATTTTTCATAATTGAATATTCTTTGATCGGAATTAAAACAGGTTACTTGATGTAATAACATTGCGTGAATCGGTTACATGGGCAAAAAAATTGATCTGCTTAGCAACTATAGCCGATGGTATGATAGCTTCATAGGTGTTGTTTTTTTGCAGTTCGGCATTGATGGGGATCCAACCTCTTTTTTGCCAATTAGCATCCTGTATGCTATAATAGATTTTTACTGATACAGGCTTAATACCTTTGGCATTTTTAACTTTAATGATAATTTTCTTGCCGCCATCTTCCTGATCTTCAACCTTTGTTATTTTTACTTCGCAAAAGGGGCTTCCCACACCTTTAAGCTGATAGTCAAAATAGAGTTCCTGCATGGGCGCGCTGGTAGGCACCAGTGAATGATTTACATTTGGGCCCCATACATGATTTTTTGCCCCGGGGATGGCATTTAAGGTAGCACTTACAGCATCGGGCCAAAAATAGGTATCATTTGAGGCTGCCTCTATAAAATAGTTAGCTTTGATGTGTGGTGCTCGCCTGCCCGCATCAAAATAAGTAAGCCACTGCTTTTTCACCTCTTCTGGCAGTTTGGAGATTAATTCCTTCCAAAAGGAACCTTTATCATAAAAGCCGCAGCCCCAGTATGAATAAGCAGCCTTTGCCCTTTTACCTAATAAACCACTCAGCATGGTGGTAGAGTATCCACCCCAGGAAAAACCGGTTATTCCAATTTTTTCTGCATTTACATTAGTCTGCGACGCCAGAAGATTAAAGGCCTGCAGCCCGGCCACCTCTGCATCAACAAGCGAACTGTTCTGTAAACCGTTTTCTATATTAAAACGCGGTTTTTCATCGGGCGCCTCATAGGCTTTCCAGGGCCCTGTTGAATGAGGTGTATGATCTATATCGCAATAACCCGGCATATCACAGGCCAGCGCCACGTAGCCTTTGCTTGCAAATTTTTCTATCAATTCTCTTAAGCCGGCGGCATTACCACTGCCGCCGTGTAAAAAAAGTATAGCTGGGTATTTACCCGCTTTCTGCGGATACGCCATAATAGCATAAACCTTGTTTATATTATTTTTAGATGCAAATACGATCTCTTTTGTGGTTATGGCCTTATCTCCCGAACCGGAGTTAGTACTGCTAAGGGTTTGTAAAACCTGCGGAATACTTTTAAGATAAGGGGTAAATGGGTCATTGCCTTTGATAACGAATAAGCTATCGGAAGTTTGAAAGAAGGCAAGTTTATTTGCAGATGCCTCTAAAGCAGACCAAACAATAACTAAGGCAATGAATGTCTTTTTTAATGGTTTAATTAACATATAAAAACAGATCAGGTTATAATTTGGCGTATATGCATCATGGCAATACTATGTTTACAATATTAAACAAAATATGTAAACAAAAAAATTTTATGAAAATTTAGCTTCAACGTAATTAATAAAAAAAGCGCTCCGGATCTCACCCGGAGCGCAATACACATCAAAAGGATATGTAATCAACTATACTAACCTCAAAAAGCACTTATATCATTTAGATATCACCCTTTACCATTTACTACGCTACCGCCTTCATAAAATACAAATGCATAAAAAGCAATTGATAATTTATGGCGTTTGACCAATAATCTATATCATGACCTCCATCCCGCACTATAAAGTCGTGCGCGATGTTGCTTCCCAATAATTTGTTATGAAATTCAAGATTTACCTTGTAGAAAAAATCCTTTGTGCCGCAATCTATCAGTAAAGCCGGATGACCGGCTTTAAGCAAACCGATCATATTAGTAACGGTATGTTTTTCCCAGTTGGCAGGCTGTACTTTAATATCACCAAGCGCTTTTGTTATATCCCAGTTATTGGGAAAGGGGCGGATATCAACACCGCCGCTCATGCTCCCTGCCGCGCCATAAACATCCTGGTGTTTAAAGGCCAGGTAAAGGGCACCATGCCCCCCCATACTTAAACCCATTATAGCCCGGCCAGCTTTATTATTTATGGTAATGTAGTGTTGGTCAACCCAAGATACTAATTCAGATGAAACGTATGTTTCATATTTTAAAGCGGGATCAACCGGGCTGTCAAAGTACCATGATGTTTTTCCGTCTGCACATACAATCATCATTGAATACTCGTCAGCCAGCTTTTTTATCACCGGGAAAACATTCACATAATCGGCATAATTGCCTCCATACCCATGTAGCATATAAAGCACAGGGTATTTTTGATGCCCGTCGTATTTATCCGGAGTAACCACAACAGCTTTAACATTCATTTTCATGGATGCGCTGTAAGTATTCACTGTATCTACTTTTGCAGCGTACGTATATTGACAGCAAAACAAAAGGAAAAATACCCCTATTTTAAATACTTTCATCTGTTTGGAAGAATTAGTTGACCTATTATAATTGTTTACAATAATAATAAAATAATGTTTACAATAAAGACAAATTATACTTTATCTAATAGAATAAAAAATAGTAAATAATATGCTTTGCCCTATACAGCTTCATCAAGCAGGAACAGGATAGACTCGTAATTTTCCCCCATAGCTTGTGATAAGGCCATCTCGCATGTTTTGGTTGAAGAGTAATAACCTTCATACTGGTTGCGTGATACCTCAAGCGCTTCGGGTAAGGTGGCCGAAGCGGTAAGCTCAGGGAACAGAAATCCCCTGTCGCCGGCCATGCCACAGCAACCGGCATTTAATGGCACGGTTACCTTAGCCGCGTAATGGTTGGCCAGGCTTACAAATTTATGTTGCGTATGTAATTTCTGAAGCGCGCATACCGGGTGCAACACCACCGACCGCTTTTTATTGACCATTGGCTGCCGTGGCATTATCATATCGTGCAGGTAATCCACCGCATCCCATATGGTCATCTGATCGTAGCGGGTTTTATTAACATCAGTAAGGTGGGTCCGTATATTTTTTATGGCATAAGCACATGAGCTTACATCAATAACAACTTTTAATGCGCCATGGCCGCATGCTTCCCATATAGTCTCTACAAAATCATTCGCCATATATTGGTGCGCGCTCTTATACCCCTTTGATGAAAATATCTGGCTGCAGCATCCGCCAAAAACATTGGCGGGTACTTTAACTTTAATACCGGCTTTTTGGGAAACGCTCATAAAGGTTTCCATTAAATTCTTTTTGCCATCCACACTGCTCCCCAGCATACGCGATATACAGCTTGGGTAATACAATATTGTTTCTTCAGATGCGGCCTGTACTGCTGTTTGGTGCAATACAGCAAGACTTGGCGGCGCCAGTATCTGATCTGTCCACAGGGGTATGGCTGGCACTACTTTTTTCAGTAATAGCGTTGTATTCTTCATGGCATGCCTTCCAAAAAACTTGTTTATGATGGAACCTGCCTTTAAAGCAACCCTTGTCATCCATATCATAGCGCCAAAGTTTCGGGCTACCAGTAAAGCTGTTTTATTGGCAAAAGCAGAATGGTTTTCCCTGCGCAAACGCTTGATCAGGTCGCCGGTGTTGATATCAACCGGGCAGGCAGTAGCGCACAGGCCATCAACCGCACAGGTATCAATACCATCATACTGGTACTGATGAAGCAATTTTTTATGGTTGACGGTATCGCCTTTGTCCTCCATTTTTTTCAACTCCCTGCGGATCACTATCCGGCGGCGCGGTGTAGTGGTTAAATTACGGCTGGGGCATTTGTGCTCGCAATAGCCACATTCTATACACTTATCAACCTCGTGTTCAACCGTGGGCAGATACTTGATATTTTTAACATGCACCTGCTTATCAGCATTGATAATAACGCCCGGGTTAAGCAGGTTATTAGGGTCAACCGCCTCCTTGATCATTTTCATGAGCTGGTATATCTCACTCCCCCACTCCGTTTCTACAAAAGGCGCCATGTTGCGGCCTGTACCATGTTCGGCCTTTAGTGCCCCATCGTATTTATTCACCACAAGTGCTACTACTTCCTGCATAAAGCTATCGTAGGTTAGTATCTCATCCGGAAAATTAAAATCGGGCGTAATAACAAAGTGGATATTACCATCGCGGGCATGCCCGAAAATAATAGCATTGCAGTAATTGTACTTTCTAAATAGTTCCTGCAGATCAAGAATGGCATCGCCCAGTTTACTTACCGGGAAAGTAACATCTTCCAGTATTACGGTGGTGCCGCTCGCCCTTACCGCACCAACCGAAGGAAACAAGCCCTTGCGGACCTTCCAGAAGTTCTCCTGTTCTTTAGGGTTGCTGGTAAATAATGGGGCGGATAAAAGTGACAGTTCAGGCACCTGCTGTAAAAAGTTATTTACGCGGATCTCCAGTTCCTCATAACTATTTTCCTGGAACTCGACCAATAAGGCGGCCGCACCTTGGGGCAGGGTTTTTATAAGAGCAGGCAGGTTGGGCAGGTCTTCAATCGCCTTTAAGGATGCTCTGTCCATCAGTTCAATGGCGCGGGCGCCGGCATTATTTAAGGGCAAAATAGCCTGGCAGGCCGAATAAATATCCGGAAAATATAAAAGCGAAGTTGATTTAAAGCGATAATCGGGAACGGTGTTCAGCACCGTTTCGGCAATAAAGGCCAGGGTACCCTCGGCGCCTACAAGCAAATGCGCTAAAATGTCTAACGGGTGTTCAAAATCTATAAGTGCGTTAATGGAATAACCTACGGTATTTTTTACCTGGTACTTATTTCGGATCCTTTGCGTAAGCGCAGCATTTGCAGCCAGTTGTGAACGTACGTGCAACAAAACAGCGAACAGACCGCTGCATTCGCCTTCAAAACGGGCGTAATCAGCGGCATTTTCAGTGTTAAACGTTTTTCCGTCGGGTAAAATAAACCGGATGTATTTGACTGTATGATATGCGTTGAGCTTAACACCGCAGCACATGCCGCTGGAATTATTGGAAACGATCCCTCCTATCATTGCCGAATTGATACTGGCCGGGTCGGGGCCTATCTTACGGCCGTACTTTTTTAAATAACTGTTCACCATGCCCCCGGTAATACCCGGTTGCACACGAACTAATGCTCCGTCAGCCGCTATATGTATGCCATCCCAATACTGGCTGAGGTCGACCAAAATCCCATCAGTTATGGATTGGCCTGACAAGCTGGTACCGCCGGTGCGAAATACCAGCGGGATATTGTTTTGGTTTGAGAACCGGAATAGCGCGATAATCTCCTGCTCATCAACCGGCTGTACGACCGCTTTGGGTATTAAACTGTAAAAGCCCGCATCCGCCGCGTATGATAAAACATCTATCAACCGCGACCTTATCCTTTCAACAGGTAAAACCTCCTCTAAAAGCTTAGCAATATCCATCCAACCAGTAATTTTACAGGTTTGGCTGCCACTCTACCAGGCGCTGGGCAGAACTGCCTAAACCTTCAATGCCTAACTCTACAATATCCCCGGCCTTTAAATAAACAGAATGTGGTTTTATACCTAAACCAACGCCAGCTGGCGTACCTGTTGATATTACATCGCCCGGTAAAAGGCTCATGAACTGGCTGATATAACTCACCAAAAAAGGTATTTTAAAAATCAGTGAGCTGGTTGTGCCGTCCTGGAAAGTTTTGCCATTTACTTTTAGCCACATAGATAGGCTATTGATATCGGCAATTTCATCCTGTGTGGCAATAAAAGGGCCTATTGGCGCGAAGGTATCGCAGCTTTTACCCTTTACCCACTGGCCGCCGCGCTCCAGCTGAAACTCGCGTTCGCTATAGTCGTTATGTAAAACATATCCGGCCACATGGTCTAAAGCATCTTCCTCAGTAACATAGCTTGCTTTTTTACCAATAACAATGGCCAGCTCTACTTCCCAGTCGGTTTTTTTACTGTTTCGGGGGATAATTACGTCGTCGTTAGGGCCGATAATAGATGAGGTGGATTTGAAGAAGATAATAGGCTCCTTGGGAATAGCAGCGCCCGACTCCGCAGCATGATCGGCAAAGTTCAAGCCAATACATACAATTTTTGAAGGACGTAAAAGAGGTGCGCCTAAACGCACATCATCGGCTAATGGCTGTAGATCATCTTTGTTTGAAGCAATAAAAGCGGCCAGCCTTTGCAAGCCGTCCCCGCCAAAAAATGCTTCGTTATAATCATCTGCGAAACCGTTGACCGCGTATTTTTTATCGTCAATTATTATTCCGGGCTTTTCGTTTCCCGGGTCTCCGTAACGTATAAGTTTCATCTCTGTATGCTATTTAAAATTTAAACTGGCTTTATTTATATGTTTCCCTTTAACCTGAAAATCCCTGATCAGAAACACATTCCCGCTCTCGGGGTAATCATTTAATTGCTCCCTGCTTAGGTTTTCACGGGCGGAAGTCACCATTAAACTGTTTAAGTCATCTCCAACAAATGCGCAGTTTGTGATATGAATTGCCGGTAAATCAATCCTATTCAACAACTCCCCCGATGAAGGGTTCCAGCGTGTGACACATCCCCCGTTGTACAAAGCTATCCAGAGCATCCCCTCAGCATCAATAGCCATTCCATCGGGCATACCCATATTTGCAGGGATATTGACGGCTACTTTTTCAAAATAAATTTCTCCGCTGTTTTTATTATATAGGTACGATACCACAGCATGCGATGGCGTATCAATAAAATACATCCGCTCGTTATGTAATGACCATATCAACCCGTTAGGTATAGTACGGTTACCCACCATTTTATTTACAGCAAGATCGGCATCTATCCTGTATAAACTTCCTGCATTTTCTTTAAACGCCATATCCATGGTGCCTATCCACAAACGTCCCTGTACATCACAGCCGCCATCATTGCAACGGTTATTTGAAATATTTTTTTCAATATCTGCCAGCCAGGTTTTAGCTGCGGTTTTAAAGTTGAAATTTAAGATCCCGCCTTTTAAGGCCAATATTAAATTATCTCCCGGGCCTTCCACAGCTAATGACACATGCTCTTTTACTTCCCAATGCTTCGTTTGACCTGATAGCCAATCATGTTGATATAAGATACTTTGATGGATATCGACCCAAAAACAGCTTTGACTTTCACGGTGCCATAACGGCGATTCTCCCAAGACGCATTGAGACGGAAATAGTGTAGAAATGTTCATAATTTTAGATCAATGTATATGCTGAACTTTTGAAGATGGCAAAAAACCACGCTCGTTCATAAACCCGGCCATACGGGTTAATGTGGGTAAAAAGTTAGGGTTACTGATAGGCCAGTCGCAGGAATGGCCGGCATCTTTAACCGTGACCAGTTCGCAAATATTATTTGATTTATGCATTAACTTGGTGAATTCTACAGCTCCGATATAGGGCGTTGTTGCATCAACTGTTCCGCAGGAAAGTATGGTAGGCGGCCAGCCCGAACGAACCTGTTTTAATGGCGTAAACTCAGGGTGCTTACCCAAAAAATCCAAACCAAAACCTATACCCAATACCGGGTTATGTAACACCAGGCCGTTTGGTTTGGGGCTGATGCTCAGATCATCCGCGGGGTCGTCCACACCTTCCAGCAGGGTGCAAATAGCCAGGTGCCCGCCCGCTGATCCGCCGGCGGCAACAATCCGGTTTGGATTGATACCCAATTCCTTAGCATGGCCGCGTACATAACGCATGGCTGACCTGGCATCCATTATTGCTTCTAACGGCGTAGTACCGTGCCTGTTCTTTACCCGGTAATCTGCAGTTATACCGATCATGCCGTGATCACGGAACCAAGCTGCCGTAGGTATTTCGTCGGCTACATTGCCGTTTACCCATCCACCACCGGTAAAATAAATAATAGCAGCCAATGGCTTCTTTATTTTCCCTGCCGGATGAAGCACATACAGGTACATATCCTCCTGCGGTGTTTTCTTATACAACAACTTTTTGGCCATTGCCATCAGCTGTGTACCCGGCAAAGTATAGGTAGCGGCGTTAGCTAATGTATCCCTGCCGCTCTTTGCGTGGATCAGGGAACTGCACGAAATGCTGCTCATACTTAAACAGTAAGCAGAAAATAATAAAAGCTTTACAGCATTATCCTTCATATTAGCGAATTGCTTATTTATTGGGAGGTGAAGGGCTGACCGATGTCCAGCCGCCATCTACCACCAAACTTTGGCCGGTAATGTGCCTGGATGCAGGTGATAAAAAGAACAGCACGGCGTTTGCTATATCGCTTACGGTAGATGGCCTGCCCATTGGCGTAATGACCGACCATGCGCCAATATAATCTTCATACGATAACGTACGTTCCGTGGCTGTAGCGCCGGGCGCTACAGCATTAACGGATATATTATAGGGCGATAATTCAACCACCAGGTTTTTGGCGAGCATCTCTAAACCGGCTTTGGTAACGGCATAAGCCGCCAAATCTTTCAAAGCCTGATGACCAACCACACTGCTCACAAATAAAATGCTGCCCCCGCTTTTTTGTTTTATTATTTGATTGGCCGCTGCCTGTGCCAGGTAAAAGCTGCCGCCCAGATTCACCTTCATCACCCGGTCAAAGTCCGACTCGGGGTATTCAAAGAAATTACCATACAATGAAAGCCCTGCATTAGCTATGGCCAATGTGAGGTTCCCGAATGTTTCTACGGCTGTGGCTACCATTTGATTGATGAGCGCAATATCTGAGGAATCACCCGCGACTGAGATACAAACTCCTCCTGCTGATGTGATATTTTCAACGGCTTTATTGGCCAGATCCACATCAAGGTCATTAAGGACTACGGACGCACCGTTGAGCGCCAACTGCATGGCAATTTCATAACCTATGCCCTGGCCGGCGCCGGTCACAATGGCAACCTGTTTGTCAAAAGTTTTATTCGTCATTTTATATGTTTATTAAGTATTCAATTAATGCGAATCTTTAGTTACCTCGCTGCCCGAGCTACCTTTTAAGAAAGCCAGGTCAGCACCAAGGTGCGCCTGCTCAACAGTGGCCTGGTAAAGGCTTACATACCCACGGTTAACTGTAGGTACAAATGGGGCAAGTTTACTTTTGCGCGCCGCTATTTCCTCTTCGCTTACATGTAAATGCAATGTTTTTTTTAATACGTTTAAACTGATCTCGTCACCATTCTGCACGATAGCGAGCGTGCTGCCAAGCGCCGCCTCGGGCGAAACATGCAGTATAACCGTACCAAAACCGGTACCGCTCATGCGCCCGTCAGATATGCGGACCATATCTGTTATCCCTTTTTCAAGCAATTTAGCCGGCAGGCCCATATTTCCGACCTCGGGCATACCGGGGTAACCTTTAGGGCCGACATTCTTGAGTACCAGTACGCTGTTCTCGTCAACTCCCAGGTAGGGGTCGTCAATTCTTTCTTTGTAGTCTTCAATATTTTCAAACACCACCGCCTTACCTGTGTGCTCCAGTAAATGCGTACTGGCTGCAGATGGCTTGATCACCGCCCCGTTAACACACAGGTTGCCTTGAAGCACAACTACTCCTGCAATAGGGTTTACCGGCTTGCTGATGGAAGCGATAACCTCCGGGTTATAATTTGGCGCATCCTCATAGTTTTCATTCATTGTTCGGCCGTTCGCTGTTATACAATCGCGGTGCAGAAAAGGCAGCAGCTCTTTTAAAATGGCCGGCAAACCACCTGCGTAATACAGATCCTCCATAAAGTATTTACCTGATGGCTGCAGGTTAGCCAGAAGCGGGATATTTTTACCGATATCGTTAAACTCATCTAAGTTAAGTGGCACGCCTATACGGCCTGCTATAGCCAGCAGGTGGATAACAAAATTTGTGGAGCCGCCGATAGCCGTATTAGCAATAATCGCGTTTTCAAAGGCTTCGCGTGTGAGAATATCTGAAAGTTTAAGATTTTCTTTTACCATATCAACTATACGCATGCCAGACATGTGTGCCAACACCTTACGGGCTGCATCAGGCGCAGGGATGGCGGCATTGCCCGGCAAGGATAAGCCCAGCGCTTCAACCATACAAGCCATGGTAGAAGCTGTACCCATAACTGCGCAATGGCCATTACTTCGGCACATCCCGGCCTCCACATTCAGCATATCCTGCTGGTTGATGATTCCTGCACGCTGCTCTTCGCTAAAACGCCACAAATCTGATGTGCTGATATCCGTTCCCCTATATTTACCTGTAAGCATAGGGCCGCCGCTCACCACAATAGTAGGGATATTCACACTGCTGGCGCCCATCACCAATGACGGAGTTGTTTTATCGCATCCACACAGTAACACCACGCCATCAAGCGGATTAGCACGGATGCTCTCTTCTACATCCATACTGGCCAGGTTGCGGTATAACATGGCCGTAGGCTTCATTAAAGATTCGCCCAATGACATTACCGGAAACTCCACCGGGAAACCGCCGGCTTCGTAAATACCATTCTTAACGCTTTGCGCCAGCTCCCTGAAATGGGAGTTGCAGGGTGTTAGCTCGCTCCAGGTATTACAAATGCCTATTACCGGCTTGCCATCAAACATATGTGCCGGGATGCCCTGTTTTTTCATCCAGGCCCGGTAAATAAAGCCGTCTTTACCCTCACGGCCAAACCAACCGCTGCTTCTGAGACTATTTTTTTCCATAAGGATGCTTTTTAAATATGCTTTAATTAAAGCGGTTTATTATGTGGTGTAATTTACCAAGTGCTTTTAATAATTACCTATCGCTTTTTGCGGCCTTAAAAACTTCCACGCTTTAATTTTGTGACCGTAGACCGCATAATAAAGTATAACCACATATAAAATAAATATCAGGTACAAACCCGTTTTAACACCGCCCCAGTCATTTAACTGCGCATATAATATGGGCAATACAGCATCGCCCGCAATGGCCATAATGAGCATGGCTGATGCGGTTTTGATATAACCGCTTAAGCCGTCAATGGCCAATGGCCAGATACATGGCCAGTTAAAGGCATTGCAAAAACCCATCCCCATCACGCAGCTCACCGAAAAAATTCCGCTGGTGGTTATAGCGCCAATGGCAAAACAGATGCCCAGTATTGAACTTAAGGCGAGGGCTGTCCGTTGCAGGAAATATTTGGGGATAAGCACCATTCCGCAAAAGTAACCGGCCAGCATTATGTAGATAATATAATCAACAAATACCTGCGATGACGCTGTGCTGAAGCCCATGCTTTGTCCGTAAGGTATAATATAATAACTGGTTATGCTTTCTATGCCTTCGGCACAAAACAAGGCTAAAACGCCCAGTACCAGGTTGGGGTACAGCCAAATGGAACTTTTTTTACCCTGCTGAATCTCTTCGCTGTCATCATCAGCGACGGGTGGCAGTTTTATAAAATAAATGACGATTGCCAGCAGGATCAGGAAGATGGTGATGATCCAGTACGGACTGATCACCCTTAAAGACATTTCGGTTAGGATAGTTTCTTTTTCAGCGCCTGTAACTTTCTTCAGTCTGAGCAGTAAAACATCGGCGTTTAACAGCAGGATAGGCCCCACAAAACGCTGGCTTACTATACCAGCAAGCTTATTGCACAGCCCCATAAAGCTGTTGCGCTGACCGGCGCTTTCCATAGGGCCAAGTAAGGTAACATAGGGGTTGGCCGCTGTTTGCAAAAGCGCCTGGCCAGATCCCATTACGAATAACGCGGCAAGGAACACCCCATATGTGCGTGAGTATGCGGCAGGTATAAATAACAAACTGCCTAATGCCAAAACAACCAGGCCCATCACCAGGCCACTCTTAAACCCCACCTTTTTAAGCAACCATGCAGATGGCAGCGCCATTACAACATAAGCTATAAAAAATGCAAAAGTAACCAGTGTTGTTTGTACTGTACTCAACTGTAACGTGATCTGGAAAAATGGCACCAGGATGCTGTTAAGCCAAGCCGCAAAGCCGAATACCCCAAAAAGAACGCCAATAATTAAAAGAGGAAAAATATAATTTTTCATAAACTGGGCTATAAACTTTAAATTAGGCGTTTGCATTACGTGAAGTATCATCTATCAAATAGATAGGCCATCACCTTATTATATAATGTTTACAATAATATAATAATTTTGTAAACAAAAAAAATTATGAGCAAAATTTATTTAGGTTAAAGAAGATAATTACATTGATATAGGTAGGGGCATATCTGTTAATACCGTAAACACGAAAGCCCGTCCTTAAAAGGACGGGCTTTCGTGTTTATATGGCATAAATTTATCTATAATAGATCAAGCACCACTGCTTCACCACGTGCAAAATGTTTAACCAAAACAGTTTCAGCTGCTATTATATCTTTATTTTTCAGCGCTTTAACCAACTCCCGGTGCTCGAAATCGGTTTGTTCATGATCATCATAACTTATTTGGGTTGAACCCAGTTTTTGATGGAACAAGGGTATATGCGACATGAGGTAGGTTTGCAGGAGGTTTTTATTACCGCCAAGTTCTACCAGTGTTTCATGAAATTTCATGTCGGCCTCTAAAGCACCATGGTAATATTTATTACTCACCATGTTAGAGAAATCATCGCATATTTTATCCAGTACTTCAAACTGATCCGAATCCAACTTCCTGATTGCCAACCTTAAAGCGCCCAGCTCGAGCACTTCGCGCAACTCTCGCAATTCATGTACATCATCGGGAGTCATCGGCTTAACGTAGTATCCGCCCTTCTCCCCCAATATCACCAGGCCTTCGCCTAATAAGCGGGTTAAAGCTTCGCGCACTGCCATTCGGCTAACTTCAATTTTTTTCGCCCATTCATCTTCTTTAAGGCGGGTATTAACAGGGATTTGGTTACTAAGTATTTTTCGGCGAAGTTGCGTATATACTTTATTTGCCAGAGAATCGATTTTCATAAGCCGTGATATTGTTTACAAATTTAGCATATAATATATATAACCAATATATTTTTTACAAGCTAAATTAGCTTATGCAGTTCAAAATGTCAATTTCACTATTCCACTACCGGAAATTCCAGGTATGTGGCAAAACGAGAATTGTGGTATACTCGCTGCGTTGCTTTTTTAAAGTCGCCGGCTTTTGCATTGAAAATATTCGGGACAAAAGTTTGCGGGTTGCGGTCTATTAGCGGGAACCAGGTACTTTGTACCTGTACCATTATTTTATGGCCCTTTAAAAATACGTGATCTATTTGGTGCAGGTCTATTTTAAACTCATTTACCTGGCACGGAACCAGAGCTTCGGGCTTTGTAAAGCTTTTATGGAACCGCCCCCTGAATACCTCACTGGCTACCATCAGTTGATAGTCGGCCATTGCGGGCTTTCCCGGATACTGATCAGGATAAACATCGATCAGTTTTACCACCCAGTCGGCATCTGTACCTGTAGTACTCGCAAATAAATGCATTATAATACTACCCGTAACAGATTGGTCTTGCGTCAACACATCCGATTCCCATGACAGCACGTCGGGGCGGTTGTGTACAAAGCGCTGGTCCTGTGTTAACCACGTCCACCAATGCGTATCCTCACCATAAGTTGGTTCTATCGGCCTGGCCCTGTATGGCACAGGTTTAGCCGGGTCGCTAATGTACTCATCATAAGCATTTGTTAAACCTTGTGGCTTGTTGAACGATAACTTTCCGTCTGCCCTTACATACATCCGTTTTATTTCGGCATCATTTGGCGGCCAACTGGCATAGGTTTTCCATTTATTGCTGCCTGTTTGGAAAATAGTGGCTTCAGAAAAGTCATTTTTACCAATATCTTTTAGCCAGTAATCAAACCACTTCTTCTGCTTTTGTTTAAAAGCGGCGGCCGTATTGCTACCCATCTGATAGTTGCCTATTGAACTGGCATTAGCCTCGGCCCATTGCGCATGATACCATGGCCCTAAGAGAATAAAATTCAGGTTATTTTTATCCTGCTTTTCCATGTGGCTGTACATTAACTGAGGGCCCATTATATCTTCCTGATCCCACACGCCGCCTACATGCAAAATGGGTACTTTTGCTTCCTTAATATAGTTTAATGGCGAACGTTCATGCCAGTACTTATCATAATTAGGGTGATCAGCAAAGCCGTTCCAACTGGGTATGCGGTTAAAAAAATATTTTTTATTGACATTGCTCAGTGGCCCCAGTTTTAAATACCACTCATACAGATCATGCTTTGGAAAAACAAATGAAGTATCTTTTTTTGCTATCTCTTCCCTAAATGCATACTCAAAAGCATAACCAAACCTGAAGGCGCCGTTATGATGAAAATCGTCACCTAAAAACAGGTCGCTCATACAAGCCTGATCAGATACTGCCTTTAGCGCGGGATGCGGGTTACCTGCACTTACCAGAGCTGTCCACCCAGGATACGAAACGCCTAACTGACCAAAACGGCCGTTAGTGCCTTCAAGATTCTTCAATAGCCATTCTATGGTATCGTATGTATCGGTGCTTTCGTCAACCTGGCTGCCATTGTTATTGGTTATGGTAGGCCTTGTCATTACAAACTCCCCCTCGCTTTCATGCTTCCCCCTAATATACTGGTATACAAAAAAGTATCCCTCAACAGCCATATTTTGCACATACGCGTCCTTCTCCGGTGACTGCGTACCTATATTCCAGTTGCTGTATGGCGAACGCATCATCAGCACCGGAAGTTTTTCTTTGACATTAATGGGTTTATAAATGCGGGTAAAAAGCTTTACGCCATCCCGCATGGGCACCATAACCTCCATCTTTACATATTTAGCTGTATCCGGAGAGCCATGAGCCAGGCCACACTGAAAACTCAGTATAGTTAAAGCAATACATACCAACTTGAACCGTTTCATAACGTCAGCGTTGTTTAAATTGTCAGATCCTTTGTAGTTACAGCCAACTCTTCTAAGGCTTCATCTACCGCGATTAAAGCATTATCCACATCCTTCTGCGTATGTGCTGCAGAGATATACCAAAGCCCCCTTCCGATGATCCTGACCCCTTTATTTTGCAGCGATGCCACAAACTTGCCGAGCTTGGCTTTATCGTACAAAAGAGTATCCCGAAAATCGTTCACTTCCAGCTGATCTGTAAAACCTGTATGCAGCATCGGTCCAAGGCCCTGTACAACCAGGTTCTGGTTATGCTTTATGGCCAGTTGTTTTATCCCGTCAATCAGGTTCCTTCCTAAATTGTAGATCCTTTCATAAGGGCTCTCTTTCTCTAATACCTCCATCGTTGCCAGCGCTGCAGCAACCGTTGGGTTGGATGAGTTCATGGTGCCGGCTTGTATCACCTTACCTTCGGCTAACAGTTCCATCCATTCTTTTTTGCCTACAATGGCCGATAAGGGGTAACCACTAGCTAATGCCTTTGCAAAAATAGACAGGTCTGGTGTGATGCCGTACAGTTGCTGCGCGCCGCCAAGCCCGGTTCTGAAACCTGTTATCACCTCATCAAATATCAATGTGATGCCATAATTATGGCATAGCTCGCGTAGGCCTTCCAAAAACCCGGGCTTAGGTAGTATGCATCCATTATTACACATAATAGGCTCGGTAATAATAGCTGCGATCTCGTGGTGATGCTTTTGTAATAACTCTTGTACCAACAGCAGGTCGTTCCAGGGCAGTACAAATAATTCGTCTTTTGTATTTTCGGCTATACCTTCACCCCATGAAAACAGGTTAGGGTGTTCTCTTTCGCCCAAAGCTTCGGGCGATGGCCCCGAGATACCCCAGGTAACATTATCTATCCAGCCATGATAATGTCCTTCAAAACGTAAGAATTTTTTTTTCCCGGTTTTTGCGCGGGCCACCCTTAAGGCCGTTTGTACAGCTTCAGACCCGTCCAGGCAAAAGCGCACCAGTTCGGCACTTGGGATATATTTTTGCAATTTTTCAGCAAGCTCAATCTCTAATATATGCTGACCGGCAAATAGCTGACCGGTAGCGGAATAGTCATTTACCCGCTTTAATACATGCGGATGCGAATGGCCCAGGATCAATGGGCCCTGGCTTAAGGTGAAGTCAAGGTATTCGTTACCATCAACATCAGTAATACGGCTGCCTTTTCCGGATGCATAGAATAGTGCATGCGGGTAACCGCTCCTTCTAAATTCAGATGAGATGCCGCCAGCTAAAGAACGCTTTGCTCTTTCTAATAATGAAGATGATGTTTCGTAATTAAACATAATAGATAGTTATAAGATTGTGCGACCAATAGGTCGCATTATAAAAAATGTATCAGGTAGTATAGGGCTACTGTAGCGTAAGCACCGCTACCGCATGCGGCTGCAATTCAGCAACAGAAGTATCCAATACTTTTGAAGCCGGCGGTTTACTGCCGGTTGACAGGTCGACGTATTCCATTCTGGCTTTATTTGCACCCGGCACTTCTACTTTTATTTCACGGCCGGTTTTGTTTACCAAAAGCACTTTACGCACCCCTTTAGTGGTAATAAACCCTTGTGATAACAAAGCCTTATCCTGCACGCCCGAGGCCACCAGCTTATCGCCTACACCGAAATTATCGTGCAGCAGCTTCATACCCCAGTAGCGGGCATTGGGTATGCCGGTATCCCAGTTAACAATGGTTGTTCCGGCAAACTGACCGGGATAATCGATCAGCTCTGCAATGGCCAGAAGGTCGATACCTTTTTTAGCCACGCCCACATAGGCATAGGCAAACATGGCGCTGCTTAATACCCAGTAATCTTCGGTGATAACTACTTTTGGATCGGCCGGGTCACCCGGGGGCAGTGTGCCCAATTCATTGATATAGGTTTTTACGTTGGGCGCCAGGCGCTGCTTAATTACATTGAGTCGGTCAACAACTTTCAAAAAGTTATCGGCTCTTTCAAAGTAAGCGTACTGTTGCTTTTCCAACTCTTTCGGGTCGGTTTTCCATTCTTTACCATCCGAACCTATATAGTTATGATAGGAGAACATATCTACCGGGATACCCGGTTTATGATTTTTAGGATCCAGGAAATGCTCTACATACGGCTCGCCTTTTTCAGGGAATGCCAGTGCTAAGCCGCTAAATTTCATATCCGGGTTCAGCTTACTCAGGTCAGCAACTACCGCATCGTAAATCTTGGTTAGCTGCTCGGGGTTAAATAAATGCTGCGTATCCTGGTCATTTTCATTCAATACTTCCCAATAATCAATTTTAAAGTGATAACCGGATTGATGGTATTTGCCATACTCATCAGTAAAGCCGCCTTTGGTGTACCAGCTTAACAGCCTGTGGTAATAATCAACCAGTTCCTTTAAAGTGGTATCGCGAAATTTATTACCCGGGCTGTACCCCCAATGGATAGCATTAGGATCTTTAGGGTAAGTAATGGGCTTATCCGTCACGATCATCCATTGCGGTATGGTTGAAAAATCCACCACTACAGGCCGGCCTTCCGATGCTTCGAAAAAATCGACTACAATAGGGTCTATCACAGTGAAGTCCCAGGAAGTTTTGCCGTTTTTTGGGGCTTCAAGTTCGGCCACACCAAGGCGGGGGAACGGGTACCATGGCTGCAGCCTGGCATAATTTACTTTGGCATCCTTTAAAGCCTTATAGATATTTTTACTGGCCGGGTGCCCGCGCCTCATAGGCGGCTCAGGGCATATCTGGATAGAAAGTTGTGTTTTTGACACAGTTTCCACTTTATCCCAATTGATATCTGCCTTATAATCTGCTATGCGCCCCTTACCTGCTTTATCAGGATTGCTGCAGAAAGCTAATAATAGCACCAATGGAAGTAGCGCGAGCGCCCGGCTGTGTTTTTTTATGTTCCCTATCATATTATTTATATAGTAGCTGATCGTTTCTCTCCGAATTTTTAGAAATTTGGCTTATCAATATCCCACCATAACCTTGTACCGCCGTTATCCGGCCCGCCTAACAGCTGTATCGCCTTTTTAACCTCATCAGGGTTGGCAGCAACTTCCGTATCCGGATAGATCATCCTGCGGATCTGTACTGAAGTACTGATTGTACCGCCGCTGTTATTCAATACCACCGGGAATTGTTTTGGATAGCCAGTTCTCCTGTAGGTTGACCATGATGTGGTGCCTTCCGGGAAGATAGCTATATATTTCTGGGTGATGATCTTTTCCAGTTTCCGCTCGTTTGAAGCCGCTTCATCCCATTTAATGGTTACATCGGTTAAGGCCTTAATGTTATTTGCAGGAATTGCCGGGTCAACGTAATCTTCGGGTTTGCTTGTAGCATCGTTAATATAAGCAGCCGCATCGCCTGATAAACCCCATTGGCCAAATGAAGCGCTGATGCCTGCTTCATAAAGTTCTTTTGCAGTCCCGCCCATTTGCCAGCCCCTTAGCGCGCCTTCTGCACGCAAGAAGTATACTTCTGCAGTGTTCATCCATTCCTGCTTTGAACTTTGGGTATAATTGGTTAATGACACGTCAGAAAAACCAAGATAGTTATCTCTGATAATGCCAGTGGCACCCTGACGTACACCAATGTATTTACCCGGCTGCACAGTAGAAAGTTCAAAGTAACTGGCACGACGCGGATCGTTATAACCATTCATAAAAGTGATGAGGTTTGCGCCGGTACGGAAATCGCCCCATTCATGGGTGGGTACCCAAAGGCCACTTAGCCCGCCAAAGGCATTGTCGCTATTAGCGGTAAAAACACCACCGTTAGCAGGGTTCACTGCTTTTTCAGCTTCCAGTTGTGCTTTTGCAGGATTAATCTTTACAATTTGCAAAGCAAGGCGCAAGCGAGTAGAATTGGCAAATTTTAACCATTTGGTATAGTCACCGCTATAAATTTTATCAAACTTTTTAAATGGTGTTGCCCCGGGATGCACGGCGATGTACGCTTTATAGTTTGTAACAGCGGTATCCAGCTCCAGAAAAAAAGTGTTGTAAACCTTTTCCTGGCTATCAAACGGAACAGTTGTACCACCTTTACCAAACTCGGTGTAGGTGATAGGCCCGTAAATATCGGTTACCTTTTGCATAGCTGCTACTTTTAAAGTTAAAGCAACGGCCCAAAAATCGGGCGCGGTTTGTACTGCCCCCCGGCGTTTAACCTCATTAACAGGTGACATGATGTTATTATAACCCTCGTTAAACAGGCTATAGGTACCTCCATACAAGTAATAGTTAACCGGATCGGGCCCGGGATAAATATTCATAAAATACCCGGCCCAGGTACCACCCTGGCCCAAGTCGCCTACTTCCAGAGGAATGGCGCTTGAGAATGGATTTTGCATACTGGCAAAAAAGGCGCCAATGCTGTTAAAATCCGTTTTCAGCTGTTCTTCGGTTATCCCGTTAGGGTCGGTATTGTATTTTTCAAAATTCTTAGTGCAGGCATTTATCACCAATAGTAAGGGCAATATTGCTATAAGGGCACTGTTTTTAAGGGAAATTTTAATATTTTTCATCATCTTATATTAATAACAGATACTTAAAATGTAACATTAAGGCTTAAACCGAAACTGCGTGTTGCCGGCAAGCTAAATATCTCTAGTCCGGAGTAGCCATTCCCTGTAGAGAAGGTGGTTTCCGGGTCAAATGGTGCTTTCCTGTATAGATATGCCAGGTTCCTGCCTATAAGCGAAAGCCTTGCATTTTTCACGAAACCATTTTTAATGACCGTTTTTGGCAGATTGTACCCTAAAGACACCTCCCTTAACCTTACAACAGTGGCGCTATATACATATTCGCCTGTTACGTGGGCAATACCGCCTACTGTGTGGTAATATTTATCTGCATCCAGTTTGGTAACAGCTTCGCCTGTGCTGGCCATTACGCCGTTTACATTAACACCACCATTATCACGTGCATCGCCGGTTGCCTTTGATACACCCATCCCATCTAATATCTGTTCGGTTAATGACATCACTTTCCCGCCGAAGCTGCCATCGAACAAAAAGCTTAATGAAAAATTCTTGTAGTTGAAATTATTGTTCCAGCCCAACTGGAATTTAGGGTTCGAGTTACCCAACAGGCTTGGCTCTCCTGATTTTACCTGTGGAGTACCATCATCATTAACCAAAAGCCTGCCCTGCCCGTCATAATCTAACACACGGCCGTAAATATCACCATAAGAACCGCCAACTTTAAGAATAGAAAAGTAATTGTTCAGATCATTCGATAATATGAACTGATTTATATCTGTAGCCAACTTTTTAACCACGTTCCGGTTAGCTGTAAAATTTACAGTTGTGCTCCATTTAAAGCTCTTCTTTTCGGGTAAGCTATAGCCGGCTATTATTTCAATACCCTTGTTCTGAATGTCACCACCATTGATAAACCGTTCACTGTAACCTGTTCCGGGTGGAACTGATATAGAAAAAAATTGGTTAATAGTATTGGTTTTATATAAGGTTATATCTAAGCTGATCTGGTCTTCCAGGAAGCGAAACTCGCCGCCAAACTCTAATGATTTTGATTTTTCAGGTTTCAGATCAGTGAATGGCGCAGTAGTATTAAAAATGATCTCGCCGCGATTGTTAATTGTATTTTGCGGATTGGTTACGTAAAGTGGAACCGTATTACCCACTATGGCATAGGAGCCCCTTAACTTAGCGTAGCTAATGGCTTTAGGTAGGGAGAATGCCTGGTTTAAAAGAGCACTTAAACCAAATGAAGGATAAAAATACGAACCGTTTGGCGTAAAGCTCAAGTTTGACGACCAGTCGTTCCTACCTGTGGCACTAAAGGACAACCAATCGTTATAGGTTACGTTCATACTACCAAAAGCTGCCTGTAATTGCTGGTGCTGTTCTGAAATACTATAAACAGGATTTATTCCATTTTTGATATCAAAATTTTGTATGGCAAAATAGTTGGGGATACTTAAAAATGTAGAATTTGCTATGATACCCTGAACTTTTGAATCGGTAATGCTGGAGCCTAATACCGCGTTGATATTTATTTTATTGAACGTTTTGTTCATACTCAGCAAGGCATCGCCATAATATTGTGTAGTAGCCATATCTGTTACACCAAAAGCACCATTCAAGCCCGAATAACCAGGGGCTGTACCCAGGTAATATTTTGAGGTGTTAAAGTCGGCGGTGCGGTCCATATTACCCCGGAGCTGGAAATTCAGCCAGTCGGTAATATTATATTTAGCACCCAGGTTGAATAAGGTCCGGGTACGCTTGTTTTCCGTTAGCGCACGGTTGATCATCCAATATGGGTTTTGGTTGGATGATGATATAAATGGCCAGTTTTGCGTATTCACATTCCGAATAGGGTCAAATACTTCGTACTGCTTGTACTGATCAAAATCTAACCCTCTCGGAAATGTATACAACCCATATAAAGGCGTATTTTGGAAACCGCTGCCTGATGGATTATTAACCTTTTGGGTAACGATGTTGATGTTGGCATCAATACTTAATTTATTATCAAAAAAGCGCGCTGTCTGACGAACATTGAAATTATGCCTTAATAATTCGTTCCCCTCGATTACTCCACCTGCTTTTGTATTGGCGTATGAAACATAGGTCTGCATTTTTTCGGTACCAGATGAAAATGCAAGTGTATTTAACCAAGTATTACCGGTTCTGAAAAAGTTGGAAATATTATCCTTGGCGTTATCTATTTTAGGGCCCCAGCTTTCCTGCGAACCGGCAACTGTTTGCCCGTATGAGTTCTGCAATTCGGGTTTGTAAGCTACTTTATCCAGGGTTAAGCTAGATGAAAAATCAACCTTGGTAGTGCCTGCCTTGCCTTTTTTGGTAGTGATAAGTATAGCACCATTAGCGGCCTGGCTGCCATAAAGTGCGGCGGCAGATGCACCTTTTAATACACTTACGCTTTCAATATCATCCGGGTTTAAGTTAGATATACCATCCCCGCCATCGGTACTGTTGAACGATTGATTAGTAGAGCTTTGCACTATATTAACCATAGGTATACCATTGATAACATACAAAGGCTGGTTATTGCCCTGGGCTGATTTATTACCCCTTATTAATACTTTAACCGAACCGCCCACACCCGAAGCGCTTTTGGTTATGGCAACACCCGCAACTTTACCGCTTAAATTATTCATAAAGTTAGTTTGTGGCACTTTGCTAACTTCTTTACCGGACAATTCCTGGGTTGAATAAGAAAGCCTGCTGGATTTACTTTCGATACCTAAAGCGGTAACCACCACCTCATTTAAGCTGTTAGCGGTTTCAGACAAAACCACATCTAACTTTGTTTTGGCGGCTACCGGTATCTCCTGAGATTTAAAGCCGATAAAAGAAAAAACCAGTATGCTGTTGGGCTGGCATTTAATGGTAAAAATACCCTCAGCGTTCGTGGTTACCCCAGTGTTGGTGCCTTTAACAGTTACAGAAACAGCGGGCATAGTACTGTTATCAGATAATGAAGTTACCTTTCCGGTAACCGTGATACTCTGCTGGGCAAAAGCCGAGGTTGTAAAAAGCATTATGGCAAGCAAAACCTTCAGGCCTCCATACCAATAATTAGTTTGTAGAAGTTTACAGTGCATAGTTTTTGGTTTTATAATTAATAGTTGGTTTTGTAGATAACTTAACTGGTTTTAAACATTTTGTTTACAATTATATGAATAATTAGTTTACAAACAAGCGTTTTGAAAATTTATTTTTTTGGCCTCTATGTAGGCCTATGAACAGGCTAAGTCACTGAAAGATTGGTTGTAATAAGAAATAAAGGCACAAATAAACAATTCAGGGGATAAAACACATTGAAACTTAAATCAGCTATGAGTTTTGCAAAAATAAACTGAATGCTATTGAGTATAAATCATGGCTTCAATAATGTTTACATTTATTAAAACTGGCAGGCAGATCTAATAAAACATCATTTTCATCCCATCTATTTTACGATAAGGCTTTTTAAAAAAAACGTCGATAGTAGTGTTGAAAATATCTTTACTGTTAAATGGGGTAAAATGCCCCGAGTTGGGCAAGATCCATATGTAGGATTGAGGAATAGCCTTTGCTATGGCCAACGTATGTTCTGGGCGGATAACATCATGATCACCGGCGATAATTAGCGATGGGCATTGTATCCTGTGCAATTCCTCTGGCTTGATATGGGGTTGATAGGCCAATAAGTTTGCAAGTTTAAGCTGGGCTTTTACAGCTGCGTTATTTTTGAGCCTACTGAGCGAATCGGCCGCCCCCATTGATATTTTTACGATGTATGGCTCCACCGCTGTAGTATCCGGCCAAAGATTAGCACCGGTAACGGCCAGCTTTTTTACTTTGTCGGGATGGCGCATAGCCAGCAATAGTCCGTTTATGCCGCCATCGCTCCAGCCGATCACATATACTTGTTTTAGGTTTAACTTTTCTAAAAGCGCATTCAGGTCATCGGCCATCATCTCGTAGCTTAAGGAATCTCGGCTGTCGGTTGATTTGCCCTGAGCGCGGCTGTCGGCTATTATTACCCGGTAATGCTTTGAAAAATAAGGGATCTGGTTGATAAAACTTTTTATCGAGCCACCGTTACCATGAATTAACAGTAAGGGCTTCCCTCTCCCATACGATTCATAATACATTTTAAACCCGCGGATATCTGCAAACTTACCGTCCTTCTTATTTTCGCCAAACTTTTCTTTATTGGCCACCTGGCCGTAAGTTTTGACACTAAGGATAGCCAGAAGTATTAAAGGTACAACAATGTTGATTTTCATATGAGTATTAAAGTTTAACTACCAAATTGGATGCTCTGGTTTGAACCACAACAAAAAGATTCACAATCAATCCATCTATATATTTTTGCTGGTAAAATCATCCATTATATCCATCAACAGAACAGCGTCCTGAATGGAACAGGGGTTAGGAAGCTCATCATTAAAATAACCTACTACATCTGTAATCATGGGCTGCTCAATATGCATCGGATGAACGAAAGTTTCTGTTTCAGTACCGCTTTTGTTTTTTACAGTAATGTAGTTACCGAAAAATGAAAAAATGATTGCTCCTTCGCTCCCTACAATTTCGCAGGTGTCAGTTTCTAAATGGTCCGCTACATTAAAACACCAGGAACCGCTAATTACAATATTATTCTCGAACAGCAGCTCACCGCTTACATGATCATCTGCACCGGACTGCCCTGATTGGTTCATCGAATAGCCATTATAGTGTACCGGCTTCCCAAAATAAAACAACATAAGGTCGAGCTGATGCGGTGCCAGGTCATGAAAATATCCACCGCCCGAAAGTTCCGGCTTTAAACGCCAGTTGTCATTTGTTTTAGCAACCAGCCCTGCACTCCTGCTTTGCCATAACCGGATTTGCACGGTACGGATCTCGCCCGCAATACCGCTATCTATTAACGATTTAATTTTCAGAAAAAGCGGCAACCGGCGGCGATAATGTGCAACCGTCAACTTAGCATTGCCTTGCAGTACCACATCAGCCAATTGCCTGGCTTCAGAACTATTTAGTGTTACTGGCTTTTCTACGTAAACATTCAAGCCTCTTTTTAATGCAGACAAGGCGTAAGGCAGGTGAAAGGCCGGCGGTGTTGCTATGTAAATCGCATTTATTTCAGGATTATTCATAAGCTCGTCCGCATCAGCGTACCACCTGTCAACGCCATGCCTCAGTGCATAATCGGCGGCCTTATCAACATCACGCCGCATTACTGCTAGTAAGCTGCTACCGGGAATTTTATTAAAAGCCGGGCCACTTTTAATTTCCGTTACATCACCACAACCAATAATACCCCATTTTACCCTATTTTCCATTTTTAAACTTCGTATTAAAAGTACCCGCTTCATCGCCGCCACACTTCCTAATCGCATGCAGGCTTCTTGCTGGTATTTACTTTTCCTTTATCCTTATAATAAGTTCTTCTTCAATCGGTCTTTACACAAAGGCCAGTCCACTATCTATGAGCAAGCATCATTACACTCGAATTTTTAATTGATTTAAGTCCATTCATTTCTCACCCGACAAGTACCTTTATGACTCAAAAATCATCTTATCCAAAATGAATAATTTGTTTACAATTATATAAATTAAAATGTAAACAAGTGAAATTAAAGATATAAGAAGCTCGATCACGTTACGCCAACATGTCGAAGTTTTTAAGAGCCTCTTGGATAGAGGCTTTTTTTGTGTATTTGGTGATTTGCGTGTAGGGTGAATGGTTATCTATGGGTCCTTTTTAAATTTCTTTAACAAATACTACCAATTTAATACTATGAATTGTTCCTGAGGTTGGGCTCGAGCCAGCGACCCTCTAATTAAAAGCGAGAGTGTGAATTTTATGTAGGATTAATTAGTAATTACTTACGAAATTTAAAATTTTGGCTTTAACTTTTCAAAAACTTGATGCTGATACATTTTACCAATGGGCAATTCTACTACACATATTTGAATATAAATGTTATTATAAGCGGTTCGTTTGTCCATTGCGATGATAAAGGATCGGTGGATACGCAGAAAGCTTTCAGGGGCAGCATGGTTACTATGGCAGCCATAAATTGCTTGGTAATTGCTTGAACATCGTTCTTAATAATCTTTTCTCCAAAGTTGCCACCAACTACCGCATAAAACTGCTGATAATACAACTGCACATCGGGCAAACTTTTTAATTGTAAGTCACCGTTTTCGTCTCCTGTCATTTCCACTATCACCAGGGCTTCTTTTCACAGCATTTTGGCACCAGCAATACAAAAAAGGAACTTGCTCATCAATAAAAAGCCCAGTTCATTTTCCCTTCCGATTTTGTTTCATAGTAGATTGTTTATGAATGGTACTGTTGTCAAATATAAATTATGCAATTAGTATCAATTGAACATAAAAAACGGAACTGGAGTTTCCAGTTCCGTAATGTCGCCATCACAGGCATAAAGCCCATGCTGCTAACATTTACCGAAACCGGAATAAATTCCATCCAGTTAACCCCCAAATTACACTCCCATACATTGGATCATAACTTTCTTTTGCGCCTTATCCATTTAAGGCCCTCAAACCATCCTACAGAAAAAAAACCAATACCGGTACTAACTGCCAATTGAATAACTGAAAGCGGCCTGAATTCAAAAAAGTAAGCCATTGGCCGTAAATAAAGCAATGCCGAGGCCAATAATACAGTAAAACCAAGCACCAGGAACATCAGGTGATTTTTGTATCGCATGGTTGTAAACAACGAATAATAAAATGATCTGTTAACCAGGGTAAGCAGAATGTTCGCCGAAAGCAGGCAACTAAAAACCATGGTACGGGTTAGTTGCTCATCCAAGCCGACGGCTACAGCATATTGATAAGTAAACAGGGTGCCACATGTGATAACTATACCCTGTATTACACTTATCATTAACTCCTTCCAATTAAAAAATGTTGCGCTAAAGGGGCGTGGGGGCCGTAGCATGGTGTTTTTTTCCATAGGCTCATTCTCATACACAATGGAACATGTTGGGCCCATAATGAGTTCCAGGAAAATAATATGTACCGGAGAAAATATATTCGGGTAAACCCATCCCAGCGCTAACGGGATAAAAACAGTAAGTATGATTGGTATATGAATAGAGATAATATATTGTATGGCTTTTTTCAGGTTCGCATAAATACGCCGCCCCATGGCTATTGCATCAACCATTCCAGACAGGTCATCTTCAAGCAGTATCAGCGAGGCCGCTTCTTTAGCAATCTCCGTACCCTTCCTGCCCATGGCAATGCCAATATGCGCCGCCTTTAGTGCAGGCCCGTCGTTTACCCCGTCGCCGGTCATGGCAACAATTTCATTGCAGGCCTTTAAGGCGCTTATGACCCTTAATTTCGCATCGGGGAACATTCGGCTAAAAATGTTTATTTTTTCCACTTGCTGCTGAAACTCTTTTTCGGGCAGGGCCAATAATTCCTCACCGCTGATACTTAGCTTACCATCATGAAAATTGATCTCCCTGGCAATGGCCTGTGTGGTCAACGAATTATCGCCCGTTACTATCTTTACACCGATACCCGCCCGGTAAAAAGCTTCCAGCACAGCACCGATATTTTTTTTGGGCGGATCATAAAAAGCAACCAGGCCACTCAATGTAAACTTAAATTCCTGTTGAGTAGCCGGGAAATTATTGCCCTCAAAATGTGCTATCCCTACGCCCAATACGCGGTAGCCATCTGCCGAAAACGTTTTGACTGCAGTTTCTATATCTTTTTTTTGTTCGGCACTCAGGCCAGAGACAGCCATTAATGCCTCGGGCGCTCCTTTGGCTGCTATGATCCGCCCGCCGTTTTCTTTTTCAAAAATATGGGTCATCATCGGCGGTTTGCCCCCTAAGGGGTATTCATGTACCATCCGGTAATCAGCACGCTCGTCCGATATGAAATTTTTTCCATAAGCTTCGTGTAAAGCAACTTCCATCGGGTCAAACGGGATAGGCTCACTGGCCCACATAGCCCATCTTATAAGTTCCATCGCAGGTATATCCAGAGGTTCCTCAACATTATAAAAGCTACCAGAACCGCCGGATATATATACCTTTGCAAGGCTCATCCTGTTCTCAGTTAAGGTGCCCGTTTTATCCGTACAGATCACCGATGCGCTACCCAATGTTTCAACCGTTTTTATTTCCTTAACCACTACGCCCATTTGCATAAGCCGCCAGGCACCCAGAGCCATAAATGTCGTAAAAGCGACCGGTATCTCTTCGGGTAAAATACTCATGGCCAGCGTAAGGGCTTTGGTCAAACTGTCTAATAAATTAGCCGAATGAAGGTAATTGATCGCCCATACGATGAAGAAAACAATGCCGCCGGCAATCACCATCTTCTTTACAAAATTATTAACCTGTAATTCAAGCGGCGTTTTTTCGCCGGTGATCCCTTCCAGGCTTTTTCCGATCTTCCCTAGTCGGGTTTGGTTACCAATAGCCGTCACTGTGGCAATAGCCAGGCCGCTGACCACCGTTGTGCCATGAAATATCAAGTTATCGGATGCTGACGGGTCCTTAAAAACAGATAAAGATTCGCCCGTAAGTATACTTTCATTGACAGAAAAATCATTTGAGTGTACGATGACCCCATCCGCCATAATGGAAGTTCCTTCCTCCACAATAAGGCTGTCGCCAACCACCAGTTCCTCGCTTTTTATGGCTTCAATGTTGCCATCGCGGATCACCCTGCATTGGGGCTGCGAAAAGTCTTTCAGTTTTTCCAGGGCATTCCGGCTACGCCCGTCCTGGTAAAGCGAAATCCCCGCAACAAATATTACTGATGCCGCCAGAAATATCGCGTCACCGTTTTTTCCGCTGATCATATAAATAGCCGCCGAAACCAGCAGCAAAATAACCATCGGTTCTTTTGCCAGGCTCTTTAATGCATTAACGGCACCGTTTTCCTTCTTAAAAGCAAGTTTATTGAAGCCATGTACCGAGCGGGCTTCACTGACCTGGCTGCTGCTCAATCCTTCTATATGGAAATTATTGACCGGCATCTTTTGGATAAGTTTACGCTCCGTCTTGTTCATCGTATTAATTATATTATTACTGCCGGATGAAGTGAAGTAAGCCTCCAACTGATTGAACGTAAAAATCCTTTATACACAGGATTTATACACCTCATTACAACACTATTTTACATCCATTCTGCCGCAAAACGATTAAATTCATGGCGCAGTTCGTTAAATATTTTCTCTTCGCTCAGGTAACGCTCATGAATACGGGTGTGCTCGGCAGCTACACTCTCAGAAACCATCATTCCGGTTATCAGTAAATCCGCCTCGATAGCCTCATCATTCGCATGGATGTCATGTTTTAGCTCATCGAGATAATCCCCGTGGATCAGCAACTGGTTCTGAAAATGTTCTACTTTTTCCTGCACCTCGCGGGCTGTATTGTCGCCGGCTATCTCTTGTAGTCTTTCCTGCAATATACCAAGCTCTTGTTTGTAAAACGCAATACCCCTCAATCTGTCGTTATTAAGGTTCTTAATATGTTTAATGTTGATGTGATTTTTCATAACGCAAGATTATGGGGACCATCACCCATTCGGAATGACGCAAAGCAGCCCGATTGGTGATACTGCTCATATTGTTGAATGGTAGATAAAATCGGTTTAACTTTTGGTGTTGATGAAACAATTCCAGCGATAAATCCTTGTATCACTGAACATTCACTTGCACAGCGTCGCACCCGGTTTATGACCGTGATCATTTTTTTAACCGGGACTGATCATTTTAAGCAACATACGCCTGTTCTACCTTTACAGGAGTACAAAATTACTTTTTAATCTATCATTGGAGTGAGCATGGCCAACCCTATAGAAAATTATACTTTATGTATCAATTGCGGCTCGTCCAGTCTGAAATTCAGTTTATACAAGGCTGCCAAGTGCACACTGGAGCTGAGCGGACAGGTTGACCGGATCGGTCAGGAAAATGCATCGTTGAAGATCAACGACCATACCGGTAGGTTACTTCACAGCATAACCGCACACTTCCCGGGCTTCAAAGCTTCAGCCACAGAGCTGATCGATTGGTTAAAAACCAATGGATCCCGCTATGCTATACAATCTATCGGCCACCGTGTGGTACAGGGCGGCCCGGAGCACCGTGAACCCAAAATCATTACCACAGAGCTACTGGATAACCTGCAACAATATATTTACCTGGCACCTAACCATTTGCCGGATGAACTTGATACGATAAAAACATTTGGTAGTGCTTATCCGGAAGCCACACAGGTCGCCTGTTTTGACACCGCCTTCCACCGGGATATGCCCGACCTTGCCAAAAACTATCCTCTCCCGGCAAAGTACCGCGAAAACGGATTGTTCAAATATGGTTTTCACGGCCTTTCATACGCATTTGTCATGCAGGAGCTCGCAGAACAGCATTTACAGATAGATGAACAAAAGATTATTATTTGCCACTTAGGCAACGGATCAAGCATGGCTGCGATAAAAAAGGGAATAAGTGTGGATACTACAATGGGCATCAGCCCCATCGGTGGCCTGGTTATGGGGACACGCTCCGGCGACCTTGACCCCGGCGTATTACTGTACCTGTTAAAACAATACAGGATGAGCCCGGAGGAATTGGAAGATCTGCTAAGTAAACAGTCGGGCTTAAAGGCCATAGCAGGTAGCAGTGATGTACAGGAGCTACTGAAGGTCGAATCTGAGAACAAAAATGCCCAAACAGCACTAAATGTATTTTGCTATAGCGCCAAAAAATATATCGGTTCACTCGCGGCCGCTTTACAAGGACTGGACATGCTCATATTTACTGGCGGCATCGGCGAGAACGCGGCCGCAATACGTGAGCGCATTTGCCTTGGCCTGGATTTTATGGGCATTGACGTTGACAGGCAAAAGAATGTAAAAAACGAAACTATCATATCAAAAACTACAAGCCGCGTAACTGTTCGTGTTATTAAAACAAACGAGGAGTTAATGCTGGCCATAATAACCAACGATCTTTTATACAGTTTAAATAAACAATAGTAATGGAAAAAGAATTGATGAACAGCACAGCCGAAACATTGCCATATGAGCTTCTGCAAAAAATGAATGCTTACTGGCGTGCCGCCAATTACCTGTCCGTGGGTCAGCTTTACTTACGACACAACCCATTGTTGAAGGAACCGTTAAAACTGGAACATGTTAAAAACATGCTACTGGGCCACTGGGGCACAACGCCCGGGCAAAACTTCATATATACTCATTTAAACCGCATCATTAAGCAATATGATCTCAACATGATCTATGTTTCCGGGCCTGGGCATGGTGGCCCGGCGGTTGTAGCGGGCACTTATCTGGAAGGCACCTATACCGAGGTTTATCCCAACATCACCCAGGATGAAGACGGGCTTAAAAAACTTTTTACACAGTTCTCCTATCCGGGTGGTATATCCAGCCATGCCTCGCCGCAAACACCGGGATCTATCCACGAGGGTGGCGAACTGGGCTATTCGCTAAGTCATTCTTTTGGTGCGGTGCTGGATAACCCCGACCTTATTGTGGCTTGCGTTGTGGGCGACGGCGAGGCCGAAACCGGCCCTTTAGCTACCGCCTGGCACTCCAATAAGTTTTTAAATCCGCTAACAGATGGAACCGTACTGCCAATCTTACACCTGAATGGCTATAAGATATCTAACCCTACTGTGCTTGCCCGTATCAGCCACGAAGAACTGGAACAACTGTTCCGTGGCTATGGCTGGAACCCCATTTTTGTAGAGGGTGATGAGCCCATGCAGATGCACCGGGATATGGCAGCAGCGCTGGATTACGCGATGGACAGAATCAAGCAGATAAAATATGATGCCGAACATCCAAACGGGGGCCGCCCTCGCTGGCCGATGATCGTTTTGCGCTCACCAAAAGGCTGGACCGGACCGAAAGAAGTGGATGGCTATAAAATAGAAGGCAATTTTCGGTCGCATCAAATCCCGCTGGCCGTTTCAGCATCAGCACCGGCCGAACATTTACAAATGCTGGAAAGCTGGATGAAAAGTTATAGGCCGGAAGAGCTATTTGACGAAAACGGGAAGCTGATTGCCGAACTGCAAGCGCTGGCACCCGAAGGCGAAAAGCGCATGGGCGCCAACCCGCATACCAATGGCGGCAATTTACTGCGCAACCTGCGCCTACCCGATTTCAGGAACTATGCGGTAACTGTTGAGAGCCCGGGCTCGGATGGCGAAGGTGATACCTACGTTAGCGGCCGTTTTTTACGGGATGTGATCAAAGAAAACCAGGAAAAACGCAATTTTCGCATCTTCGGCCCGGATGAAACAGTATCCAACAGGTTAGATGCGGTGTTTGAAACTACCAGTCGCCAATGGGATGCACCAATATCAGAGCATGATGAGTTCCTCGCCGCCGATGGCAGTGTAATGGAAATGCTGAGTGAGCACCAGTGCGAGGGCTGGCTGGAAGGCTACCTGCTAACCGGTAGGCATGGCCTGTTTAACTGCTATGAAGCCTTTATTCATATTGTGGATTCCATGTTTAACCAACATGCCAAATGGTTAAAAACCACTTCAGAAATATCCTGGCGCAGGCGCATCGCATCCCTGAATATACTGCTTACATCCACCGTATGGCGGCAGGATCATAACGGCTTTACCCACCAGGACCCGGGTTTTATCGATCATGTGGTGAATAAAAAAGCGACCATTGTGCGGGTATACCTCCCGCCTGACGCCAATTGTTTGTTATCGGTGATGGATCATTGCCTGCGCAGTTATCATTATGTAAACGTGATTGTGGCCGGCAAACACCCTGCCCCGCAATGGCTAAATATGGATGAGGCTGTTGCACATTGTACTCGCGGCATCGGCATCTGGAACTTTGCCAGTAACGATCAGGATGCAGAACCGGATGTAGTGATGGCCTGTTGCGGCGATGTACCGACATTAGAAACCTTGGCAGCTGTTTCTATCGTCCGCGAACATTTACCTGATATCAGGATTCGTGTCATCAACGTGGTAGATCTGTTTAAGTTGCAAAAAAGCATCGAGCATACCCATGGGCTTAGCGACAAGGATTATAACGAACTGTTTACTACGGATAAACCCGTGATCTTTGCTTTCCACGGCTACCCGTGGCTGGTACATCGCCTAACCTATAACCGGGCCAATAATACGGGTATGCATGTGCGCGGGTACAAGGAAGAAGGTACTATTACCACTTCTTTCGATATGACGGTACTAAACGAGATGGACCGTTTCCATCTGGTAATGGATGTTATTGACCGGCTACCGCAAACGGGAAGCAAGGGTACTTACCTTAAACAACTCATGCAGGATAAACTCATCGCCCATAAGCATTACATTAACAGCAACGGCAAGGATATGCCCGAAATACTCAATTGGAAATGGAACAAATAGAACCGGAAATAGAAACCACCGAACCCGATATTATTATTCAACCGAAAAGACATAATTACGCATATAGCTATTGCCTTAAAAAAAATGACACTACGATTATTACGGTAAGCGCTAACAATTTCAGGCCGGTAATACAGCAGCCTTATTGCCAAGCTCCTGCTATTGATACCTTGCACGTTATTAACGAAGATTATTACCAATGCGTCGATTTGGTGAATGCAATGGAAAAAGCTAAAGCAGGCGCACTTTTGTATATAAAAGGGTTAATTGATATGGGGCCGGCTGGCAATGAAGCCTTATTGCAGTACAGGATAGATCATTATGAAGATCTTCATATTAACCTGGTAGATGCTAATATCCAATTGGTTGAACAGAAAACAATCAATGACCGGAATTTTAAATGGACACCTTACCGGATTAAAAATTAAAGCATGCTTACACCAAAAGAGGCTTTCGGTTACGAGCCGGATGCCAGATATAAAACTTCGGTCGCTTACTTCTCTATGGAATTTGCGATCGATCAATCGCTCAAGATCTACAGCGGCGGATTGGGATTTTTGTCCGGGTCGCACCTGCGGAGCGCATACGAACTTAAACAAAACCTGCTCGGGATAGGTATTTTATGGAAATATGGTTATTATGATCAGGTAAGGGACAGCGATGCACTAATGGCAACGGAATTCATCGAAAAGGATTATACGTTTTTACAGGATACCGGTATAATTTTTACGGTTGCTGTTCACGATGCCCCGGTACATGTTAAAGCTTACCTGCTACGGCCCGAAACTTTTGGTACCGCACCGCTATTTTTACTGAGCACCGATATTGCTGAAAATGATGAACTGTCCCGCTCTATCACACATTGCCTGTATGATTCGAATGAGGCTACCCGTATCGCGCAAAGCATTGTTCTCGGCATCGGGGGAGCCAAATTGCTGGATATTTTAGGACTTACGCCGGATATCTACCACATGAATGAAGGCCATGCCGTATCGCTAAACTTTTACCTGCTTTCCAAACATAAAGGCCTGGAAGAGGTGAAAAAGCAGGTTGTTTTTACTACTCATACCCCGGAAATGGCCGGTAATGAAGCGCATAGCTATAGTTTACTACAACAAATGTCCTTCTTTTATCATTTGCAGGAAGAGGAGGTAAAATCCTTGCTGGGGCTGGATGGGGATCAATTTAACTTCACACTGGCCGCGCTCAAGTTTTCGGGCAGGGCCAACGGCGTTTCAAAACTTCACGGCGAAGTGGCCCGCCATATGTGGGGTAGCAATCCTGGCATCTGTGAGATCACCTCTATTACAAATGCCCAAAATAAAGCCTATTGGAAAGATACCACCCTGGATACCGCTATTTTAAACAATGATGACAAAGCTATCATCGCAAGAAAAAAAGAAATGAAACGCGAACTGTTTAAGGTGGTTGCCGACCAATGCGGTAAACTATTTGACGAAAATATACTGACAATTGTTTGGGCCAGGCGTTTTGCAGGCTATAAAAGGGCCAACCTGATCATGGACGACTGGGTAAGATTTATCAGTTTACTAAACCATGCCGATTACCCAATACAACTGATCTGGGCTGGCAAGCCTTATCCGGAAGATATGGAAGCTATTGGCCAGTTTAACCAGATCATCACCCGGGCCAAACCACTTACCCGTTGCGCCGTGCTAACGGGGTACGAACTGGCACTATCGGCCCTGCTCAAAAAAGGTTCGGATGTTTGGCTTAATAACCCGCGGCTTTACCATGAAGCTTCCGGAACAAGCGGTATGACGGCTGCCATGAATGGTAGCATCAACTTATCCATGCCTGATGGATGGATGCCGGAATTTGCCCGTGATAGCGAAAATTGCTTTTTGATACAGCCCGCGCCGGATTCGCTTTCTGATGTGGAAAAAGACATGCATGAAAATAGAAAACTGATGGATACACTGGAAAACGACGTACTGCCTATGTACTATAACAACCAGTTGCAATGGCTTACAATACTAAAAAAAGCTGCTGCTGATGTAGCGCCTACATTTGAATCAGGGCGGCTGGCAGCTGAATATTACACTAAAATGTATAAGCCCGACTTTTGATTTTTAATTAAGAACCCATTATATATTATTCAATTATTTTCTTTAGATCATATCCGGGATAAAACATGAGCAAATTTTGCAATTATTTAACAGAGAATTGATTACAAACAACTGCTTTTGTGACCGCGATCAGGTATTATGAGGCTCGTAAAACCCAACTTTACAGTACATCAAAACCGATCCCAACATGGAAAAGATCCTTTTCATCCACGATGATTCTCCCGGCAGTTTTAAAGCTTTAACATTTGCAATTTCACTCGCCGGCAAGATGAATGCACAGTTGCTGCATGCCTACACTTTTCTACCGGTAAAGGCCTGGAGAGAAAAAATAATCGCCGGTAATACCGACAGCCAGTTGGCAGGGTTACCCGATACAAGCTTCCTTGAATCAAATACAAACACAGCCCGCAAAATTGACATCTTAGGCATGAACGCGAATCAAGCTGCACAGCTGATAAACAAAGAGGGGGTGCGGATGATTATTAAGGGGGCGGTTGAATGCCAGCCCCCCGCCGGCCTGAACTTGAACATCCTGCTAAACCATGTATATTGCCCGTTACTGTTGGTTCCTGATAACTGGTCGTTAAAAGGATTGGAACGAATGGCCTACCTTGCCGACCTGCGTTATTGCCAAACACATATTGTACGTTACCTGGCTAGCCTTGCCGATGCCTGCCGGGCTGATGTTTCGATTGTGCATCTTACAAAACAGGGCATGGTACATATAGAAGAAACCTACGCGCACCAGCTCTTCGAAGAACAGGTCCGCCGGAAAGTAAAGTATGGGCGGCTGGGGTTTAACTACACAAGGGAAACCAATATGGTGAATGCTGCCGATGTGCTGACCAACGGCATGCACAATGACCTGCTGGTTATGACCAAAAACCGCTATCATTACAATGAACTCGTCGGGTCGGCTATCAATAACGCCCTTCCCTCCCATATTCATGTCCCGCTGCTGATTTTCCCAGGTTGATCAGATGCTTAAGCTCAAAGAAACCGGAACATAATCATGGACAGTTTTTGTCAGCTCAGCCAGGTGGAGGCATTTGCCCGTCTGGGCTGTAATGAACATGGCCTCAGCAGCGGTGAAGCCCGTTCGAGGCTCAAAAAATATGGTCGTAATACGATCCGGACGAATACCGGCAATTCCGCCTGCAGGTTATTCCTTTCGCAGTTCAAAAGCCCGGTTACCTTATTGCTGATCGTGGCGGCGTTATTGTCGGCCGGGTTAGGCGATGTAGCCGACACAGTCATTATCCTGATCATAGTGCTGATCAGCAGCTGCCTGGGTTTCTGGCAGGAAAAAGGCGCAGCCAATGCTGTTTCGGCATTGCTTAAACTGGTTCGGCTGCATTGCGATGTATTAAGAGACGGCGCAAAAAAAGCAGTTCCGGCTGAAGAAGCGGTTCCGGGGGATATTGTGATCCTGACGGCCGGCGACATTATACCGGGAGACTGCCTGATCTTAACCTCGCAGGAACTGTTTACCGATGAAGCGGCATTCACCGGAGAAACATACCCGGTAGAAAAAAATGCCGGCCTGCTGGCTACGGGTACTTCGTTAGCCAAACGAAGCAATAGCCTGTTGATGGGCTCGCATGTAATCAGCGGGAAAGCAACCGCCCTGATCATCAAAACCGGTACCGCGACAGAATTTGGTAAAATATCTGCCGGTTTGCAATCGGCTTTGCCCCCAACCGAATTTGAAAGAGGCATCCGCAGGTTTGGCTACCTGCTAATGGAGATCACCTTGTTGCTGGTGATCATTATTTTCGCGATCAATGTATTCCTACATAAACCCGTGCTGGATTCGCTCCTCTTTTCCCTGGCGCTATCGGTAGGTTTAACCCCGCAACTGTTACCAGCCATTATCAGTGTTAATTTAGCTACCGGCGCCCGGCGCATGGCCAAACAAAAGGTGATCGTAAAACGGCTGTCTGCCATCGAAAACTTCGGAAGTATGGATATCCTTTGTTCAGACAAAACCGGAACAATCACCGAGGGTAAAGTGGTGTTAAAGGACACGCTGGATACATCAGGGAACCATAGTGACAAGGTGTTGCTTTACAGCTGGCTGAATGCCTCCCTGCAACAGGGTTTTCATAACCCGATAGATGCGGCTATTTGTGCCGCGTATAAGGAAGAGCAAAGCACCTATACGGTTCAAACCGAAATACCTTATGACTTTATTCGTAAAAGACTGACCATACAGGTAAGGAACGACAAAACTAATTTGGCCATTACCAAGGGGGCGCTAACCAATGTACTGGAGGTATGTAGTCAGTTTGAAACCGCACACGGAAAACTGGTTCCGATGTCGACTGGCAAAAATGTTATCCTCAAACGCTATGAAGAGCTGAGCGAGGCGGGATTCCGAACATTGGGGGTAGCTTATAAAAACGGCAGTTCTGATATAGATTTTACCCGTGAAAATGAAAAAGAAATGATCTTTGTGGGCTTTATCACGCTATTCGACCCGCCTAAAGCGAATGTAGCCGAAACAATCTCACAAATGAACGGCCTGGGTGTCCGGCTCAAGATCATCACCGGCGATAATGCGCTGATCGCAAAAAGCCTGGCTTTAGAACTCGGCATGAAAGATCCCCGGATCCTTACTGGAGCCGGCTTACAAAAAATGAGTGATGCCGCGCTGATCCACCAGGCACCGCTGACACATATTTTTGCTGAAGTAGAGCCCAATCAAAAGGAACGTATCATTTCGGCACTAAAAAAAGCCGGTCACGTAAAATAAGTTTAAAAGCTACAACGGTTTAAACGAATGACTTCTGTCATCTCCTGTGTTGATGGGATCGCCACGGAGCAATCGGTCGCCTTCTCCGTTAACGTTCAATCCAGGTATGGGCTTTTTCATTCCATAACGATTTATCCCTTTAAGCTTGATCAAAAGCGGTTAAGGCTGCAGGCAAACAGGTGGCTATTCCATTGAGGCCGCAAACAGTCAGTGTGATAAGTATAGTGTCCCTGACCTCTTCTCGGGTAGCACCGAGGCTTTTAGCTGCAACTACATGATAAAATATCGCTTTCGGGTCGCCCAGGGCCGACTTAATGCCGATATAGACCAACTGTTTGGTTTTGGCATCCAAACCTGTCGTTTGTTTTAAAGCATCAATAAGTTGATCAAATGCTTTGGCCACTTCAGGGGCCTCTTTTTCAAAAATATCCAGGGGATTTGTTTGCTCGTTCATATGTTTGTTTTTAGTTAATATAATGTGACCTGTAATGCCATCAAGCTGTTTCTAAAAAGGGTGCCCTCTTTCTCCTGTCTCTGATTCGGGGCATCCTTCTTCCCGCTCGCCTTAAAGCTAGAACGCAAACTCAGGTTCTTCAATCTCCAGCTTATTCACCACGCTAAAGATTCCGGGTGCCGACCAGGCCGTATTTTCGGCGTCCTCTTTTTCGGTAAAGGAGCGCACGGTACCTGTCAGGGTTACGCGTTCGCCGGTCACCTGGGCGCTGATCTTTGCGGCGTCTATCGTCGCATTACGCTGAAATGCCGACCGGATCTTTTGTTCCATATCCACGGAGGTTAGCCGGGTTTTTAACCTGATGAGGTTGATCACTGAACGCACCCCCGTCAGATTCTGGATCGCACGCTCAGCAATATTACGCTGATACGACCAGTCCAGTTCGCCTTCCAGCTTTACAATACCATCCTCTATTTTGATCTGGAGTTTTGTTTCGTCAACGGCAGACTGCCATTTCAGCGCGTTTAAAACAGCTTCGGCAATTTCAGTATCGGTTTTACGGTAAGCGGGCGAAAGCCCCACCTGTATGTCTTCGGCGACAGCTTTGACTCCGGATACTTTCTTCGCTGCCTTTTCTGCTTCCAGCTTTTTCGTGTAGGTGTCAACGATACCGGACAGTGTGACAATACCATCCTTTACCGCCACACCGATCTCAGAAGCGTTCAGGAACGGTTGCCATTTCAATTCATCCATTACATCTTTTTGAATTTGATTGTCAGTTTTCATAATCTTGATATTTAAATAGTTATCAATTTGTTTAATTCAAAAGTACCCGGCTACCCACATAATGCCTATGAGCATGGGCACAGATGTAATTGATCATCATCATATTCAAAGCAGTGGTCCGAAAAATATAATGCCCCAGGTCATTCGGTGGAATGATCGCGAACATACTCCGAACGGAGAAAACACACTTCCTTTGACCATTAAAAGAAGAATTTTAAACATCATACTATGTTAGGAGAACTTGATAATAACGCGCTGGATGAACTGCTAAAAACACAGTTGCTGGGTCGGATCGGTTGCCATAGCGATGGTATCACTTACATCGTGCCGGTTCATTATGTATACGAGCCGCCCTATATCTATGCACATTCGGCCGTCGGTATGAAAATAGCCCTGATGCGCAGGAACCCGAATGTTTGCTTTGAAGTAGATCAGGTCGAAAATTTTTTCAACTGGAAAAGCGCCATTTGCTGGGGAACCTTTGAGGAACTTACCGGCGTTGAAGAATCAGAAAAAGCAATGCGAAAGCTCATCACGCGGATAGAACCCTTTTTGTCTAAAGGCGAAGACGCGCATCCTTCACACGGCATAGCAGATATGGCCCACGAGATCGGCAGTTCTAAAGAGCTTGTTCTCTACCGGATCAAACTAAGCAAAAAGACCGGCAGGTTCGAGCAAAGAGACACGCCTCCCGATCGCACACAGGAAATTTAAATAACGCTATAATTCATTCACACCTGGTACCGAGCTGAAAGTGAACTATATATACATTCTTACCAAATATCGCCGACGTCAGGTACTGATTATCTGAACCAGGGCTCATTTGAAAAGCATAATACAATAGGCACTGGCTTTTATCAACTCATCTGCATCAGAGCTGGAATTATCATTACCGGAATTTTCTGTTTCCCGAGCAATGATTTTGCATTTGTGCCATTGAATAAACGGTGCAATAAACTGTGATGATCATGTACCAACACTAACACGTCCGAACCATTACTTTCGCACAGATCATTCAGCCGGTTAACCAGATCCTTACCGCCGATATTTTGATAGTTGATTCCAGGAAAGTTGAATTTGGCAACATGTTTTTCAAAAGACGTTTGTTGCGCGTGGTCAACATTTTCTTTATTCCAGAGGTTTACATGTACAATTTCAATTGTAAAACCAAATAATCGCCCCAATCTGGTGAGGTAATGTACGGCATTAAGATCCGCCTCGTCAAAATCAGTAGCAATAGTTAACTTCTTAAGTTTTTTGAGCGCATGCCCTGCCGGGATGATCATTACCGGCCGGTTTGTATGATTCACTACCGATACCGTATCACTTCCTACAAGGATATGATCCCAGGTACTGCCGCTACGGGCTCCCATGACGATTATTTCGACGGGCTCCTCTTCGAGCAGATCTTTAACCTGCGCTCCCAAGCTACCCATAGTTTTACGACAGATGATGCTTGCATGATGATCTGCAGCCGGTAAGGCAGCGATCAGCAACTCCATATCCTCTTTTAAAAAAGCCAGTTTCTTTTCACTTTCATCTATCCACAGTAATTCATCTAACACCCAGGGGTCGCTGCCATTTTCTGATAATAATGCTGGCTGGCTGATAAATGTATTGAATAAAATAAGGTTGGCATGCAGTTTGGCGCTTAGCATAACGGCCGTTTCTTTTACCTGGCTGCATTGGTCGGTAAAATCGGTGAGCACAAGGATCTTTTTCATATGAAATATTTTATTAT
>Ga0247741_1000024_pt1 | contig 164919 bp, 141 predicted proteins | sample UWRJL213509R2_FD_180945 | JGI IMG/M metagenome (GOLD analysis project Ga0247741, IMG submission 180945) | Plant litter microbial communities from Arlington Agricultural Research Station in Wisconsin, United States - UWRJ-L213-509R-2 | ecosystem: Environmental > Terrestrial > Plant litter >...
TATTGGAGCATTAATTGGACCTGGTGGAAAAGTAATTCAGGAATTACAAAAAGCTACAGGAACAACTATTGTAATCAACGAAGTTGATGAGCAAGGTGTTATCGAAATCTTAGGTACAGATCCTGCTGGAATTGAAGCAGTATTGGCTAAAATTAAGTCAATTACTTTTAAACCACAAATGGGAGAAGCTTATGAAGTAAAAGTAATTAAAATGTTAGATTTTGGGGCTGTAGTAGAATATACTTCTGCACCAGGAAACGAAGTTTTATTACACGTATCTGAGCTAGCCTGGGAACGCACTGAAAATGTTACTGATGTTGTAAACATGGGTGACGTATTTGAAGTGAAATACTTAGGTGTTGATCCTAAAACTAAAAAAGAGAAAGTGTCAAGAAAAGCACTTTTACAAAGACCTCCACGTGAGGAGAAAAAAGAGTAATCAGATCTTAGTTTACTAAAGGTTTATTCATAGAAAACCCCAATTCATTTATTTGAATTGGGGTTTTTGGTTTTGTTCATTTTAAGTAGGATTACCCATTTTATGCAAATGTGTAAAATGCGAAAACATCATTTCAAATAAAGTTTTATGATGATAAGGCTGTTTGTATTCTTTGGTTGTTTCTTCAATTATTGCATTTATTTTACTATAATTTGTATGGCAAATATTAGGAAAAAGATGATGAGCAGCATGACAATTCGAACCTCCGCTTAAAAACCTGGCCCAACCTTTATTTGCATCCCAATCACAACTAGTATGAAGTTGATGAACAGCCCATGTATGTTCTAAAAACTCTCCTTCTGGCTGGGGATAGTCCGCACCGTTAAAAAAATGCGTGCCAACCAGCATAATAATAAATACCAGAGATGTAAAGGCACTGGCGGTAAGATAACTTAAAACAACAAAACCCCACGAAAAGTCAACATACAATATTGGAAGAACCAAAACTAAAGAAAAATAAAATATTTTATACAGGATAAATCTGGAATATAAATCTATTTTAGGAACGCCTCTCTTCATCCAATCGTATTCGCTTGAAAATAAATATACCCAATCACTCATAAAAACAGAATGCAGTAAAGTAAACATATAAACAAATGGAGCATAATAAGCCTGAAATCTATGTTTAGGTTTCCAGGTATGTGTTGGACTTAATCTCAAAAATGGGTTTTTATCAATATCGATATCACTACCTTCTACATTCGCATATAAATGATGCGACCTAATATGCCTTAATCCCCAAAGCAATGGATCAATTCCGACGGTAAGAAAACTAAAAAAATGAAGAATTGAATTTGCTTTTTTATTTTTAAATGCTGTATTATGAGATGCATCATGACCAAAACTAAACCCTATTAATAATCCTGATAGTTGAAAAACTACATACGCTAGCCAAAAATTCATTTTGCCAAGAGAATCTACAAAAAGTATAGAATAGGACAAATAGCAAATAAAAGTCCAAAAAAAGCCTTTAACCCAAAATCGGGTATCTCCATAAGAAATAGATTTATCACTAAGTTTATCATATACTCTGTTTTTTAAAGTGAAAAAAAACAATTGTTCTTCTTTCGACTTATTAAAATATTTTGCTTTCATAAATTATTTTTCTTTTAATTACAAAGCAAACCTATCGCAATTATCACATATACATTTGCTGAAATCAATAAAATTATTTTATATATTTGTGATTATCACAAATTATGAAATATCAAGAAGCATTTTTAAGAGCAATACGAAGCAAAATTCCAAAATCAGTTTCTTTAATTGATGAAATTGCTGCGGTATTGCAAATCAGTTATGACGCGTCGCATAGAAGAATATCTGAAAAAAGTAAATTTTCGATTGATGAAACTATCAAGTTAGCAGATCATTTTAATATTTCATTGGATAATTTATTTTCGAAAAAAGAAAAAGTGATTGTTGAAAAAACAATTGAAATCGAAACATTGAAGGATATGCTTCAATACTTTAAAACCTCTGCAGAACAAATTGAGACATTAACAAAGAATCCCAATACTATCCTTTATTATTCTGCAAAAGATATTCCGCTATTTTATTTCATGGATGGAACTATATTATCAAAGTTTAAAGCTTTTGTGTGGTTAAATCTTTTGAACACAAATCAGAAGAAAGTGTCTTTTGAAAGTTTTGTAATTGAAGAATTGTTTACGGAATATATGCAAAAATTAAAAAGTGTTTATGAAAACGTTAGTGTAAACGAAATCTGGAATGACACAACGATCAACAGCAGCCTACAACAAATTTTATACTTTCATGAAGCTGGTTTACTGTCTGTTAAAAACGCAAATGCACTCTGCAAAGACTTAAAAAGAATAATAAATCTGATTCAGGAAAAGTGCAATACAAATAATAATTTTGCTATTTACTATAATGAGCTAATACTACTAAACAACAATATGCTCATAGAAACACCAGAAAATTTAACCATGTTTGTTCCTTATACTTTATTAGGATATTTTATTACTGATAATGAAGATAGCTGTAAAAATGTACATCAGTTTTTTAAACAGCAAATTATCAATTCAAAACCTTTAGGTCAATCGGGCATAAAAGAACAAAATCTATTCTTTAACAGGGCTATTCGAAAAATAGATTATTATATGGACAAAATAAATACTCACGTTGATTTATTATTTTAAAAAACGACATATAAGTATTGTTTTGTCTGTCAATTGAAAAAAGAAATAGTTGGGATTATAAGTTTTTTTTAAAAAAATATTTAGTCAATTTTTTACAAAAAACAGATACGATATATTTAGTTTAAAATTATTTTACTTTTTGTGTAACTTTTTCATAACTTAATACGTATAACTAATTGTACACTTTAAAAATAAGGAGACAATACAATGAGACAACTTAAAATCACCAAGCAGGTAACTAATCGTGAAACTGCATCGTTAGATAAATATCTACAAGAAATCGGAAAAGTTGACCTAATTACCGCTGACGAAGAGGTAGAATTAGCACAAAGAATAAAGGCTGGTGATCAAAGAGCTTTAGAAAAACTTACAAAAGCCAACCTACGTTTCGTAGTATCGGTTGCTAAACAATATCAGAATCAAGGATTAACACTTCCTGATTTAATCAACGAAGGAAACTTAGGTTTAATTAAAGCGGCTCAGCGTTTTGATGAAACTCGTGGATTTAAATTTATCTCTTATGCAGTTTGGTGGATTCGTCAATCGATCCTTCAGGCTTTGGCAGAGCAATCACGTATCGTTCGTTTACCATTAAACAAAATTGGTTCTATCAATAAAATCAACAAAATGTATGCGTTATTAGAGCAATCTAACGAGCGTCCGCCTTCTGCTGAAGAAATTGCAAAAGAACTTGATATGACTGTAAATGACGTAAAAGAGTCTATGAAAAACTCTGGCCGTCACTTATCAATGGATGCACCTCTTGTTGAAGGAGAAGATTCTAACCTTTACGACGTTTTACGTTCTGGAGAATCTCCAAACCCGGACAGAGAATTAATTCATGAATCATTACGTACTGAAATTGAACGTTCATTAGAAACATTAACTCCAAGAGAGGCAGATGTTGTGCGTTTATACTTCGGTCTTGGTGACCAACACCCAATGACTTTGGAAGAAATTGGAGAAACTTTCGACCTCACTCGTGAGCGTGTTCGTCAGATTAAAGAAAAAGCAATCCGCAGATTAAAACATACTTCAAGAAGTAAAATTCTTAAAACCTATTTAGGTTAATAAACCACATAAATTTCAATGTTTTAAATTCCAAATTCCAATCATCATTGTGGGATTTGGATTTTTAAATTTGTAATTTTAAAGTAAACAACAGTTTGATTGACTGTTCGTTTTTTGATTGATGATTGAAACTCCGGCTGATTACCGGAGTTTTTTATTTTTAACAAGCTTTTTTACCGCAAAGTTTGCAAGGTATTTTTAGCTTTTATGATATTGTAAAACATATATTTAAATTTTTAGCGGCCATTGCGGTTAAATAAACTTTACCTAAATGCTTACCAATTTTGCAGTTAAAAAAATTTATCTTTGCAAAAAAATAACACACACACAACTACACAATGAAGAATACACTTATTGCTCCTTCTGTTCTTGCAGCTGATTTTGCTAATTTACAACGTGATATAGAAATGATCAACAGCAGCGAGGCTGATTGGTTTCATATTGATATTATGGATGGAGTTTTTGTTCCGAATATTTCTTTTGGAATGCCCGTTTTAGAAGCAATTTCTAAACACGCTAAAAAAACAATCGACGTACATTTAATGATTATCGATCCAGACCGTTACATTAAAACTTTTGCAGATTTAGGTGCAAATATTTTAAGCGTACACTATGAAGCTTGCACACACTTGCACAGAACATTACAAGCTATTAAAGCGGAAGGAATGAAAGCTGGAGTTGCCATTAACCCACATACAAATATTGACCTTTTAGAAGACGTTATTAATGATATCGACCTGGTTTGTATTATGAGTGTAAATCCTGGTTTTGGCGGCCAATCTTTTATCGAAAATACTTATGCTAAAGTTAAAAAGCTAAAGGATTTAATTACTAGAAAAGGTGCTTCAACTATTATTGAAATTGACGGTGGTGTAACCAATAAAAATGCAAAACAATTAGTAGAGGCCGGAGCTGATGTTTTAGTTGCAGGAAGCTTTGTGTTTAAAGCCGAAAATCCAACCCAAACTATTGCAGATTTAAAAGTCCTTACTGCTTTTTAAATTTTTCAAATTAGGAAAGAAATCAATACCGGTCATTTTTTCTAAGGTTTCAATTGAAACCTGGAAATCATAAATTGACTTGTCGCTATCCTCATTGGGAACAAGGAAAGCAATTGCTTTGTGTTCTTTTCCGGACTTAGCCAAAATAATTTTATAAAAATATTTAGGAACAGATACTTTTTCTGTTCCTATTTTTTTGTCTAAATCTTTCAAAATTCCGCCTGTAACGACATAAACATCATTGTATTTTCCTGCCCAATAACGCGTTTTTTGCTCTAGTCTATTCCAGATTCCGCTATTAAAATCGTGTTTTTGAGGTGAAATGTTAGACGTATAAAAAGTATCATTATAAGCATCTTTATTAAATTCCATATCGCCAGCCGGACAAAGATGACCTTTATCATAACCAGAATTTTTATAGTTTCTCCAATCAGCAGAACCTGTTGTTACTTCTGGATCTTCAATAAAATAAGGTCTTTTAAAATCGTTGTTTTTTAGATATTCTTTTTTTAATTCATACGCCACCCATTCGGCCTGCTCGAATTTTTCATTATAAGATAATGTATAATACTTGTGCTTAACAATTTGATTTGTTGTTGATGTCGGTAAATAAGCAAAATTATAACCTGAATCAGTGCTATTTTGATTGGAAACAAAAGAAAATCCATCGTTTTCAGATTCTTCTTTTACTATTTTATTTTCCTCTTTAATATCATTTTTACAAGAAAATAATGCCAAACCAATCAAACTAAATACAAGACTTTTTATCATATCATTTTTAATTAAAATTCATAAAAAAAACGCTCCGTAAATATAAACTTTCGGAGCGTTTTCATAACAAATTAATTTTCTAAGAAATTAAGATTTTACTAATTTATCTTTTTTCATTTTAGACGAAGTTCCTTTTACAACAGTCCCTTTAGTAGTTTGTAAATCATCCAGAACATTTAAAGCTTCTTCAACATAAACATCTTTAGATAATGCCTGGTGCCAGGCTTCTCTTTTTTCTTTTAAAGTTGCATCACTTTTAATTTCAAGTTCCTCGTAAGGCAACGATCTAAACACTAAAGTGTTTTTATACTCTGAAATTGGTTTGTATTTTTTACCTTCATTTTCAACTTGTTCCTGAGTAGCTTTAAAACTATTGATATTTAAACTATATGTATTCTCTTTGTTTTTAACATCAATCCATTTTGCATTATCCTCAATTAATTTAAATTGAGCATTGTTTGCAATTCTGCTTCTGCTGTTAGCAATAGCCTGATTGAATTTCTCAGTTCCAGTCCAGGTATTATAATCTGCCTGATCGATTTTATCCCAAGGCATTGCATTATCAATGTCACGTTCTCCCATTTTTAAATAAGCATAACGATCTGGCATAACAACATCACTATGAACACCTTCTAACTGAGTTGAACCACCATTGATTCTGTAGAATTTTTGTCCTGTAATTTTTAAAGCTCCTAAATCACCATAACTTGTGTTACGAACAAATTGGTTCAAATCAAGAACGTTTTGTACTGTTCCTTTTCCGTAAGTTTGTTTACTTCCAATGATAATACCACGTTTGTAATCCTGAATAGCAGCAGCCAAAATCTCAGAAGCCGAAGCAGAGAAACTGTTCACCATGATTACTAATGGTCCGTCCCACTCTATTTTTTTATCTTTATCGTATAAAACTTCTTTCTTTTTACCGGCAGATTTTACCTGAACAATTGGTCCTTCTTCAATAAATAAACCTGCGATATCAACAACTGTAGACAAAGATCCACCACCATCATCACGAACATCAAGTACAATTCCGTTGATATCTTCTTTTTTCAGTCTTTCAACTTCAAGAGCAATATCTTTTCCTGCATCACGACCATCTTTGTTTTCAAAATCAATATAAAACTTAGGTAAATAAATTACACCGTATTTTAATCCATTTTTCTCTACAATACTCGATTTTGCATAAGTTTCTTCAATTTCAACAACATCTCTTATAATAGAAATCACTTTGATACTTCCGTCTACTTTTTTAACCGTAAGTTTTACTTCTGTTCCTTTGTGACCTTTAATTTTTTTCACAACATCATCCAAACGCATTCCTACAACATCTACAGGCTCTTCGTTTCCTTGTGCTACTTTCAAAATTAAATCCCCGGCTTCAAGTTGTTTTCCTTTCCAAGCAGGACCTCCGGAAATTAACTCATCAATTTGCGTAAAATCATTTTTCTTAGTTAATCTTGCTCCAATTCCTTCTAATTTTCCACTGATATTTACATCAAAACGGTCCTTTTCTTCTGGTGCGAAATAACTTGTATGAGGGTCAAAACGTGTCATAATAGAATTTACGTACACAGAAAACCAGTCTTCTTTATTTAAATCTTTAATAAGACTAAAGTTATCATCTAAAGATTTCAACGAACTTTCGCGCGTTTCTTTTTCTAAAGTTTCAAACGATTTTGCTTTATAAGCAGGATCTGTTTTTTTCTTATCCTCTTCTAATTTTTGTTTTGTTACAAGCGAAGAAAGTGTAGATAACTTAATTTGTTTTCTCCATCTTTCATTAATTTCTACTGCATTTTTTGCATAAGGAATCGTCTCATAATCTGCATTAAAAGTTTCATCAACATTATAATTGAACGGTTGGGCTAAAATCGTTTTATAACGTTTTTTGCTTTCTTCCATACGTTTCATTAATCTGGTATAAGTAAGATTAAAAAACGTAAGATCCTTATTCAGGAACTGATCATCCAGCATTAATTCATACTGCTTGAACTCATCAATATCAGATTGCAAAAAGAATCTTTTTGAAGGGTCAAGAGCATCAATATAATCTTTAAAAATTCCTTTAGAAAACTCATCGTTTATCTCAGCAGGGCTGTAATGTCCTTTTTCAATAACAAAAGCAAGCAGTTCCAAAAGCGTTTTATCTCTGTTAGGATCCGGATCATCTTGTTTATCTGCATTTATTTTAAAAGCAAACAATGTCAGAGACAAGCATAATACGGCTATAAGTATTTTATAATTTCTTTTCATAAACTTAATAATAGCATTCATCAAATTTTTTAATCTAAGTTACGGTAAAAACTGTGCCAACAAAGCCAAGCTCACTATAATTTTTTGTTAAAGATATAAAAATGTTTGAACTACCAAAGCCATCTTAAATTTAGTTGACAAATTTTATTTTATTTGTTACTATTCTACCAAAATCTGTCACTACATTTGCCTTACAAACTCTTCAAACAGCCGTATAATACCCTTTATTTATATTTATGGAAAAAGAAAAACCTTTAATATTAGTCACCAATGATGATGGTATTTTGGCTCCCGGAATCAGAGCTTTAATAAGCGTAATGGAAACTATTGGAGAAGTAATCGTGGTTGCCCCGGATAAACCTCAAAGTGCCATGGGGCATGCCATAACCATTAATAATACATTGTTTCTGGATAAAATATCAAAGGAAGAAGACATTATAGCAGAATACAGCTGTTCCGGAACTCCTGTTGATTGTGTAAAATTGGCAGTAAATGAAATTTTAAAACGAAAACCAGACCTTTGTGTTTCGGGTGTAAATCACGGATCAAATTCTTCTATAAACGTTATTTATTCCGGAACAATGAGTGCCGCTGTTGAAGCCGGAATTGAAGGAATTCCTGCCATCGGTTTCTCATTATTAGATTATAACTGGAATGCCGATTTTGAACCTATAAAATCTTTTATCAAAAGAATTACTTTGGAAACCCTGGAAAACGGATTACCAAAAGGCGTGGTTTTAAACGTCAATTTTCCCAAATTAAAAGAAGATGAGATTAAGGGAATAAAAATTTGTCGTCAGGCAAAAGCTTATTATGCACAGAAATTTGACAAGCGACAAACTCCTTATGGCAAAGATTATTACTGGCTTACAGGAAAATTTACAAACGAAGATCAAGGCGAAGATACAGATGAATGGGCTTTAGAAAATGGATATATTTCGGTCGTTCCCGTACAGTTTGATTTAACAGCTCATCACACTATGCAACAACTTAATACCTGGAAATTAAATGAATAAAAAAGACATTCTTATCGGTTTCATAATCGGAATTCTTGTCGCGTTACTGGGAAGTTTTTTGTTTATTAAAATTTTTACAGATTTTGAAATTTCAACCGGAATTAAAACCATAAAACAATATGGCTATTTAGGAAAAGTAATTGCTTTGGGCACGACCTTAGACTTAATTGTTTTTACAGTTTTTCTGAAAATAAACAAAGAATTCATGGCCCGGGGCGTGATTTTTGCCGTTATTCTTTTGGCTATTTCTACTTTGTTTATTTAAATTCTATCTTTGCATTGCAAAATTTTGTTTGTGTTTGAAATAGAAACGCATCCTCAAAAATACTTTTATGAAATATTACATAATAGCTGGAGAAGCTTCCGGAGACTTACACGGTTCAAATTTAATGAAGGCTTTATATGAGGAAGATCCTCAGGCCGAAATTAGATTTTGGGGCGGCGATTTAATGCAAAAAGCCGGTGGAACTTTGGTTAAACATTATCGTGAATTGGCTTTTATGGGTTTTATTGAAGTTATTTTCAACCTTAAAACCATTTTAAGCAATATCACTTTTTGCAAAAAAGACATTACTTATTTCCAGCCCGATGTGATTATTTTTATAGATTATCCGGGTTTTAATATGCGTATTGCAAAATGGGCAAAAGAGTTAAACTACAAGACACATTACTATATTTCTCCTCAAATTTGGGCCTGGAAAGAAAACAGAATCAAAGCCATCAAACAAGATGTTGACAAGATGTTTGTGATTTTACCTTTCGAAAAAAGTTTTTACGAAGACAAACACAAATTTCCGGTAGATTTTGTGGGCCATCCTTTAATTGATGCCATTCAGAATCAGCCTGTTTTTGATGAAGCGATTTTTAGAAAAGAAAATCAACTAAGCGAAAAACCTATTATTGCTGTTTTACCAGGAAGCCGAAAGCAGGAAATCACCAAAATGCTAAGTTTAATGCTAAGTGTTGTTGATGATTTTCAAGATTATCAATTTGTAATTGCCGGCGCTCCGAGTCAGGATTATGAGTTTTACCAGCAATTTATTACCAACAAAAACATTAAATTTATTTCGAATAAAACCTACGATTTATTGCGTTCTTCAACAGCTGCATTGGTAACATCAGGAACTGCAACTCTGGAAACGGCGCTTTTTAAAGTTCCCGAAGTCGTTTGCTATAAAGGAAGCTGGGCTTCATACCAAATCGCAAAACGAATTATTACTTTAAAATACATTTCGCTGGTCAATTTAATTATGGATCAGGAAGTTGTAACGGAATTAATTCAGAATGACTGCAATCCAAAACGCATTAAAGAAGAATTACAAAAATTACTGGAACCAAAATACCGCGAAAACCTGCTAAAAAATTATGACATTTTAGAGCAAAAATTAGGCGGAGTTGGCGCAAGCAATAAAACCGCAAAACTTATCGTTAATGATTTGAAATCTTAACCTTTTTGTTTTGAAAAAAATACTCGTTTTACTGTTTTTGCCTTTGCTGTTTATTTCCTGTAAATCGACTTCATCTGCGGTGAACAAAACAGAATCAAAACGAGAAAATAAATACATCGTCACCAATTTAATTGAAACTGCAACAGATAATATTGGCGTACGCTACAAAGCAGGAGGAACTACCAGAAATGGTTTTGATTGTTCCGGCTTGGTTTTTACAACTTTTGAATCTCAAAATATAAAACTGCCAAGAAGTTCGTATGATCAAGCTAAAATCGGAAAAATAATTAAATTTGACGATGCTAAAAAAGGCGATTTAATTTTCTTTAAAACCAATAAAAGCAACCAAATCAATCATGTGGGCTTAATTACCGAAGCAAATTCTAGCGAAATAAAATTTGTTCATTCCTCCACTTCAAAAGGCGTAATAATTTCATCGACTAAGGAAGCGTATTACAAAAACTCTTTCGTACAGGTTAATCGTATTATTGATTAATTTTATTTTGTAAAATATTATTTTTCTTACAAATTTTGAATACTTTTAAATCATGAAAGTATTCGATTTTCCTTTGGTAAAAATTACCATCAGTTTTATTCTTGGTATTTTGATTTGTTATTTTGGACAGCCATCAATTCTTATAAGTGCAATTAATTTAATTGTTGCTGTACTTCTTATTTCAATTTTATATTTTGTTTCTAAAAACAAGAAACAAAACATTTTTTTCGGAGTTGGTGTTTATTATCTTTCATTTTCTCTTGGTATAACTACTTTGCTAATCAATACAGATTCTCTTCAAAAATCCAATTACATACATTACGGGCAAGCCTTTCAAAAACCCTGTTATATAACTTTTACATTGCATGAAAAAATCAAAGGCAACGATTATAATAATCGATATGTTGCGCTGATCAATAGTATTGATGGAAAAAATTATTCAGGCAGAATTATTATAAATCTGCAAAAAGACAGTCTGCAAAACCCGCTTGTAATTGGAAATACAATCAAGGCAAAAACAATTTTACAGCATAATAGTTTTGCCAAAAACCCAAATCAGTTTGATTATGGTAAATACCTCGAAAATAAACAAATATACGCTCAGATTTATGTCTTAAAATCAGAAATAAGCGTCAACAAAAAAATTAAAAAAGACATTTGGTTTTATGCTTCTCGTTTAAACACAAGAATAATTCATAATCTCGAAAAAGCCAATTTTAACAAAGCCGAAATGAATGTGGCAATGGCATTGATATTAGGTCAGCAGCAAGAAATCTCAGCCGATATTATTCAGGATTATCAATATTCTGGTGCTACACATGTTTTATCCGTTTCAGGATTGCATGTTGGCTTTATAATGTTATTTATTCTTTTTGTTTTAAAGCCAATTCCCAACACGCAAAAAGGCTCTTTTATAAAACTTGTTTGCATCCTCATTTCATTAGGGCTTTTTGCAATTGTATCAGGTCTTTCGCCACCTGTTTTACGATCGGTTGTGATGTTTTCTTTTATTGCAATTGGAAATCATTTACACAGAACCACCAATACATATCATACTTTATTAGTTTCAGTTTTACTAATTTTACTGTTTGAACCTTATTTTTTATTTGATGTAGGTTTTCAATTAAGTTATATTGCGCTGTTTTCTATTGTTTGGCTTCAGCCTTTGCTAAAAAACATCTGTATTCCAAAAAATAAAATCATTAATTATCTTTGGGAAGCTTTAACCGTTTCATTTGCAGCACAAATTGGCACCTTCCCTATTTGTTTGTATTATTTTCATCAATTTCCGGGACTTTTCTTTGTAACCAATATTCTTATTTTACCGGTTTTATCGTTTATAATGATTGCCGGAATTATTGTTATGGTTATTTCCGTTTTTCAAAGCTGTCCCTTATTTATAATTCAAATTTTCGAAAAAAGTATTTATATATTAAATCTCATTATTCATCACGTTGCTTCTTTTGACTCCTTTGTAATTCGAAATATTAGCTTTAATACTTATTATTTACTAACATTTTACTTATTTACTATTACAGTAATTATATGGTTTAAAAAACCGGGTTTCAATAAACTAATAAGCTTTTTAATCACTGTTATTCTGTTACAAGTTTCATTTATATACACTAAAAAAGAAACCCAAAATAATCAGGAACTCATTGTTTTTAATGCAAAGAAAAAAACGATTATCACAGAAAGAAATGGCAATAATGTTTCTGTTTTTACAAGTGATAGTTTTTTAAAAACAGAAAACAAAAACAATTTGACAGATGCCTATCTTGTTGGAAACTTTGCGGTTTTAAAAGATAACAAATCCATTAAAAACACTTTATTTTTTAAAGGAAAAAAAATTCTTCTAATAGACAGTACGGGTATATATGAAAATAAGATTCGGCCGGATATTATTATTCTTACCCAATCTCCAAAAATAAATTTAGATCGCGTTTTACAAGAACTTAAACCCCGAATAATAATTGCAGATGCAACAAACTCGTATTCTATTCAAAAATATTGGGCAGCTAGTTGTATGACAAAAAATATCCCTTTTCACGCAACTCGTGAAAAGGGATATTATAAATTAAACTAAGGATTTTTAGTTATTCTTCAGGATTCAAAATCAAATTAGATGCTGCAATCCATGCTTTTACGCCTGAAGAATTGTAACCAATTTTTCCTAAGGAATTAAAATTAGTTTTCCCTGTTCTGGTAGCTGCGGTTGCGAAACAAGCTTGGGGTAACTCGTCTATACCGAAGGCATTTTTAAGGGAAACGTTTTGTTCTCTGACACTCTGAGAAGCAGAAGCATCAGACAAATCAAGTTTTACTAAAACAACATTTTTATTTGACCAATTTAGAAAATCGGGCGTATTAAAAATTTCAGTTTGAATTTTTTCCGGTACGCTTGAAGCCGTAAAAAAAATCAATAATGGTTTTCTTTGTTCATTACTTACAGCAATTGCCTCTGTCAGGTTTGTACTCCAGACAAGACCTTGTGCCTGCACAAAAAATGAACCTAAAAAAAACAGTAGGATAAGTAGTTTTTGGGTCATAAAAAATAAGGTTTGGTTATAATAATTGGGGCAATTTAACATAAATAGACTAAAAAACAATCCTGAATGAGTTAAAAATTTAAGGAAATTTTAAGAAAAAAAGAAATCATCAATAAATTGATAAAAAAATGTCAAATTAAAAAAAAACGCTTCATTAATTATCAAAAGCCTCACAATATAAAAAGCTGAACAAAAAAATATCCCTTTTCAGCTATCATGAAAAGGGATTTCTACAAATTAAATTAAGAAATTTAATTTAAATTTTATTTTATTCGCTTTCAGTTGGATGAAGAATCGCATTTGACTCTAAAATCCATGATTTAGCACCACCTGGCTTATAGGCAATCTTTCCTAATGCACTAAAAGTAGTTTTGTTTTTTCTAACAGAAGCACTAGCGAAACAAACCTCTGGCAATTCAACAACACCAAAGGCATCTTTAAGTCTGACGTTTTGTTCTTTATCACCTTCTGAGGCGTTAATATCGGATAAATCCAATTTCACAAGAATAACATTATCACGAGACCACACAGCAAAATCGGGTGTTTTAAAAATTTCGTTTTGAAGATTTTCCGGTGCGCCTGCACCAGTAAATAAAATCAACATTGGTTTTCTTTGTTCATTACTTATTGCTATAGCATCAGTCATGTTGGTTCTCCATACTAAATTTTGAGAATGTAACATAAATGAACTAAAAAAAACGAGTAGGATAAGTAGTTTTTTATTCATGTTAATAGGTTTGGTTAGATTAGCATGACGAAATTAACATAATATTTTAATTTTCCAAGTTTTATTAGTACAAAAAATACACTATATGTTTTTTTATCAATAATAAAATATCAAAATAATAATTGCTAAAAACACAAATAACTATTTTTCCTACTAAACAAAAAAACTCCCTATATTACTATAGGGAGTTTCTGAATTATTTTTTTTTAAATATGTAGAGCTAAGATTTTTTCGGATGTACAATTCCTTCTGCAACTGCCAACCACGCAGATGGGCCTCCGGCAACATACCCTGTCTGACCAAGACCTTTAAAATTTACTTTACCATCTTTAGCTTCTGCATTGGTAAAATAAATAGTAGGAAAACCTTGTATACTAAAAGCCTGCTGCAATTCATTATTTTGGTTTTTTATTTCTGGAGTTTGTTCCGATCTTCTTGGATAATCCAACTCCACCAAAATAACATTATCCTTTGCCCATTTTTGAAATTCATTTGTCTTCAAAACTTCATTTTGTAAACGTATACACCAACCGCACCAATCGCTTCCCGTAAAAAACATTAACATCGGTTTGTTTTCCTTATTACTTACGGTGATAGCTTCTTTTACATCTGTGTACCATTTTAATTCTTGTGCTTGAGAGGTAAATGCTCCCAATACAAACAAGGCAACTAAAAATATTTTTTTCATGGCTGTTTTATTTTTTGACAAATTTAAACAAAAAAAGAATCGGTAAATGTCGTCTATTTTACTTCTTGCATTAATTTTTTAATAATTGGTGAAATTGCAATTAAAATCACTCCTGCAACAATCGAATAAATAGCAAGTTGGTAATATCCTTCTGTATAAGATTGCAGTTTAGAAAGCAACGTTACACCGGTATTCGAGCGTGATATTTCTGCTCCTAACTTTCCGGCAAATAATTGCCCAAATGCACTTGCCAAAAACCATAATCCCATCATCATCCCAAACAATCTTTTTGGAGATAATTTCGTAATAATCGACATTCCGATTGGGCCTAAACAAAGCTCTCCAATTGTTGTTACCAAATAAGCAAACGTGAATACATTTAAAGAGGCAATTCCTTCAGAATTTGCAAAGAATTTAGTGAGATAGAAAATATAGAATGAAGCCCCAAGAAATAAAAATCCAATTCCGAATTTAATTAATGTATTGGGTTCAATTTTTCTTTTACCAAGCCAAATCCACAATAAACCAATCAGCGGACTTAAAACAACAACAAAAAACGTATTTGAACTATTGTTAACCACATTTGGATCAATGGTGAAAAATAACAATTTACTACTCAGATTATCTTTTGCAAAAAGAGATAATGATCCGCCACTCTGTTCATAAATAGCATTAAACAACAAATAAAAGAATACAAATAAAAAGGCTGCAAATAACTTTTTCTGTAATTTTACATCTCCCAGTTTTATTAGCTCATAAGTAAAATACAGAACAGCAACTATCCCAATAGTATACATGAAATAATCTGTATAATCTGTATTTTTTACCATTATAAAAATAAATGGTAAACTTAGTATTGATATAGCGTAAACAGCAATTTCACGAATTCGTCTCTTACCCGGTTCTAAATCTAATAAAGGAGAATCTCCAATAGGACCTAAGTATTTTTTAGTAAACAAAAACGTTACTAAACCTAAAAACATTACGATCGCCGCTGATAAAAAACATAATTGCCAGGAATAATATTTTCCTAAATAAATACATAAAGCACCTCCAAGAAGTCCTCCCACATTTATTCCGGCATAAAACATTCCGTAACCAGCGTCCCTTCTTCCATCATCTTCATGATATAATTCTCCCACCATTGAAGAAACGTTCGGCTTAAAAAAACCGGTCCCAATAATAGAAAAAGCAATTCCGTAATAAAACAGAACCTGTGGAGAAAAAGCAATCAAAAGATTTCCAAGGATCATCACGATTCCGCCAAAGAACAATGATTTTTTAAACCCTAAAATTTTATCGGCAAAAATACCCCCAATAAAAGTAAAGGCATACACAAAAGCCTGAATAGCTCCATATTGCAAATTGGCATGTTCATCTTTCAATAAAAGCTCATCTACCATAAAAAATGTAAGTACGCCACGCATTCCGTAAAAGCAAAAACGTTCCCACATTTCAACAAAAAACAAATACCATAATTGTTTAGGATAATTGCCTTTAAAATTTTGAATTTCTTCCAGAGTGATTTTGTGTTCCATATTATCTAACGCCATGCATCATTTTTTTCAACAATGGAGTCAAAGCAAATAACACTAATGCAGCTATACCTGTTAGAACAACAAAAACCATGAAAAATTCATATAAATTATGGATTGTAAATCCGGCGAACTTAGGATAAGAAACCGTTACAATATTTTTTTCTTTTAAAATATCAAACTCTTTTGCTGTAAAAGTTGTATCCTTTGCTGTAAAAGTATTTACAAATTTTACATTTGTCTTAACCGCAAGTTCTTTCTTGCTTTTAATTTCAGCAATATTTTCAATTTTCTTTTCCACATCTAAACCAAACTCTTTCGATTTATCTTTATCAATTTTAGCAATCTGTAATTTTGCCAAAGCAAATAATTCTGTTCCATTTGCTACAGTCTTATTTTCTAAAATTGATGCTAAATCTATATTAACTTTTTCCGCTGCTTTATATTTATCTCCTGTTGGAGGCAAAATAGACCCTAAAGTCCCACCTAGTGCATAACCCGAAGCATTCGATAAAAAGAAAACTCCAAACAACAAAGAAGCAAAACGTTTTGGTGATAATTTACCTACTAGCGATAAACCAATTGGAGATAAGCATAACTCAGCACATGTATTTAAGAAATACAATAAAATAAGCCATTTTACTAATAATAATCCTGAAGTTCCAATATAAGAAACCTGAGTAGCAATCATAAAGAAACTCACGGTAATTAATACCAACCCAATAGCTAATTTTACCGGTGATATTGGTTCTTTGCTTTTTGCTCTTAAATAATCCCACAATACACTAAAAGGAACTGCAAGAACAACAACAAATAGTCCATTGAAAATTTGCACCATTGATGGAGGCATATTCCAAATTCCAAAAAAGTTCCTGTCTGTTTGATTATTTGCAATAAAAGTTAAGGATGAACCAGCTTGTTCAAAGGCTGCCCAAAAGAAAATAATAAAAAATGAGACAATATAAATTACAAAAATTCTGTCTCTCTCAATTTTAGTCAAAGAAGAATCAGATATAATCAATCCTGCTAAAGCTAATCCGCTTGAATAAATTAATGTATAGATTAAATTCTGCCCCACTACATAGTGAAAAAACAAACCTAAAATTAAAAATGCAATTCCTGCACCAATTAAAGCTTTAGTAGAAAAATTAGCTTTTTGCGCTTCCCCTTCTTCAAAATCTTCTGCTACATTTTTAGAAGGTAATCCTCCTAAAGGTCTTCCTTCCGGAGTTACTACGTATTTATTTTTTAAAATGTAAAAAAGTATTGTACCTAAAAGCATTGCAATGGATGCTGCTAAAAATCCCCATTTAAATGCATGAATATCTCTCACACCACCTGCATTAACTACATCTCCCAATAAAGGACAAATTGACTGACCTAAAAAAGCGCCAATATTAATACCCATATAAAAAATAGTAAATGCAGTATCTAATTTTGTTTTTTCCTGCTTTGGATACAAACTTCCAACCATACTCGAAATGTTTGGTTTGAAAAATCCATTACCAAAAACAATAGCTCCCAATCCGCAATACATAATAGTAGTAGCCAGACTTAAATTAGTACCAAAAACGCTACCGCTGGTAAACAACAATAATTGCCCGATAGCCATTGTTAGTCCACCTAAAAGAATACAATTTCTATTCCCTAAAAAACGATCGGCAACAAAACCTCCTAACATTGGAGTTAGGTAACAAAGACCAAGAAAACCACCATAAATAAGCGAGGCTTCTTCTTCTTTCATTAATAATGAGTTTACAAGAAATAAAGTCAATAAAGCCCGCATTCCATAAAAATTGAACCGCTCCCACATCTCCGTCCCGAACAAAACCCACAGTCCTTTTGGATGTGCCGTTTTTACTTGAGTTCCTTCCATATTATTCATTATTTTTAAAAGTTGATAAAGTTATACTATAAATTTTCTTTAATAAAATTAGTCATTTTGTTATAAAGCTGAATTCTCGTTTTACCACCGTAAATTCCGTGATTTTTATCTGGATATATTTGAGAATCAAATTGTTTATTCGCCTGAATTAATGCTTCCATCATTTGCATAGAATTTTGCACATGAACATTATCATCACCAGAACCGTGAATCAGTAAAAATTTACCTTTTAATTTATCAACGTGATTTATCGGAGAATTTTGGTCGTATCCACTTGCATTTTCTTGTGGAGTCTGCATGTATCTTTCTGTGTAAACACTGTCATAAAATCTCCAGTTTGTTACTGGAGCAACCGCGATTGCCATTTTAAACACGTCGTTTCCTTGAAAAATACAGTTTGAAGCCATAAAACCTCCATAACTCCATCCGAAAATTCCAATTCTTGAAGCATCAACATAAGGATAAGCACCAATTACTTTTGCAGCATCGATTTGATCTTCTACTTCGTATTTTCCTAATTCTTTTTGAGTTACTTTTTTGAAATCAGCACCTTTAAAACCAGTTCCTCTTCCATCAACACAAGCTACAATATAACCTTGCTGTGTAAGTGAAAGAAACCAGTAATCATCTGTATTATTCCAGTCGTTATTTACTTGTTGAGATCCCGGACCAGAATATTGGTACATGAAAACAGGATATTTTTTTGAAGGATCAAAATCTTTTGGTTTCAAAATCCACGCATTCAATTCGTTTCCTTTAGCCGTTTTTAAAACAAAAAAATCTTTTGTTGGCAGGTTATACGCTTTCAATTTATCAGCAAGAGCCTGATTATTTTCGATAACCTGAATTTCTTTTCCAGTTTTTGCCTCGTTTAGAGTATAAGTCGTCGGCACTAAATTGCTGGAAAAAGTTGTAATGAAATATTGGAAATTTGGACTAAAAGTCGCTGCACTTGTTCCTACCTTTGAAGTTAAACGTACTTTATTTTTTCCGTCTAAACCAATTCTGTAAATATCTCTGTTGACAGAACCATTTTCTGTAGATTGATAGAAAATAGTTTTAGTCTTTTCGTCGAAACCGTAGTAAGAAACTACTTCCCAGTTTCCTTTTGTAACCTGATTTTTAAGTTTTCCGGTTTTGTCATACACATAAATATGATTAAAACCATCTTTTTCGCTTGTCCAGATAAAACTGTTGTCTTTTAAGAACGTTAAATTATCTGTAACATCAACGTAAGCTTTGTCTTTTTCATTTAAAACTACTTTTGCAGCAGCTGTAGTTCCGTCAACAAACAATAAATCAAGATTATCCTGATGACGGTTTAAAACCTGAGCCGATAATGTGTTATTATCGTTTGTCCATTGTAATCTTGCAATATAAAAGTCATTATAATTTCCTAAATCAACTTTTTTAGTTGCATTTGCAGCCGCATCATATATATGTAATGAAACTACAGAGTTTTTTTCTCCGGCTTTTGGATATTTAAATGTTTCGATAGTTGGGTATAAATCTTTTTTGAAGATTGACATTGAAAATTCCGGAACAGCACTTTCGTCAAAACGAATATAAGCTAGTTTTTTACTGTCTTTACTCCAGTCAAAAGCGCGAACAAAAGCAAATTCTTCTTCATAAACCCAGTCAGTAATACCGTTGATAACTGAATTTTTCTTTCCGTCAGTAGTAATTGCCGTTGATTTTTTTGACGCTACATCATAAACGTAAAGATTATTTTCTTTAGCGTAAGCAATTTTTGTTCCATCAGGAGAAAAAGTTGGTTCCTGAATCTGAAAATCAAAAAGTTTGGTTAATGATTTAGAAGCAATATCATATAAAAAATAATCTGCCGTAAAAGAGTGGCGGAAAATTTGATTCGTGTTACAAGCAATTAAAATCTTTTTTTCTGAAGCATCAAAAGTATAGCTGTCAATTCCCTCTGCTAAATCCTTATGATTTTTTGTGTCAATTAAATTAGATACTTTTTTAAGTGTTGCAAAATCGTATAAATCAATTTGCATACTTCTGCTGGCCTGGTCTACATTCAATACAGTATATTGGTCTGTATTTTTCAAAGATTGCAATTCGTCCATTCCTTTGGCACGAAATGCTCCACTATAAATATTCTCAACAGTGATTTTTTGCTGCCCAAAAACAGTGGCAACTAAAAACAAAAGTATAACAGTAATTTTACTTGTATTCATTTGAATTAATTTAAATATAAAAAAGAGCCCAATTTTAGTGAAAAAAATAAACATAATACACATTTTAAGTGTTAAATGTTAAAAAAAATAACGATTGCGTACTTTTCAATTTTAAATAGATTGTAAACAAATCTCTTAAATTGGTATCTTTGTCGCAACATTATTATTTAAAATACTGAAAATGAACAATGCTGTTGCTGGATTTTCGAAATTATCCAAAAAAGAAAAAATAAACTGGATCGCCAATGAATATTTTTCTACCCCCGAAGAAGCACTTAATATAATAAGAAATTACTGGAATTCAGATGAAAAGCTTCAACAACTGCACGATGAGTTCATAGAAAATACAATTACAAATTTTTATATTCCGCTTGGTGTTGCACCTAATTTTTTAATCAACGGAAAATACAAAACCATTCCAATGGCAATTGAAGAAAGCTCTGTTGTAGCCGCTGCTTCAAAATCAGCAAAATATTGGGCAACTCGCGGTGGTTTTAAAGCAACCGTTATCAATACCGAAAAAATTGGTCAGGTTCATTTTACTTTTAACGGAGATGCAGAAAAACTACAATCATTTTTCGATCAGATAAAACCAAAATTTTTCTCAGACACACAAAGCATTACCAAAAATATGCAGCAGCGTGGCGGTGGAATTTTAGATATAAAGCTAAAAGACAAAAGAAGTTTACTCGAAAATTATTTTCAGCTTCATGCCACTTTTGAAACCAAAGACAGCATGGGCGCAAATTTCATCAACTCGTGTTTAGAGCAATTTGCAACTACTTTAAAAGAGGAATTTCAAAATTCTGAATTATTTTCAGAAGAAGAAACGATCAGCGTAATTATGAGTATTTTATCTAATTATGTTCCGAATTGTATTGTTCGCGCTGACGTTTCCTGCCCAATTGAGGATTTAACGGAAAAACACATTACCAATCCACAAGATTTTGCAGAACGTTTTGTTCAGGCAGTTCAAATTGCCGAAGTAGAACCTTTTAGAGCCGTAACACATAATAAAGGCATCATGAATGGTGTTGATGCCGTAATTTTGGCAACAGGAAACGATTTTAGGGCTGTAGAAGCAGGTGTTCATGCTTATGCTTCACGCAATGGTCAGTATGCAAGTTTATCGCATGCTAAAATCGAAAACGGAATTTTTACTTTTTGGCTGGAAATCCCACTTGCTTTAGGAACCGTTGGTGGATTAACTTCTTTACATCCTTTAGTGAAATTATGTCTTGAAATGCTCGAAAAACCTTCTGCAGAAGAATTAATGCAAATTGTTGCCGTTGCTGGTTTGGCACAAAACTTTGCCGCTTTACGTTCTTTAACTACAACCGGTATTCAGGAAGGTCACATGAAAATGCATCTAAACAATATCATTAATCAATTTGAAGCCAACGAAGAGGAGCGTCATTTAATTAAAGCTCATTTTAAAAAGAACACTGTTTCACATAGTGCGGTAGTCGAATTTATTGAGAATTTAAGAAAATAACATTCTTGATAAATTCCAAATAGTATAGTTTCGAATAAAAACATAGAATGAAAACAACCTTTTACAGTAACGGAAAACTTCTAATTTCCGGAGAATATTTAGTTTTAGACGGTGCAACTGCTTTTGCATTGCCTACAAAATCTGGTCAGGATTTAGTTGTTGAAGAAGGATCTAATCAGACAATAGAATGGAAAAGTTACGATTATGATAATCATCGTTGGTTTGAAGATGTTATTGCTTTTTCTGAAATTATAAACAAAACCATTCCGGAATCCGAAACTGTAAAAACAACTTTAATCAATATTCTGCACGAAGCTTATGTATTGAATCCTTATTTTATAAATCAATCTAAGGGATTTAAAGTCAGCACACATCTTACATTTCCCAGAAAATGGGGATTAGGAACTTCTTCTACCTTAATAAATAATATTGCGCAATGGGCTAAAATAAACGCTTTTACTTTACTTAATAACAGTTTTGGCGGCAGCGGATATGATATTGCCTGTGCCCAAAATGATACTCCTATTTTATATCAGGTTGAAAATAATGCTGTGAAACCGGTAATTTTTAACCCTGATTTTAAAGAAAATATCTACTTTGTTTATTTGAATAAAAAACAAAACAGCAAAGCGGCAATAAAAGCATACTACAATAACAGAAACGAACATTTAGCAGAGAATGTTGCTAAAAACAATAAAATCACTGATGCTATTTTAAATGCCAAGACCTTAAAAGAATTTGCACTAGCGGTAGAAAAACATGAAATTCATTTAAGCAATATTCTGGAAACAAGAACAATTAAAGAAATTGCTTTTCCTGATTTCAATGGCGTAATAAAAAGTCTTGGGGCTTGGGGCGGCGATTTTGTAATGGTAATTTCTAAAGAAAATCCAACAGCTTATTTTGCTTCAAAAGGATACGAAACAATTTTGACTTACGACGAAATGATTTTACAGGTATAAATCTATTATCTGTAATATCAATCAAAATTTTAATTAGAAATTTGCTTTCTTACTCCTAACTTGTTTGGTAGTTTCAAGTCGGCGTACTTTTTGATTCTCTTGTTCGTTAGACTCAATAAGAGTATTATGAAGGCGTTCTGCCATTTTTTCTATACTATTTGTAATAGAATCATAAACCAGCTCCATTCTGCGATGTTTCTCTTCCTTTACAGCTTTTAAAACATCTTCGACAAAAAACTTATCGTATTTCTCAGCAACAGAATCGCGAGTATTAGTAAGTCTGATCACATAATCGTTACTCAATATCGTAACCTTAAAATGTTGTTCTTCATTACTTAAATAATACTTCCCTCCCAATTCATCAACATTGATGTCAGTACTGCTTACTTTCAAAAGCTCCGTAATTATTCCAAAAATGTGATTCTCAATTTTGGTGTATACTTTAGCTTTTCTTCTAAACAAAAACTTAAACATAACAAAAATTAAATGCCTGATTATTAAAGTACTTACTCATTCTTGTTTTGGAATTTTAGTTGGTATTTTTTGTTAAAATTTTCGACAAATAAACTGCAATATTTTGAATATCACAAATTTTTTAAATTATATTTCGATTATTCCTATAGAATTATCAAAAATAGGCATGCAATTATTACAAAATTATTCTGATTTTGTCTAAATTAACGAAAACAAAGAACATCTAATTCTTAATTAAATTAATCTGCAGATAGCAGTTCTTGTTCAGAATGATATACGAGAAATTACTTCTTTTAGTTTTAACCTTCGGCTAAAAAATTACCTTAAAAACTGGAATGCATAAAAAAACCCGAAACATTCAAATGAACGTTTCGGGTTTTATATTTTTTTATTTACTTACTAAAAAACTAGTAGTTAAATTGCAATCTGTTATCTTCAATTTTAGCATTGTTTTTCAACGCTGGTAAAATTCTGCTTGCATCAGATGCACTTTGAGATTTTATTTTTGCAACATATTCTGCATGATTAGTAATTGCAGGAGCTTTTACAGTGCTAATGTTTTTTACAACATAAACTCCGGTATTTCCTTCAATTGGTGCAGAAACTTTATTTGCAGTTAAAGCAAATGCGTTTCCAACAACTTTAGGCTCTTGCCCAACTCCACCAGGTAAAACAGGATTATCCAAAGTTACGTTTGTAGCTTGTTGAACAGCAACTCCAGCGCTTTTAGCAATAGCTTCAAGGCTTGAACCTGTCATTTTAGCTTTTAGCATCTCTGCTTTTTTCTTATTTTTCAAGATTGGCTCAACATAAGGTCTTGCAACTGTAACAGATACTAAACCAGATTTGTTTTCGCTTTTGTATTGTGCAATTACGTGCCCAACATTTGCAATTTCAAAACGTTTTACGTCTCCTTTATTTGTTTCTTTGTCAAATGCCCATCTTACAATGTTACGTTGGTTTCCTAGAGGACCAAACGCTTCATCCATAGCTTTTGCCGTTACCGGAGCAGCTACTTTTAAACCTAAAGCTTTTGCAGTTGCATTGAAATCTTTATCAGCAGCATCCATTTCGAATTTAGTTGCCAATGTAAATACTTTATCAGAAGTAGCTTCAGAAGGCTCAATTTTTTGAGCAATTGTAGCTAAACGAATTCCGTCTTGTTTATCTGTAATTTTGATAATGTGAAATCCGAAAGGAGTTTCAACTAAACCAATTTTTCCAATTCCGTTACTGAACACAAGATCATTGAATGGTTTTACCATTTGGTTTGGACCAAAATATCCTAAATCACCACCTTGTTGTGCAGATGAATCATCAGAACTTGTAAAAGCCAACATCATGAAGCTATCAGGATTAGCCTGAACTTGTGCTAAAATTTCTTCAGCTTTAGCTTTAGCTTCTTCTTTAGTTCTTTTTTCTTTAGCATTTGGAGTTTGAGATCCTTCATAACCAATTAGAATATGACTTGCTTTTGCATTAACACCAGCTTTAAATCCTAAAGATTTAGAAATAGCGTAGTATCTTCCGTAAACATACGGTCCATAAATAGCTCCTGCAGGCAAGCTGAATAATTTATCAGCATCAACAGCCGGTAAAGCATTTTTAGGAACATAAGTAGAATCGTAAGGAACATCAGAATTTGCATTTACAAATTCAGCAATGTTTGTCGCGTTTCTAAAACCTGCCAAAGTATCATTTTTACCCGTTTTTGCGTTATATTCTACTCTTCCGTTTAATAAAGATGTGATTTTTGCTTTAATATCAGCTTCGTCTTCTTTAGAAGCTTTGTCTTCAACTAAAACATATTGAATCTCACGAGTTTCATCCGCTTTGAATTTTTTCTCGTTTTTCTTCATATAATCAACAATATCTGAATCAGAGATTTTTACATCGCTGTCTTTAATAGAAGAATATAATGCGCCAGCATAAGCAAAGTTTACTTTATTAGCTTCCATTTCATATTTCAACTTCCCTTCACTAGCAGTAGTGTAAAGACCAGATTTTACTAATGTATTGTAAATTTGAAATTTTGCGTTTAATTCAGCATCTTTTTCTTTAGCTGAAATATATTGTGCTGCTTCAGGATTTGTTTTAAAGTACTCTTTAAATTTAGCTACGTCAAAAGCGCCTGCTGCATTTAAAAACATTGGATTTTTACCAATATTCGGGTCTGTTTTTAAAACTTCCAAAAGGTGTTTCTCACCAACTCTCAATCCTAATTTGTCAAACTGAGATGATAATAAAGCGATTGAAACCTCTTGATCCCAAACTCTGTTTGCAGCTTCGGTAGAAGTAATTCCTTGCCCACTTTTTTCAACATTACTAACTTTAACTCTAAAGTCTTCAAATGAAATATCTTTTCCATCGATGCTTCCCACATCTTTTGAACTTTGACCAAAAGTACCGCTGTTGAAAAGATCTTGTATTATAAATGCAAATAATGCAAGTGCAATAACTCCTATCAATAAAGCCGAACGCTGTCTAATTTTTGCTAAAACTGCCATTTTTATTATCGTTAATTTTATATTCAGTTTGCGAAAATACAATTATCTAGTTAATAACAATACAACTAGTGTTTTATTTTCGACATTTTTTTTTAATTAATGAAAAAATCACTCTTTTATCGTCATTTTTACCAATTCAATTTTCTTGTTTGACGCTTCTTCTATCACAAAATGATAGTTATTTATCACGATTTTTTCACCCTTTTGAGGTATCTCTTTTGTTGAATTTACAATAAAACCACCCAAAGTCCCGTAAGAATCTTCTTCAGGAATGTCTAATTTGTAGGTTTCGTTTAAATATTCAACATCTAAACGTGTTGAAAACAAATATTTGCCTTCTCCTAAATCCTGCTCTATTAATTCCTCGTCTAAATCGTGTTCGTCTTCAATTTCGCCAAAAAGTTCTTCTACAATATCTTCTATCGTAATAATTCCAGAAGTTCCTCCGTGTTCATCTAAAACAACAGCAACATTTTTTCGTTTTTTAATCAGCAAATTTAAGGCGTCTTTTATCGAAATTGTTTCCGGAACAAACTCAACTGTCATCAAAACAGATTTAATCGTTTTAGGTTTCTTAAATAAATCGAAGGAGTGCACATAACCCACAATATCATCGAGAGAATTCTGGCTCACTACAATTTTAGAATAACCCGTTTCTATAAATAATTCCTTAAGTTCTGAAACTGTTGCAAATAAATCAATATCAACAATTTCTGTACGCGGTGTCATAATATCACGCGCTTTTACACCTGAAAATTCTAAGGCATTCTGAAAAATCTGAATTTCTGAATCGACTTCGTCATTTTCTTCAACAGAACTCATTTGTTCTGTTATATAATTCCCTAATTCAATTTTGCTAAAATAGAGCTGAACCTGATCTCCTTCTGTTTTAAAAAATTTCCTTAAAATAAAGTCTGAAATCCAGATGAAAAAAGTCGAGATATAATAGAATAATCTGTAAAAAAGATACGCCGGAATAGCGAAAATCTTGATTAAGGAATTGGCATAAATTTGAAAAAAGACTTTGGGGAAAAATTCAGCCGTTATTAAAACTACAAAAGTAGAAATCACGGTCTGCACCAATAAGCTGGTAATATCCGAGAATTGATATCCAAAACCTGTAATGCATTTTAGCACTACATCGCCCATATAAAATCCATAAACTACAAGCGCAACATTGTTACCAATAAGCATTGCTGCGATAAATTTTGAAGGGTTTTGTGTGAGTTTTGTAAGGATTTGAGAAAGAAAGTTATCTTGCTTTTTTTCAATTTCAAGATAAATTTTATTGGAAGAAATAAAAGCTATTTCCATTCCTGAAAAAAAGGCTGATAGTATTAAACACAGTATTATAATACTAATTTCCATTTTTTATTGTTTTTTGTTACGGTCGTCAAATTTTCTGGCAAACTTTCTTCTGAAAAAAAACATAAAAATGGCCAATCCTGCAATTATAAAACTTAAAGTTGAATTGTCGTTTCCTTCATTTAATTTCATAATTCCGTCGTAGATAAAAAAAACGGCGAACAAGATGTAAACGTATTGTGTATATTTTAAATAATTCATGATTGTAATTTTATTCTTCGGCTTCTAATTCGCCGGTTATTCTTTGTGAATTTATCACTTTAAAATCTTTACTAAAATCAATTCCCTGCCCGTGCGAAACTCCTTTTGCATCGGTTAGTTTGAATTTTCTTTCGGTATAAAACCATTCATTTTTCTGGTCAAAGTATAATTGCTCTGTTTCCAGCATCTGACCTGTTTCTGAAGTAATTTTTACTTTTCCCTGCAGATCAATAATTCCGGTTTGTTTATACGAAACCGCATAATTTGCTTTTATAAAAGTACGCTTTTGATTTTTATCATACAAAGTAACATCAATTCCTATTGGAAATTCTGTAAACGGAAAATCAAGATTGGAATAATCGAGCATTTTACGGCTTTTTAGAACTCCGGTAATACGTCCTGAATCTGTATATTTTATATCGACAGTATCAGCATCACTTCCGGGAACAAACTCCGAAAAATTAATTTTCTGAACTTCTTTAAAATTACTTTCGCATCCAAAAAACAGTGTCACAGCAAAAACTGTGACAGCGTTTATTATATATCTTTTTGGTAAATTCATTTGCCAAATGTAGTAAATTGTAATGAGCTTAAAAAAACATAAAACTTTATGCTTAATTGAATTTACTCTTCACGAACCATTTATCGTTAAAAGAAAAACCAACACTAAAGTTTAAATAGTTTTCCTGAACCAAACCTGCTGATGTTGTTCCTTTTTTACCGAATTCTATTCCGATATTTACATTTGAAAAAGTTCCTGTAATTGGCAAACCAGCACCTAAACTCATTCCAACATCATTAATTGATTCATTATTTACTACTAAACCAGTTTTTTCAAATTTAAGACCGGCTCTGTAAGTGATTCTGCTTAAATAGCTTGAAAATGAAGTATAGTTAGGAATATAGTATCCTCCAACTGCATATTTAGAATATTTTTCGTAGCGTACATTATCCATTGTATTATAATAATTAGCCAATCTTCCGTTGCCCTGAAAAGCTAACGTAGTACCTACCAGCCATTTTCTTGCTTCTCCAATACCAGCACCAAAAGCTAGTTTGTTTGGTAATTTTAAAGTGCTTTTAAAATCAGGATAAGGAAAAGAATCCGGAGAACCATCAACTTCGATAATTCTGCTGCTATTAGAATTTAATGTACTTGCAAAGGTGTAGCTTAAACTAGTATATAAATTTAATTTTTTATCGATTTTAGTTTGATACATTGTACCAATATTAAAATTTACACCTGATATTTCAGAAGCATTTGTTTCTCTGGTTGCACTTTGCACACCTGTAACTGCTTCTATTGTCGTGGTAGAGATTTTACCAAAGTTATATTGTACATCAGCACCAATATTCCATTTTGGTGTGATTTTATATCCTAAACCAAGAAACACCTTGTTTACACCACCTTTTCCTTCAAGCTGGCTGTTGATTCCTCCTTCAGCCGGATCAAGCGATGAAATTTTATAACCAACAGAAGATAATGGAATCAAACCAAAACCTGCTCCAAACTTACCCATTGGAATTCCCAATGCTAAATAATCAAAAGTTGATCTTTGTGCTTTTGAAGATTCATTATCACTTTTAATAGTATTGGTCGCAAAAGTTCCTCCTACCGAAAAAGTTGTTTGTCCAAGATTAGCATAACTTGATGGGTTTTCAATATTCAAGTGAATACTATCCTGCTCTACTGCAACCCCCGCCATAGATCTGTTTTCAAGGGTTCCTTTAAACCTGGCATCTCCAATTCCGTAAAAAGAATATGGCGACGAAGTACCTTGTTGAGCAAATGAAACGAACGAGATAAGTAAACAAGCACTTATTATAATTTTTTTAATCATTGTCGATTTTATATTGAAATGTTTGGTTCAAACTTTCCAGAAGGAAATTTGAATTGGCAAATATGGTATTTTTTAATCGTTTAGCCAAAAATTCTGCATCGCCACCCGTTAAAATTATTATAAAATTTGAAAAGTTTGCCTGATATTCATCGATAAAACCATCAATTTCATAGACGAACCCATTAACAATTCCAGAGTGAATCGCTTGTTTGGTAGAGTTTCCTATATAGGAATCAGGAGATGCTAAAGTAAGTAAAGGCAGTCTGGCTGTATAATTATGTAAAGCTTCATAACGCAATCTCAGGCCCGGCGAAATGGCTCCGCCTAAATAATTGTCGTTTTCGTCGATAAAATCGTAGGTAATACACGTTCCGGCATCAATAACTAATCTGTTTTGTTTTGGAAACTGTAAAGTTGCTCCCGCAGCCAAAACCATTCTGTCAATTCCTAAAGTTTTTGGCGTTTCGTATTTATTTACAAAAGGAAAAATATCCTCATGTGTTAAAAAATGAATCCTAAGTTTTTTTTCGAAAACCAAAAAAGATTGTTTTTCAATATCTCCAACCGATGCAACAACTAAATCAGAGCAATTTTGAAATTTTTCTAAAATTTTTTCAATTTCTTTTTCGAGTTCATTTTTTTCAAAAACAAAATTTTCAAGAGCAGTACTTCCCTCAAAGACAGCAGCTTTAATTCGGGTGTTACCCACATCAACTGTTAAAACCATATTTTTTTATTTACAAATGCGAAGGTACGAATTGATTTTTTTAAAAAAATGTTTTGGATAAACGAAAAATGATTCTATCTTTGCACCCGCATTGAGCACAAGACGGTACCTTAGCTCAGATGGTAGAGCAATGGACTGAAAATCCATGTGTCCCTGGTTCGATCCCTGGAGGTACCACCAAAACCCGAATAGCAATATTCGGGTTTTTTGTTTTTAATACTTTTGGAAATTTAAATTCCAATTTTTTAAATCCAAATTGCAATAATTTACCACAAAGCCACACAAAGAAAAAACGCAAAGGTTCGCAAAACCATAAATTAAACTTTTCAAACCTTTGCGTAAATCTTAGCGATCCTTGCGGTTAAATATTCATTAATGAAATACAGAAACTGCAGGAAAATAATATCCTGAAAAACTTATTGTCTGTGTTTTTACGCCTGAATCGGCATTAAATAAGTAAAGATTGTTGATTTCGAAATTTGTACCATATCCTTCATTTACTGTATTGACTACCAAACTGTTTTTCTTTCGGTCATAACCAATTCCGGCACCATATACTATATTCGATTGTGTTAACGTGATAAAAGGCGCTGTTAATGAAGCAGGAGTTCCTGTATATTTATAAACTTCTTTTCCACCCGTCCAACTGGTGTTTTTAGCAATAAAAACATCATTTTTAGCTGCTGTAATTGAACCCGGATGCCACGCTCCCCAGCTTCCATACGCCTGAAAACCCAATGCTATTTCTGTTACATCGAGCGTATTTGAATCTATATTTATAAGTTTTGTTCCTCCTGCTGCCCATACTTTTTTATCATCGGTAACAGCAAAACCCAGAACCATACCCGGAATCGTTTTTTCGACTGCTAAGGTCGAAGCGTTAATAATAATCACACCCTTTGAAGCAGATAATGCAAAAATATAACCATTAGCTTTCACAATATCTCCTACCTGACCAGTAACACCTTCAATTTGCCCATTTAATTCCATTGTATTAAGGTTAAGCTTAAATATTCCTTTGCCAGACGTCAAAAGTGCCTGATTTTCATCAATACCAACTACGGCACGCCAGTCGTTTCCGCCTTTGGCAGGGATTCTTTTTTCTTCTTTAAGCGAATAAGCATCGGCTACTACAACGGGTCCGCCAACTTTAGAAGCTAAAAATAGTTTTTTATTAAAAATGGTTCCGAATTCTAATGTTGACGATTCAGGTTTTAGGTCTTTATCCGGATTTACTTTTACAAAAACACTGTCTTCTATTGCTTTTGTATCATATCGATAAAATCCAACCGTTCCTGTTCCGTGCCCAAACCATCCTTCGTTGATCATGAAAAAGCCATTTTCATACGCTCCGTATGTATGAATATCATAGGTGAGAGATACATTTCCACCATCGTTTTTGGCTGTCATTGTAACTTTAAAATCTCTTCTTGATTCTGGTTTAAAAACATAAGTAGAATCAGAGCCTACCACTTTTCCGTCTACCGTCCATTCGAAAGAAACATTATTTCTGTCTTGTAATTTTGAACTTAGCTGAAGTGTTTTTCCAATTGTTATTGTGTCTCTTAATTGCTTTTCGCCTTTTATTACAGGAGAAGGAGGTGCTGTAAAATCGTCATCATTATTGCACGAAACTGTTAACATCATCAAAGAAGCAATTGCAATTAACTGCCTGGAAAAAAATTGGTTTTTCATTATTAAATATTTAAAATTATACTACTTAAACCGAAAAATGGAGCGCATTATGTTCTTGCTGAACATCTTGCAGAGCGATATGTTTAATGATTTTTTGCAGAGAAAAAGAAAGCATCGCAAAGCTAAACCCTAAAAAGGATCGTGCTTTTTACGACATCATAGTTGCAGAAAAAAAATCTCATAAACTCCATTTTTGGCTTACGAGAATAGAATGACCAAACAATGCCATTTCACGCAGAGTGAAAAAGCACTATTCTTAATTCAAGCTTCAATCCCCGAAAGCTATTTATTACTATAAAAATGGCAGGTCTTCTGACTTGCTCCCTACACCCAGCCTTCCCTTTCAAAATGAAAAGTGACGTATTAAAGGGTTTCAGTTAATGAGCTTACAGCTGCGGGACAGTTTTGGATTTTCACCAAATTCCCTTTTAATGTCAATATTTCATCAATATGACAACCAATTTTCTGATTTATTTGAGTTGCAAAACTACTGCTTTCTTTCTAAAAAAAAACAATTACTTTTAACATTTAAAAGTCTTTTTTAGTTCTTTAATATATTATCCTGTCTGAATTATGAAGCATTTACGGACGAATAAATGTAAAGTCAACAATTAAAGCATATTTGTTAAAAAAGTATCAACTAAATAAAAAAATATCTTATATATTCGTAAAATAATACTTTATACTTTTATTTACCAATAAGAATACAATAGTTATTTATGAGTAAAACTTCTACAAAAGGCATTTGGAAAGTAATTTCGGCCTCATCAATGGGTACAATGATCGAATGGTATGACTTCTATATTTTTGGAAGTTTAGCCGTCGTTATTTCAACCAAATTCTTTCCAAGTGATAACCCAACCGCTGCATTTTTATCTACATTGGCCACTTTTGCTGCAGGATTTGTCGTTCGTCCGTTTGGTGCCTTATTCTTTGGAAGACTCGGAGATATAATTGGCCGAAAATATACTTTTATGGCTACTTTATTATTAATGGGTGGCTCGACTTTTTTAATAGGCTGTATTCCAAGTTATGAAACGATTGGATTTCTGGCTCCTTTATTGGTTTTAATTCTTCGTTTATTACAGGGTCTTGCCCTTGGCGGCGAATATGGCGGAGCGGCAACTTATGTGGCTGAACATGCTCCGGCAGGACAAAAGGGATATTGGACATCATGGATTCAGACTACGGCAACTGTTGGTTTATTTATTTCTTTAATGGTCATTCTGGCAACAAAAAATGTTCTTTCTGCCGAGGATTTTGATACTTGGGGATGGCGTGTTCCGTTTTGGGTTTCGATTGTTATGGTTGGTGTTTCGTATTTGATTCGAAAAAATATGGATGAATCTCCTGTATTTGCAAAAGCTAAAAAAGAAGGCACAACCAGTACAAATCCTCTAAAAGAAAGTTTTGGAAACCGATATAATTTAAAATTTGTTTTACTGGCTTTATTTGGCGCCACAATGGGACAAGGCGTTGTTTGGTACACTGGACAGTTTTATGCGATGAGTTTTATGAAAACGGTAATGAATGTTGATTCCTCCCAAGTTGATGAATTACTCGGAATTGCCTTATTATTAGCAACTCCGTTTTTTATTGTTTTTGGATGGCTTAGCGATAAAATAGGACGAAAATATATTATGATGGGCGGAATGTTAATCGCTGTTTTATTATATAGGCCTATTTATAAAATGATGTACGAAACAACCGATTTAAAAAATAAAACTGAAATTGTACAGGAAACGAAACAAGTTGTTGAAACTAGTAAAATCAACGATTCTATAGTTACAACTCAAAAAAAATATACTGACGGCACAACCTTAACAGAGAAAAAAACGTATACTAAAAACAAAAAAGAAGCTCAGGTTAATACTTCAATTGGTATCAATACAAATGACGAATGGACTTTGATTTTTTTAATTTTCGTTCAGGTTTTGTTTGTTACAATGGTGTATGGACCAATTGCGGCATTTTTAGTAGAAATGTTTCCAACGAAAATCAGGTATACTTCGATGTCTCTTCCTTATCATGTAGGAAACGGAATTTTTGGAGGTTTGCTTCCGGCAATTTCAACCTATTTTGTAACGCATTCTAAAGAGGCAGGAAAACCGGAATTTTATCTTGACGGACTTTGGTATCCTATTATAATCGCTTCGATATGCTTTGTAATTGGGATGGTATATATTGATAATAAAAACAAAACGAATCACCTTTAATATAAATAATTATGAATGCAATCAAACAAATTTTAGGTGTTTTATGGGTTATTTTAGCTGTGGCTGCAGCTTATTTTTGTGTCTTTGAATTTGGCTTACCCAAACTATTATCAGACAAACAAGACGATTTAGTCTTTGGAATCATCATTTTATTTATTCTGACACCTTTAATTGTTTTAGGTCTGGGAACTTTTGGTTATTTTGCTGTAATTGGCGAATACAACGAAAAGAAATAAAAAGAAAAATAAAAGGGTTGTCTGTTTCCAGACAACCCTTTCGCATTACTAACAAAACCAAAATTTTCTTCTGAAATTTATTTTTTAATAAACTTCATTACCTGAATTTTACCATTCTGATCAAAAGCTTTTATTACATATAATCCCGCTTTTAAATCGCTTACACCAAATTGAAAATCAATATTTCCATTAGGCACAAAACTTTTTACCAATTGCCCGGATATTGCGTAAACCTGAACTTTTGCTGCAGCAATATTTAAGGTAAAATAATTAGAAACCGGATTTGGATATAAACTCACAACATTTCCTTTTTCAAAATTTTCTATGGCCAGGCTGGCTTCTTTATTTCCATAAATTCTATATTCGCCGGCAGGTAAATTTAGGGTTGCGTTTACATCTGTAACTTCTATAGCGCTATTATCCATTAAATTATACCATGTTCCTGTATATTGAAAACCTGTCGCAACATTTTGAGCAGTAACATCAAAGTTAGCAATGATTAAAACATCTTTTAATTGTGTTGAAGATAATCCTGCGTTGGTGATTTTTATATTTACAGATAACGAATTTACGCTTGCTATTGTTGGTGTTCCTAAAAATACCGGCTCAGTCGTTTTAAGGGTTATCATTTTTGCCCAATCGTTGTAAATTTTATTCCTATTTGAATTTCCTAACCAATTATTTGTCCATTGTGGTTGTGGTTTTGTATCTAATTTACAATCTCCGGAAATTGCATCGAAATCATTATTTACAGAATTATCGTTACAGGTAAAAATGGAGTTTTCCCAGCCTAATTCTCCAAAATGCCAGATCATTTTTGGCCCGGGAACTAGTAAAGAAACTGCTCCAATGGCAGACATTCTTGACAAAGCCGTATTTAGATCTTTAACATTATATGTTCCGCTTGAAGCTCCGTATTGTATATTTTTATACATCAAACGCTCTTCATCATGACTTTCGGCATAACCCATTAATCGATTTGCTACAAAACCGTGACTCGAACTCGCCATTCTCGAAATATCACTTTCTGATGCATATCCCATAGACAATTGATTATAAGGTCCTGTCATTTTCCCCCACATCATAACACCTTTGCTTGGCGTTTCATCAATTTTATAATTGGCCCATTCTTTCTCTTCTGTATCACTTCCTAAATGTTCAAAAATAGTATAATGTGTAGGATCAAGGCTCCATGAATAATCGGCATATTTCTTTAATATATCTACCCTGTCCTGCTGATAACTATCTGTACAACCACCATCAGAAGCTGTACAATTTTGGGTAAATCCTTTGGTTAAATCCCAACGGAAACCGTCAATTTTGTATTCTTCAATCCATTGTTTGATTACGCGATTTACATAATTCTGCGTTTTTAAGGATTGATGATTAAAATCTTCACCCACATTATAAGCATGTTTTGCAACGGTATTAAAATAAGGATTCTCCTCCGTTGGCGAACCAAAACCATCTCCATCTGGATCGTTCATCCACATTCTTACCATCGGGTTTCTTCCAAAAGCATGATTTAGCGCCACGTCAAGAATAACCGCAATTCCGTTTTGATGATATAAATCAATGAGTTCTTTTAATTTATCTGAAGTTCCGTAGAATTTATCCAGCGCCATATGGAATGAAGTATTATAACCCCAGCTTTCATTGCCTTCAAATTCCATTATCGGCATTAATTCGATTGCATTTATTTTTAGGCTTTTAAAATATTCGATTCGATCAATTAAACCCTGATAATTTCTGGCAGCATCAAAATCACGAACCAAAACTTCATACACTACTAATTTCTCTTTTTCGGGTTTTGTAAAATTCGTAACCTGCCAATTGTATGGAGCTTGCCCTGTTTTTAAAACAGAAACTTCAAAATTTTGTCCAGCAGGGTAAACCGGCATATTTGGATATGAAGCCGAAGGAATCCACGGATCATCAAAAGGCGACAAAACCAAAGTTGAATAAGGATCTGCTGTTTTTACTAATGAAAGCGAATTGGCAAGCGGTGTCGCATCAACCACCCAATATTGGTATGTATTATTTTCACCGGAAATTAATCCTATTAATTCCAACCAAAATTTACCCGAAGCAGGATCTTTTTTCATGGCATACGCCGATGAAGGCTGCCAGTTATTAAAACTTCCGGCAACGTAAACAAAATCTTTTAAAGGTGCATCCAGAACCAAGGTCACTTTTGTTGCATCATTCGAATTGTAATTAATCCCATCAACTAAACCAGTCGGCATTGTTTGAGAAATTGTATTGGGATTTACAACAACCGCAAACTTTTTAACTATTGTTGTAGCTCCCTGAACGATACTTAGCTCATAACTCTGATTGCTCAATATATTGGTATGATCAAACGAATAAGAAGATGTACTCCCATTTGTATCGATCGTTGTTCCGTTTGCTTTAAGCGTATAGCTTGCTGCTCCGTTTGTGTTGGATGCGGTAATATTGAAATTTGTACCCGAAGTTATAATTGTAGTACTATTTTCAGATGGCGCAGTTAAAGTTGCCTGAAAAGAACCAACTTTAATAAAAAAATCTGAACAAGATGGCGCTTGCTTTAATGTCTGAGAGCCATTTGCGTTTCTAAAAACCAGACCCATTTTTGTAGCATCAGTTTGTTGCGTTGCAGTAAGTCCAAAATAGATACTTGGCGTAATGGTGATACTCCAAGTGCCATTTCCATTGTCGTTCATTAAGCCAATTCCGTCATCATTTCCCCAATTTCCTTTTGCAGTTGCCCAGGGATTAGCTTCTGTTCCAATTCCTGAATGCATATATACTTTTGAAGGATTGGCACCCATTTCATTACAAGTAGGTGATGCAAACGACACTGTAATTGTTATCGGTTCATTTACCTGAAATATAGCAGGAGACACTGTTATTTGCTGAGCATTGGCAGTAATAAAAAGCAGATATAAACATACTAGTATAATTTTTTTCATAATGTGGTTTTGGTTTAGTTAGTATTTATAAAAAAGGGCCATCCTGAGATAGCCCTTTTTCAATATTTAAAGAAACATTATTCCTGATTTGGAATCATTAAATAACTTCCGTCTAAATCATTAAAATAAATTACATATTTAGATTTTGCTACCGGAATATTATCACCGGTTCCTCCTCCTGAGAAAGGAGTTTTTCCTCCCCATGAAACATCCCATGCATCATTTGCTCTAAATTTCATTTCTCCATCATTTAAAGAAGTCACTCCAAGAGACCAAATATGTTCATTAAAAGAAGATTTTATCATTGCAGTTGAAGCATCCCAACCTTTGGCAGTACTGCTTCCGATAATTCCAACTGTTGTATAACTTACGGCTGCAGATGCATTATAAGCTTCCAATGTATATTTTAGCTCTTTAACATCCATTTTAAAGGTATAATATCCATCAGCAGGAATTACAAAACTAGCAGGATCCGGGTCTGAATCAACTCCTCTATAAGCAAGGGTTCCTGCAGAACCTCCATACATTGGCGCCCAGCTTCCTAAATTCTTAATGGCTTTGAAAGCTCCGGCTTTAAAGAATCCTGTAAATTTATATTCGTTAGAATTTGTAGCACTTCTGAATAAAATCTGGTTTCCTTTATTATTATCCCATCCTGAAACTGTCGCATCTCCAACTAAATACCATTCTGTAAAGTTATAGTCAACTTTTCCTGTATAAGGAGTTACCTTAATAGTAATGAATGTATTGGAAATTTGAGGAACACCTCCAGAAGCAACTGATGCCTTAATCTTTACATCAAATGTTGACTCCTCTTCGGGTTTTCCGCCTAAATCAATGGCTGCCTGATTCAATTCTCTAACCAGGATTGATGCTGTTGTAGCATTTTTAGTAGTAGCAAGTGTTTTTGCTGCTGTAAAATCACCACCTTTTTTATCAATCAACAAAGTGTATTCAACAACAACGTTATTAGAATATTTTGCAGCTGTCCATTCAAATTTGGTTGCTTCTTCTGCAGCCTTATTTACATCCAAAACAAATGTTAGACCAGTTACCGGAGCGGTTATCTCTGCTGTAGAGACTGCTTCAACAATTGTTCTTTTCTCTACATCATCGCCATCACACGAAACCGCTAATACAGCAATAAATGCGATTAATATTTTATATATATTTTTCATTTAATGTTTTATAAAATGTTAGTATCCTGTATTTTGCTCTAATGTTGGGTTTGCCTGAATGTTTCTTGCAGGAATTGGCATTAAGTCTCTGTACGACTCTGTAGCATTACCATTGATAGAACCACCTTTCCATTGCCAAATTTTAGATCCGCCTGTGAATTTTCCAAAACGAATTAAATCAGTTCTTCTTTTACATTCCCAAAATAATTCTCTTCCTCTTTCATCTAAAATGAAATCAAGAGTTAATTGAGGAACCGTAACTGCCTGAGCATTTGCTCTGGCTCTAATTTGGTTGATATAACCTAAAGCTGTATTAATGTTTCCTGTAGTAGCCCCTCTAAGTGTTGCTTCTGCATACATCAAATAAGCATCAGTTAATCTAAACATTGGGAAATCGATATCCGGAATATCATTTCTTTGAGCTGCAGAACCATCTGAATTTACATTGATGTATTTTGTTACAGCATAACCATCTGTAAAAGTTCCAACATTATTAATATCTTTTGATTGACCATCTCTATAGAAAGTTCCTCTATTATCAGCTGTTGCAGTTTCGTCAGGAAAAAGATTCACAAACTCTCTACGAGTTCTGATTCCCTGCCATCCACCATCCATACCTCTGGATGCAGCATTCATACTACCACCAATAGAAGCGTGCATAATAAAACTCATACCTCCACCAGTAGCTCTAATAGCGTTACCATCTCCAACAATCGGGAAAATAAACTCGCTTTGAGCACCATTTCTATTATTATCTGCAGAGAACAAATAACGGTAAGGAACATTTGCAAAAGTATATCCTGAATTAATTACGTCACTACACATTGTAGCAGCTTCGTTATTTCTTTCTACTCCTGTATATACTTTAGAATTTAAATAAATTTGCGCCAATAAAAATTTAGCAGCCGTTTTATCAACTCTACCATATTCGTTTGTTTTTGAAGCAGCTAAACTATTGTCTAAGTCTTTTAATTCTGACTCAACAAAAGCGAAAACTTCTGCTCTTGATTTTTGTACCGGATAGAAGAATCCAACAGGATCATTTTCTGTCGTGATTGGCACATTTCCGAACAAGTCCATTAAGTTATAGTATGAAAAAGCTCTTAAAAAACGAGCTTCAGCTCTAAATGTAGCGATTTCAGCTTTTAAACTTGCGTCAACACCTCTTGCTGCTAATTTCTCATCAGTAGTTTGTCTTAAAAATTCATTGGCAACACTAATATGGTAAAACGCTCTTGAAAATGTTCCTTCTAAAAATTCATTAGCAGGAGCCCATGTTTGCGCATTTATTGTTGGTAAAGTACCATCTGCCCAAGCAATAATAGCTTCATCTGTAGAAAATTCCTGAGTTACAAAAAGCAATCTTAAATAACTGCTAAAATCTCCTCCTAGTCCAGCGATATCGGGGTTTCTTCCCGGGATTGTAGCGTCTCCATCTCCATCGTTACCTCCAACATACAAACCTGCGTATAATTTTGCTAATACTTGTTTGTACGATGCCGGATCCTGAAAAAAGGTTTCTGATAAAAATTCATCATCGTCTTTTGGGGTCACGTTTAAATCGTCCGTACACGAAGTAAGCGTCATACTTATTCCTAAAATGAATAGGAAAAAATAAGATATATATTTAAATGATATTTTCATTTTGTTTATTTTTAAATTTTTGATTTCAGTCTACTATTTAGAAATTGGCATTAACTCCAAACAAGAAAGTTCTTGCTCTTGGGTAAACATTATTATCAATTCCGTTGAATTTCTCAGGATCTAATCCATCATATTTTGTAAGAATGAAAACATTTTGAACACCAGCTGTAAATCTTAAAGAAGCTGCTTTGATAATAGTTTTATCAAAAGTATATCCAAGTGTAACGTTATCTAATTTGATAAAAGAAGCATCTTTTACAAAATAATCAGACAAGTAACGTTGTGTTCCGTTATCTTCATAAGTAAAACCAGTATTAAAATAATCTGAACTCACGTTTGACAAATCTGTTTGTCTTCTTAAACCTGCATCAGAATATCCTAAATTAGAACTTACGTTGTCAAAAATCTTATTTCCAACACTTGCTCTCCAGTTCATTGTAAAATCAAACTTTTTGTAGTTTAAAGTAGAGAACAAACCAAAAGTATAATCAGGAGCAGTTTTACCAGCTCTGTAGCGGTCACCTGCATCAATTTTTCCATCTGCATTTCTATCCACATAAGCTCCTGCAATTGGTCTTTTGTTGGCATCATATAATTGTTCGTATACAAAAAATGAATTTGGTGCATATCCTACTGAGTTAATTTGGATTTTATTTCCATTTCCACCAGCAATATTATCACCAGTTAAATATCCCTGAAAACCTGGAACAGTAATTCCTAGTTCTGATATCTCCTGATCAATGTAAGTAGTATTAAAAGCAACATTCCAAGTCAAATTATCATTTTTAACAATATCAGACGCAATACTAAACTCAACCCCTCTTGTGTTTACACTACCAATATTAAAGAAACCTTGATTTCTAATATTTGCACCATCAGGAACTGCAATATCTGCTAATAAATCTGTTGATTTTTTATCAAAATAGTTAATTGTTCCTGTAATTCTGTCATTGAAAAACCCGTAATCGATACCAACGTTAGTTTCAGCCAATTCTTCCCATTTGATATTTTCATTATATCCTTCTGGTCTTGCAGTAGAATAAACTGTATTACCAAAAACATATTGAGAATTGATTGTTCCGATAGTTACCCTACGTAAATAATCATATTGAGCAGAGATATCCTGTTGACCAGTAGTACCGTAACCAACTCTTAATTTTAAAGTCGAAAAAGTAGCGTTATCTTTTAAGAAAGCTTCTTCAGATAAATTCCATGCAAAAGCAGCTCCACCAAAATTACCCCATCTGTTATCTTCAGAAAAACGAGAAGTTCCGTCTCTTCTATAATTTAAAGTCAATAAATATCTACTGTCATATCCTAAATTCAAACGTCCAAAAAACGATTGTAAATTAACATCCGGCTCAGTAGTAACATCTTCATTAGGATTTGGCTGTCTAGTTTCTCCCGATTGATATTTTTCTCTTTGAAACATTTGGTAGTTATAACCAGCCGTTGCATCAACCTTAATTTTTCCTATATCTTTTGTATAATTAAAATAAGCATTTAAGTTTTTGTTTTGAAGCGCATCAGTATAATTAGAGTAGTTTCCTAAATTCACATAATCAGGTCCATTAAATGGTCTTGGCTGATATCCTAAAGCACTTTGCGTGCTTACTTCAGTGTATCCGCTGCTGTCAAATGTATCGATACCTGCTTCTACAACAGCTCTTAAATCTTCAAAGAAATGAAGTTTATAATCTAATCTAACATTTCCCCATTTTCTTGTAGAAGTTGCTCTTCTGTTATCCTGGTTTAATCTTGCAACAGGATTTCTGGCCGGTAATAACGGTAAATTTCCTGTTGGCTCTAACCATTCAAAATATCCTCCGTAACGAGAACCTGCTGAATAAACCGGTTGCGTAGGATCAAATCCAATAGCACTTCCGATAACAGCACCTTCGTCCTGAAATTGATTTTTACCAAAAGATAAATTTCCGCTAATATCAATTTTTAAGTGATTATCAAACAAAACAGGATTTAACGATATCGATGTCGTAGTTCTTTCAAAAGAAGTATTTCTAAGGATACCAGGATTATCAACATTTCCAACAGATAATCTTACAGGAAGTTTGTCAAATAATGAACCACTAACAGAGATATTATTGTTTGTTGTTAAGGCAGTATGGAAAATTTCATCTTGCCAGTTTGTGTTTGCATTCCCTAATAAGGCTTGTTGAGCCGGAGTACCTTTTGTATTTACCAAGTCACGATATTGATCTGCACTCATTACATCAACAGTATTAGCAACAGTATTAATACCAACCTGAGAACTAAAGTTAACTTTTAAGCCGCCTTTTGTTCCTTTTTTAGTTGTAATAACAATTACACCATTTGCAGCTCTCGATCCGTAGATTGCAGCAGCAGAGGCATCTTTAAGAACTGTAAAAGACTCAATATCATTAGGATCAATTGTAGATAAAATACTTGTAGAACCTTCTGGTTTAGTATTACTTAACGGAAGACCGTCTAATACAATTAAAGGCTCGTTTGAAGCATTCAATGAAGATCCTCCACGAATTCTAATATCCGCTTTTGCTCCAGGTGCTCCTCCTCCAGTTACATTAACACCCGAAATACGACCGCTAATTAAACTCTCAGGAGTTACATTAATTCCTTTATTGAATTCTTTTGAAGAGATTTGTGATACAGATCCGGTAGCATCTTTTTTCTTAACAGTACCGTAGCCTACTTGTACTACAACTTCCTTAAGTTGATTAGTATCTTCTTCTAAAGAAATGTTTAATGTTTTTTGTCCGGTAAAATCAATCGTTTGCGTTTTGTATCCAATAAAAGAAACTACGATTTTGTTACCGCTTTTAACATTTGAAAGTTGGTAATTACCATCAAATCCTGTTGATGCACCGCTTGGAGCACCTTGTACATTTACGTTTACTCCCGGTATTGGCTGCCCCGTTGCTTTATCAACAACAGTTCCGCTTAAAGTACTTTGAGCTAGTACAGTAAACGGCAACAACAGGAATAAAAATAACAACTTTTTGTAAATTGCTTTCATACTTTTTGTTTAAATTAGTTTGAGTTTTTGAGTGTTAGTTAAGTTTTTAATTTTACTTCGAATTTCAAAATTAGGAATTTATTAACATGAACAACCAGAACCAATTTTTATTGAGTTACGAAAACGTGGTAGTGTTGAAAACTTTCTATATTTTGTAATCTTTTCAGTCAAAAAATGCTAAATCATAAAATAAAAGATACCTTTATTAATAATTAGATTTTTTTCAATAAAACATATGAAACGCAAAATCACCCTAAAACAGATCGCAAAGGAACTTGACGTTTCTATTTCAACTGTCTCGAAATCACTCAGAAACAGTCTCGAAATAGGAGAAGAAACACGCTTAAAAGTGCAGGCTTTTGCGAAGTTTTACAACTACAAACCAAACAATATTGCCCTTAGTTTAAAAAACCGAAAAACCAAAAGTATTGGCATTATCATTCCGGAAATTGTACATTATTTTTTCTCCACTGTAATCAACGGAATTGAACAGGTTGCAAACGAAAATGGCTATAGTGTTGTAATCTGTTTGTCAGACGATTCTTTCGATAAAGAAGTCTTAAATATGGAGATGTTAGCCAACGGAAGCATCGATGGTTTTATCATGTCTCTTTCTAAAGAAACGCAATACAAAGGTGATTTTCACCACATTACAGAAGTTATCAATCAGGGAATGCCGGTTGTAATGTTTGATCGCGTGACCAATGATATTTTGTGCGATAAAGTTATTATTGATGATAAAGCCGCCGCATACGAAGCTGTTCAGAGTTTAATCGATAATGGCCGAAAAAAGATCGCTCTGGTTACAACTGTTGATTATGTAAGTGTTGGAAAATTGCGAACAGACGGTTACGAAAAAGCACTTCTCGACAACGGATTACCTTTTAACGAAGATTTAATCATAAAAATTGAAGACGTAGATACTTGCGAAATCACAATTAGCCAGCTTTTACATGACAGAGCTTTTGATGCTGTTTTTGCTGTGAATGAACTTTTTGCAGTAACTATTATCAAAACAGCTAACAAAATGGGGCTTAAAGTTCCTGAAGATCTAGCCGTAATTGCATTTACCGACGGAATTATCTCAAAATACTCAACGCCAAGCATTACAACGGTAAGTCAAAGCGGTGAAAAAATGGGAAATAAAGCTGCTAAAATGCTAATTGAAAGGCTTGAAGCCGGACATGATGATGATGACGAAGAAGAAAACGAAAATTATACTACTGAAGTTATAGAAACGCACTTAATAAAAAGAGAATCTACTGACTAAAATTCTTAAAATCAACCTTTTCTAAAGCCATAATTAATATTTATGGCTTTTTTGTTAGCATATATCTAAAAATAATTTATACTTTTACGGCCGTCAAAGCTTTTACTTTTACTTCGAAAAAAACAGTAAGTTTTGATAAGCAAAGCGCTTATCGTCTAATTAATTTTTTAATTACGATAATGGAAAAGCGTAAATTAAGTTTCTGGGAAATTTGGAACATGAGTTTCGGTTTCTTGGGAATACAAATGGGGTTTGCACTTCAAAATGCAAATGCCAGCAGAATTCTTCAAATTTTTGGTGCCGACGTACATGAACTATCATGGTTTTGGATTATTGCTCCCCTTATGGGATTAATAGTACAGCCAATCATTGGTCATTATAGCGACAAAACTTGGGGACGGTTCGGAAGACGAAAGCCCTTTTTTCTTGTTGGCGCAATCTTAGCTTCAGTTGGATTAATTTTAATGCCCCAAGCCAATATTTTCATTTCTATATTACCTGCCTTATGGGTTGGAGCCGGAATGTTAATGATTATGGACGCATCTTTCAATATCGCTATGGAGCCGTTTCGCGCTTTAGTTGGTGATAATTTAAGAACAGATCAGCGTACTGCAGGTTTTAGTATTCAAACTTCATTAATTGGTTTTGGAGCCGTAATTGGTTCTGCTTTGCCTTATGTATTGACAAAGTATTTTCACATTTCAAACAATGCCGCTGCCGGAAGTATTCCTTTAAATCTGAAATTATCCTTTATCATTGGTGCTGCAGTTTTAATTGGTTCAATTCTCGTAACGCTTTTTACAACAAAGGAATATACTCCCGAAGAATTAGCCAATTTTGAAGATCCGCAAAGTGAAAAAGATATTCCATCTGAGGAAAAATCAAAACTTACCGACATTTTTACTGACTTTGCAAAAATGCCAACCACAATGCGTCAGCTTAGTTGGGTTCAGTTTTTTTCTTGGTTTGGATTATTTGGAATGTGGGTTTTTACAACTCCCGCAATTGCACATCACATTTACGGATTGCCATTAAGCGACACATCAAGTCAGCAATATCAGGATGCTGGGGATTGGGTCGGAATTTTATTTGGAGTTTACAATTTAGTTTCTGCTATTATCGCACTTTTTTTCTTACCGTATATCGCTAAAAAAATCGGTCGTAAATCAACTCATGCCGTATCACTTATCATTGGAGGAATCGGATTAATCTCCATTTATTTTATGCCGAATGAAGACTGGGTTGTACTTCCAATGATTTTAATTGGAGTGGCCTGGGCCAGTATTTTGGCTATGCCTTACGCTATTCTTGCAGGATCAATTGCTCCTAAAAAAATGGGGGTTTACATGGGAATTTTCAACTTCTTTGTTGTTATTCCACAAATTGTAAATGCACTTATTGGAGGTCCAATTGTAAAATATCTTTACAATGGTGATGCTATTTATGCCCTAATTACAAGTGGTGTAAGTTTTCTAATTGCTGCTCTTTTAGTCTATAAAGTAAAAGATGTAGACGACACTATTCAAAAATCATAAATAAGAATTCCCTTATAATGAAAAAAGCATTCATTTTCGATCTTGATGGCGTAATCGTTGATACCGCCAAATACCATTTTTTAGCCTGGCAAAAAATCGCTCAGTCTTTAAATATAAATTTTACGCATGAAGACAACGAACTTCTTAAAGGCGTGAGTCGCGTACGTTCGTTAGATATTATACTTGGATTAGGAAATGTTCAGGCTTCTCAAGAAGACAAAGACAAATGGCTAATTCAAAAAAACGAAGATTACTTATCTTATTTAGTTGACATGGACGAAAGCGAGATTCTTCCCGGAGTTTTTAAAATTCTTCAGCTATTAAAAGAAAAAAATCAGGGAATTGCGTTGGGTTCTGCGAGTAAAAATGCCCGACCGATTCTTGAAAAAACAGGAATTCTTTCGTATTTCGATGTTATTGTTGACGGAAACGACGTTACCAATGCCAAACCAGATCCGGAGGTTTTCTTAAAAGCGGCTCAATTATTACATATTGATCCAAAAAATTCAATTGTATTTGAAGATTCTGTTGCCGGAATTCAGGCAGCAAACATAGGAGATATGGTAAGTGTTGGAATTGGTGAGGAAACAATTTTACATGAAGCTGATTATATTTTTAAAGATTTTACCCAAATCACAACAAGCTTTATAGAACAGTTAATTGGTTAATTAGAAAATGTGTCAATAAGATAATGCTCTTATCGACAAATCTTCTAATTCACAAATTACTTAGCTATCTAATGTAAAAAGTTATTACGAACTACGGCAATTATCTAATTATCAAATTGCCACATTATCTAATTATAGAAATGAATCAAGATTATATAAAACCAGACAATTGGTCTATCATAGAAGAAGGATTTGATGTAGAAAGAGTCAAATCGTCTGAAAGTCTTTTTAGTATCGGGAACGGTGCGATGGGACAACGCGCTAATTTTGAAGAAACATACTCTGGAGAAACTTTTCAGGGAAGTTATATTGCCGGAATTTATTATCCGGATAAAACAAAAGTGGGTTGGTGGAAAAACGGATATCCTAAATATTTTGCGAAAGTATTAAACGCTCCAAACTGGATTGGAATTGACATTGAAATCAACGAAGAAAATCTTGATTTAAACACTTGTACCGAAGTTAGAAATTTCCGTAGAGAATTGAATATGAAAGAAGGATGGTACAACCGTTCTTTTGAAGCAACTTTGAAAAATGGAACTGAAATTGCCGTAAACGTTCGTCGTTTTCTTTCTTTGGATTTGGATGAAGCCGGAATTATCAAATTTGAAATTACGCCTTTAAACAAAGACGCCAAAATTGTTTACAAACCTTATATTGATGCCGGAGTTACCAATGAAGATGCCAATTGGGAAGAAAAATTCTGGGAACCACTTGAAGTAAAAAAATCAAATAGTGAAGCTTTTGTAACCGCGCAAACTTTTAAAACGCATTTTAAGGTTACAACTTTCATGCACAATACGATTTTTGCAAACGGAGAAAATGTAAATATTTCACCTTCTACAATCGATTCAACAACAGATAAAGTTCAGTTTACTTACGGAACAATTATCGCAAAAGGACAAACCTCAGCAATTCAGAAAATTGGTGGATATACGGTTTCTTTAAACCACGAAAATACTTTGGCTGCAGCCGAAAAAACAATTAAAGCTGCCCTTAATTTAGGATACGATGCTTTACTTCAAAATCAAATTTACGCCTGGAGCAAAATCTGGGAAATGTCAGATATTACAATTGATGGCGACGTAAAAGCACAACAGGGAATTCGTTTTAACATCTTCCAATTAAATCAAACGTATTTAGGAAAAGACAGCCGATTGAACATCGGACCAAAAGGTTTTACCGGAGAAAAATACGGTGGTTCGACTTATTGGGACACTGAGGCTTATTGTATTCCGTTTTACATGGCGACAAAAGATCAGCAGGTTGCAAGAAACTTATTGACTTACCGTTTCAATCAATTGGATAAAGCGATTGAAAACGCAAAAGACAATTTAGGTTTCAAAAACGGAGCGGCTCTTTATCCTATGGTTACCATGAATGGAGAAGAATGCCACAACGAATGGGAAATCACACACGAAGAAATTCACAGAAACGGAGCGATTGCTTTTGCGATTTATAATTACCACCGTTTCACCGGAGATTACTCTTATATTCCTGAAAAAGGTCTGGAAGTTTTAATCGGAATTGCACGTTTTTGGCACCAAAGAGCTTCTTTCTCTAAAGAAAAAAATCAATACGTAATTCTTGGCGTTACAGGTCCAAATGAATACGAAAACAATATCAACAATAATTTCTACACCAATTATATTGCAAAATGGTGTATTGATTATGCGGCAGAACAAATTACGAAAGTCGCTGTAGAATATCCCGCAGATCACAAACGCATTTTAGAGAAAGTAAATCTTTCCGGAGATGAAATTCAGGAATGGAAAAAAGTAGCAGATAATATGTATTTCCCAACTTCGAAAGAGTTAGGAATTTATTTGCAGCAAGACGGTTTCCTTGACAAAGATTTAGTTCCTGTAAAAGATCTGGATCGCTCACAAAGACCAATCAACCAAAAATGGTCTTGGGATCGCGTTTTACGTTCGCCTTACATCAAACAAGCCGACGTTTTGCAATGTTTTTATTTCTTTGAGGATCATTTTTCTAAAGAAGAATTAAAACGCAATTTCGAATTCTACGAGTCATTTACGGTTCATGAAAGTTCGCTTTCACCTTGCGTACACTCGATTCAGGCTGCCGTTTTAGACAAAATGGATATGGCTTATACGTTCTATTTAAGAACTTCTCGTCTTGATCTTGATGATTATAATAAAGAAGTTGAAGAAGGCTGTCACATCACGTCAATGGCCGGAACCTGGATGAGTATTGTTGAAGGTTTTGGTGGAATGCGTGTTAAAAATGACCAGCTTCATTTTTCGCCAAAAATTCCAAAAGAATGGAAAGGCTATTCGTTTAAAATCAATTTCAGAAATCAAATTTTAAAAGTAACTGTGAATCATGATGAAACAACATTTACTGTAGACGGCGACCAAGATTTAACAATCATCGTAAACGGGAATCCTGAAATTGCAAGTAAATTTGTACAAATAAATTAATTACATAAAACTAAAAAACATGAAAAACTTATTTTTCGCAAGTTTAATCTTGTTTGCATTTAGCTCGATTGCAAATGCACAGCAATTAAAATCACCCGAAGGAAAGTTCGTAATGGAATTTTCGCTGCAAAACGACGGAACTCCAACTTATAATTTAAAATATAAAAATAAAGAAGTTGTAAAAACCAGTAAATTAGGTCTTGAACTTAAAGATGATAAAAAATCTTTATTGAATGACTTTACAGTTGTTGATACAAAAACTTCAACCTTTGATGAAACCTGGAAACCGGTTTGGGGAGAAGTTGACAACATTAGAAATCATTATAATGAATTGGCTGTTACTTTAAATCAGAAAGGAACGGACAGACAAATCGTAATTCGTTTCCGTTTATTCGAAGACGGACTTGGATTTAGATATGAATTCCCAACACAAAAGAACCTTACGTATTTCGTAATCAAAGAAGAAAGAACACAATTTGCAATGGCGGGCGACCACACTGCATTTTGGATTCCGGGAGATTACGATACTCAGGAATACGATTATACAAAATCAAAATTATCGGAAATTAGAGGTTTATCGCAAAAAGCTTACACAGCAAACGTTTCGCAAAAGAACTTTTCTCCAACAGGAGTTCAGACTTCTTTGATGTTAAAAACAAATGATGGTTTATACATCAACTTACACGAAGCAGCTTTGATCAATTATTCTTGTATGCATTTGAATTTAGATGACAAAAACATGATTTTTGAATCTTGGTTAACGCCAGATGCAAAAGGAGATAAAGGGTATATGCAGGCACCAAGCCACTCGCCTTGGAGAACGGTTATGGTGAGTGATGACGCAAGAGAAATCTTAGCTTCAAAAATGACGTATAACTTAAATGATCCATCAAAAATTGATAATACTTCCTGGATTAAACCAGTAAAATACATTGGCGTTTGGTGGGAAATGATTACAGGAAAAAGCTCTTGGTCATATACAAACGATTTCCCAACAGTACAATTGGGTGTTTCTGATTTCTCAAAAGCAAAACCAAGCGGAACGCACGGAGCAAACAATGCTAACGTAAAAAAATACATTGATTTTGCTGCTGCAAATGGTTTCGACGCTGTTTTGGTTGAAGGATGGAACGAAGGCTGGGAAGACTGGTTTGGCCATTCAAAAGATTATGTTTTTGATTTCGTAACACCTTACCCGGATTTTGACGTAAAAGGTTTGCACGAATACGCTAAATCTAAAGGTGTAAAAATCATCATGCACCACGAAACTTCTGGTTCAGTTCGTAATTACGAGCGCCATATGGACAAAGCGTACCAATTCATGAAAGACAACGGATACGATGCTGTAAAAAGCGGATACGTTGGAGACATTTTACCTCGCGGTGAAAACCATTACGATCAATGGATTGTAAACCATTATCAATATGCAATCGAAAAAGCAGCTGATTATAAAATTATGGTGAATGCACACGAAGCAGTTCGCCCAACGGGAATTGCAAGAACGTACCCGAACTTAATTGGAAACGAAGCAGCAAGAGGAACAGAATACCAGGCTTTTGGAGGTTCTAAACCAAATCACGTTACGGTTTTACCTTTTACACGTTTAATTGGAGGTCCAATGGATTACACTCCTGGAATCTTCGAAATGGACATCAGCAAAATGAATCCAGATAACAAATCACATGTAAACAGTACAATCTGTAATCAGTTGGCTTTATACGTTACAATGTACAGCCCATTGCAAATGGCGGCTGATACTCCGGAAAATTACAACCGTTTTCCAGATGCATTCCAATTCATTAAAGATGTGGCTGTAGACTGGTCTGAAAGTAAATATATTGAAGCTGAACCAGGCGATTTTATCACTGTTGCGCGTAAAGCAAAAGGAACAAACAATTGGTTTGTTGGAAACGTAAACGGAGAAACTCCACGTACATCAAACATCGATTTCAATTTCCTTGAAAAAGGTAAAAAATACACAGCTACAATTTATGCTGATGCAAAAGATGCGCATTACAAAACAAATCCGCAGGCTTATACGATCAAGAAAATTGCTGTAACCAATAAATCAAAATTATCGCAGTTATCTGCTCCGGGCGGAGGTTATGCGATCAGTATTATCGAAACCAAATAATTTTCTAAAAGACAGGCAATTTTCCCCGAGATTGCTTGTCTTTTTTTTAATCTGATATATTTAGTCGTCCTGCAATCCCGAAGCTTGGGGACAAAACCTTGCAGGTCTACTTAAGCATTATTCAATATACCTACAAGGTTTTGAAAACCTTGCAGGAAATCGAACTAAAAATACAAACTATGAACAACCTAAAAATAAACCACCATTTCTATAAATTAATCTTAATGGTCTTGTTGTTTTCTGCTTCCGCGAAAGCACAAATCCAGAAAGTAGAACCGCCGTTTTGGTACGCCGGAATGAAAAATCCGGAGTTGCAGATTATGTTCTACGGAAAAAACATTGCTCAATATGAAGCTTCGGTTTCAAACAATGTCGTGATCAAAAATGTAGAAAAAACAGAAAACCCAAATTACCTTTTCGTAACCATTGATACGCAGAACTTAAAAGCTTCAGAATTGGTTTTCTCTTTCAAAACCAAAAATAAAGTTGCCTTTACACAGAAATATTCTCTTAAAGAAAGAAGAGCAAATTCTGCCGACAGAAAAAGTTACGATGCATCGGATATGATTTACTTAATCATGCCGGATCGTTTTGCTAACGGAAATCCGAAAAACGACAGCGATGCCAATTTAACAGAAAAAGGAAATCGCCAGGATCCAAGCGGACGTCACGGCGGAGATATTGAAGGAATTATCAAAAACTTAGATTATATTTCGTCTCTTGGCGCAACTACAATCTGGAGCACGCCTTTATGCGAAGACAATGATAAGCAGCATTCATACCACACTTACGGACAATCTGATGTTTACAAAATTGATCCGCGTTACGGAACTAACGACGATTACGCTCGTTTATCTGCAGAAATGCACAAAAAGAACATGAAACTGGTTATGGATTATGTAACGAATCACTGGGGAATTACGCATTGGATGATTCAGGATTTACCAACAAAATCATGGATTAATCAATTTGAAAATTATACTCAAACACATCACCGTCGTGAAGTTATTACAGATATTCATGCATCAAAATTAGATCAGGAAGTTTGTGTTGACGGTTGGTTTGTACCTTCAATGCCGGACTTGAATTTGAGAAATCCTTTGGTAGCAAAATACCTAACTCAAAACGCAATTTGGTGGATAGAATTTGCCAATCTTGACGGATTTAGAGTAGATACTTATAACTATTCTGATGCAACGGCGATGGCAAATTGGGCAAAATCAATTACAACTGAATATCCGAATTTTAATATTGTGGGCGAAATCTGGATGCACAATCAGGCGAATTTGGCTTATTGGCAAAAAGACAGTAAAATTGGTGCGATCGAAAACTACAATTCGAACTTGCCAAGTGTAATGGATTTTACACTTCAAAGTCAGGTTACTTCTGCGTTCAACGAAGATGAGCCAAGCTGGGACAACGGGTTGATTAAATTCTACAACAATTTTGCTATGGATTATTTATATCCAAATACGAATAACATTTTGGTTTTTGCCGAAAATCATGACACGGATCGTATGAATGATAAGTTTAAATACGATTTTTCCAAATATAAACTCGCCATGACTTTATTGGCAACCGTTCGTGGAATTCCGCAGTTGTATTACGGTTCCGAAATTGGAATGGGCGGCGACAAAAGCAAAGGCGATGCAGACATTCGTCAGGATTTTCCAGGAGGATGGACAGGAGATAAAAACAACGCCCTAACTGCAGCAGGAAGAACTACTGAACAAGCAAAATATTTCGATTTTACCTCTAAATTATTCAACTGGAGAAAATCAAACGAAGCTGTTCATTTCGGAAAAATGACACATTATATTCCAGAAAACAATACGTATGTGTATTTTAGATATACAGATAATAAAACGGTGATGGTCGTTTTTAATAATAATGCAAAAGGACAGGTTGTTAAAACCAATCGTTTTAAAGAAAACATCAAAACCTTTAAGTCAGGAAAAGATGTTTTGACCGGAAAAACATTTGATTTAGCATCTGAAATTACTTTAGAGCCAAAATCGGCTTTAGTTTTAGAATTGGAATAAAATATCAAAGTTTTTTTTCACACAACGCATATCGTAGAGACGCACAGCAGTGCGTCTTTTTTTTATGTTCAAAAGAGACCTGACAGGTTTTAAAAACCTGTCAGGTCTAACAACGGTAAAATCTAACACAATATATTTCCGCCACGAATTCACGAATTTATAAAACAAAAATTCGTGAATTCGTGGCGGTTTTTTCATTTATATGATTTCCTTTCTTTATCTTTAATATTCTCGCTCAAAATTAATTTTAATGAATGACGAAAATACTTCTAAACCGCCTTTCATTTGGGAAGGAGCAAATATTTATTTTTTACTTACCGATCGTTTTTACAATGGAAATCCATTCAATGATTTAAACTTCAACAGAACCAAAACCCCGGGAAAACTACGTGGTTTTGAAGGTGGCGATATCATCGGAATTATAAAAAAAATCGACGAAGGTTATTTTGATAAATTGGGAATAAATGCCATTTGGCTTACGCCGATTGTAGAACAAATTCACGACGGCGTTGACGAAGGAACCGGGCTTAGTTATGGTTTTCATGGTTATTGGGCAAGAGATTGGACGGCTTTAGATCCGAATTTTGGAACAAAAGAAGATTTAGCCAATCTGGTTAAAAAAGCACACGAAAAAGGCATTAGAATTATGCTTGATGGCGTTATCAATCACACCGGACCTGTAACAGCAGAAGACCCGATGTGGCCGGAAGACTGGGTTAGAACCGGAATTGTCTGCGATTATAAATCATTCGAAAACACAACGATGTGCACTTTAGTCGATAATCTTCCTGACGTAAGAACCGAAAGCAATCAGGAAGTAGAACTGCCTTCTTTTTTAATCGAAAAATGGAAAAATGAAGGTCGTTATGAAAAAGAAATTACCTCGTTAAATGAATTCTTCAAAAGAACAAATTACCCAAGAACTCCAAAATATTACATCATAAAGTGGTTAACCGATTATATTCTGGAATTTGGAATTGACGGTTACAGAGCTGATACTGTAAAACATACAGATGAAGATGTTTGGGTTGATTTTAGAAAAGAATGTGATTACGCATTTGAAACCTGGAAAAAGCATCATCCGCTTGAAGTTTTAGATCAAAATCCGTTTTATACGATTGCCGAAGTTTACGGTTACGAAATAAGCGGCGGACTGGATTATGATTTTGTAGATCGAAAAGTAAATTATTTCGAAAATGGTTTTAACTGCATGATTAATTTTGAGTTTAAAATAGACGCGCAAAACGATTATGAAATTATATTTTCGAAATATTCAGCCAAACTTCAAAATGAATTAAAGGGTTTTACCGTTCTCAATTATGTATCGTCGCACGATGACCCTACTCCTTTTGATGCCAATCGAAACCGAACTTTTGAAGCCGGAACGAAACTCCTTCTTTCTCCCGGAATTTCCCAGGTATATTATGGCGACGAAACTGGTCGTTCTTTGGTAATTGAAGGTACAGAAGGCGACGCAACTTTACGATCTTTTATGAATTGGGATGATATTCAGTCAGATGAAGAAACGCAAAGAATACTTTGGCATTGGCAAAAAATAGGGCAATTCCGTAGAAATCATCCGACAGTTGGAGCAGGAATTCACAGTATGATTTCTGAAAAACCCTATGTTTTTTCAAGAAGTTTTACTAAAGTTAATTATAAAGACAACGTTGTAATTGGTTTAGATTTAGGAACTGGTAGAAAAGAGCTTCCGGTTGATTCTGTTTTTGAAGATGGAACCAAATTAAAAGACGCTTTTTCAGGACAAGAAACAGAAGTCCAAAATGGAAAAGCAATCATCGATTCTGAATTTGGACTTGTGTTGTTGGAAAAAATTTAAAAGTTTAACCGCAATGGCCGCAATGGAAAATCGCAAGGTTCGCAAAGTTTTTTAAAATCTTTGCGAACCTTGCATAAATCTTTGCGAACTTTGCGGTTAAACTTACTCAGAAAGAAAATGCTAAAAATAGCACATCGCGGCGCCAAAGGATACGAACCCGAGAATACTTTAAAAGCTTTCCAAAAAGCATTAGAATTAAATGCTGACGGAATCGAACTTGATGTTCACTTGAGCTCCGATGGACATATAATCGTAATGCATGATGAAACTATCGATAAAATGACCAACGGAAAAGGTGCCATAAATACATTTTCTTTAGCCGAATTAAAATCATTTTTGGTCGCAAAACAGTATCAAATTCCAACTTTAAATGAAGTTTTTGATTTAGTAAATAAAAAATGCTTCATCAACGTAGAATTAAAAAATGCTGACACATCTGCGAAAGTCGTTTCTTTAATTGAAGCGTATATTGCAGAAAAAGATTGGAGTTACGACCATTTTATCATTTCAAGTTTTGACTGGAATGCATTGCAGGAAGTTCAAAATCTAAATCCAAAAATTCCTATTGGTGTTTTAACAGAAGAAAATATGAATACTGCTCTGGCTTTCGCCGAAAGCATAAAAGCAAAAGCTATTCATCCTGATTTTCATTTATTAAATACAGAAAATGTTCAGGAAATGCGGCAAAAAGGATTCTTAGTTTTTCCTTGGACAGTAAACACTGAAGAAGACATTCTAAAAGTAAAAAGTTATAAAGTAAACGGAATTATCTCTGATAATCCAGACAAAATATAAAAGTAAAATAGCCACGAATTCACGAATAATTTTTTGACAATCTTTGAGAATAAAAATTCGTGAATTCGTGGCTACCAAAAAAATATGATCAAAAATTTCGACATAATCATCGTTGGCGGAGGCGCTGCAGGATTTTTTACGGCGATTAATATTGCAGAGAAAAATCCAAAAGTAAAAATTGCCATTTTAGAAAGAGGAAAAGAAGTACTTTCCAAAGTTCGCGTTTCCGGCGGCGGAAGATGTAACGTTACACACGCTTGCTTTGAACCAAATGAACTTGTTAAATTTTATCCGCGTGGCGAAAAAGAACTTCGTGGACCTTTTCATCAGTTTTGTTCAGGCGATACGATCGAATGGTTTGAAAAACATGGAGTGGAATTAAAAATTGAAGACGACGGGAGAATGTTTCCGGTTTCAAATTCCTCTCAAACTATAATCGATTGTTTTTTAAAAGCAACCGAAAAACTCGGTATAAAAGTCCTAACCGGACAAAGCGTACAATCGATTTACAAAGCCGAAAATCACTGGAAAATTGATACACAAAGCGATAAATTTGTCTCCGAAAAACTAGTAATGGCAACTGGAAGCAACCCGAAAATCTGGGAAATGCTACAGGCGCAAGGCCACGCCATTGTGAGTCCTGTTCCTTCCCTATTTACTTTCAATATTAAAGATTCACGCATTAAGGAATTACCAGGCGTTGCGGCACAAGTCACTGTCAACGTAAAAGATACCAAACTAGAATCAACCGGGCCTTTGTTAATTACACATTGGGGAATGAGCGGACCCGCAATTTTGAAACTTTCGGCTTGGGGAGCACGTACTTTATTCGATAAAAACTATCAGTTTACGATTTTTGTCAATTGGTTAAATGATGTCGAAACTGAAGACGCAGAGAAAATTCTGAAAGATTTAAAACAAGAACATGCCAAAAAAGCGGTTTCGAAAAAATCTCCTTTTGATTTCCCAAATCGTTTGTGGGAAAGTCTGGTTTTAGCTTCAGAAATTGACGTAGAAACAAAATGGGCAGATTTATCTAAAATACAACTGCAGAATTTAGCTTCTCAACTCACAAAAGCAAAGTTTCAGGTAAACGGGAAAAGTACTTTCAAAGAAGAATTCGTTACTGCCGGCGGAATCGATTTAAAAGAAATTAACTTTAAAACGATGGAAAGTAAATTACACCAAAATCTTTATTTTGCAGGCGAAATTGTAAATATTGATGCTATCACAGGAGGTTTCAACTTTCAAAATGCCTGGACAAGCGGATTTATTTTGGCTAATAATATTTAACTTAGAATGAAATTTAAAGGAATTATTTTTGATTTAGACGGAACGTTAGTCAATTCATTAGAAGACATTTCAGACGCAATGAATACCGTACTTACCGGTTTAAATTATCCCACTCACACTTACGACACTTATCAATATTTTATAGGAAGCGGTTTGCGAAATTTGGTTAGCAAAGCGTTGCCGGCATCAAACAATTCTAAGGAACAAATCGAAATATGTTTTGATTGTATGATTAACGAATATCGTGAAGTTTGTACTTTTAAAACCAAACCATATCAAGGTATTATAGAATTATTGGATAACTTGGTTTCGCGAAACATTAAATTAGCTGTATTTTCTAATAAAGCCGATGAACTTACCAAAAAAATAGCATCAGAAATATTTCCTAATCATTTTGACGATGCCGTTGGTTTGAGTACTGAAGCTCTTAAAAAACCAAATCCGTTTAAAGCTTTAGAAATAAGTAAAAACTGGAATTTAAAATCAGAAGAAATTATTTTCGTCGGAGATTCTGATATAGATATGCAGACCGCAATTAATGCTAATATGTTTCCTGTTGGAGTTTCCTGGGGTTATCGAACGGAAGAAGAATTGATAGCAAGTGGCGCTAAAGTGTTTATAAATAAGCCTATAGATTTGATTGGGATTTTATAAAAAAGTTTTCAATCCCAGTCATGCGACTGAAAACCGGGACTGAAAACTGAATTTTATCTATTCAGCCACCAAATGCTGGCATTCAAAATTCCCGCAAAAGCAACCCAAGCCAAATACGGAATCAATAAATAACCGGCAATTTTATTGATTTTGATGAACTTTAAATATGTTTCATAAATCATCAGCCATAAAAGTGCAATTTCAATTAAAGCCAACATCGGATTTTTAAGACCGAAGAAAAGGTATGACCAAATAGCATTCAATGTTAATTGAATTAAAAAGAAAGCTAATGCTTTTTTTACAGCTTCGTTTTGTTCTTTTATTTTATCCCAAACTAATCCCGCAGCAACGGCCATTAAAATATAAAGTAATGTCCACATTGGCATGAAAATCCAATTGGGCGGATTAAAAATTGGTTTTATTAAAGTTGGATACCAAGATTCTACGCTTGGTCTTGTAACCACACTCGCAGAATATCCTACCATTAAACAAACGATTAGAGCTATAGCGATTTTGACTATTTTGTTCATTCTAATTTATTTTTATCCAAAAATAAGTAAAAGAAAGTTAAGCTATATAAGTTCATTTTAATTTAAATTATGTAAACTAAACGTTTATGTTTCATTTACATTTTCCATTTAAAAACTATCTTTGCCAAAATTTTATAATTCATGTTTACAGCAACTGATTTTATTCCTAAAAAATATACTTCAACAATTGAAAATGGAAATTTTGAATGGAGCGCGCCCAGCAATATCGCATTAGTGAAATATTGGGGCAAAAAAGACAATCAAATTCCGGCAAATCCTTCAGTAAGTTTTACTTTGAATAACTGTAAAACGATTACGAAATTGGGTTTTGAGAAAAAAGATGCTTCGACTCCGCTCAGCACGACAAGCAATTTCTCATTTGATTTACTTTTTGAAGGAAAACCAAAAGAAGATTTCAAACCAAAAATTCAGAAGTTTTTAGAAAGAATCGAAGTTTATTTGCCTTTTCTGAAAGACTATCATTTTACGATTGATACGCAAAACACATTTCCACACAGTTCGGGAATTGCTTCTTCAGCATCTGGAATGGCAGCTTTGGCTATGAATTTTATGAGTTTGGAAAAAGCATTAAATCCTGAAATGACAGATGAATGTTTTTACAAAAAAGCTTCATTTTTAGCTCGTTTAGGATCCGGAAGCGCTTGCCGAAGCGTAAAAGGAAATGTAGTTGTTTGGGGAAATCAAGCCAATATTAAAGGAAGTACTGATTTATATGGTGTTGAATTTCCGTACACCATTCATGAGAATTTTAAGAATTATCAGGATACCATTTTATTGGTAGATAAAGGCGAAAAACAAGTTTCAAGTACTGTTGGACATGATTTAATGCACAATCACCCTTATGCTGAAAGACGTTTTGCTCAGGCACATGAAAATCTGGATCAATTAATTACCATTTTTGAAAGTGGAAATTTAGATGAATTTATAAAAGTTGTCGAAAGCGAGGCTTTGACCTTGCACGCCATGATGATGACTTCGATGCCCTATTTTATTTTAATGAAACCAAACACCTTGCAAATCATAAATGCAATTTGGAAATTCAGAAATGAAACCCAGATTCCAGTATGCTTTACGCTTGATGCCGGAGCAAATGTTCACGTTTTATATCCCGAAAACGTTAGCGAAAAAGTACTTCAATTTATTCAGCACGAATTAGTTGTATTTTGTCAGAATGGTCAGTACATTTGTGATGAAATTGGAGCGGGTGCAATGGAGAGATAATTTTCGTATCTTTAATTAAAATTTGGGATTATGAACATTCAATTAGAGAAACTTAAGGCAATGAATATGTTGAAAGAAACTAATGATCCTTCACTTATTATGGCTGTTGTAAAATTGCTAAGAAGAGAAAAATGATTGGTGGGATGATTTGACAGAAACCCAAAAAGAAGATATTGTTCAAAGTGAATTAGAATTCATACCATTTTCGACACACGACAAGACCCAAATAAAATTAAGAAAGACATAAAATAAATATGAAAGGACCATTATTTTACTCAAAAATATTACTCTTTGGAGAATATGGAATTATCCGCGACTCTAAAGGACTTTCTATCCCTTATAATTTTTATAATGGTGCTTTGAAGAAAACCGAAAATCCTTCGGCAGAAGCAATCGCATCAAACGCAAGTTTACAACGTTACGTAACTTATCTTGCCACGTTACAGACTGAACAGCCTGAATTGGTTTCTTTTGATTTGGCAAGTTTGAAAAATGATGTTGAAACCGGTATGTATTTCGATTCAAGTATTCCACAAGGATATGGAGTTGGCAGCAGCGGTGCCCTTGTTGCGGCTATTTACGACAAATATGCTACACACAAAATAACAGTTTTAGAGAATTTAACTCGTGAAAAATTGTTGCAATTAAAAAATATATTCTCTCAAATGGAGAGTTTTTTCCACGGAAAAAGTTCTGGTTTAGATCCTTTAAACAGTTATTTGAGTATTCCGATTTTAATTAATTCTAAAGATAATATCGAAGCAACCGGAATTCCGACTCAGAGTTTTGACGGAAAAGGCGCTGTGTTTTTATTAGATTCAGGTATTGTTGGCGAAACTGCTCCAATGGTCAATATTTTCATGGAAAACCTAAAAGACAAAGGTTTCCGTACGATGCTTAAAAATCAATTCGTAAAATATACTGATGCCTGCGTAGAAAACTTTTTGCATGGTGACATGAAATCGTTGTTCACGAATACTAAAAAACTTTCTAAAGTTGTTTTAAATAATTTCAAACCAATGATTCCGGAACAATTTCATGGAATTTGGCAAAACGGAATCGATACAAATGATTATTACCTGAAACTTTGTGGTTCTGGCGGTGGCGGTTACATTCTTGGTTTTACCGAAGATTTAGAACGTGCTAAAGCCTCTTTGAAAGACTATAAATTAGAAGTTGTTTATCAATTCTAAAGTAATAAATCACCTTAAAAAAATTACGCTTATTTGAATATCCTTTTCTAATTTCATCCAAAAGTTATTTAATATGAGAAGTATTTTAAAAATTATTAAAGCAACTTTTTTAGGAGGAATTCTATTTTTAGCACCTTTGATTTTATTGCTTATTCTTTTAGAAAAAGGATTTGGTATTATTCAAAAAATCACGAATCCTATTGTAAGTCATTTTCCGAAAGTAAAAGTTTTAGGATTGGCTATAGAAGAAATCGTAGCAATATTAATTATTATTTTTATTTGTTTTGCTGCGGGTTTAATTGCTAAAACTACTTACGCGCAAAAATTGATTCACAGATTAGAAAACGGAATTTTAAGCTTTGTTCCCGGTTATTCGTTCATGAAAAAAATGAATGAAAACATTATGGGTTTTGAATCTAATGAAGATTTAAAAGTCGTTTTGGTTCCTACAGATGCTGGTTGGCAATTTGCGTTTTTGATCGAGCAGATAGACGAAAACAATTTCAGCGTTTTTATTCCGGATGCACCAAATCCGTGGAGTGGTTCTGTTGTTTTTGTAGAAAAGAAAAACATTAAAGACATTCAAATCTCGCAAAAACAAGCTCTCGCCTGTATCAGAAAATTGGGCTACGGATCTAAGGAATTATTAAAAAATAAACTTTGATCATTCTGTTCCTTCGTTAAAAAATATTACATTAGACAAAAATTCAAAAACTTCAAACAAACAATGTTAAGCAGGCAACACAAACTTTTAGTAATGAAAATTGTAAGTCTGTTCTCTGTAGTAAGAGGTTACAACATTCCTATTATTATTTTAGCGCAATATTTATCGGCCATTTTTATTTTGGCTCCGGAAAAAAGAGCGTTGGATATTTTACTTGATTTCAACTTATTTTTAATTGTTTTTGCTTCTGCGATTACAATTGCTTCAGGTTACATTATCAATAATTTTTACGATAGTCAGAAAGATTTAATCAACAGGCCCAACAAATCGATGCTGGACAGATTGGTGAGTCAGAAAACAAAATTGTCGGTTTATTTTAGTTTGAATTTTCTGGCAGTTTTAATGGCGCTTATTGTTTCATGGCGTGCTTTTTTATTCTTTTCGGCTTATATTTTCCTGATTTGGTTTTACTCTCATAAAATAAAAAAATACGCTATTATTGGAAATCTAACTTCCGCATTATTGGCAGTTGTTCCTTTTTTTGCAATTTTATTGTATTTCTACAATAAGATTTTATTTGAAGAAATTGAAAATCACATGAGTCATTTTGCAGTCATTTCTGCACATGCAATGTTTTTGTTTTTGCTGTTGCTAATTCGGGAAATGATTAAGGATTTGGAGAATTTGAAAGGCGATTTGGCAAATGATTATAAAACGATTCCGATATTGTATAATGAAACGGTTTCGAAACAAATTATTACGGTTTTGACTTTTATGACAGTGATTCCGGTTTATGTTTTGGTTAATATTTATGATGTAGGTTATATGGATATTTACTTTTATATCTGTTTTATTGTGATGCTGTTTTTCCTTCTTTATTTATGGAAGTCAAATTCTAAGCAACAATATTTACTGCTTCATAATGTTTTGAAATTTTTGATTGTATCGGGCGTTTTCTGTATTGTGCTGATTAATCCTAGTGTCTTATGGCATGGGAAAAATTTAATTTCCCGGTTTTAAATAATTATACCACAGAGATACACAAAGGTTTTCACAGAGATTCGCAGAGATTTTATTTAAAAACTTTGTGCAACTCCGAGTTAACTTTGCGAATCTCTGTGTAATAGCTTCTTAACATGCTTGAATCTAGCTCCGATTGAAGCGGAAATCCTTTTATTTTTTGCTGCCAAAAAATAAAATATGGAGTGAAAAGCAGGAAACTATGTCTGAAAAAAAGCCGATTGTGCTGCTTCTATAACTTCAAATAAAAATAGCTATTAATCTAAGAACAATGAACTTAGGATTATTTAGCAAGAATAAACTATCTTTGCACAAATTACAGAATTTATGAACAATAAGGAAGGCAATAATAAAAGAGGCGGATCGAGACCAAATAGCTCAAGACCAAACTCTAGCAAGCCAAAACCTCCTATGGCGAAGCGCGCGCAAGGGCCAAAAAAAGTGAAACCTGCTGTTAAGGCTGCAGAAGAAGAAAAGGCAGAAAAAATTAAAAAACAGAATCAGGCTCCAAAAAGACAAAAAGCTGCAGACGAAATGCGTTTGAACAAATACATCTCGAATTCAGGTGTTTGCTCGCGTCGTGATGCGGATATATATATTCAGTCTGGAAACGTGAAAGTAAATGGCGTTCCGGTTACTGAAATGGGTTATTTAGTAAAATTAAACGATGTTGTCAATTTTGACGGTGTTACTTTGACTCCTGAAAAGAAAGAATACATCTTGTTGAACAAACCTAAAAACTTTACAACTGCTCTTGACGAAGGTCAGGAATATCGTAACGTTCTGGAACTTGTACGTGGTTCTACAACGGCAAAAATTGCTCCGATAGGCAGAATGGACAAGAATACAACTGGTTTGTTATTGTTTACAAATGATACGGATATGATTCGTAAATTTACTTTACCGAGTCAGAAATCATCTAAAATATACCAGGTTTCGTTAGACAAAAACCTAAAATATGAGGATTTAGAAAAAATCAGCAAAGGTTTGGTTCTTGACGGACACCGTGTGTTTGTTGAAGAGGTTAGTTATATTGATAATGAACCTAAAAGCGAAATTGGTTTAAAACTGCGTTCATCAAATGTAAAAGTAGTTCGTGCTATTTTCGAAAACTTTGATTATGATGTTTTACGTATCGATCGTGTATCTTTTGCTGGTTTAACCAAAAAGAATTTACCAAGAGGTAACTGGCGTTTTTTAACCGAACAAGAAATTATCAATTTGAAGAACGTTTAAGAAACGCTTCAAATTAAGCAATATAAATCCTGTTTTACATTTGTAAAATGGGATTTTTTATTTGGTTTGGATATTGAATTATTTGAAATTCTAGAAAAAATTATGTCCAAAAAGTGTGAAAACTGATCTTCCCATTGCCTGGTTTTTCTCTTCAACTGTTTCGTGACAAGAGAACCCAAGGATAATTTTAATTCCAGGCTGAATGCTGTTTAAAATATCTCTTTTTTGTTCTTCTAAAAGTAATTTCAGGCTTTTTAATAATTGGGTATTATTTTTAAGATAAGAAACAACCAGAAGTGCTGAGAAATTTAGGATTTCGCGAGCTGTTTCGCTTTTAATTCCTACTTCGTTTGAGATCATTTCAGAAATTCTTCCTTTTTTATTGCTGAATATTTCTTTCAATAAATCGTTTCCTTCAATCCTGTAGCAATCATCTACTGATAAAATTCTTCCTGAAGTAAAATCGACTTCTCCGTAAAAGGTAGAATCATCTGCGATAAGGGAAACAATATCTTTGTAAAAACCCGACTCCTCGGCTTTATTGTACAATCCCATTAGAACGGTTCCGATTGAAACATCAATTCCCTTTATTAAAAGGGCATCATTCTCGAAATAAAACTTATTTAATTTAGAAACAACATTAGAAGAAATAAAACGTCTAAGTTCAATTTGTAGGTTAGGAGTCATATGTTTAGTTTTAAAATTATTTAAATCCATTCAAAATAATCGACTAAGTGGGGCTTTTCATCGTTTATCGTGATAAAAATATAAAATATTTTAACATTTCCAAAAATTAAGTTAAAAACGTTGACGGAATTTTTAACGGAATTTAAGAACTAAATCTAAAAGTCTCAATGAACATAACCCTTTAGTTATCAAAATGAAATAAAAATTTTAAATTAAAAAAATGTTATTTTTTTTAAAAAATAAAAAATATAGGAAAAATATTAACATAAATATGACGATTAAAACAATAAAAATCTGTTTTGCCAAACTATATTTAAAAAAAGACCAAGAAAAATAACACAAAAAAGGAAATTAATAAAGCTGGAGGCCAAAAAACCCAATAACGAACCTGTTGCTGCTTTTATTGCACGATTGTGATTTTTAGAATCATAAAGCATTTCTCCAACAAAGGCGCCTACAAATGGGCCGATTATAACTCCAAATGGTATTGGAGCAATAATTCCAACAATCAGACCAATGTTTGTTCCCCATACTCCGTAAGAACTGCCACCAAATTTTTTCGTGCCTTTAGCGGGAATTACATAATCTAAAACTGTTATTATAATGGTTATTAAAAGTGTTATACCCAAAACCCAATAGTTATTTTCTACAACTTTTGTGAGATACAATAATAATAAACCAACCCAACAGCTGCTTAAACCTGGCAAAAAAGGTAAAAAACTACCAAAAATCCCAACAATCATGCATATAAAACCAAGTACTAACAATAGTGAATCCATATATTTTTGTAAATTTGCACGTAAAACCGTCAGAAAAATTAGACAATGTCCAGCGTTTTTAAATTATTTTTAATTTGTTCTTTGATCCTTATAATCAATAATGATGCCTATGCTCAAAATAAAAAATTGTCTGTAGACGATCAATTACTTCAGGACAGTATATATAAAAGTAATAAGAAAAAAGTTCTGAATTTCTCTATGAAAGAGTTTGATGCTCTTTTCTTTGAATATTTTTCGCGTAAAAACAATCCTGATACTATTTTAAGCAAAAACCGAGTTTTATACTTATACGGTTCAAATTGCTACTTTTTCTGATCGTTTGGCTAAACTATATCCTGATCAAAAGGAAGTTGCAGCACAAAATAAAGAAAAATGGCTATCTGAAAGTTATCAAGAATATCTGGATTATAAGGCGAGCCAAAAAAAATAATCGTATTTTTATACCAATAAATTTTACTCACTACAATATCACAATCTTGAAGCAGTTGCCCCTTTTCTTAGTTTTACTTTTTATCAGTTCTTGTCAATATTTTGAGAAGCAGGTTCCGTCTGAAAAAGAATTACTTCAAAAAGAACTAAAATCAATTAATTGGAAGGAAGTTGACGAATTTCCATCTGTTGTTGACTGCGAAAAAGTTGGTGACAAAAAACAGCGTCAGCAATGCTTTTTTGAAGTTATGTCACAGCTTATTCAGGAAAAACTAGACATTGACACACTTTCTATATTATATCCGGAGTTGGATACGATTGAAGTAAAAGTTACGATATTTCCTAATGCTACAATGAAATTTGAACCTCAGTTTCCTAAAGATTCTGTAGCGTATGATACTATTAAAATTGACAGTATTTTGCACGCCCGTTTGGTTGATTTTCCAAAAGTAAATCCTGCTATAAAACGCGGAGTTCCCGTAAAAACACAATTTATTTTACCTGTAATAATTAAGGCGAAAGACAAAAAATAGTGCATTTTTTTTTCACCATATAAGTAATTTAAGTTTGCTTTATCATGAACTTGAATTACTTATATGGTGAAAAAATTATTTCACAAATCGTCTGTCTTTCCATTCGTAAGAACCGAATAAACTGTACAAAGCTACCGAGGAACTAAAGAAAGGATAAAACAGACTACTCAAAATTATATAGTGCAATCTTGTTTTGGTCAAAAACTGATTTGTTTTATAAAGTAGAACAAAGTCAATCAAAAATTTAAAGGCAACGAATAATACTAAAACTTGCCAGGACAAAATTCCGAAAAGCCAAAACACAAATCCTAGTACAAAACTTAGATTTCCGAAGAAAACTATTAATCCCAAACATTTTCCGAAATTGCTTTGATACGAACTTGTTTTTGCAGCCCAGCGTACTCTTTGATGGAATAATAATTTCCAATTCTCAGTTGGTTTTGTAATAACAATTGCTTCTTTTGCTTTTAAATAATGAACTTCGTTGGCAAATAAATTAGCTGCTTTTTGTAATAAAAAAACATCATCGCCACTGGCAATTTTATTGTTTCCGTCAAATCCGTTTAGTTTTTCGAATATTGATTTTGTGTAGGCAAAGTTGGCGCCGTTACACATAAATGCTTTTTTAATTCCGAAACTTCCAATTGTTGCACCTTGTAAACTTGTTAAATCTAATTGTTGAAAATGATGTAAAAAGTAATTTTCACATGAATAAGAAACTGCTCCGGCCAGCATCGATACATTATTCTCCTGAATGTAATTATCAAAGGTTAAAAGCCAGTTTTCCTGCACAATACAATCTGCGTCTGTCGTAATAACCCAATTGGTTTTTACGTGCTGCATGGCCGTTGAAATGGCGTCTTTTTTTGGTGAATTTGAAACGCGGATATTGTCAATTAGTGAAACTTGGAATTTGGTCCCGAAGCTTCGGGATGAAATCCGGAATTTCTCTTTAGAACTATCATCTACCAGAATTACTTCAAATAAATCAGTTGGATAATTGAGTTTTGAAAAACTATCTAAAAGTTTCGGCAAATTTTCTTCTTCATTCCTGAACGGAACTATAATTGTAAAACTGGTTTGAGGTCTTAAATCTTTCTTTTCATAATTTTTTATTCGTATAAAACCGTAAATAAGCAAAGAAATGCCGGAAACATAAATGGCTAATATGACGAATAAAATTAAACTCATTCTACGGTTTTAGTTTTGAAGTTCAACACATAATAACTGCCTAAAATCACCGGCAAAACCACGTTTAAAAACCACATCAACGTGCTTATAAAAACGACAATCCATTCGTTTACATTTAAAATTCCGAAGAAATAAACAGCGACACTTCCTTTTACGGCAAAATCTAAAAACTGAAAAGTGGGTAATGACGAAGCCAAAAAGTAAACAACAGCAATTGTTGCAATCAGCGTAAAATATGGCAAATCGACATCAAAAGCTAAAAACAAAAAATAATATTGATGTGAGAAAACCAAATAACGCAAGGTGCCTAAAAAGATATTTCTTTGATGAATTGCTTTCGGAATTCCGTTTATTTTATGAATGAGTTTTTCAATAGAATAGCCTTTTATCTTTATTTTTTTGAAGAGTATAGAAAATAGAATAAAGAGAAAAGATATTGCGATTATTCCCAAGACCCATTTCCAGTACCCGAGCAATAACAATCCAATTGTTCCGAAAAAAACGGTTAGGATCATTTGGATTCCGTTGCAGATCAAGTTTAGGAAAACCACTTTTTTAGCTTCAGATTTTGGGTAATACAACGCTTTTCCCGCGTACTCTCCTACTCCATTAGGTGTGAAAATTCCAGCTGTGAGTGCTGCGAGAACTTGTTTTGTGGCCTCGCCTAAGGAAATATAATGAATTACTTTTGCCAGATTCTGCCATTTCAAAATTTCGAAATAACGATTCAGAACACTCAAAAGCAAAATAAAACCAATTCCCAAAACCGACTGATTTTTACGAAACAGTGTAATGAATTTCTGCCAGTCGAGTTTGTCATTATTCGCCAACTGATTATAAATAAAGTAAAATGCGCCGCCAACAATCAAAAGTTTGACCAGAAGAACAAGGAATTGCTTAGCTTTGTGAGGAATTGAAATCATGCTGCAAAGTAAAGGAAACTATTGCGAAAAAGCTATTTCACAAAGATTCGCAAAGCAGCCGCAAAGTTACACAGAGAGATTAAAAAAATTTTGTCAATCTCAATCTCCGTGCTTACTCCGTGAAACTTTGTGTAACCCGTAACAAAAATGACAAAAGAACGCATCATATTAGGTATAGACCCGGGAACAACGATTATGGGTTTTGGATTGATTAAAGTAATCAATAAAAAAATGGAATTTTTGCAGCTTAACGAACTGCAATTATCCAAATACGACAATCATTACCAGAAACTGAAAATCATTTTTGAGCGTACCATCGAATTAATTGAAACGCATCATCCTGATGAAATTGCGATTGAAGCTCCGTTTTTTGGTAAAAACGTACAATCAATGTTAAAATTAGGCCGTGCACAAGGTGTGGCAATGGCAGCGGGACTTTCGAGAGATATTCCGATTACGGAATATGAACCTAAAAAGATAAAAATGGCAATTACAGGAAATGGAAATGCCAGTAAAGAGCAGGTTGCTAAGATGCTGCAACAGCTTTTAGGTTTGAAAGAATTACCAAAAAATCTCGATTCAACCGATGGTTTAGCGGCGGCAGTTTGTCACTTTTTTAACTCCGGAAAAATTGTTGCCGGAAAAAGTTATTCTGGTTGGGATGCTTTTGTAAAACAAAACGAGGATAAGATTAGAAAATAAACTATTTAATTAAAACCAATTTAAAACAATACAAATTCATGACAAAACTAAAGCTTATTACCTTTCTGGCACTTTCAGTATTTATTTCTTCATGTGCTTCTGATTCAGATACAGATAATGATAAGGAAAATCAAAAAGCAGAATATACTATCAATTTTAATGATACTTCACTTTTATTTCCAGATTTAAAGGCTACCAGAGATGGTGATTATTTTTTTATTGGAGAATCTAACGATTTACCGCAAACACCACGTCCCGACCAAATCGCAACTGATTTTTCGTTATATTTTCATAAAGATGGAACTTTATTTTCAGCAGGAATTTATGACAATTCATTGAAAGATGCTCTTTCTTCTCCTTTCTACTTTTCAAAAAACCTTTTTAAATTTAATATTGAAAATATTGACGAAGCAAATAAAAAAATAAAAGTAAGTTTTAGCGGAAATGTATATGAACACCAATGGGATCAAATTTATCAATATCATAAAAAATTAGACGGTTCTATTTCGATAAACTACTCTGAAAAAGGCGAAGTTAATTCCAATAAAGAAAATGGAACAACTATGAAAATAAACGGTCAAAACTGGAGAGGTTTGGGCTATGAAATGACAGATGCTTATAGCAATAAAGGTCGTATTATAAAAATTAACGGAGATAATCAATATAGCATAGCTATTTTTTTTCCTAAAAGCATACCAAAAAAAGGAAAGTATATGTTTACTAAGAATTTAGAAATGGATGCAGTATATACCGTAAATTTTTATAGATATTATCCAAATACAATTGGTCCGGATGATTATTCAACTGGCCCGGTACAATTTATTACTACTGGAGTTTTAGAAATTACAGACCTGAAAGGAAGTGATATAATAGGAACTTTTTCATTTACAGCTGTTGACCCAATTACAAATGAAAGTATTGTAGTAACAAATGGGGTCTTTAGAGAGCAATTATTATAGATTTAAATGTCTGGTATCTACATCCATATTCCTTTTTGCAAACAGGCTTGCCACTATTGCGACTTTCACTTTTCGACTTCGATGAAGAAGAAAGATGAAATGGTTTTGGCTTTAGCCAAAGAAATCGGCATGCGTAAAAGTGAATTTAAACATGATCCCGAATTCTCGGGAGTAGAAACCATTTATTTTGGTGGCGGAACTCCTTCTGTTTTGAGTAATGAAGAAATCAAATTTTTAATTGCCGAAGTTTATAAAAATTATAAAGTCGCAGAAAATCCGGAAATTACGCTAGAAGCTAATCCGGATGATTTGTCTTCAGAACGAATTTTAGAATTATCGAAAAGTCCAATAAACCGCTTAAGCATTGGTATTCAGTCTTTTTATGAAGATGATTTAAAGATGATGAATCGCGCTCATAATTCCGCGGAAGCTATAAATTGTTTACAAGAAGCAACCAAATATTTTGATAATATTTCGCTGGATTTAATTTACGGAATTCCGGGAATGAGCGACGAAATGTGGAAACAGAATATAGAAACGGCACTAAGTTTTGGTATTCCGCATATTTCGAGTTATGCTTTGACGGTTGAACCAAAGACGGCTTTAAAAAAATTGATCGATAACGGAAAAATTGCTGAACCACAAGACGAAGTAGCTTCCAATCATTTTATGATTTTGGTCGAAACACTTCAAAAAAATGGTTTTATACATTATGAATTATCGAATTTTGGAAAAGAAAATTACTTCTCTAAAAATAATTCGGCGTATTGGCTGGGCAAAAAATATATCGGAATTGGACCTTCGGCCCATAGTTATGATGGAGAAAAAAGAGGATGGAATATTGCCAATAATTCACTTTACTTAAAATCAATTCAGGATAATATTTTACCCATAGAAACCGAAATTCTTTCAAAATCTGATCGTTATAACGAATATATTATGACGGGATTGCGAACAATTTGGGGTATTTCTTTAGACAGAATTGAAAACGAATTTGGCTTGGATTATCTCGATTATCTAAAAAAACAAAGTCAGAAATTCTTAAATGATGATTTAGTTTTCATCGAAAATAATATTCTAAAACCCACCGCAAAAGGAAAATTTCTAACCGATGGAATTGCTTCGGATTTATTTTATCTAAATTTGGAAGAATAAAAATTAGAACGCTGATAAAACGGATGCAAGCAACGCTGATTGAAAAATCCGTGAAATCCGCGTTAGAATATCCGTAAAATCCGCGTTAATTATGCTAGCACTTATTGACAATAAATATCAAATCGACTTATCAAAACCAATTGATATTTCAATCCCATTAACAAATACAGACAAAAATCCAATTGCGTGGTATATTGAAAAACCGGTTATTGAGCCTGTTGTTTTTGGTGATTGGATTGGGAAGGTTTCGGAAGGAAAATCATCTACTAATTTCAATAATATTTTCTTCAATCCGCATGGACATGGCACGCACACGGAATGTTTGGGACATATTACCAATGATTTTTATAGTATTAATCAATCTTTAAAACAATTTTTCTTTTTTGCGAAACTGATTACAGTTGAACCTGAAAAAGTTGGAGATGATTTGGTGATTACCAAAACTCAAGTTGAGAAAGCAATGCGCATTTCTCCCGAAGATTCGGGATCGCTCAATGTGACAAAACCGGAAGCAATAATAATTAGAACACTTCCAAATCAAAAAGATAAAAAGTCGAGAAAATATTCAAATACAAATCCGCCTTATTTGTCTGAAGAAGCGGCGATTTTCATCCGCGAAAGCGAAATTCAGCATTTATTAATCGATCTGCCAAGTGTTGACAAAGAACATGACGAAGGGAAATTATTAGCACACAAAGCTTTTTGGAATGTAAAAGACACGCACAATCTAAATAAAGACGCACGTTTTAAAGCCACAATTACAGAAATGATTTTTGTTCCGGATGAAATTGCAGATGGGAATTATCTGTTAAACTTACAAATTGCTTCTTTCGAAAATGATGCAAGTCCCAGTAAACCTGTTTTGTATTCGATCGCAAACTTTTGATAATTAGTTGATAATTGATTTTTAAATTAGTAGTTTTATGATTACTAATGCTTAATTATCTGCGTTGAAAACGGCCACGAAACAAAGTTTAAATCGAATGAATCAGAATACCATATTTGCATGTGTACTTCTGCTTTTTGTTTTTAGCTCTGCAAAATTATTAAGCCAGAATAAACCAGAAAAGGATACCGCCAATTTTATTTATTATCCCGATAAAATAATGGTTCGCGCAAATGTAAGCACTCAAAATGATGCTTATTTACTGACTAATAAAAACGGTCCGAATCTGGATTTAGAAACCAACAATAGTTACAAACTTTTTTTAAGTATCGATTATAAATTTATCGGTTTCAGTTATGGTTTTTATCCGAAATTTTTTGGCGGAAATAAAGATGAAGACTTAAAAGGAAAATCTTCTTTTTCAGATTATAACTTTCGTTTCTTTTTAGGAAGATGGCTTCAAACGGCTCAATTCAGTAAAACGAGAGGCTATTATGTAGAAAACATGTCTGAATTTGATCCAAATTGGGTAGAAGGAAAAGATCCGTATCTTCAGTTTCCGGATTTTAAAACCGTACAATACGGAATGTCGACTTCGTATCTTTTTAATCCAAAGTTTTCTCTAAAAAGTATTACCTCTTTTACCGAATGGCAAAAAAAGAGTGCCGGAAGTTTTATTCCGTCGCTGATTTATAGTTACAATAGAATTCTTTCAAAAATAAATGATCTTAACGGCAAGCAAAAAGAATTTGATGTTCGGTTGGCCACAGGATATTATTATAACTTCATTATTCACAAAAACTTTTATATTGCACCACATTTATCGCCTTCGATTGGTGTGAAATTTTTACATGATAAAAGTATTGATGCTGGTGTTCAAACCGTTGAGAAACACACCTACTTTACAAGAAATATTGAAGGCGGTATAAAATTAGGTTACAATAGTAATCGCATACTTTGTGGCGCAAGTTTAAACTTCGACGACAGTTCGTATAATCAGGATAAAACAACCGTAATTACAAATGGAAAAGTCTACGGATTATTGTATTTTGGCTACCGTTTTGATGCCCCTGAATTTGTTAGCAAGCCTATTGAAAAGATCGACGAAAAAATGAAAATGTAATAAAATAGCGGCTAAGGTTCTAAGACACTAAGAAGCTAAGTTTTCTTGCACCTCAGAACTAATTATAGATTAATGAAATGCAAAAATTACCATGAATCAGATTACCGTTTCGACCGATAAAACCAAACTTAATGTTCCGTTTATACAAAACTTTTTAAAAGATATTTATTGGGCTGCCGGCCGAACAATCGAAGAAGTGCAAACTTCAATTGATGCTTCGGTTTGTTTTGGGATTTTCCTAAACGATCAGCAAATTGGTTTTGCACGTGTCATAACAGATTATGTGGTTTTTGGTTATGTAATGGATGTTTTTATTACAGAAGAACATCGTGGCAAAGGGTATTCATCCATTTTAATTGAAAATATGATGAACGAACCGATTTTAAAAGACATTAAAATTTGGCGATTGGCCACAACAGATGCTCATTTTTTATATGAGAAATTCGGTTTTAAACCTTTAGAACATCCTGAAAAAATGATGGAAAAGAAACTATGAAAACTATTATTAAATTAGAAGAAGTTGGTTTATTTATTCTCGGAATATATTTATTTAGTCTGCTGAATTATCAATGGTGGTGGTTTTTGGTTTTGATTCTCGCGCCCGATTTTTCAATGCTGGGTTATGCATTCAATAATAAAACCGGAGCCTTTTTGTACAATGTATTTCATCATAAAGGAATTGCAGTTTTACTGTATTTAATTGGCTGTTATTTAGAAATTGAAGCTTTACAACTAGTTGGTGTAATCTTATTTTCGCATTCCTCGATGGACCGAATGTTTGGTTACGGATTAAAATATGAGCAAGGATTTAAATACACTCATTTAGGTGAAATTGGTAAATAAAAAAGAATATGAATTTAGAAACTTTTTACGAATATTGCCTTTCGAGAAAAGGTGCAACAGAACATTTTCCGTTTGATGAAGATACTTTGGTTTTTAAAGTTGGCGGAAAAATATTTGCTTTATCTTCCCTTTCACAATGGGAAAAAAACGAACAGGCAGTCAATTTAAAATGCGATCCGGAGCGCGCTCAGGAATTACGTGCTGAATACGACGAGATAAAACCAGGTTTCCATATGAGCAAAGTACATTGGAATACAATTGCCTTAAACGGAAATTTACCAACGACTTTCGTAAAAGAACTTATTGATCATTCGTATGAATTGGTTTTCAAAAGTTTGACAAAGAAAATTCAGAATGAAATTATTGAATTAGAAAATTAGGCATTACATTTGCACCATTACGACAACAAAACTTAGCAATTTATCACCCATGAAAGAACAATTTAAAAAATTTCTAAACGAAGAACAAGACCCTAAAGCGATTGAAAAAATCACTTCAAAACTCAATGATTTATTGATGAAAGGTGAAGAAATTGGATATATTGCCGTTCAAAAAAAGCCGGCAATTACTGTTTTTCCTGATAGCATTGTATTGACAAACAAACGAATCATTATTTGTAAACCTAAAAATTTAGGTCTTTCAATGGATTTTACAGATTATACCTGGGATGATGTTGCGGGTGCTTTTGTAAAAGAAAATATTTTGGGTTCAGAATTCTCATTCAACACTAATACTGATTTGTCAATTTCGATTGATTATATTCCGAAAATTCAAGCCAGAAAAATATATACTTACGCAAAAGAACAATTAGATTTACTTAAAAATCCTGTTGTTATTTCTGCTCCAACTATAGAAACTGTTCAGCCGGAAGAAATTGAAATCGAAGATACAATAGAAGAAGTAGAAACAGAAGAAGTAACAAATTATGCCGAAATTATGCCGGCAACAACGCCTTCTTACACAGAAACTTACGAACCAATTCAGCCTCAGACTCCAACCGGAGATCGTAAATTAAGTGAATTATCAAAAGAAGAACTTTTTGATAAATTACAGAATTACAAAAAATTACTAGACAACGGATTAATCATGCAAGGTGAATATGACGCGTTTAAAAAAGAAATATTGAGCTATATGTAAAATTTCTAACGCAAGGTTCGAAAAAGATTTACGCAAAGCACACTAAGAAAAGCATAAAAAAACCATCAGCCAAACTGATGGTTTTTCTTTTATAAACTTTGCGAACCTTGCGTAAATCTTTTGCGAACTTTGCGGTTAAACTAAAACGTCGCTTTCTGCTTTTCTACAAAATTATGTGCTTGTAATTCTAGTAATTCTGTTGCTTTTTTGCGCTGCAGATCGTACAGGTTTTTATCTCCGGCAATATCAGCATACACTTTGTCGTGCATTTCGGCGCTGGTTTTTACCAATAAATCACGTTGGTATTTATTTTGTGTCAAAGTTGCCTGCATTGCAGTTTCGGCTTCTTCTTGTTTAAAATCGAATTCGCCTTTTGGAGCTAGTAATTTGGCAATAATAGGAGACGTTTCTATCGCCAGAAATAACAACATGATAAAGAAAGAAGGCAGCCAAGGCAATTTATTCAATGCATTAATACGCGCCATTAAACCATCAAAACCTTCGATGATTGGTTGTGTCTGTAGCACTTTTTTATCTAAATCTGCCTGTAATTGTTTGCCTGTTTTTTCTTTCTCGGCAATTTTAGCTTCGTTAGTTATTTTTAAAGATGCTAATTCTTTTAAAGATGCGTCGTGTTTTTCGCGTTTTTCTTTATAAACCGGACCTTTGCCTAATTTTTTAGTTCCCGTTGTTCCTTCAGCTTCTGTAATATAGGTCGAATATAAAGCGTTTACTTCTTTTTCTTTTTTCAGAATATCATTTTTCAAGGCTGTAATCTCCGCTTTATTTTTATCCAAATCTGATTTGAAATAATTGCCAACCTGTTTTTTATTTGCCAATTCCATTTCGTTTTTCTCTTTCAATAAAACGGTATTGATTTCTTTTTCGAAAATTTTAATTTCCAAAGGTTTAGAAATTACGATGGCAATAATAATCGCCAGCATAATTCGTGGAGTCGCTTGTAGAAATTCATCCATAAAACGATCTCTTTTTTTAATTGTCGAAACAATAAATCGGTCTAAATTGAAGATTAGCAAACTCCATACAAATCCAAAAATTAAAGCCGGATAAATGGAGTCAAAAACAGTAAAAAGTGCATAGGCACTGGCAAGAAAAGCCATAACTGCAGTAAAAAAAACGGTGGCGCCAATACCAACATATTTGGTTTGTTCGCCTTCTGAACAGCCTTCGAGAAGATCTCTGTCGGCTCCAGAACATAGGATGAAAAATTGTTTCAACATGATTGATGATTTTTGATTGTGATTGATAGGGCAAATTTAACGCCAAAAATTTAATTCTCATGTAAATAGTTGATTTGTTTTTAGTTGTAAATCAATTATTTGAAGTTTAGATGTTATTTAAAGATTAATAAGATTTGGTTTTGAATGATTAATCATAACATTATATTAATTTTTTCCAATGGTTTTAGTAATACAAAGGTTCTAGTTTCGCAGCAAAACAAACCAAACACAATGAAAAAATTTTATTTAGTAGTAACATTCTTTTTATTAACCCTATCAGGTTATGCTCAAAAGGCCATAATATCCGGAAAGGTATTAGACGCCGATGATAAATTGCCTCTTCCGGGAGCCATGATTCAAATTGTTGGCGATAACAAATACACGGTTTCAGATTACAACGGGCGTTTTGAATTGCTGAATATCAATGTTGGAACATATCAGGTTACCGTAAAATATATTGGTTATACACCAATAACTCACGAAATTAATGTAGAACAAGGCAAAAATAATGTGCTTGATTTTGCTCTTAAAACTTCAGGAACAGAGTTGAATGAGGTTGTTGTTGGAGACATTTTAAAAGGTCAGGCCAAAGCATTAAATCAACAAAAAAATAACAAAAATATTGGAAACGTAATTTCATCAGATCAGGTTGGGCGTTTTCCTGATGCCAATGTTGGAGACGCATTAAAACGTGTTCCGGGTATCACAATGCAAAACGATCAGGGTGAAGCGCGTAATATTATTATCAGAGGTTTGGCTCCGTCATTGAACTCTGTGACTTTAAACGGTGACAGAATTCCGTCTGCAGAAGGAGATAACAGAAATGTGCAAATGGACTTGATTCCGTCTGATATGATTTCGACTATCGAAGTAAATAAAACGCTGACTTCAGACATGGATGCTGACGCGATTGGGGGTTCTGTAAATTTAATAACAAGAGCAACGCCAAACGGAGAAAGAATCTCTGCAACGCTTGCCGGAGGTTTTATGCCAATTCGCGAACACGCTACTTATACAGCAGGTTTAGTTTACGGAAATCGGTTTTTCGACAATAAATTAGGAGCGGTTTTTAGCGGATCTTATAATAATGTAAATTATGGTTCTGATGATGTGGAGAACGAATGGGTAAAAGATGATTTTGGAAATGAATTTGTTCAGGCTTCTGAAATTAGAAAATATGATGTACAGCGTATTCGCCGCAGCGGATCTGTAGCTTTAGATTATAAATTCGACGAAAACAATACCATTTTTGCCAATGCTATTTATAACTGGAGAGACGATAGAGAAAACCGTTTCAGAACTACTTATGATGATATCGAACCACTTTATAACGGAGAAGAAATTATAGGTTTTGAAGGTCGTGTAAAACGCCAGACAAAAGGCGGAGTTGACAGCGACAGAAACAAAAACAGAAGATTAGAAGATCAGCGCGTTCAGAATTATTCTATTCGTGGTGAGCATTTAATCAACTCAAAATTAGATTTAGACTGGTCGGCAAACTATGCAAAAGCCAGAGAATACCGTCCGGGAGAACGTTATATCGAATACCGTCAAAAAGGATTGGAAATGTCTCAGGATTTATCTGATTTGAGATTTCCTTTGGTTACAACAACCGGAGAAGCAGTAGATCAATTTGAATTTGATTCTGTTACAGAAAACACAGATGAAACCAGCGAAAGCGAATTTGGCGCAAAAGTAAATATCCGTTTTCCGTTCTCGATTATTGCTTCAGAAAAAGGAAGAATCAGAACCGGACTTCGTTTGAGAATGAAGGAAAAAGAGAGAAACAACAACTTCTTTTCTTATGAACCCGTAAATGGCGGAATGGATTTATTATCTGAAATTCCAACCAGTTTTTACGATGGGAAAAATTTCAATCCGGGAAGCAAATATGTTCCGGGAACTTTTGCTTCGGCAAGCTTTTTAGGAAGTCTTGATTTGAATAATGCTTCATTATTTGATAAAGAAGCAAATCCTGCAGAATTTTTAGCGGTAAATTATAATGCTAAAGAAAATATTTATGCCGCTTATGTAAGATGGGACCAGGATTTTAATGATAAACTTTCGATGGTTTTAGGTTTCCGTGTGGAGAATACACACATCGATTATACCGGAAATCGTGTTCTTGACGAAGAAGAATTAGAAAGCAAAATCAATACGACAAATGCTTACACGAATGTTTTGCCAAGTATTTCGTTTCAATATAACGCGACAAAAGATTTAGTTTTAAGAGCTGCCGCCACTACAGCTTTGGCCAGACCAAACTATTATGCACTTGCGCCTTACGTAAACAATATTGCTGCTGATAAAGAAATTACAGCCGGAAATCCTGATCTTGATGTAACCTACTCGTACAACTATGATTTCATGGCCGAAAATTACTTCAAATCTGTTGGATTAATTTCCGGAGGTGTTTTCTACAAAAGATTAAATGATTTCATTTACAACTACAGTGATAATCAATATACAGATGCAAAATTTGCTGCCGATTTTCCTAATCAGGCAAACCCAATTCCGGCTGGCGAAAACTGGTCGTTTGTACAATCAAGAAACGGAGATACTGTTGATGTTTATGGATTTGAAGTTGCTTTTCAGCGTCAGTTAGATTTCTTACCAGGGAAATTTTTGAAAGGTTTTGGTATTTATTTGAATTATACTTACACAAAATCAAAAGCAAAAGGAATTGCAGATGAAGACGGAAACGAAAGAAACGACATTAGTCTTCCAGGTACAACGCCACATATGTTCAACGGATCATTATCTTGGGAAAACAAACGTTTTTCTGCCAGAATTTCAACCAATTTCACTTCTGATTATTTAGATGAATTAGGTTCAGAGTCTTACAAAGACAGTTACTATGACAAACAATTTTTCTTAGACGCCAATGCTTCTTATAAAATTACGTCGCACCTTCGCATCTTTGCCGAAGCCAACAATTTAACCAACCAACCATTACGTTACTACCAAGGTGTAGAAGCGCATACTAAACAAGCAGAATTCTATCAGGCGAGATACAATTTCGGTTTGAAGTTTGACTTGTAATAATCAATTTATAAAATTCTTAAATTAGACAGGACTTTGCGGTTCTGTCTAATTTTATTAAATAAATCATAATGAAACATAAATCTATACTCGCTTTTTTCCTTTTAAGCACTTTATTAATAGCCTGTAAAGACGATAAATTAGCAGCCGTTGCCCCAAATGCTGTAAAACCAACAGCCGTTACCGAAGCTTTACCACACGACACAGATGATCCTTCAATCTGGATTCACCCAACAGACGCTACAAAAAGCATAATTATAGGAACAGATAAAGATACAGACGGCGGTTTGTATGCTTTTGATTTGAATGGAAAAATCCTTAAAAAATCAATCCCTTTAAAACGTCCAAACAATGTTGATATCGCTTACGGTTTACTAATCGACGGAAAAAAAGTAGACGTTGCCGTTACGACAGAACGCGAAAGCAACAAAATAAGAATTTTTAGTCTGCCGGATTTAAACCCAATTGACAATGGCGGAATTGCTGTTTTTGAAGGCGAAGAATTGCGTGACCCAATGGGAATTGCCTTGTACACGCGCCAAAGCGACAAGAAGGTTTTTGCCATTGTGGGAAGAAAATCAGGGCCTTCAGGAAGTTATTTATGGCAATATGAACTTTCTGGTTCAGGGAAATTTGCAACTGCAAAAGTGGTTCGGAAATTTGGTGCTTACAGCGGAAAAAAAGAAATCGAAGCGATCGCAGTCGACAATGAATTAGGAACTGTTTTGTATTGCGACGAACAATTCGGAATCAGAAAATACAAAGCTGATCCTGCATTAAAGGATAATAAGGAATTAACAATTTTTGGGAAAACAGGTTTCAAAGCCGATAATGAAGGAATCGCGATTTATAAAAAAACAGATTCAACAGGTTATATTTTAGTCTCCAACCAACAGGCGAATACTTTTATGGTTTATCCAAGAGAAGGCGCAAAAGGCAATCCAAACGAATATCCATTATTGGCAGAAATTCCAACTTCAACAATTGAATGTGACGGTGCCGATGTAACCAGCATAAACTTAGGTGGAAAATACCAAAACGGGCTTTTCGTAGCCATGAGCAACGGAATGACGTTTCATTATTATACTTGGGATTTAATGCAAAAACGTATCGACGGGAAATAGTTTTCAGTTTTTAGTCGCAGTTTTCAGTCCCGGTTTTCAGTTTGAGTCACAGTTTTCAGTCTGGTTTGTCAGGCTGAGCGGAGTCGAAGCCCACGCACAGTAAAGCCACAAACTAAATAACATTTCAATACGTCAAAAAGTAAAGTCGAAGTACTTTGCGTGGGCTTCGACTCCGCTCAGCCTGACACACTAAAACCTGAAACTTTGAAATCTGAAACTTTCAAAAAAAGAGCTGTTCATCACTGAACAGCTTTTTTCAATTTGAATTAGTAATCTTCCTTATTCTGTTTTAGGCGCACCGGCTAAAATTTCAGCGTTGGCGAACTCTTCAAATTTGGCAAAATTCGCTTTGAATTTCTGAGCCAATTCGATTGCTTTTTTATCGTATAACTCAGGATCTTCCCAAGTATTTCTAGGATTTAAAATTTCACTTGGAACATTCGGGCATGATTGTGGTTTTGCAATTCCAAATACTTCATGATTTTTAAACTCAACATTATCAAGTTCCCCGTTTAATGCAGCGGTAATCATGGCGCGGGTATATTTTAGTTTCATACGGCTTCCGGTTCCGTATGCACCGCCTGTCCAGCCTGTGTTGATTAACCAAACTTTTACATCTGCTTCTTTCATTTTTTTAGTTAGCATTTCTGCATAACGAGTTGGGTGCAAAGGCATAAATGGCGCACCAAAACAAGCCGAAAAGTTAGGTTGTGGTTCTGTAACTCCCGCTTCTGTTCCGGCAACTTTTGCAGTATATCCAGAGATAAAATGGTAAGCCGCTTGTCCCGGAGTCAATTTTGAGATTGGAGGCAAAATTCCGAAAGAATCTGCTGTTAAGAAAAATATATTTTTAGGATTATGTCCTATAGATCCCGGCTGAATATTGTCAATATGTGTTATTGGGTAACTTACACGCGTATTTTGAGTGATAGAAACATCATCATAATCTACTTCGTTTGTTCCTGCTTTAAAAACCACATTTTCTAAAAGCGCACCTTTTTTGATTGCTCTAAAAATATCCGGTTCATTCTCCTCTGTTAGATTAATCACTTTTGCATAACAACCACCTTCAAAATTGAAAACCGTATTTTCAGCTGTCCAGCCGTGTTCATCGTCACCAATTAATTTACGATTAGGATCTGCAGATAAAGTCGTTTTTCCAGTTCCTGATAATCCAAAAAAGATTGCAGTATCTCCAGCTTCACCAACATTAGCGCTGCAGTGCATTGGCAATGTATTTTCGAAAACCGGTAAAATGAAGTTTAAAGCAGAGAAAATTCCTTTTTTCATTTCTCCTGTGTAACCAGTTCCTCCAATTAAGGCTACTTTTTTAGTAAAATCTAAAATAGCAAAATTCGACTGACGTGTTCCGTCTACAGCAGGATCTGCCATAAAACTTGGCGCACAAATTACGGTCCATTCTGGTGTAAAGTTGGCTAATTCAGAATCTTCTGGTCTTAAAAACATATTGTAACAAAACAAATTAGACCAGGCCGTTTCTGTAACTACACGAACATTCAATCTATAATTTGGATCTGCACAAACGTATGCATCACGAACAAATACTTCTTTATTCGATAAAAATTGAGTTACCTTATTATATAATTTTTCAAAAGCTTCTGATGAAAACGGAATATTTACATTTCCCCACCAAACTTTATCTTCTGTTATGCTGTCTTTTACGATAAAACGATCCTGCGGAGAACGTCCTGTAAATTCACCCGTATTAATTGCCAGTGCTCCTGTAGAGTTCTCAACACCTTGTCCTGATTGCACTGTAATTGCATGCAATTCGTCTGCAGATAATTGATAGTGAACCTTGGCATTTTCAATTCCTAATCCTGAAAGCGAAATCGATTGCGTGAAAAGTGTGTTAGTGTCCATAAATTTGTAGTTGTGTATATTATTTTTTTATTGCACAAACATATTTTACTTTGAACTTTAAGTAGTTACCTTAAAGATACAGAATTGTTATATTTTTTATCCATACAGATAAAAAACAATAAAAATTCACATAAGCAATGTTTTATGTTATTTATGAGACAAAATTAAAGATTAATTTTTAGATAGAATTTTTTATTCGGTATTTTATGATTTTTGCTTCAAAATACTAACAAATAATCCCAACCAAGCAAGAATTAATAGAAATCCTCCTAAAGGTGTTGCGAATACGATAATTTTAGAATCGAAAACTGTAAGATTTTTTGTAGCTAATAAATAGATCGATCCACTAAATAAAATAACACCTGCAACTGCTAAATTATAGATAGTTTTTATTGCTTTTGGAGAAAGTTCTTTTCTCGTAGAAAGAAAAAATAAAAAGAAAGCGTGATACATTTGATAGCGAACTCCGGTTTCGAAAGTAATCAATTGTTCAACAGATAAATATTTCTTAAGCAAATGCGCTCCAAAAGCTCCCAAAATTATAGCTAACATTCCTATAAATGCACCGGTAAGGATAATTTTTCTTTTCATATTTTCTACACTTTCAATTTGAATACAAAAATACTTTAAACTATTGGAAAAGCTTTTCAACTTTATCAAAATGTTTTCACGAAAAAGAATTCTTTAGTATTTTATCTGAAATAAAAAAGATTTCATTTTTTTGAATTAATTTGATTGTTATATTTATAACATTTTAATATATTTGTGTTATAAATATAAAACATGAGAAGCATTTTAATTTTTGGAGCCGGAAGATCAGCCTCGTCCTTGATACGGTATTTGTTATCAAAATCAGAGAGCGAAAATCTACATTTGGTTGTAGCTGATTTGTCTTTGGCTTTAGCCGAAAAAAAGACACAAAATCATCCCAATGCAACTCCAATTGCTTTAAATATTTTTGATACCGAAGAAAGAAAATCGGCCATAGAAAAAGCTTCGATCGTGATTTCGATGCTGCCGGCACATTTACATATTGAAATTGCAAAAGATTGTCTTGAATTTAAAAAACATCTTGTTACTGCTTCTTATATAAGTGATGCGATGCAGGCTTTAAATGAAGAAGCAATAAAGAATAATTTAATTTTCATGAATGAAATTGGTCTTGATCCCGGAATCGACCACATGAGTGCCATGAAAGTTATTAACGAAATTAGAGCAAAAGGCGGTAAAATGTTGCTTTTTGAATCTTTTTGCGGCGGTTTAGTTGCTCCGGAAAGTGACAATAATCTATGGAATTACAAATTTACCTGGGCACCAAGAAATGTAGTGTTGGCGGGGCAAGGCGGCGCGGCTAAATTTGTTCAGGAAGGCACTTATAAATATATTCCATACGGAACTTTATTTCGCAGAACTGAATTTCTCGAAGTCGAAGGTTACGGAAAATTTGAGGCTTATTCCAACAGAGATTCGCTTAAATACAGATCGATTTATGGTTTAGATGACATTCTGACTTTATATAGAGGAACTATTAGAAGAGTTGGTTACTCGAAAGCCTGGAATATGTTTGTTCAATTGGGAATGACCGATGATAGTTACATCATGGAAGATTCTGAAAACATGAGTTATCGCCAGTTTACAAACTCTTTTTTGCCGTATCACCCAACAGATTCTGTAGAAATTAAAACAAGATTGATTTTAAAAATTGATCAGGATGATATTATGTGGGACAAACTTTTGGAACTGGATTTATTCAATCCCGACAAAAAAGTGAATTTACCAAATGCGACTCCCGCTCAAATATTAGAAAAAATACTTTCAGACAGCTGGACGCTTGAGCCAGATGATAAAGATATGATTGTGATGTACCATAAATTCGGTTATGAATTAGATGGTGAGAAAAAACAAATCGATTCGAAAATGGTTTGCATTGGAGACGATCAAACGTATACTGCAATGGCAAAAACCGTTGGATTACCCGTTGCAATGGCCACTCTATTGATTTTGAACAGAAAAATCACAACTCCCGGGGTACAGCTTCCGATAAATAAAGAAGTATATGTACCTATTTTAAAAGAATTAGAAGAGTATGGTGTTATTTTTAACGAACAAACCATGCCTTATTTTGGCTATAATCCTGACCTATTTTAGTGATGGCTTAGTTTTTTTTTGAGAATTTTTTTTAGTTTTTAATTGATCCGCTTCCTTTTAAGAAGCGGATTTTTTTTTATTATGTGCAAAGGTTTCATAAAATAGGTAAAAACTTTGTCGCTCTGCACCTTTGAACCTTTAAACTTTTCGATAAAAAAATCTATTTGTCTGTTTGAATTGTTATTGGCAAACTGTACATCACTCTTACTAGTTTTCCTTCATTAGAACCCGGATTCCATTTTGGAGAAAGTTTTAAAACACGAATTGCCTCTTCTCCTATTCCGTATCCGGCATCTTTAATAATCTCAAAATCAGATAAACTTCCGTCTTTTTCGACCATGAACTGCATAAATATTTTTGTGTTGATTTTACTTTTTGAAGCTTCCGCAGGTATTTTAAAGTTCTGTCCCACAAATTTATAGAATGCAATCATTCCACCCGGAAATTCAGGTTTAACCGAAATATCATCTGCTTTTTCGTAATCTTTAGACTCATTTGTTTTTGGTAAAACTTCCTGAGCAACTGTCTTGGTACTAAAAACAAGCAATAATAAGGTAGAAACAATAGTTACGGTAAAAACTTTTAGAATAACTTTAATTGGAGAGGTTTGTTTGGTCATCATAAGAAAACGTTTTTTAGTTATTAAATAATTAATATTGCTCGCTAAAGCAATATTGGTTTTATTTGAAGCAATGTCCAGCAGTAAATTTTGATAGACAGAAACTGATTCAAATAGTTTATTTACAGCTTCATCGGCCAAAAATTCATGATTTAGTTTAATCGCTTTCCTGTACAAAATTATAAGCGGATTAAACCAAAATAAAATTTGCAAAATTTCTATAAAGAGAATGTCTAAAGTATGTTTTTGTTCGAGATGCGCTTTTTCATGGGCAATTAATTCTGATGGAATTTTTCCGTTTTCAAATTCTTCAACGTTAATAAAAATGAAATTCCAAAATGAGTGTGGCAAAATTGATTCTTTTACCAAGACAACTTTCTGATCGTTTATAATCTGCTTTTTATTGTTTTTAATATTTCTATAAAAAGAATACAAATTCAATAGAAACCGAACGGTTAAAACAATTGCAATTACAATATAAATCACAGCGAAAATGTACATTATGATTTGATCATAACTCAGTTTTTCTAAAACTTTAGCATTAGTTCTAATTACAATTCCTTCTAATTGAACGACATTAATCTTATTTGAAAAAAGAGACCCAATTGAAAACAATTGCAATGGAATTATCAAGCTAAAAACCATACTCAAAAGCAAATAAGCACGATTAAAACGAAACATTTTCTCGTTTTCTAATAGTATTTTATAAACTGCATAAAAAACAAAAAGCAGTATTCCTGATTTTAAAAGGTAGTTTATCATTTTTTCTTTTTTTGAATTTGCGAATCGATTATTTTCTTGAGTTCTTCTAATTCCGACGTCGACAAATTTGTCTCAGTAGTAAAAAAAGAAGCAAATTGTGATGCCGAATTATTAAAGAAATTACTAATTAATCCGTTTACATGTTTGGAGAAATAAGCAGTTTTTTTAACTAACGGATAATATTCCCGTGAATTTCCGAATTCATTATACGCTACGAATTTCTTATCGATCATTCGTTTTAAAAGCGTTGCAACAGTAGTTGTTGCCGGCTTTGGTTCCGGATACGCTTCAAGCAAATCTTTCATAAAAGCTTTTTCAAGCTTCCAAAGATGCTCCATTAATTGTTCTTCTGAGTTTGATAATTGCATTTTTTTAAGGTGCTAAGGTTCTGAGTTACTAAGATTCTAAGGTTAAAATTCTTTATTCTTTATTCTTTATTCTTTCCTCCGAGATCAAATCGCCATTATTATACTTTTTGACTTCAATTAATTTTCCTTTATCTGAATAGAATTTCCAATCGCCGAAGTAAAACCAATGTGTTTCTGCAGCATTGACTTCTATTTTTGTTTTTCCTTTTGATTGTACTTTTCCGTTTTCATAATAATATTTTACCGTGCAAATTCCGTTTTTGTACTTTTCTGTTTTGTAGATTTTTCCTCCAATGAAGGATTTCCACTTTTTTACGGGTTCGTCGTGTTTGTAATATTCAAACGATTTGTACCTGACATTATCCTGCGTGTAATCATCAATCCAAACGCCTTCTTTTTTGTGATCTATCTTCTGATTGATGGGTTTGCTTTTACAGCTTAAAAGCATAATTCCGCAAAATAATAATATGAAAATCTTCCGCATTTGAATATTTTTACTCTACACTTATAGATGTTGCTCTACAAATGTAGAGATTAATTTTTAATATGCAAATATTTTTTTTAAGTTTCTAAGATCCTAAGACACTAAGGTTCTGAGTTTTTTAGCTTAGAACTCAATAACTTCAACTTCCCGGAGTGCGCGTTAGGGATTGAGGCGGTATCCTTTTATGAAGTAGAACGGAATAAAAGATATAGCCGAAAGCCCGACCGAAGGGAACGCCAAAAAAAGAAATTCCAATTCTAAAAATTCCAAATTCCAAAGTTGTGGAAACAAAAAAATCCGCTCATTTCTGAACGGATTTAATATTGGAAAATCTTTGTCAAAGTTTTAAACTTTGACAAAGATTAGAAACTTAAAAAACTTTGTGCCCTAGTGCCTTCGTGGCAAACTCTTACTTACTTAATTCTACAAAATATTTGTAAAACAACGGAATAGTCTCAATCCCTTTTAAGTAATTGAAGATTCCGAAATGTTCGTTTGGCGAGTGAATCGCATCTGAATCTAAACCAAAGCCCATTAAAATGGTTTTACTTTTTAATTCTTTTTCGAACAAAGCCACAATCGGAATACTTCCGCCTGAACGAACCGGAATTGCAGGAACTCCAAACGTTTCTGTATACGCTTTGTTTGCCGCCTGATATCCAATACTGTCAATTGGCGTAACATAACCCTGACCTCCGTGATGCGGCGTTACTTTTACGGTAACTCCAGCCGGTGCAATACTTGTGAAATGTTTTGTGAAAAGATCTGTAATTTCGTGCCAATCCTGATTTGGAACCAAACGCATTGAGATTTTAGCAAAAGCTTTGCTCGCAATAACCGTTTTTGCTCCTTCGCCCTGATATCCGCCCCAGATTCCGTTTACGTCTAATGTTGGACGAATGGAGTTGCGTTCGTTGGTTACATAACCTTTTTCACCGTAAACATCGTTAAGGTTTAAGGCGTTTTTATATTTTTCTAAACTGAAAGGTGCTTTGGCCATTTCGGCTCTTTCTTCCGTAGATAATTCCTGAACTTTATCGTAGAATCCCGGAATTGTAATATGATTGTCTTCGTCGTGAAGTGAAGCGATCATTTTTGCCAAAACATTAATTGGATTAGCCACTGCTCCACCGTATAAACCTGAATGCAAATCACGATTTGGACCTGTAACTTCAACCTCAACATAACTCAAACCTCTTAAACCTGTCGTAATTGAAGGTTGTTGGTTGGAGATCATTCCGGTATCTGAAATTAAAATAACGTCGTTTTTTAGTTTTTCCTGATTGCGTTCTACAAACCAGGCTAAACTTGCTGAACCTACTTCTTCTTCTCCTTCAATCATGAATTTTACGTTACATGGCAACGTATTGGTTTGCACCATAAGCTCTAAGGCTTTTACATGCATGTACATTTGACCTTTGTCGTCGCAGGCACCACGCGCGAAAATCGCCCCTTCAGGATGAATTTCTGTTTTTTTAATAACCGGCTCGAATGGTGGCGATGTCCATAATTCCATTGGATCTGGCGGCTGAACATCATAATGACCGTAAACTAAAACGGTAGGTAAATTTGGGTCGATTATTTTCTCTCCATAAATAATTGGATAGCCCGGAGTATCGCAAATTTCGACTAAATCGCAGCCTGCTTTTGATAAACTTTCTTTTACAGCCTCGGCAGTATCGATAACATCTTGTGAATATGCAGTGTCGGCACTTACCGACGGAATCTTTAATAATTCGATCAATTCGTTGATAAACCGATCTTTATGTTGTTGAACGTACGACTTAATATTTTCCATTTAAATTATTTTTATAGAAATTCAAAAATACAAAAAAGAGAATTAATATTTTTTTTCAAAAAATGCTTTGAAATTTAGAAGTTATGATTATCTTTGCACCCACAATTGAGCGGATATGGTGAAATTGGTAGACATGCCAGACTTAGGATCTGGTGCCGCAAGGCGTGTAGGTTCGAGTCCTATTATCCGCACTGAAAAAAGCTTCTGAGAAATCAGAAGCTTTTTTGTTTTTGGGATTTCTTGTAAATCTTCAATGATTCAATAAAATTGCTTCTGCTTTTTGAATAACAAATTAGTATCAATTTCTATAGCTATCAAAGCTTCATTTTGTTTGGAAAGTGATTGTATATGTGATTCCAATCTTGGTTTAGTCATTTCGGCAATTTTAATATTATTAAAAATTTCATCAGAAAGATTTGAATTAAATTGTTCAGTCATCGTGTCAAGATATGTCTGAAATGTAATATTATTATCAGGAAATGCAAATGTGCTACCAGCATTGTATTTATCAATGTATTCTTTAAGCCTTTCCTGAATACGTAATGAAAGAATTTGATTGGATTTAAATAAGACCAAAAGAAGCTCTTTTTCATCCTTTGTACTTTTGCCAGCATAATAAATTACAATTCCAATGACTACCGGAATTAAAAAATACCAAAATTCTCTCGTTTGTATAATATCCATAAATTAAAATTTTATTTATTAATATAGTTTGCAAGAATAAAAACTTCTGTCTGTATATGTTTACATTCACTTTTAGGAAATATTAATGTTTTATCAATTTTACTATCAAATAGAAATATATAGTCGGTAGTATTACCAACCATATAAAATCTTTTGTCAGAAGTGTCATATTGATCCTCTTCATAAACAAAAGAAAAATAATCCATATTATTTTCTTTTACCATAAATTGTAAATTTCTCCCTTTTTCTATTTTGTTTAGTATTTCGATATAATTAAATAAAGGCGAAAACAATGAAAGAAAAGTAAAATAAACGAAGAGTAAGCGAAACAGTTTAAGATACTTTCTCTTATAAATATAATATGAAAATACCCCCAAAAAAATTATAACATAGATAAATGATACAACTTTTTTAAACATAAAAAAATAGACAAAACTAAGAACTAGAAATATAGAAAATTTAATTATCTGTTGTAAAATATTAAACCTTAATGATTCAGATTCAGCTTTTTCAAAAAGTACTGACAAACTAAAATAAATCAACGGTATAACTACAAAAATTATTAGATAATTAAATAAGGAAATAAATGTGTCTTGTATATTTGAATATGCCAAAATATTTACTCCAAAACAAGCGTACCAAATACAATCTTTTATTATTGAGAATGTAAATAATCCACCCAAGATCCAAGATTTATTTTTATCAAAATACTTAAATCCAGTTCTTAAAACTACTAATTTTCTACTCATTTTTGATTTGTTATAAATGCAATATACAAAAATACTATGCATAAAATTAGACTAGAATTTTGATTAGAAATCTCAACGTCCCGAACACGCACTATTATCGAGTTTCTTGTGGAGATTCCTCGTTCCTAGGAATGACAAGATTGTCGATCATACTGCGAAGGATGGATTAAAATCCAGACCTAAAATATAATCCGCTCCTCTGGCACTTTTTAAAATTCTATTGGGTTTTTTTTTGCTGTATTAACAAAATCTAATTTGTTATTCTATTTTAATTTAGATTAGCAGAATAAAACAACTATACAATAATGATAAAACATCTTTCACTCTTTTTTAATAGCTGGTCGAAACCCATACTATTTTGGATTGCTTCTATTGTCCTTTTAATGCTTTGTGATGTTTTTGAGAATCCCATTCTTGAAAACATTTGTTTTATAATATTTTGTTTAGCACTATTTGGCTTATTAATTTCAGTATTTTTCCAATTATCAAAAAGGGAATGGCTCAAAAGTATTTTAACCGCATTTTTATTTGGTGGAACAATGTTGATCTTATTTATAACTTACGTTGTTGCTGCATTTTTTATAGAGCAAGAAACACCTGATACATGGGCAAAAAATTTAACAATTCCGAAAAACATACCAATTGATAATCCTGTCGATACAAAGCTTGGTAAAGAATTTGAGAACCAGAAACCCGACAGTATAACAAATAGAATTGTAGAACAAACTGAATTTCAATTATACAATTCTTTTCAGCCCGGACTTTATGAATATGGATTTTTGGATTGGGAAAATAGAAAGCGGAAAAGTTTATTTAAAAGCTTTTGAAATTACTCATAACGAAGCACTTTCTGATGAAGACTTACCAAAAACCACTTCAATTAATGTTTACAATCCTACCGATAGTATAAAAAAATTTAGTACGCCTGACGATTTTACCATTTATGAAGGAGATTGGGGAGATCCATATGCGGCAAGATTTGAAGTTTGGTTTAAACCAGATAATGGTAAGAAGGAACGAAAACTATTTTCTAAAAACTATAAAATTGAAGGATGGATGCGATAATCCGTATCAACAATTTTCTTAATTGTTTTGATGCTCTTTGTCGAGTTTCTTGTGTGATTTCTCCCTCTGGTCAAAATGACAAACTAGACTGAAAATGATGGATTAAAATCCATCCCTACAATATGTTCCGTTCCTCCGGAACTCTGTATAAAATTCCGGAGGAATGATTTATTTTGTAGCCAGGAATTTCAATCCCTTGAAACGCAACGTAACCCCAATATTGTCAAACCCGACAGGTTTTAAAAACCTGTCGGGTTTAATACGAACTTGCCATCAATAACAACTTTCTTTCACTCATCATCCAAATAAGGATCCAAAACCTCCGCCAACTTATTCAGCCAATAAAAATTATCTTCGAGATTGTTGAATTCAGTTTCTACAGTTTCGCAGCCTCTCATCGCACATAAAGAAAGAACATAATTTACTTGTCGAATTGTCTTTGCCATTTCATTAGAATCAATTGTTTTTCTGAAAAATTCTATTAATCTGGTTTCTGTTTCTTTTGAGAGGTTTTCTGTAGTCATTGTCTTATTTTTTTGATCTGCCAAATATAGTAAATTACACCCATATATGGGTGTAATTGAAAAATAAATCTTATCACTTTTGAAATATGAATATTTCAGAAGAAACCTTTATTGCAAATCTTGGAATTCACATTCGACAACTACGTGAAAAAAAAGGCATGTCTCAACAAGACTTAGCTGACGATTGCGGTATCACACAAAATCAAGTAGGTAGAATAGAAAGGGCTGAAATAAATACTACTGTAAAGACCCTTGTGAAAATTGCTAATGCTTTAGATATTGAACCTAAAAATTTATTGGATTTTCCTTTAAAATAATAATGTCTTTTTTAATAATATATATGACAACAAACAATACAATTATTGATACTTTACATAATTCACCAACTATAGTATTATTAAAAGAAAGCGCTAAACAAACTCCTCCGGAATACAGTTTTTTAATTCCTTTGTTTGCTGCTCTAGCGGGGGGAGCTCTTGTTTTAATCGGACAAGGAATTGATCGTCATTTCAAATCAAAAAATGAACAGAAAAACAATTTAAGAGATGTTTATGCAAACTGTCGAAGAATTGAAGCGGTGATGAAAAACTACTATATTGAACTGGCTTATTATATGACGGCTACCCAATATCGTTGGTATTGCTCATTAGTCACGGAGGATCCTGCGCAAAAAAAGCATTATGATACCGAACATATAAAATATAATAATAACCATCGTGAATTGGAACGTAAAATCGGAGAAACAATGGCCGATTTTATCGGCCATGTAAGAAAGTTTCAATCATTAAAGGCTTTTGACAATTCCATAGAAATTCATTTAGAATCCATTTCCAACATAACACATATTTCCGCAAAAAAATATGAAAAATCAATTCCTATAAATGAAATTTTAAATTTGGTCGAAGAAGATCAAAAAAGACTTAAAAAAGAATATTATAAAAATTTAATTTATTTCAAAGAGACAAATGATAAATTACTGTCATTAATTTAATTCACTTGAATATTTAAAATCTCAACTATTCAACAATTCTATTAGCTTATCCACATTAACTTCACTATAATCATTAATATAAAAACTACATGGCGGAAGCTGTTTTTTTGTATGCGTACTCAAAACGCCAACCACTTTCATTCCTGCATTTAAGCCCGCTGTAACGCCCGAAAAAGAGTCTTCGAAAACAATACAATCAGATGGAGAAACGCCAACACGTTTGGCAGATTCCAGATAAACTTCGGGATTTGGTTTATGAGCCTTCACGTCTTCGCTAGACATCATAGAATCCATTTTATCGGCGATTTTTAATGCATTAATAATCAAATCCAGATTCGCACGCGGCGCCGAAGTTGCAACGGCTGTTTTAAAACCACGAGATTTCAATTCGTTTAAAAAATCCAAATAATGCGGAATCGTTTCGACTTTGTCTTTATAAACTTCACGAAACATAGCTTCTTTTTCGTCTTCCAATAAAATAAGTTCTTCTCCGGCAATAGAACGTTTGAAGAAATGCGTCATAATATAACCATTATGTTTTCCGTACATATGCTCTTCAAACTCTTCGTTTGTATACGGAATTTCATATTTATTAAAAAATGCCTCGAAAGCCTTTACATGATGCGGATTCGTGTGACAAATAACGCCATCCATATCAAAAATTACACATTGCTGTTTCATTGTATATTTTGTTTTTTTTAACGGTTTGCAAGATACTTAATTTCCGCAGAGTTGCGCGGAGGTTTTTCGCGGAGATTCGCTAAGATTTATTTTTGAATCGCGCAATCCCGATAGCTATCGGGATTGCGCGATTAAATCATTACCCTATCCAAATCTTGCTCTTAACCAAAGTCATCGTTTGTCTTAAATGCTGATTACAGGCAATCAAAATAATCAAAACCACTAAACCATAACCTACAATGGTATAAATTTCCATATCAGCCAATAAAGTCGATTGTTTGGCAACGGTGCTAAAAAGTTTTTTTAACGCCAATGTATTAGAGTCATCAGGTGAATATCCTTTTGCCATAAAACTCTGTGCTGTTGTGGCAATTGTTTGTTGTGCTTCTGGATTTTCGCCGGTCACAAACTGACTTAGCTTTAAAAAGTGTTTTTTGTTTAAAAATGCCATTGCATTCTGCATCACGCAAAAACCAATTGTGCTTCCCCAAAAACGTCCTGAAACGCCTACAATCCCGGAAGAAACCGCCATTTTTGCCGGAACTGAAGATGTGGTAAATAATATTAAAGGAACAAATAAAAACCCAACACCAATGCCTTGTAAAACATACGGAATTATAATATCTGATAAAGCTACATCTGGCACAAAAAGAAACGTAAACCAAAAGTGAAACAACGCAATAAGCGAAAAACCAATGATAAAAATAATTTTGGTCGATACCGATTTCATCAGGAAATAAGCGGCTAGAATCAGACCAATTACATTTCCTAATCCGTTGATATATTGTACGCCCGCAACGCGCGACGGATCCCAATTCCAAATAGAGAACATTGCCGAATGACAAAGACTCAACGTTGCTCTGCTGATGTAAAAAAGGAAGAACAATAAAAACCCGATACGCAAATTGGCATATTTAAAAACTTCGAAATTAAAGGTTGGTCTTTTTACCAAAAGTTCTTTAAAAATGAATAATCCGCCCGTAATCAAAGCAATCATCAGCATTAAAACCATTTGAGAAGACTCGAACCAATATTTTTTTTCGGCATAAACAAAAAAGTAAGCACCGCAGAGAATCGCCGTTAGAACCAAAATATAACTCATCCAGTCGATTTGATACAGCGGAATCTTCTTTGTAATTCTGTGTCCGCGAAAAGTCACCAGAATCAAAAAAACATTCAGAACCTGAAGTCCGCCCGAAACATACAGCATGTATTTCCAATCGTAATGATCCAGAAACCAAACGGCAATATTCATGATAAACGGCGTTGATAATAATAACGAACCGTAATAAAAGGAAAAACCAATTATGATGGCGTTTTTAGAATGAAACTGCTCAATCAATAATTGTCTGATCGTAATTACCGGAAGCGCCATTAAAATCCCCTCGAGAACGCGCAGTAATAAAAAGACATAAAAATTGGTAATATACGCCGATGAAACAATCGTGATTCCGATTAAGGAATACACCGCCATCAGGTAATTTTTTGCGGGGAAAAAACTCGAAAATCGGCTTTCTATTAAAATCGTGGCCAGCAAAGTTCCGTAAGTTACGCACATCGCAAACTGCAAATCTTCGGGTTCAATATCCAGAAAACTCGCTGCGTATGTTACGTTTGAAGTATAAACTCCCAATAAAATCATGGAATGCAACAAACAGACAAACAAAATAATGATGATTGCCCATTTTGGAACCCAGGATTTAAAAATACTTTTATCTTCCATTTTATTGGTGTTCTGCGATAACCGTGATGTTCATTCCGGCTCTTAAAAAATCGGCTTGTTTATCGGTTTCTTTCAACTGAATTCGAACCGGAATTCTTTGTTCGATTTTCACGAAGTTTCCTGTTGCATTGTCAGGAGGCAATAACGAAAATCTCGCGCCACTTGCCGGAGACAATGATTTAATCACTCCCGTAAATTCTTTATTATTTACAGCATCGGCCTGAATTTTTACTTCCTGACCAACGGTTAAATACTGCAGTTGCGTTTCTTTAAAATTGGCTGTAATCCATTTTTCTTTACTTACTATAGAAAGCAGTGATTGCCCTTCTTTTACCATTTGTCCCGGTTGTAGGATTCTTTTTCCAACCCAGCCGTCGTAAGGTGCGGTAATTATGGCATACGAAAGAAACAACGCCGCATTATCTGCCACAGCTTGTTTCGATTCTATAACAGTTTGCGAAGTAGGCACATTGGCCTGCGCTTGCGAAGTACTTAAATTGGAAGACTGAATTCTATCCTGCATTTCTTTATAATGCGCTTGCGCCGATTCGTAATCTGCCTTAACTTTTTCTAATTGCTGAGAAGTTGCCGCTTCGTCTTTTACCAAAGCCTGATAACGTTCGTATTCTAATTTAGTTTTCCAAAGATTGGTTTTGGCCGCCGCCAATTGCGATTCGCCAATAACCGTTGAAATTGCCGTTGTCGCCACATTTTTTTGAGCCACAACACTGCTTTGTTTCGCACTTTGAACATCGGCAAGAGCCACATTCAATTTTGATTTGTATTCTCGATTATCAATCACGACCAGAGTATCGCCTTTGTGCACAAACTGATTTTCTTCAAAACGAACTTCCTGTACATAACCCGTAATACGCGACATAATAGGCGTCACATATTGCTCGATCTGCGCATCATTAGTTTCCTCGTGATTGCTATTGAATACATAAAACCAAATTCCCAAAATGATTCCGCTTATTATAAGCGTACACGCAATAATTGTTATTATGATATGAAACGTTCTGTTTCTTCTGGTTTCATTCTTTATCTTAACCATAAAATCTATATCTTTTGTTGTCTATTTTCTATACTCTATTCTCTTGCCTCTTTCTTCTAACTTCTTTCTTCTCAAAACTCCTAACTTTGAGGCATAATCCCAGCCGTGTGAAGCAATTCGTAATGTTTGAGAATCGCATCAAGTCGTGTAGAAATTTTATTGTATTTCGCCTGAAGCAACGCATTATCAGCATCTACCATTTCGGTAATTAAAACCAATTGGTTTAGGTATTTCAGTTTTACGATTCGGTAATTTTCATTCGCCAAATCCAAAGCTTTATCCACAACCACAAATTTTTCAAGGATTTCCTGATATTGTGTATGTTCCTTAAACAGCTTATCCTGAATTTCATCTTTTATAATTTCAGACTGCATTTTCTGCCATTCGATTTCTGTACTGGCTTGTTGTACTTTGGTTTTGTTTTTATACAAAGCCGAAATGTCAAAATGCGCTTCAATACCAATTTGCCCTAAAGTGTACAAATATGGATTTGGCGGAAAGAATTTGTAATTTGGATAATAAAAACCATAATTCCCAAAGAAGTTTACCGTAGGCAGATAGTTTCCTTTAACCAGTTTTAGTTCTGTTTTTTTGATGTTTAATTCCTGGCTTGCTATTCGCATCTCTTCATTCTGAAAAGCTTTTTCCAAATAAAAATCATACGGATCTAAGCCATTCAATTCATCCATATTCGCTGTTGTATCGATGGTAATTTCTTCTGTTTCCGGAAGCTGGATCAACGTTTTTAAATCGTGAAGCGCGATTTTTATGTTTTTGGAGTTTGTAAGCGAATTCAATTCACGGTCCGAAAGCTGCAATTCGGCTCTAATAACTTCATTTTTGGTTATCGTTCCATGTTTTTGCAGTGACTGCACTTCTTTTAATCGGCTTTTTTCTTCTTTGATATTTTCTTCAAAAATTTTCTGAAGTTCCATCATTTTATAAATCGCCAGATAATTCGCCACCACTTCAAGCTCGATATCATTTTCGGTTTTTTCCGTTTTTATTTTGGCGATTTCACTTTCCTGATTGGCAATTTTGATGGCATTATTGATTTTATTTCCAACGTAAATTGGCATTTTAAAGCTTGAATTAACCTGATAAATTTCAGGAATTGCCTTCGTTACTTCTTTGCCATTCAAAAAACCATTGCCTTTAAATTCGGTAATATTGGTAATTCTGGAATATTCGCCGTTTAATTCGATATCCGGCAAACGGAGTTCTTTTCTTTCTTTGATATTTTGCTCTGAAAGCGTAGTCTCTAATTGAGATCTAAGGATTTTTTTATTGTTTTCTTTCGCTAGTTTCAACGCTTCATTTAACGAAACGGCATGAATTTCCTGAGCCTGTAAACTATTAAATGTCAATACAATTAGAAATAGCAACACGATTTTGAGAAAACAATCTTCTGTAGAATTTGTTATTTTAAGGAACATGAATATATAAATATTTTGATACTGCAAAGTTCCTGCATTTTTCTCATGACTGATAATTCTAAAAAGTCAATAACATATTCATTTCGGACAAGAATATTTGTTTTGATTGCCCGCAGATTTCACGGATTTAGACAGATGTGCACGGATTATTTTTAGTAAATAAAATCATCAAGTAGGTTTTGGCTTCAGACAATCGCATGATTTTTAAACAAAACCTGTGTAGATCCGCTCAAACCCGTCAAATCCGCGTGCCATTATTCACTTTCTATTTTTTCCTCAAAACATCCTCTCCATTTAAATAATCAGAAGGTCTTTGACCAAGGATTTTAAAAAATGTATTACTAAATGTCGGAACGCTGCTATAACCTACTTCCTGCGCCACTTCTTTAACCGAAAGTTTTCTGTCAAGCAAAAGTTCAATCGCTTTCAAAATTCTTCGAATCGTATAATATTGAATGAAAGACATTTTAAGATCTTTTTGAAACAAGCGATACAAAGAGCGTTCGCTATACCCAAATTCATGCGCCACATCGGCAAACAGAATTGTTTCGCCAAGATTGTTTTCAATATGTCTCAGGATTTTACCCAATCTTGGGTCTTTTGGCAAAGGCAATTCAAGTGGTAAATTGGTCAGGCATATTTGCGGAAGAATCGCTTTTATCGCTTTTGCAATCACAAAATTTGGAGAACCTTTTTTCAAATCACCGTTCCATTGATTGGTAAAAAGCATCATTTGAAGCAGTAAATTATTCACCGGATAAATACCTTCGTTTTGATAAAATTCATCTTCATTTTTTTCAACCGGAAAATACAGATTTCGCATCATCACATTTTCAGATTTTGGATGAATACTATGTGCTACATTTGCCGGAATCCAGATAAAATGTCGTGCCGGCAAGAAATAGGTTTTGGTTTCAGTAGTTACAAAAACAACATCACCTTCGGCATACAGCATTTGTGCTTTATCATGTTTATGTGTCGGAACCAACAATTCTCCCATCAAATCATGATGACAATAAATGCTTTTTTTATCGGCATCTACTTTTTTGATGTAATACTTGTCTACTTTAAAAGTTGATTGTTCCATTGAATATCTTTCTAGCGAAATTTAAATTCCAAATTCCAATCTTGGATTGTAAAGATTTACCACAGCACGCAAGGCAAAAGCGCAATCCCGACACCTCGGGACGCAAAGCTTTATCAAAATCATAGCCAATGGTTTCAACCATTGGAGCGCAATGCATTTGCTTCAATATAAATAATCTCAACACGTCTCCCAAGGTTGAAACCTTCGGCTATATTTGAAATACAAAAATATAAAAGCAAAAAAAACTCCAAATTCCAATGATATCGGTATTTAATTGGAATTTATTTTTAGAAAACTTTCTAAAATAAAAAAGCCTTTCCGTTAAGAAAGGCTTCTCCCAATATTTGCGGTCTGGACGGGACTCGAACCCGCGACCCCATGCGTGACAGGCATGTATTCTAACCAACTGAACTACCAAACCAACTACGTTATTGTGAGTGCAAAAATACAATAGAACTTTGATTCTGCAAGGGTTTTTACGAATAAAAATTGATAAAATTTTAAAAGGTTAAATTCCAATATTTTATATCGAGGCTTCGGGACCAAATTCCAATTAAATACGCAGATCTTTGTCAAATTTCCGAACTTTGACAAAGATTTTTCATACAAAAATAATCATCATCTTGCTAAACATAGCCCGTGGTTTCAACCACGGGGTCACAATCATGATCACAATCATGATCACAATCCATATCACCGTGGTTGAAACCACGGATTATGTCTAAAATCCAATTCAATAAATCCGAACCTTTGCGCTTATAATGCAAAGCTATGAATAAACTTTACGAACCTTTGCGTAAATCTTAGCGCTCTTTGCGGTAAAACCAAAAGTGTTATAAATCAAAAAAGCCATCCACAAAAGTGGAAAGCTTTTCATTGGTCTAACTACTAAACCAGCTACGAGTTACAAATTCGTAGCAAAACAACACAACTAATCTTAGATACCGTATTTGGGCAAAAAAGCCTTTCCGTTAAGAAAGGCTTTTCCCAATATTGCGGTCTGGACGGGACTCGAACCCGCGACCCCATGCGTGACAGGCATGTATTCTAACCAACTGAACTACCAAACCTCTGCGTTATTGCGGTTGCAAAGATAGTACAGAATTTCATTTCTGCAAGTGTTTTGATAAAAAAAATTAAATATATTTTTAATTCCTTAGCCAAAGTTTTGTTTTTCAACTAAATATGTAGTCAATATTTTTTCAAAATTGTCGCCCACATTTACCGGAACGTACTTAATTTGGTTCTTTGCGCAGGTTAAAGCGAGTTCTTTAAAATAACTTTCTGCCCTTTTTTCATATTCTGCTTTTACATTATCGGCAAAAATAGACACCTCTTCGCCAGATTCTAAGTCGATGAACTTTCTTGGTGTATTGTCAAAATCAAATTTCAGTTCGGTTTCATTATCCACAACATGAAACAAAATTACTCTGTGTTTGTTGTGTTTTAAATGCTGCAAGGCATTAAACAGCTTTTCATCATCTTCGGACTGAAACATATCTGTAAACAAAATAATCATCGAACGACGGTGCATTTTCTCTGCAATCTGATGCAAATACGTAATCGTATCCGTAGTTTTTTTGACTTTTGGCTGTTCGAATAATTGTTCTAATTTATTGAGCAGCATTCTATGATGACGATCGCTTCCTTTTTCGGGAGCGTAATATTCGTAATTATCTGAGAAAACACTTAAACCAACCGCATCCCGTTGTTTCTTTAAAATATTCATCAAAACTGCCGACGCCAAAACCGCAAAACCAATCTTTTTTTCATAAAAAGGCTGATTTGATTTTAGTTCGGGATAATGCATTGACGACGAATTATCGACAATAATATGACAGCGCATATTGGTTTCTTCCTCAAAACGTTTAGTGTACAAACGATCGGTTTTGGCAAACAATTTCCAGTCGATATGTTTGGTGCTTTCTCCGGCATTATACACTTTATGCTCAGCAAATTCAGCAGAAAATCCATGAAACGGACTTTTATGCATTCCGGATATAAAACCTTCCACAACCTGATTTGCCAGCATTTCGAGATGCTGAAAACTCGAGACTTTCTCTATTTCCGTTTCAATTTTCATTCGGTTTCTTTTTTAATATTTTGAGCGCGATACAAAGCATCTGTCGCCTGAAATAATTTTCGTTTTAATATCGGACTAAAATTAGGGTTTTCTTTTAAGAATTGCTGCACTTCATCAAAAGCATATTTCGAAGAATAACGGCCAATGGTTCCACTTAGCCAGTCTTTCGGAAAAAATATATCTCCCGTTCGCTGAATTTCATCGGTCAAATCCAAACAAAATCTCAAATGTTTCTGAGCGCTTTCCTGACGTAGCGGATGAAAAACATTTCCTAAAGCCGACGAAACCCAAGATTCTTTTTCTCTGTTTTTCTCTTCTTTTAATGATTGAATAAAAGCATCACGAACAGATTCTTCTTTTGATAATGAAGGCAATAAAAACTCAAATCGCTTTTGCCTGTCCGGATTTGTTATTGCTGCTTTGGCTTTATTCAGAATTTCATCTGCTTTTCCATGTTTAAAGATAGCCAAATTCATAGCGATATTAGTGTAATCGTCTTCGTTTAACTTCAAATTGGCGATCACAATTTCTTTATTCCAAATCTGATATAACTTCGCTTTTCCAGAATCAGAATAAGCGATTGAACTAAATAAATTAAATAACATTTTTTTGATATTTCCCGGTAAATTGGTCTGCAAACGATTGTAAACTATGTCTTCAAATTGTTTTTGAGTAGCGTTTTGTTGTTTTTCGGTTAGAAATCTCCAAAAAATACTGCTTGCATTATTGGTCAATATTTTTAAAACCAATTCGTTTTCCTCGAGTTGAATTCCTTTTAAAAAACAATCAAAAGATTTAGCTGGTGCAATATTTTCCGTTAAGGTATTTTCATATAAATTACTATAACTCGATGCTCTTGCAACCTCATCTTTTAAGTTTGAAATAGTCTCTAAATTATTCCCGTCAAGTGGAAAAACACCGTATCCAAAACCATTATAATTGTAAATAATATTCAATGGTTTTTCAAGTCCTATTACTTGTTTTAAAACCGTCTTTTTATCATTTACGGCAACATCAATAACTTTTACATTATCCGCATAAACCAAACCAATCTGAAAAACCTGAGGCCAGATATTGTTAGATTTATCTTCGGCTTGTTGATTGATTTCAAAGGTTGCAATTCGATTTTTAGCATCGTATTCTATTTTATCAAAGAAAATCGCTCTTCCTGATTTATTCACCCAAACTTCACTCCATTTTTTCATATCGAGCGGCGTTTCAGCATCCAGAATTTCTACAAGATTATTCCAGTCAGCATTGTCGTTGGCGTATTTTTGAATGTATTTTTCAATTCCTTTTTGAAAAGCTTCCTTGCCCATTGTAGCTTCGAGCTGACGCATCATAATAGGCGCTTTGTTGTAAATAATGCTTCCGTAAAGCGATCCGGCGTCTTTTAAATTGGCTAAATGCTGTCTTATCGGATGTGTACCCAAAGAACGATCTTCGGCGAAAGCCCCGGAATAATGCGTTGCAAAAAATTGCAGATTATGATTGATTTTCGGGAAAATCGGATTCATGATTTTGTCTGCCATAAAATTCGCAAACACTTCTTTCATCCAGACATCATCAAACCATTTCATGGTGACTAAATCGCCAAACCACATGTGCGAAGTTTCGTGTGCGATTAATTTGGCACGGCTCAATTTTAATTCGTCAGTTGCCGTATTATCCAAAAACAAAGCCGATTCTTTGTACTGAATCGCGCCAACATGTTCCATTCCGCCATATTGAAATTCAGGAATCGAAGCAAAATCCAGCTTCTGAAACGGAAACGGACAATTGGTATATTTTTCTAAGAATTCTAAAGATTGTTGATGCAGTTTAAAAATGGTGTCGGTACTTGTCTGAAGCTTTTCGGGATTGTTTTCGCGATACAGCATTTTCATTTCTCGATTGCCAGGCTTTTGAGTAACACTTTTGAATTTCCCGGCAACAAAGGAGAACAAATAAGTACTCATTTTGTCTGATTCTCTAAAAGTATAAGTCATGAATTCGCCTTTTTCAGCTTTTGCTTTGACTTCGGCTCCAGCCAAAACTGACCAATCTTTCGGAACTTCCAAGCTCAGTTTATAAGTCGCTTTTATATTCGGCTGATCAAAACACGGAAACAACGTACTTGCGCGATCCGGAACTAGCAAAGTATATAAATAATCATCGTTTCGGTTTAAGGATAAATTGCCTGCGATAAATGAAATTATAACTTTATTTTTGCCTGAAATCAAACTTCCAACCGGAATAATAATATGCCCTTTTTCGTGTAAAACGGTAATACTTTTTCCGTTTGCTTCAATTGATTTTATGTTCTGCGCTTTTTCTTTAAAATCCAAATACAAAGGCTGGCTTATATCTGATAAAGTCAAATGCAGCTTCATTTCCGATTTAATATCTTCATTTTTTTGATATGGAATTTCGAATAATAAATCATAAGAAACATCAGAGATTTGATGTTTTCTAAAAATAGCCAATTGTTCTGAAACTCCGTTTTCTAAAACAACACTTTCTTTTTGTTTTGATTGAGAAAAACCAATTGTTATGATTGTAAAAAAGCAAAGAAAACTATAAAAGATTTTCATTTTTCGTGGAATGTTTGATTCGTAAAAATAAAAAAAGTTTGCCACGAATTTCACTAATTTTCACGAATTATTTTTTTTAGATTGCTGAAAATTTCGCGCAGGTTTAAGCAGATATACGCAGATTTTTTTATAACTAATATCAAAATAAATCTGCTTTAATCTGCCAAAATCTGCGTAAACAAAACCCTTTTAATCCTTTAATCTGCGGCAAAAAAACAAAGACCCAACAGATCTTAAAAATCTGTTGGGTCTAACAAAAAAACGTACTAAATCAAATTACTCAAAAAAATTACTCCGTTTGTTGGAATTTAAATGTCATATCTCCAGCATAATAAGTGTTGCGCGCATTGGTTGGAAAAATCGTTTCTGTAGCTGTACTCGAGATATACGCATAACCTGTAATGGTAATATTTCCGGCTACGATAGGATAAGTTGCTGCAGATCCGTCTGTTTTTGTTCTGTTGATCCAGTCATCGCTGTTTACTGTAAAAAAGTACTCTTTGTCTTTAGTAAGCGAGATTGGTGTAATCGCTTTTTCGACTGTAACATTGGCTGTTGGCACACTTACAATTTCAGATTTTATTACCGTTTTTGTCGCTGCATCCCATAAAGTAATTCTTAGTGCTGTATTTACATCAGGAATTTTTACAATTAGCGAATTAATTTTTCCGGTAACAGTTGGTTTAAAGCTGAAACCATATTCATAAATTCCAGAATTTTTTACGTCAACAGCTTTTTGACTAAAACCAGAACCGGCCATATAAGAGTCTAGCGGGTTTTCTTCGTTATATTTTACCGGCTCTGGTTTATCATTATCACTACTGCATGAAACTGCGAAAATTGAGATTGTAAAAAGAGTTAAAATGGTTTTTAAAGTTTTCATAATAATAGTATTTTTAAAATTGGTTTTTATTGGTTTAAAAGTTAAATGATGCCTTATTTTGGTTATTGCTGAATGTTTAAATGCGCACAAACTTCTTCGTAAGTCATTTTTGAATAATCCACTTTTGCCATTTTTGATGTCGCAGCGGCAACGCCTCCGGGAATCAAGATATAGCGCCAGCTAAGTGATGTAGGAAGATTTACAGTTCCTCCCTGATCATGTCTGAATCTGAATAATTTGATTTTCTTTAAAGAAGAAACTGCTGTAATTGTATTCACAAATCCGCCTGCCGTAGATGTGTAAGGCAATGAAAATGTACCAGACCCGAAGGAAACATAAACTAATACGGTTCCTTTTGAAAGAATATCAGCTGATAATTCAGGCGCATTAAGAGTTGTAGACATTCCAGAAGTTCCGTCTACTGTTTCTGCCGCTGCTGTTGGAGCCGTCATCCATGCGCTGTAAATAACATTTGCTGTTCCGGTTGGTCCTTGTTCTCCATCTACTCCGTTAATTCCGTCTGTTCCATCATCGCTGCTGCATGAAATTGTAAAAAGGGAAACAAGTAAAAGAGTAAAAATGGTTTTGAAAATTTGCATAATAATTTGGTTTTTAAAATTTTATTAAATCGTTCTTATTTAGTTCAATAACATTATTTTTGTAAAAGTCATCAGCGTAAAAAATTTGTTTATTTTTGGCTGATGAATTATTTACAGGACAAATTTGCGTGATTAAAACAGGCCTGAAAACAGCTAATAGACAGACGACACTTTAAATAGACAGACGACGTAAAATCAACTTAAATGACCAACAAATACACTTGTATTATTATCGATGACGATGAAATCGACAGGCTTACGGTAGTTTCGTTTGCCAAGAAATTTCCTGTTTTGGATATTTTGGGTGTTTTTGAATCTGCAGAAGAGGCGCTTTCGATTATCGAAAAAGAAAAAATTGATGTTTTGTTTCTGGATATTGATATGCCGGGTTTAAACGGCATTGAGTTTAGGAAAAAAGCACTCGAAATTCCGGTTTGTATTTTTATCACCGGACATCCCGAACATGCCGTTGAAAGTTTTGAAATTGAAACGCTCGACTTTATCGTAAAACCTTTAAAACTGGATCGCTTTGCACAAACTGTAAGCCGCATTGAAGAATTTATAGAAATCAAACTCAAAGCGTCTCTTTTTGAAGCAAGTATTGGCGGCGATACCATTTATATTAAGGAAGGTCACGAACAAACGAAAGTAAAGCTTCATGAAATTTTATATCTCGAAGCATTAAAAGATTATACCTTAATTATTACCGATAAAAAAAGACACTGCGTTTTATCGAGTATCGGAAATCTTCTGAAAGAAAATCATTTTCAGTCTTTTATTAGAATTCACAGAAGTTTTGCGGTTCAGAAACAGTTTATCCAAAAAATAAATTCTTCTGAAATTCTTCTTAATAATAACATTACAATTCCTGTTGGCAGAAGCTATAAAGACAATCTAAACCTTTTGGCATGAAACGAATAGGGATTTTGTTTTTCTGTTTTATCACTTTTTCTGTTTTTGCACAACAAGAACCCAATTTATCCCGCTATAAAACTACGCCCGAAAAACTACAGGCGCTGGTGCATTACACCCGCGATATCTTAAACTTAGATGAATATTCTAAAGTTATATCCAGTACACAAAAAGGCATTAACCTCTCTCAAAAGCATCCGGCTTATTTAAGTAAATTCTATTTTTTTAGAGGAATGGCTTATGAATTCAATAACAACCAATATCAGGAAGCACTGGTTAACTATGAATTAGCCTGGAAATATGCTAAAAAAGCAAGACATCTCAAGAACGAAACTTCTGCTTTAATGCGGCTTAATTACATCTATTATGCATTAAATGATACCACAAAAAGAAAATCTTTGGTACTATATATCAAAAATGTAGTTGACACCACAAAAAGCGTTTACACAAAAGCCGTTTTATATGGAAGTCTGGGAGAATATTATTTAGATTATGCTCAATACGAAACGTTTATTGGATATCAGTTAAAAGCGATAATTTACAAAAAACAAATTCCAAAAAGCGTTGCAAACGAGGAGAATATTGGAGTTTCTTACTGCCAGATTGCAAGTGCCTATATCAAAATGAAACAATTTGATAAGGCAATTGAATATTTAAATTATTCTAAACCTTATATAAAAACGTCCCCATATATAATGGCTTTTTGCAGCAATTATTATATTCAGTGTTTTGTAGCCGAAAAAAAAATAGACAGCATTCAAAAATATTACAAATTAATTTACAGCTATCCTTCAGAAAAAGACTCTTTATTTCTCAATTTAAGTTTTGCAAACCGAAGCATGTCTGAATATTACGTCCATAAACGCCAAATAAACACAGCCTATAATTATGCTAACAAAGCAGTTTTATTAGGCAAAAAATCAAATGACGAGGACATAATTATGGAAGCCAATACCGTTTTAGGAAGAGTTTTATATGAAAAACGGGATTACAAAAAAGCAATCGAAATTCTGAAATCGGCCTCAAAAAATGCTTTGACTTATGATAAGGAATCATACGTTATGATCAATAAAAAATTATCTGAAAGTTATTCCGCATTAGGTCTTTGGCAGAAAGCCTATCAATACAACGAAATTTACAGCAAAGCTAATGATGAAATGATGCAGGAATCGGCGAAACAGAATATTGCCAACGCCGAAGCTCGTTATCAAAACAAAACCAAAGGACAGGAAATTCAAAATCTTTCGGCTCAAAATACTATTAAAAACATTCAGATTGCCGATGCTAAAAAACAGCGTTTCTATTTAATTTCGGGAATGATTTTGGTCGGAATTATTGGATTATTGCTTTTTCGACAAAACCAAAACAGAAAGAAAACGAACCAAAAATTACAAGTCTTAAATCAGGAACTCGACGAAGCCAATAAAATCAAGGCACGCTTTTTCGGAATTTTAAACCATGATTTACGAAGTCCGGTTTCGAATTTGATTCACTTTTTATATCTTCAAAAAGAAAATCCGGAATTAATTGACGAAGCCACAGCTTTAAGAATGCAGACAAAAGTGATTTCCGGAGCAGAAAATCTATTATCGTCGATGGAAGATATTTTATTGTGGAGCAAAGGCCAAATGGAAAACTTTAAACCGCATCTTCAAAAAATTGCGATTGCTGATTTATTCGAAGAAACAAAAAAGCATTTTGCAAGTGTAGAAAACATTCAGATTTCATTCGAAAATACGGAAAACATCATTTTAAATACGGATGAAAATTACCTGAAAACCATCATCCGAAACTTAACCGGAAACGCCATAAAAGCTTTAGAAAAAACGCCAAATGGAAAAATAATCTGGAAAGCCTGGCGCGAAAACAACCAAACCTATCTCTCAATTACAGATAATGGTACGGGAGGAACTCAGGAACAATTCAAAGCCCTTTATGACGACTCACAAGTCATCGGAATCAAATCTGGTTTGGGATTACATCTCATTCGGGATTTGGCTACAGCCATAAACTGCAAAATCGAAGTCAGCTCAAAACCAGATTTGGGAACTACTTTCATTATAAAAGTTTGCCACGAATTACACTAATTTTCACGAATTATTTTATTCTCACGCAGATTTTGCAGATTCCACAGATTAATTAAAATTTAGATCTGCAAAATCTGCGTGAATTAAATTTATAGCCATTTTAATTCGGGAAAATTAGTGTAATTCGTGGCAAAAAAACAAATAAAAAAGGCTTGACTTTCGTCAAACCTCTTTTATATAAATCATAATCTTACGATTACAACAAAGCGTCTAAACTATCAGAGTAAGTTTGTTTCGGAGCAACTCCTACTTGTTTACCTACTACTTCACCGTTATGAAAAACCAAAACGGTAGGTATGTTACGCACACCATATTTTGCAGCAAATTCCTGATTAGCATCTACATCTACTTTACCAACCACTACTTTACCTGCATATTCTTCGCTGATTTGGTCAATGATTGGACCAACCATTCTACAAGGACCGCACCATGCTGCCCAAAAGTCAACCATTACTGGTTTATCTGATTTTAAAACTACTTCGTCAAAAGTAGCATCTGTTATTGCTAATGCCATAATATCTATCGTTTTTAAATTTATCGTCTGATTAACTTAAGTATCAAACTAGAGTACAAATTTAAAAATTAAAAACCAATCAAACACCATTAGCAAATTAGTTTTCATTATAAATGCATTGTCATTTATTATATTAATCCCATGTTTTAAAATTATGAGATTTAACTTAAACTACAGAATGACGTATTTTAAAAATAACGTCAGTTTTTTATGCTATCTTTAATGTTCCTGAAACTTCATTTATATGAAAGCAATTTTACACCACATAAAAAGCTTTTTACAATCTTCTCATTTTAAGATATATGCCAAACGGTTTGGTTATTTTATTTTGGGATGTATTGTGTTTGTACTTATTGCTTCGGGCACATTATCGTTTTATTTTAATCGGAATAAAACCGAAATCATTGCTAAAATCAACTCAAAAATTAATGAAAACATAAATGGGAAATTTCATGTTGGCGATTTTCAATATAAATTTTTAACCGGTTTCCCGAATTTTACGCTTGCGCTGAAAGATGTCGAAATCAAAGACAATCAATGGAATATCCACAAACATACTTTATTAAAAGCCAAAGAAATCGAAGTCCGTTTGAATGTTTGGAGTTTACTGCAAAACGAAATCAACATTCATAAAATGCTCATTAACGACGCCGAAATTTATGTTTATAAAGCCGAAAACGGATATTCGAATGCTAATATTTTTAAACCAAAGAAAAAAAAATCGGCAGAAGATAAATCTGATACAGAAACTAGCATTGACCAAATTGACCTAAACGACGTTCATTTTACTTTAGACAATCACGTTGGACATAAATTATTTGATTTTGAAATCGAAAGTTTAAAATCGAAAGTTGATTTTGACGGAGACGACTGGCAAACCGATGTTTTCCTGAAAACCAATATCGAAAGTCTTGCTTTTAATACCGTTCACGGAAGTTTTGCGAAACAAAAAATTCTCGAAGGCACATTTAATGTTTCTTATTCTGATGAAAAAGAAAAGATTGACGTTGTCACCAAAAACCTGAAAATCGGAACTGACTCTTTTGACATTATTGCTTTTTTTAATCTTACTGAAGGAAAAGCCCTTTTCGGAATCAATATTACCACAACGATTTTATGGCAAAATGCATCCAATTTATTATCGGCAAACATTAGTTCGAAGCTTAACCGATTTGATTTAAAAGAAGAAATCGATGTGAATTGCGACATTAAAGGCGATTTTAATCAAGAAGGCGACCCCAAAATCGTCGTTCAGGCAGAAGTAAAAAACAACGAACTCAGTATTCCCGACGGACTAATAACCGATTGCAATTTTAAAGGCATTTTTACCAATAATTTCAAACCAAAAGAAGGTTTTAATGATGCAAATTCCGCGGTGATTTTAACCCGATTTTCGGGTAAATACAAAAATATTCCGCTTACAATTCCGCAGGCCGTTATTAATAATTTAGAAAAACCGTTAGCAACCGGAATCGTAAATTCTGATTTCGACATTGAGAACCTCAACGAAGAAAACACTGAGAAATGGGTTCATTTTACGGAAGGCCATGCTTCGGCGAATTTAAAATTTCAGTTTGACATTGTCGATTTATACATTACCAAACCCCGATTTATTGGCAATGTAAATGTGCAGAATGTCTCTTTTCATTTTATTCCGAAGAATCTTCACGCCGAAAAAGTAAACGTTAAACTCGACTTTACAGAAAAAGCTTTATTCATTAGAAAAATCGCTTACAAACACAACAAAAGCATCTTTTATCTGGAAGGAAAAATCGATAATTTCCTCAATTTATATTACGATGCTCCCGAGAAAATGGTTGTAAACTGGGATATTTATTGCCCAAATATCGATTTGAAACAATTTTTAGGCGTTTTAGCCAATACCCAAAAAAAGAAAGTCACGGCCAAAAAAGCCACCATGTCTGACCAATTGCGAAACGCCATCGAAAAATGCATCGTAGACATCAACATCAAAGCCGACAAAATAAACTACAATAAACTGACCGCCACAAATACAAAAGCCACGATACAAATGATTGATTCAAGGCTTGTTATTAAAAACGGTTCGCTGCAAACTTCCGGCGGAAGCATTACTTTTAATACCACAATTTCGCCAAATGGCAAGAACTATAATTTTGTCTCGAACGCGCAGGTAAACCGCGTTGATATTGCGAGTTTTTTAAAGTCGTTCAACAATTTCGGAATCACGTCTTTTAGTCCCAAAAACATAAAAGGCAGATTGAGCAGTCACGCCAATGTGAGCGGTTTTATAAACAGCCGTGGTGAATTACTGACCAATTCCATGCACGGAAAACTCGATTTTAATGTCACTCAGGGCGCTTTACTCAATTTTGAACCCATTGTAAAAGTGGGCAAATTTGCTTTTCCGTTTCGCGATGTCCAGAATATAACCTTCAGCGATTTGTCCGGAAACCTCAACATGCGAGGCGAGCAAATTGATATTAACAACCTCCTCATCAGCTCCAATGTACTAAACTTAGACATTAACGGAATTTATTCCTTTGGCCGAGGCACCAATCTCGCCCTCACCATCCCGCTCCGAAACTCTAAAAACGACGCCAAACTTGCCAGTCAGGAAGAACGCGACGCTGTTCGCGATCGCGGAATTGTACTGCATTTGGTTGCGCTTGATGATGACGGGAAGATGAAAATTAAGTGGGGGAAGAAGGATAAAGAGAAATAATAACAAAGCTATTTTACACAATATTGTCATTGCAAGGAACGAAGGAATCTCACAATTAACTTGCCAAAGATTTGTCCCTCAAAGCAAAGTCGAAGAGCTTGTAAAACTTAGAATTTCAATTTCTAGAAGCTATTTCCTGCTGTCCACTATATCTTTTGCGGCGAACCCCGCCACAAAAGGATGCCGTTTCCATCAGGGCTAGGACTTTAGGTTTCATCAGAAATTTATAAATATTAATTAAAAGTCCATCAGATTGTTTTTTTCAGTCATAAAAAAAACCGTATAAATACGCTATAATTCCTTTTTATTTATTGGTATAATTGCTTAAAACATATTAACTAATAAAAATTAAAAATGCCACACACAGGAAATCATTACATTGCAACTCTAAAGAAAACTCATGTAGGTTGGGGTACTCACAGAACAACTCTTTCTAGACCAAAAATTAAAGATGAAGGTTATATTCCTATTCCTTCAAAATATGCTAAAGCTTTTAATATTACTAATGTTAAAAATTTAAAAATAAGAAGTAACATATATAAGTTCAGCACTAGTGATGGTTTTTATAAAGATGAACAATTAAAGGCTTCTGGATGTTCAGTAGGAGGAAATATCTATGCAAAAAACTTACATGGTAATAAAAACTTAAAACTCCTCGGAATATGGTTTAAAGCTATTAATGCTAAGATTGATGACCAAATTAAAGTAGAATTTATAAGTCCTACAGAAATTCTTCTAACTAAAATATAACTGTCCGATTAATATTATTCAAAAAGTAACAACGCTGATCAGAAATGATTGGCGTTTTTTTATCACAGAAATCAAAAAATTACAGTTAACATCGAGTTGAAAACTATTATTTTATGTGGACAATTGTCAACCGGACAATTGTCCACACATAAGTACATTTATCGGTTATGAATATCAAAGAAAAGTTTGGAATTAAAGTCAAAGAACTTCGAGAACAAAAAGGATTCTCAATAGAGTATTTAGCCAATATTTCTAATGTCGACAGAACTTATATCTCCGACATAGAAAAAGGCAAAAGGAATGTTTCCATAGAAATTGCTGAAAAAATAATTAACGCTCTTGATACAGATTTTGGAGCTTTTTTCAATGATAATAATTTTAAGAAATAAAATGAAAGAGCAAATATCAATCGAAGATTTTGACGAAAAAAAATACAAAACAAAAACTGTAGTTGAAGACGAGGATAATAAAAAAGCTGTTGTAAGTCATTATCTACATAATTTTTATAATGAAATAAAAGATCACTACGAAGAAGAAGCAATAACATATGTAAATGAAATTGTAGAATATAAAAATGAGGAAGAAAACCTGAACCTCGTTTCAGATTCTGCTATACAATATTTATTATATGAATCTGAAAAATTTCCATTTCCTACTCCTCAGAATCCTACCTTTAAATTTATCGATTTATTTGCGGGGATAGGAGGATTTAGAATAGCATTGCAAAATATTGGTGGAGAATGCGTATATACTAGTGAGTGGAATATCGATTCAAAAAAAACATATCAAGCCAATTTTGGTCAGTTTCCATTTGGGGATATAACTAAAAAAAGTAATAAAAATCATATTCCAGATGATTTTCAGGTATTGTGTGCTGGCTTTCCTTGTCAGGCTTTTTCCATTGCAGGAAACAGAAAAGGCTTTCAAGATACAAGAGGTACATTGTTTTTTGATTTGGAAAAAATTATCGAAACAAAAAGACCTAAAGTAGTTTTTCTTGAGAATGTTAAAAATTTAGTTTCTCATGATAAAGGAAAAACCTTTAAAGTAATATTAGAAATATTAGAAGAGAAACTTGGCTATAAGGCATATACTAAAATATTGAATTCTTCTACTCATGCAAATGTTCCCCAAAACAGAGAAAGAATTTTTATTGTAGCTTTTGACACAGAACAAGTTCTTAATCACGCAGATTTTAAATTTCCAGAACCAATACCTTTAACTAAAACAATCCATGATATTTTAGAAAAAGGAAAGCAGGCGGATAATTTATATTACAAAAAAGATCATCAATATTATCCAGAATTAGAAAAAACGATGACCTCAAAAGACACTATATATCAATGGAGACGAGTATATGTTAGAGAAAACAAAAGTCAAGTTTGCCCAACTTTAACTGCAAATATGGGTACAGGCGGTCATAATGTGCCTCTGATTCTTGACGATTACGGGATTAGAAAATTAACACCTAAAGAATGCTTTGCATTTCAAGGATATCCAATGGATAAATTTATTATACCAAATCTTGCTAACAGCAAATTGTACATGCAGGCAGGAAATTCGGTAACGACACCATTGATTGAAAGAATAGCAGAAAACATTATAGACGTCATTATACAATAACTATGTTTTTAAATAATCAACCTAAAGAGAATATAAAGGAATATTACAATTTGCTAAAAATTGTTGGAGGCTTATCAAATCTTTTTTCAGACAGTAATACCCCATATTTATATTACAGAGCTGCGGAAAATATTTTTTGCAAAGCTTTTGAGGCTGATAATTTATCTAGAGGAGATAGCTCAGCCGACGCTTCAAAAAACTCAATGGGAATTGGATTAAAAACATTTTTAAATAACAATGGTAGTACATACCAAAAGATTGCAGAGTTCAACAAAGATCGAAGTGATTACCATGATTTGATAAAAGACCCTGCAGAGTTCATACGCTATATTTCATCTTTAAGAAACAAAAGACTTGATTCAACAAAGGCAATTCACTCTATAGATAGACTAGCATATCATTGCGTCGCAAGAGAAGCTGAGAGATTTTTAATTTTTGAAGAAGAAATGAATTTTATCAATCTTGATCAAATTACTAAAATAAAACCTAAACCAAACTCAATTTCCTTCTGCGACAATATTCATGAATATAATTTCAATATTAGTAAAAGTACTTTATTCAAAAGATTTCATACAGATAATATTATCGAATTAAAAGTTGACATTTTAAATGATCCATATGAGGTTTTGCGAAAGATTTTTGAAGAGACAAATTTAGATTTCACTAAAGATCGTAAGCCTGAGTATGAATGCGTAATACTTCCATTGTTTTCAACTAGATCGGGAGATGTCGCTGAGGGCAGCGGTTTGAATCAGTGGAATGCTAAGGGAAGGAAAAGAGACATAAATGAGGTTTACATACCTGTTCCAGCACCAATACATCGAAAATTTCCAAATTTTTTCCCTCCAAATGAGCCAGGAATTTCATTTAATTTACACTTACCTAATGGAAAAACGTTAGTCTCTAGTATGTGTCAAGATTCATTTATACCAATAAATGGCGAAATCATAAATAAAGGTAAAGGCTTAATGAGTAATCCTAATAAAGAATTAGGAGAATGGATACTTAGAGATATATTAAAAATCCCAGAAGGCATATTGGTAACTTATAACATGCTTGTAGAAGCTGGAATCGATTCTGTTGAAGTTAGAAAAATTGATTCAGAAAACTATGAAATTGACTTCAAAAAAGTGAATTCATACTATGATTTTATTGATTCTTTAAATGAATAATTAATTTCAAAATTCTCACTTAAAATAATGAAACTTTATTCAAATAATTTGTAATTCATCAAATCCAATAATTATTTAATTTTATTTAACTTAATAATTATCAAATGGATTGTTTTACTCCAGAACAGCGTTCTAAAAACATGCGTGCAATTAAAAGCACTGCAACAAAAGCTGAACTCACTTTAGCTAAAGCATTATGGAATCTTGGCTACAGATACAGAAAAAACAATAAAACAGTTTTTGGCAAACCTGATCTTACTTTCAAACAACTTAAAATTGCCGTTTTTGTAGATTCAGAATTCTTCCACGGCAAAGATTGGGAAACCAGAAAAAAACCTGGAACAAATCCTGAATATTGGATCAAAAAAATCGAACGAAATATGCAAAGAGATATTGAAGTCAATACGTATTTAGAATCTCAAAACTGGAAGATTCTTCGTTTCTGGACTAAAGATATACAGAAAAACTTCGCTTCCTGTATTCTTGAAATTGAAAATGCAATAAACGAAAGACAGGACAAAAAAATAGAAAATTCATTTTAATTATTCGAAATAAACCCCGCACAGCTAAGGTGTCCTACGCGTGTAAAAAGCGTTACAGTTGTTTCCAATACCATCACCATACCACACGGGATTTTTTCAGGATTGCGAAGATATCAAAATTTAATTTAACAATACTTGCGTAGTTATTTTACGGGATTCTTTTTTATAGAATTATAATCACATAGAATTATTTATATTTACTGAAAACAAATTATAAATAATGCCACAAACCGATCGTAGATTTTGGACACGGGATGAATTCATCGTTGCGTTCAATTTATATCTTACAATTGAATATAAAAAAATTAGTGATCAAAATCCAGATGTAATTAAGTTAGCGAATCTTATTAATAGGACTCCTGGCTCAATATCAATAAGATTGGCCAATTTTGCTAGTGTAGATCCATATCATCAACAAAGAGGTGCTGGAGGTTTAAAAAATGGAGGAAAAGAAATTCAATCTATTTGGGATGAATTCTACAGCAATCAAGAAGAACTAATATTTCAAAGTGAAGAAATTCTTGCCCAAAAAGAAATGACATCGATTGAAAATAAATATGAAGATATTCTTTTTGACTTAAAAGATTTAAAAGGAGAAATGGTTATTCGTGAAATAAAAACTAGAGTAAATCAATCTGTTTTTAGGCAAATGGTATTATCTAATTATAATAATAAATGTGCAATTACAGGAATAGATATTCCCGAACTTTTACTAGCCAGTCACATAATTCCTTGGTCCAAAAATGAAGAACATCGATTAAATCCTGAAAATGGAATTTGTTTTTCTGCACTTTACGACAAAGCTTTTGATAAAGGATTAATTGGAATAAATACAAATCATGAAATAATATTTTCTGATTCGATCAAAAAGAAAAAAGAAACTGAATTTTTCAATAAATATTTTTCTTCAATTGAAAATGAAAAAATTATTGTAGCTCAAAAATATTTACCTAGAAAAGAATTTCTCGAATACCATTTAGATACAATTTTCAACAAACAAATAATCTTCTAAAACTTTCGAATTTGTCATCCCAAGAATGACAAAAAACCTCAAAAAATTTCATAATGTTTTATTAACTCACTTGGCTTTTCAACCTAAATAAAATAGCTTTGAGAATAATCATTAAATATAAACCAATATGAAAATTCAAATCAATACAGACAAAAACATTGAAGGACACGAAAGATTAGCCACTTATTTTTCTGAAGAATTAGAAAAAGGCTTAACTCGTTTTGAAGAAAAAATTACCCGCGTTGAAGTACATTTCGGAGATGAAAACGGAGAGAAATTCAGCCTTAACGATAAAAAATGTGTAATCGAAGTTCGTATCGCCAACTTACAGCCTCTAACGGTTACAGAACACGCTGATACTTTAGAAAAAGCCTTTAGCGGCGCTTTGGCAAAAGCAAAAAAATCATTGACTACTACTTTCGAAAAAATGAAAGCACATTAAAAATAGGTGCTAAGGTTCAAAGGGACAAAGGTGCTGAGTTTTCTCTGCATCTTTGTCCCTTTGTTGCTCTGTACCTTACCTTCCTCCTTACGATTTTGGTAATGGCGCTCCTACTGCAATATCGCAACGATGTCCGGGTTGTCCGTGAGCCGGATTCATTCCTTCGGCTACAGTTGGGGTTTCGGTGCTTAATAAAGCCGGAACATTAGTATTTGCTGGCGGAGTAACGGTAAAACTTTGCGAAGTGCTTCCGCTTTGCGCTGTATTTGTTGTCGTTTGTTTTGCTGCAACCGGAGAATTTAAAGGCGATCCAACCGGAATATCACATCTGTGTCCGGGTTGTCCGTGCGACGGATTCATTCCTTTTCCTACTTTTACAGGAGCTGCAGTTGTTGTTGTAGTCGTAACCATCTTTTGTTGCTGAGTCGGGTTTACCTGAACGGTTTGCGTTGGCTGAGCCGTTGCCGTTTGCCCTTGCGTTGGAGCCGAATTTAATGGCGCGCCAACCGCAATATCACATCGATGTCCGGGTTGTCCGTGTGCAGGATTTAGTCCGGCATTTGAACTCAAAACGGTATTTGGATTTGTCTGAACCGGAGCTTGATTTTGAACCACCGAATTTACTTTAGCAGTATCTTTCATCAATCCCAATTTTACCAATTCTGATGTTGGTGTATTTTCCTGAGGTTCTAATTCTTTTTTGCAAGAAGTAAAAAGTATTGAAGAAAGAACTAACGAACTGATAAGTATTTTTGAATTCATGATTGTAGATTTTAAACGCTCCCAAATATAGTAATTAAACCCTATAATTAATGTAAGAGAATTTAAGTTTAACTTATTATCTCTCGTGAAGTTTATCCTCTTTTTTGTCATTTCGACGGAGGAGAAATCTTCGCAAGAAACTCCATAAAGTGAATCCCCAATCTTTGTCGAGCTACTTGCGAAGATTTCTCGTTCCTCGAAATGACAAGCTCGACGGTTAATTAACGACTTTAAAATAAAAACTTTGCGCCTTCGCTACTTTGCGAGATTATTATAATATTTGCTAACTTTAACCAAAACAAACTTTATATGAAAAAATCAATCCTGCTCCTATTATTCGTTACCGTTTTTGCCAATGCACAAAATACCGAAAAAGACAAAATCAATCAAACTCTTGATGCGTGGCACAAAGCCGCTGCCGATGTAAAATTCGACGCTTATTTTGCTGCATTAAACGACGACGCGATTTATATCGGAACTGATGCTACAGAAAACTGGACCAAAAAAGAATTCCAAATTTGGGCAAAACCTTTTTTCGACAAAGGCACAACGTGGAATTTTACGGCTTTGGAACGTCATATCTTTTTTGACAAATCCGAAAAAATGGCGTGGTTTGATGAATTGCTAAATACACAAATGAAAATCTGTCGCGGATCTGGAGTTTTGGTAAAAGTGGGCAAAGAATGGAAAATTCAACATTATGTATTATCCATGACGATTCCAAATGACGAAGTTGACGCCGTAATCAAATTAAAATCTCCGGTTGAAGATGTTTTAATTGATAAGCTCAAGAAAAAATAAACAATTTTAGTGTTTCTTATTATAATCCTAACTTTTATAGCGTTTTACAAAATCACATATCAAATTAATTATAATACAATCGACAATATTAGACGTATTTTAGAACTATAAAATAAGATTGTCTCAAAAAAAGAGATTGAATTTTACAAAATCGACTAAAATAAAAGTAAAGCCTCTATTTTTCCAGCCCTTAAAATCTAAATATTGATTTTTTTTTAACTTTGACCCCAAAAAAAATAGGGTTAAATAAAGTATTTGAAAAATGAAAATAGAAAAACGCTGGGTCATCTCCTTTATTATTATAAGTATTGTTTGTATTACAGGTGCATTTTGGCCAACAGTTACCGAAAATAGCTATGTCGCATCAGAATTTGGAACAACAGATCATATAGTTCCTGCCGATGTTGCCTGGATGTTAACTTCGTGCTGTCTGGTTTTAATTATGACGCCGGGATTATCCTTTTTTTATGGCGGAATGGTAGGGAGAAAAAATGTGATTTCGACCATGTTGCAAAGTTTTATTTGTTTGGGCGTTGTGACACTTTTATGGGTTGTAGTTGCTTTTAGTCTGGCTTTTGGAGAACCGGTTGGTTTTGGCTCTGGAGATCACTTTTATAGTTTCTTCGGAAACCCGACCACTTTTGCTTTTATGGATTATGTGGGCGTTTTGCCTCATAAAAAATTGGCGAGTACGATTCCGTTTATGTTATTTGCCTTGTTTCAAATGAAGTTCGCGATTATTGCTCCGGCTATTATTACAGGTTCATTTGCAGAACGCGTTCGATTTATCTCGTATTTACTTTTCATTAGTTTATTTACGATTTTCATATATGCGCCTTTATGCCACTCGGTTTGGTATCCAACAGGCATTTTAGGAAGTTATTTTGGCGTAAAAGATTTCGCCGGAGGAACCGTTGTACACATGAGTTCCGGATTTGCTGCTTTGGCAGGAGTTTTGGTTTTAGGAAAAAGAAAAAACAGTCAGCATATACCAACCAATATTCCGTTTGTATTATTAGGAACCGGAATGTTATGGTTTGGATGGTTTGGTTTCAACGCCGGATCTGCGCTTGCCGCGAATGGAACAGCCGCAATGGCTTTTGCCACAACCACAACTTCATCGGCTGCAGCCATGTTAACGTGGGTTTTCTTTGATCGAATGAACGGCAGAAAAGTTTCGGCTCTTGGCGCTTGTATTGGTGCTGTTGTTGGTCTGGTTGCCATAACGCCTGCTGCAGGATATGTTTCTGTTCCAGAAAGTATGTTTTTCGGATTCGTCACAGCTTTGGTTTCAAACTCAGTTGTAAATTGCCGTTTATCTAAAAGATTTGATGATACGCTTGACGTTTTTGCCTGTCACGGTGTTGGTGGAATTATGGGAATGATCTTAACTGCGATTTTCGCTCACGGCGAAGATGCAAGCTTACTTCACGGTGGCTGGAACGTATTTGCACATCATATGATGGCGTTGGTTCTGGTTTCGATATTTACTTTCTTTGGTGCTTATTTCTTGTTTAAAGTAACGAATTTCATTATTCCTCTTCGAGTTTCAGAAGAAAACGAACACATTGGATTGGATTTATCGCAACACGATGAAACATTAGATCCAAAATTAAAACCAATTACGGAAGCGCATTACGGGTAATAGTTTGCCACGAATTACACTAATTTTCGCTAATTTTTTTCTGATTATGATGTTCAAAATTAATTCGTGAAAATTAGTGTAATTCGTGGCTTAAAAAGAATATCCTTCCTGAAAATTCGTGGCCAAAAACTTTAATGCATATTTGCGCTATTTTCATTCGTTAATATTCCTTAATTTTGCAGAAAATTTTTGTAAAAGTGGGAAGTAAAAATAAACTAAAAAGATTCAGAGAAAACGAAACATTTCAAAACGTTTTTCAACCAACCAGAGAAGAAGTTGTGGGTGATTTAATGCCTTTAAAAGGAAAATGGAACTCTGATTTCTTTAAAAATGATAATCCTTTAGTTTTAGAATTAGGATGTGGAAAAGGAGAATATTCTGTGGGATTAGCAGAAAGATATCCCAACAAAAATTTTATCGGAATTGACATTAAAGGTGCGCGTTTCTGGAGAGGAGCCAAAACTGCCGTTGAAACCGGACTACATAATGTTGCTTTTATTCGAACTCAAATCGAATTGATCGATCATATTTTCAACGAAAATGAAGTAGACGAAATCTGGATTACTTTTCCGGATCCGCAAATCAAATACAAAAGAACAAAACACAGAATGACGAATTCTGAATTTTTGAAATTGTATAAAAAAATCCTTAAAAAAGACGGGGTCGTAAACCTTAAAACCGACAGCGAATTTATGCACGGTTATACGCTTGGATTGCTTCACGGAGAAGGACATGAGGTTTTATACGCGAACCATAATGTGTATACAAATGAAGGAAGTCCGGAAGAAGTTACTGCTTTTCAAACATTTTATGAAAAACAATATTTAGAAATTAATAAGGCAATTACGTATATTCGCTTCAAAATTAAAGATTAATTTAGTTTTGAAAACAAATTTACGAACCCACAAATAACTGAATGGCCTTACTTACTCCATTACTTTCAGGTTTTATCGCCGCTTTCATTGGAATTATCCCGCCTGGCTTGATTAACATGACGGCAGCCAAAATAAATTTGAAAGAAGGAAAAAAGAATGCCTTGTGGTTTGTTATTGGTGCAGTTTTCGTTATATTTTTTCAGGTTTTTGTAGCGGTTTTATTTGCGCAGGTAATTGATAACCGACCAGATGTTGTAACTTTATTACGCGAGGTTGGTTTTGTAATTTTCGCTTTTTTAACGATTTACTTTTTATTTCTTGCCAAAAATCCAAAAACCAAAAAGAAATCGAAGATTAAAAAGAGCAGCAAAAAAAGCCGTTTCTTTTTAGGAATGTTACTTTCGGGATTGAACTTTTTCCCGATTCCGTATTATGTAGTCGTGAGCGTTACTTTGGCGTCTTACCATCTTTTTGAGTTTCAAAACAACATTATTTTTACTTTTGTTTTAGGATCTGTTTTAGGATCTTTCGCTGCCCTTTACAGTTATGTCGCTTTCTTTGGAAGAATCGAAAAGAAAACCGATTATCTAATGCGCAACATGAATACAATTATTGGAAGCATTACTGGTTTAATTGCCGTTGTAACGCTGTTTAATATTTTGAATTACTATTTCGGATAAAATATAGGCCACAGATTTCACAGATTGAAATGATTCTTAAAATTTGTTTCACGCAGATTTTGCAGATTTAAGCAGATCTAAAAGGATTTTTTTGATTTAATTTTAATCTGCAAAATCTGCGTGAAAATTTTATTAGCAAAATCATTGTAATCCTGTATCCCGATAGCTATCGGGAGTGGCAAAAAACTAAATTATGGCTGAGGATAATTTTTTTGAAAAGGTTTATGCGATTGCAAGACAAATTCCGTACGGAAAAGTAACTTCTTATGGGGCAATTGCAAAAGCTTTAGGAACCGCACGCTCTGCACGAATGGTGGGCTGGGCTATGAATGCCTGTCATAATATGGATGATGTTCCCGCCCATCGCGTTGTAAACCGCAAAGGACTTCTAACAGGAAAACATCATTTTGACGGAACCAATTTAATGCAGCAGCTTTTGGAAAACGAAGGCATTGAAGTTATCGATAATCAAATTATAGATTTTGAGAAGCATTTTTGGCAGCCGGAGATTTCTACTACATAAGTGATATAAGTTCATTTTAAAGTAATTATCGACAATCTTGTCATCCTGAGCGGAGTCGAAGGAACACAAGTAGCTCGATAAAGATTGGCGATTTTGTTTGCGGAGTTTCTTGCGTTCCTTCGACTCCGCTCAGGATGACAAAAAGGAGTAGAAAAAACTGTGTTTAATATGAACTTATATCACTTATATGGTGAAAAAAAATCAAATCAAACAAATCACAAAACTTGTTTTATCTTCATCGGTTTGGTAGCTTAAATAACCGCCGTGTGCTTCGATGATGTTTTTAGAAAGTGTTAAACCAATTCCGGCCCCGTCTTTTCTGGTGGTGAAAAATGGAAGAAAAACTTTGTCCCGAATTTCAGAATCGATTCCTTTTCCGTTGTCTGAGATTGTGATGAAAAAGCGGTTGTTTTCTGTATAACTGGACAGAAACATTTTCTTTTCGGGTTTTTCTTTTAAGGCATAAATACTATTGGTAATCAAATTGATGATGACTTGTTCCATTTGGTTTTTATCGATTAAAATAGAACGCGAACTATTAATTTCATTTACCAATTCGATGTTTTCTGCTTTCAAAACTGGGTTCATGATTCGCAGACAATCATCAAAAAGAGCATTTATAGGCGTCATCGTTTTTGTTGGCGTTGGCAGCATGGCCAATTTACGGTAGTTTTCTACAAAAACCTGTAAATGATCGCTTCGGTTTATTATCGTCGAAATACTGCTTTTAATATCGTCAAAATCATCTTCTTCGAGTTTCTCCTGATCTACAATTTGAAGTAAATTCTGCGAAAGCGCGCGAATTGGCGTTAAGGAATTCATCAATTCATGCGAAATAATTTTCATCAGATTAATCCACGCTTCTTTTTCTTTTTTCTCGATAACGCGCTGAATACTATCCAGTAAAATGATAAAATATTCTTTGTTATAGGTTTTTGTGAGAGATGTTTGCAATATAAATGTCTGAAAATCCTGTTCTTCAATTTTTATCGATATCGCCGATTTTAGTTCTGAAAATTCTGTTTTCTCGATTTCGCTGCAAAGCGATGGAAGATAATTTTTAAGGTATTTCCAATGACTCACTTTGGGAACTTTGAATAAATCTGAAAAACAATCGTTCATCAAAAAAATATTCCATTCTTCATTGTCTTTTTCCAGAATTAAAGCGCCGGTATCAATATTATTTAAAATAGATTGATAGACAATTTCTTTCGATGTTTGTTCTTGCTGCTGCACTTTTAAAGTTTCATATAAAAGATATAGATTTTTAAAACTGTCTTTTTTATTCTCTTCGGGAAAGTTTGTTGAAAAATCATTTTGAAGGATCGAAAGTAATGTTCTGTCGTAAAAAAGTATTTTGTTTTTGATATAAAAATAGATTTCAAATAACATGATAACGCCAAAAAATCCGACCAAAAGCGCGTTGTAATAAAACATTTTATAAATCAGGAAAACGCAAAAGAAAAAGAGCGCCATAACAAATAAGACTCTTACAAATAAGGCGTTATAGAACTTCCAATTTTTCATTGTTTTAATTTTTATACTTAAACTTAACCGCAAAGTTCGCAAAGGTTTACGCAAGGTTCGCTACACATAGCTTTGCGAACTTAATAAAGACAATTACAAACACACTGAAAAAATACCTTGCGTGCTTTGCGGTAAAATCAACACTGCGTTTAAATATTCTTTAAATCGTATTTCTCAATTCTTCGGTACAATGCCGCTCTTGACAAACCCAATTCTTCGGCGGTTTTACTGATGTTTCCGTGGTGTTTGAACAATGCCTTTTCGATGGCGGTTTTCTCCATTTCAGATAACGGATTTTCGTCGTTTTCCTGAATTTCTTCAAAATCCAGAATATCCAAATCTCGTACAGAAATTGTATTGTTATCGGCCAAAATCAAAGCGCGTTCGATCTTGTTTTCCATTTCACGGATATTCCCTTTCCACGGATATTTTTCTAAATACGGCGCAACGTTTTCATCAAAATACCAGTTTTCGTGATTGTATTTTTCGGCAATTTGCTCTAAGATAAAATGTGCCATCGGCACAATATCATCTTTTCGTTCACGTAATGATGGCAAATGTATTTCCATCGTATTAATTCGGTATAACAAATCTTCCCGAAAGGTTTTGTTTTTTACCTCAGCTTTAATATCGCTGTTTGTGGCCGCAATAATGCGAACATTCAAAGGTCTTGCTTTGCTTTCGCCCAAGCGTGTTACGGTTTTGGTTTGCAGAACATGCAATAATTTTGATTGCAAATGCAGCGGAATATTTCCTATTTCGTCGAGAAAAATAGTTCCATTTTGCGCGGTTTCAAATCTTCCGGGCGTATCGGTTTTGGCATCTGTAAAAGCGCCTTTGGCATAACCAAAAAGTTCACTTTCGAACAAATTATCACTCAAAGAACCCAAATCTACATGCACAAAAGGCTGAATTTTTCGTTCTGAATTTTGATGAATAAACTCGGCAAAAACATATTTTCCTGTTCCGTTTTCTCCTAAAATCAAAACGTTGGCATCGGTTCTGGCTACTTTTTCGGCCATCGAATACGCTTGTTTTATTTTGGTGGAAGTTCCTGTAAAATAGCGTTTTTCTGTTTTTTCAATTATTGTCTTCTTTGTATTCTTTCTGCTTTCGGCGACAGCCTTATCAATAGTTTCCAATAATTTTTCGTTGTGCCACGGCTTTAAAACATAATCAAAAGCACCAATTTTTATACCTTCAACGGCGGTATCAATTTTGCCAAAAGCGGTCATTAAAATCACAATAGTTTGTGGCGAAAGTGTCTTGATTTCTTTTAGCCAATGAATTCCTTCGCGTCCGTCTTCAAAACCAATTCTGTAATTCATGTCTAACAAAACCACGTTTATTTCATTTTCATTTAAAATAGAAATAATCTTTTTTGGACTATTCGCCGTAAAAATGGTTTCAAAATGTTTTTTGAGAATCATTTTTGCCGAAAAAAGAATTTCTTCCTGATCGTCAACAACTAATATTTGGGCTTGTTTTTTTCGCATGTTGTCTTTTTTTGTCCGATTTTGAACGGTCAACTGTTCATTATCGAACACTCTTTTTTTGATTGTTTTTTAAAGCTTCTTTAAAATCAATGCTTTACAAATAATACTTTTTGTGGCACAATATTTACCTATTGATTATCAGTAAATTATTTAAAAAATGGACAAGGTAATTCCTCGTAAAAATAGAAAATTTAGATATCTGACAATAGCAATTGCTGTTTTTTTAGTTTTGGCTGCAATCGTCTTTTTTTCTTTTAGCACTAAAAGAAGTTTAAATGTAAAAGCAGAAGAACTTTCTGTTCAAAAAATTGAAAAAGCGTTTTTTGAAGATTTTGTGGTTTTTCAGGCCAAAGTAGAACCTTTGAATGTAATGCTTGTAAACGTTACCGAAGGCGGATCTGTAAAAGAGATTTTTGTCGAAAACGGTGCTATGGTTACAAAAGGTCAGTCGCTCGCTCGTTTGTATAATCCAAATACTGAATTGAATTATCTGACTCAGGAAACGGCTATTATCGAGCAAATCAACAATTTGAATACGGGAAAACTGAACATTAGAAATCAGGAACTGAACTTAAATAAAGATTTAGTTTTAATCGAACATGATTATAATGACGCCAAAAGATTGTACGATATGAATTCTAAATTGTTTGCTAAGGATGTGATTTCGAAAAATGACTGGAATACTTTTAAGGAAAGTCTGCGTTTTCAGGAAGAACGCAAAAAAACGATTCAGCAAAGTATTCAAAAGGAAAAACAATCTAACCAATTGCAAATTTCTCAAATCAACCGTTCGATTCAGACTATGGAAATGAGTTTGGAAATTTTAAGAAACAACAAAAAGAATTTCCTGATTACTGCTCCGGAATCTGGAAGATTGACTTCTTTTGAACCTGTTTTGGGAAAAACGTTTCAGGCTGGGGAAAGCATTGGAAAAATCGATTCGAAACAAGGTTATAAACTGATTGCTGAAGTAGATGAATTTTATTTGGAAAAATTACGCGAAGGCTTAAAAGGTCAGGTAGAATTTAAAGGAAAAACGCTTGAAGTCTTGGTTACAAAAGTGATTCCGGAAGTAAAAAGCGGTCATTTTACAGTTGAATTGGCTTTTACATCTAAAGAAAATATCACTTTGCAAGACGGACTTAGTTTTGGTGTAAAACTGATTTTATCAGAGAAAAATAAAACATTAGTCGTTCCTAAAGGAAGCTTTAATCAGGAAACTGCCGGAAAATGGATTTTTGTTGTAAACGGAAATAAGGCAGAAAGAAGAAATATAAAATTAGGAAGAGAAAATCCTTCGTATTATGAAATTCTGGAAGGATTAAAAGAAGGCGAATCTGTAATCACTTCATCTTATTCTGATTATAAAGATATTGAGGAGTTGTCGATTAGTACTCAGTAACAGTTTTCAGTCGCAGTTTGCAATTCACAATTAATAATTAATAATTCACAATTTTACTAAGTTTCAATCATCAATCAAAAAAACAATAACATTAAAACCTTAAAAAATATGATAACCATTCAAAATTTGACCAAAGTTTTTAGAACTGAAGAAGTAGAAACATCTGCTTTAAGCGGGATTTCTTTAGAGATTAAAAAAGGAGATTTTTTAACTATCATGGGACCTTCTGGTTGCGGTAAATCGACTTTATTAAACATCATTGGGCTTCTTGACAGTGCTACAGACGGAAGTTATAAATTATTAGACCAGGAAATGATTGGCTTAAAAGAAAAAGGAAGAGCGAATGTTCGTAAAGAAAACATTGGGTTTATTTTTCAGAATTTTAATTTGATCGATGAACTTTCGGTTTATGATAATATCGAATTGCCTTTGCTTTATAATAATGTAAAAGCTTCAGACAGAAAACAAAAAATTGAAGCTATCGCCGAAAAACTGAATATTTCGCACCGATTAAAACATTTTCCGCAACAGCTTTCGGGAGGACAACAACAAAGGGTTGCGGTTGCAAGAGCTTTGGTAAACGATCCTAAAATTATTCTTGCCGATGAGCCAACCGGAAATCTGGATAGTAAAAATGGTAATGAAGTAATGGAACTTTTAACGGATTTGCATGCTAAAGGTGCCACAATTTTGATGGTAACGCACTCTGATTATGATGCTTCGTTTTCGCAGAAAACAATTCATATGAAAGATGGTGTAATATTCTCTGAAAAACTAAACCAGAGAAATGTAGATGTTTTTATGGACGCTAAATAATTATAAAATGATCAAATTTATTGTAACTGCAATCATGATTCTGGTTGGGTTTGTTTGCAAAATATTCGCTATTATTTAACTAACCGTTTCTAAAAAAATAAACTATGATTTTTAACTGGTTTAAAATATTTATATATCATTTAAAGCAAAGCAAATTGTTTTCGTTTTTAAATGTTTTAGGATTAAGCATTGGAATTGCCGGAGTAATTTTTGCGATTTTGTACTGGAATAATGAAAATGCATACGACCAATGGAATCCTGAAAAAGAAAATTCTTATCAGGTGCTCAACAAAATAGGAATGACGGGCAATATATGGGCTTCCAATTCAATACCTTTTGGAGAAACCTGCAAAGCCACAATTCCTGAAATTGAATCTATTTGTTTCTTTAACAATACGTGGTACGATCATGCTCCTGTAAAATACGGAAACAAAAAGATCATGGCAGATAAAATTACAGTCTCAGATAATGGCTTTTTTGACGTTTTTCCGTTTCCGATTGTAAAAGGTGCTAAAACCAATATCCTGAAAGAAGACAGCAGCGTTGCCATATCTGATGAAACAGCAAAATTACTTTTTAAGGATGAAGACCCAATTGGTAAATCAATTAGTTACAGCAATAAGTCTTATACCGTAAAAGCGGTTTATCATTTAATGAGTCCATCGTCTATTGAACCTAATTACGTTTTTGGCGGTGTTAGACGTGAAGGCGACAAAACAAGTTGGGGAAATTTCAATTATGGTTTAATGATTAAAGCCAAAAAAGGAACAGATCCTGTTGCTCTTTTAAAGAAGATGCAAAATGTAAATTTTGTGAACAGAACATTAAAAGATGCCAAAGAAAGCGGCCAGACTGTAGCACAATATGTGAAGGAAAATGGCGAAACACAGGTTATTATCGATCAGTTAAAAACGGCTCGTTTGCATGGTACAAAATCTTCGCAGGGAATTAATTTTCCTGAAGGAAAAGGTAATCTGCAATTGCTTTATATCATGGTTGGTTTGTCTATTTTGATCTTGGTTTTATCCTTGGTAAATTACATTAACCTGGCAACGGCTTCGGCAATAAAACGTGCAAAAGAGGTGGGCGTTCGTAAAATTGTGGGGGCTACAAAAAGCCAGATTATTTCACAATTTATCTTCGAAACTGCTATAATTGTTATTGTGGCTATCATTTTTTCTTTGGCCATTGTGGAACTTTCGTTGCCTTATTACAACACATTTTTGAAGAAAACCTTAACCATGAATGGTGGTGAATTTTACCTGCAGCTCATTTTTATATTTGGATTAGTAATCGTTCTTGCAGGTATATTTCCTGCCGTTTATATCTCTAATTTTGAGACTTTAAAAGTCTTGAAAGGCAATTTTTCGAGAAGTAAAAGCGGTATCTGGATTCGAAATTCAATGTTGATCTTTCAATTTGGAATTGCTGCCTTTTTTATCATTGGTGCATTGATTGTCAATTCTCAGGTAGATTATATGATGAATAAAGAACTTGGCTTTAGCGGCGATCAGGTTATCAGAGTTCCATTTAATACTCCTGAACGCATAAAAAGAACAGACCAATACCTGACGATGAAGCAGGAAATCAAGAAACTTTCAGGAGTTCAGGAAGTTTCAACTTTTGCAGGAACTTTTGGAAACAGTACCAATTCGAGTTCAGGATTTACACATAATGGTATTTTTGTACAGCCACGAAATGTTGAAATGGATTTTGGTTTTCTTGAAATGATGAAAATTAAAATAGTTGAAGGCCGAAATTTAAGTCCGCAATATGCTTCAGACAGTATAAGCAGTATGCTAATGAATGAAACTTTGGTTAAAGATTTACGTCTTAAAAACCCAATAAATACTGTTATAACATCCGGATGGGGAGGCAAAGACGGAGAAGCGATGAAATTTAAAATTGTTGGAGTTGTAAAAGACTTTCACATTACCGGACTTCAGGATAAAGTGCCGCCAATGGTTTTCATTAACCTTAAAACATTAAAATGGAATAATTTTAATAATGTTTATATCAGGGTTGCACCAAATAATTTAACCGAAACTTTAGCAAAACTAAAAACTTTTTGGGAGAAAAATGTAAACCCGGATTATCCTTTTGATTATGAATTTGTCAACAAAGGATTTGCTAAAACGTATCAGGAACAAGTAAAACAAAAAGATTTATTCTTTATTCTAAATCTTGTCGTAATTATTATTGCCATTTTCGGATTGTTTGCTTTGGCTTCTTTTTCTATGGAAAGACGACTGAAAGAAATCGCGATTAGAAAAACTTTAGGCGCAGAAACAGATGTTTTACTGAAAGAATTATCAAAACAATATATTTTCTTCTGTTTAATTGGTTTTGCAATAGGGATTATTCCGGCTTATATTTTATTGCAAAAATGGCTGGAGAATTTCGCTTTCAGGATCGGGGTTTCAGTTGTTCCGTTTACGATTGCATTGATTTCTTTGTTGATTCTGACCTTAGTAATTGTTTCGGCAAAAGCCTATCAGGTAACTAAAATAGATATTTTGAAATATTTAAAATACGAATAAGAGCTTGTAGACCATTTTTTTAAATACCCGCCAGATCTATCGATTTGGCGGGTATTTTTTAGTAATTATTTTATCGCGACTTCATCCGAATATAGTAATTTATCCAATTGTTCATCTCTGTCATACACATCGGCAAAAAAGCTAATTTCGCCGGTTTCGTCATTTACCCAAGCGGTAAAATAACAAATGTAAATTGGGATTTTATTTTTGAGCATGCAGGTTGTTTCTTTTTCACCGCTCATGGCTTGATCTATTTTTTCGACAGGCCAGTCCGGATTATCTTTTAAAATAGAAATGGCTAATTGTTTTGCTTCTTGTACGTTAATGCAGCCGTGACTAAAAGTTCGCTTTTCAAACGTAAACAAACTTTTGGCGGGTGTGTCGTGCAAATAAATATCATTAGGATTCGGGAACATAAATTTTACCAGACCTAATGAGTTTTTAGGACCTGGTTTTTGTCTGACTCTACCTCCGTTCCATTCCATATTATTTTCTTCAAGATATTTTTGATCGTCAGCAATTTTGAGTTTTAATTCATTATCGATAATACTTTGCGGCACATTCCAATATGGGCTAAAGACTATTCTGTCGATCATTCCGCTAAAAATAACCGTTTCTGTCATTCTTGTTCCCACAAAAACGTCAGATACCAATTCGTACTTTCCATTTTTAATGTAAAACAATCTAAACGAAGGAATATTTACCATAACCAATTCGTTTGCATTGGCTAGTTTTGTTGGTATCCATCGGCAGCGTTCCATATTAATCATGATCGTTCTGATTCTCTTTGAAATTGGTTCATTCATCTGATTGATATGTTCGAGCGTAAGCGCATAATTTAATTTTAGACCATATCTTTTTTTATAATTTAATACGCCTGCCATCATTTCTTCGTCATACACATTTCGTTTAGAATCTTGTTTTAAATCTCCCACAACAAACAAGCGTTCTCTAATTTGGCCTACAATTGCTGAACTGTCCATCGGTCTTAGTTCTTTGTAAGTGGCGCTGTCGATGACAATTTTCTTCCATAAATTATTCTTTTCAATAGTTCGGTATTTTTTTAAAACATCCTGAAGTTTGTAATATTGACTATACAAAAGATGATCATCCTTATTGAGCCGATTTGGATTTACAAGAAGGGAGTCTAATAATCTTGAATAAGAAATGTTTTTGGTGGGCAAATACCAGCCAATTTTCTTTAACGTTGCTGCATCTTCTCCAGAATAAACATTACTGGCATAAAATACGTACATGCTTGTTAGTAATAATTCGGTATCTGTTTGCGAAGGTTTTTCGGTAACGCTTTCAGTAAAAATATCGTCGATTACATCTTTATAGGGCATTTTTTTGTCTATTCCCTGCTCTTTCAGCAGGTCTACTTTTTCATATAATAAATGCCCAAATTCACTTATATTTTTGTCATCGTACCAAATGGTATTGTATTCTCTTTTTTTATAGAGATCTAAAACATCATTCTGATATTTTTTTAATTTAGGATAAGTCTGGAAAAATTTAATAATAGCCTCATTATTAATAGAAAATCCAGAAGCTGATACGTCATAAAGAAGTACATTTTTGTTTAAAGCTATTTTATTACAGATAAATACATTGTTATTGCCGGCAAAACCAAAAGAAGAGAATAAAAAACCCGTTGCAATAAATAGAAATAAGAGAGTAGAATTTCGCATAATCTTATCTTTTAAATATTAGAAATAAATCTTATTTAAAAAAAACGAAAACTGCATAGAACACCTTCAAATAAGCTTTCGTCTATCTTTAAAAATAGTAGAAATCAAAAATTTAGGGTAATCAAAGATACAAAATAACAATCAAAGTACTTTTATGAAGAATAATAAATTATACGAAAATTCATGTTTTTAAACACAAATAATTCATCAGAAATTAAATTAAACTGTGATGTTCTTTTTTTTCTAACATAAAAAGTAAAAAAATAAATCCTGGTTGTATTAGTTTGAATAATCTCAATATCAACAAATCCAATACAAAAAAGCCAAAATCCGAACATAATCATTTATCTTTGCAGTCTGAAATCAGTTTAAATAAAAACAGTATTTAGATTAATTTCAATCCATACAAACACGACAATAAAATGAAATTAGACAGAAAAGAAATTCTTAAAGCTCTGGAAACAATTACAGTAGCTGGAGAAGGAAAAAATATGGTTGAAAGTGGAGCTGTTGCCAATGTATTGACTTTTGGTGATGAAGTTGTGGTCGATTTAGTACTGCATACTCCTGCAATGCACATAAAAAAGAGAGCTGAAGATGATATCAAAAAAACAATTCACGAATTGGTATCTGCAGATGCAAAAATTAAAGTAAACATTAAAGTAGAAACTCCTGAGAAAAACGAAATCAAAGGTCGTGCTATTCCGGGAATTAAAAATATTATTGCCGTTGCTTCTGGCAAAGGCGGGGTTGGAAAATCTACTGTTACAGCAAATTTAGCCGTAACATTAGCAAAAATGGGATTTGCAGTTGGTGTTCTTGATGCAGATATCTATGGGCCTTCGATGCCAATTATGTTTGATGTCGAAAACGAAAAACCGGTTTCGATTATGGTTGATGGAAAATCAAAAATGAAACCAATCGAAAGTTATGAAATCAAAATACTTTCTATCGGATTTTTTACAGCTCCAAGCCAAGCCGTAATTTGGAGAGGTCCAATGGCTGCAAAAGCATTAAACCAAATGATTTTTGATGCAGATTGGGGAGAATTAGATTTTATGTTAATCGATTTACCTCCGGGAACTGGTGATATTCATCTTTCAATCATGCAATCATTACCAATTACAGGTGCTGTAGTTGTAAGTACGCCTCAGGCTGTGGCTCTTGCCGATGCCAAAAAAGGTGTTGCTATGTTTATGCAGGATAACATTAATGTTCCTGTTTTGGGAATTATAGAAAATATGGCTTACTTTACACCGGAAGAATTACCTGACAATAAATATTATATTTTTGGTCAGGAAGGAGCAAAAAATCTTGCAGAAGATTTAGATGTTCCTTTCTTAGGAGAAGTGCCAATTGTACAATCAATTCGTGAAGCCGGAGACTACGGTCGTCCTGCAGCTTTACAAACAGCATCGATAATTGAAATTATTTTTGAAGAAATCACCCGAAATGTTGTACAGGAAACAGTAAACAGAAACGAAAGCTTACCCGCTACCGAAGCCATTAAAATTACAACAATGGCAGGTTGTTCTGCAGTAAAGAAAAATTAGATAATTGAGATAATTGGATAATTAGATATTGATCTTTTAGAAAATTTAAAATTTCTGATTGACATTTTCTAATTGTCTAATTCTCTAATTGACACATAAATATGATGACAACAGAAGAATTAACAAGTAACGTATTATTGGCTCTAGACGAAATCAGACCTTTTTTAAATTCTGACGGAGGAGATATTACACTTATTTCTATAGACGATGACAAACATGTGAAGGTTCGCCTTGAAGGAGCATGTATTAGCTGTAGCGTAAATCAAATGACATTAAAAGCAGGAGTTGAAACTACAATAAAAAAATATGCGCCACAAATCGAAACTGTGGTTAATATTATGTAACAAAAAGTCGTTTTGACTTTATTTTCAATTAGCTCGCGATTAACAAGAATTATTGACCTTTATTTATTTTGATTTCGAAAAACTCAAAAAACATTCAAAAAAAAGCTTGTTTTTGCGTTTTTATTAAAAAAGTATTTAAAGATTTAAGAGATTCCATTAAGGTATTGTTACATTTTTAACTTAAATTTGTGACATAACCTCTTAATCAGAATTATATGAAAAATTTTTACGCTCTGTTTTTTTTATTATTCTTTGTTTCAGCGAATTACGCGCAACAAAGTTCTCAAACTTTAGTAGTTGACAAAGCTTGGCTAAATGAAGAAGAAGAATGGTCTGATTTTACATATGCAGGTCAGATTATATTTTCAACCAATCCAACCGCTGAAGAAGGAAGTTTAAGAATTGGTAACTACGATTTTCTATATGATTTTTGTGATGGAAAAGCTAAATTTGCCAATAAGGCAACTTATAGCGCTGCTGAATTTGCGCATCCAAGAAAAGTATCTGTTACTACAGACAAGCAAGGTGTTGTAAATTCAACTTATGAAGGAACATTAATCTTTCAATCTGAAAGGGATTATTATTCCGTTTTAGCTACTGTTGTAATATTAGAAAAAAACGGAACTATACTTGGCGTAAAAATGCGTCAGAAAGAAGGAAACAAAAAAGAGTACGCATTTAGTACAAAACCAACTAGTTAAAGATAACAAAGGATTTTTTCACGTTATCAAATCCTAAATAGAAAAATTCCAACATTAAAAATGGATGTATTAATAAAGATTAAAGATCGAGAAGGAGTTATACACGAGTTACAGGCTCCAACTGATATGGCAATGAATATAATGGAGTTATGCAAAGCATACGAACTTCCTGTTGAAGGAACCTGTGGCGGAATGGCCATGTGTGCTTCTTGTCAATGTTATGTTTTAAATGATGTTGCATTACCAGAAATGGGAGATGAAGAAGAAGCCATGTTGTCGGAAGCATTTTATGTTAAATCAAATAGTCGTTTAGGCTGCCAGATTCCAATTACTACCGAATTAGAAGGGCTGGAATTGGAGTTAGCACCGGAATATTAAATCATAAAAAAGCGAGAACTAAAATTCTCGCTTTTTTTATGTCTATATTTTTAAGTTAATTATATTTCTTAATAAGTTCTTCTAAAGAGCATTCTTTTAGCAACTTATCCATATATTTTCCTCTGCTGCTTGTTTCACGCTGATATGGTGCAAAATCACTCGTATATCTATTAAACACTTCATTCAATTCTTTTAAATGATTTATTTCTTCGGGAGTGATAGCAGAACCTTTTGTTTCTATAAAATTTAAAATCCTTTTTATTGCAATTTCCTTCTCAATAATAGCTTCTTCATTACCTTCTAAAGTGCAAATCCCATAGATTCCTTTACAAAAATGCTCCCATTCTTCTTCTATGGCATTATTAATTTTATTATCATCTATTTCTCCATTTTCATTAAAAACATTTCCGTAAGCAAATGTTTTAAAGTCGTGACTTTTTAAATTAGACAAGAGATTTTCTTTAAAATCCTTTTTAAATTTTTCCGGATTATGATGCAAAATGTTGTCCGCAATAAGATTCAAAATACTTTTTGGAAAATATTTTTTAGAAGAAACTATCTTGTGATTATCATTTAAAGAAGAGCTTATTATTATATCTGAATCAATAATATATGAAGGTTGCGGAATAAGTTTTGCTTCAATTAGTCTGTTTAATTTATCCGGAGTAAGATTCATTATTTTAATAATTTCTTCTGATTCCAGATAATTTTCTTCAATGTATTTTAGGTTTATGTCTTTCATTTTTAAATTGCGATTACAAACCAAATATAATATTAAAACGACAAAAAAACCGTAATCACATCACTGCAATTACGGTTTTCTCTTTATAACAATTTTCTTTAATCTCTAATTTATACCAAACCGGCTGCAATTAAATACTCAGCGATTTGAATTGTGTTTGTTGCAGCACCTTTTCTTAAGTTGTCAGCAACAATCCACATGTTTAAAGTGTTTTCCTGGCTTTCGTCACGACGAATTCTACCAACAAAAACATCATTTTTACCTTCAGCATAAAGTGGCATTGGATAAGTAAATGTGTCAAGATTATCCTGAACTACTACTCCATCTGTATTATGCAAAATTTCGCGAACTTCATTTACATCAAAATCATTTGTAAACTCCACATTTACCGCTTCGCTATGTCCGCCTACAACAGGTACACGAACAGCAGTTGCAGTAACTCTAATCGTTTTATCATCAAGAATTTTTTGAGTTTCACGCACTAATTTCATTTCTTCTTTAGTGTAGCCGTTATCTTCAAAACTATCGCAATGTGGAATCGCATTTCTATGGATTGGGTATTTATAAGCCATTTCTCCCTGAATTCCTGCGTATTCATTTTCTAGTTGTCTTACTGCTTTTACACCCGTTCCGGTGATCGATTGGTAAGTAGAAACAATGATTCTTTTAATGTTGTATTTTTTATGTAAAGGCGCCAATGCCAAAACCATTTGAATAGTAGAACAGTTTGGATTTGCAATAATTTTATCTTCTTTTGTTAATGATGAAGCATTGATTTCAGGAACCACTAATTTTTTAGTCGGATCCATTCTCCATGCCGATGAGTTGTCGATAACGGTTGTTCCGGCTGCAGCAAATTTTGGAGCCCATTCTAATGAAGTATCACCTCCGGCAGAAAAAACTGCAATATCAGCTTTCATATCAACAGCCGTTTGCATTCCTACAACTTTATATTTTGTTCCTTTATATTCGATTTCTTTTCCAATTGATTTTTCAGATGCAACAGGAATTAATTCTGTTACAGGGAAATTTCTTTCCGCTAAAACTTTAAGCATTACCTCGCCAACCATACCAGTGGCACCTACAACCGCTATTCTCATTTTTATATTTTTAGTATGAATTAATCTAAATTACAATGCAAAAGTATACATAATAAAAATCAAAACAAGGTGATTCACAAAAAATAACAAAATGTTACAAAACAAACAAAAATAAAAAAACCGCCTCAATTAAGAAGCGGTTAAGTTAGAATTAGTGTAGCGGTATATTTTATATTATTGTTTATTTTTTAATAAATCTCTAATTTGAATAAGCAATTCTTCCTGCGTTGGTCCGGACGGAGCTGGTGGCGGAACTTCTTTCTTTTTAAGATTATTTATTCCTTTAATGATCAAGAATAAAACAAAAGCCACAATAATAAAGTTAATTACAGCCGAAAGAAAGACTCCATATTTTATACCTCCAAAAGCGGTTAACTGTTCAATGCTTGATAAATGTGCAGCTTCCAGAGCAGGCTTTAATATCAATGGCGTTATTACATCATCAATTAATGAACTTACAATTTTATTAAAAGCAGCTCCAATAATTACACCGACAGCCAAATCTATTACATTACCTTTCGTTGCAAATTCTTTAAATTCTGAAATAAATCCCATAATTCTTATTTTAGTTTATAATTATTTAGTTCGAAAATACGGAATTTTCCTGAAAATCCCTCAAAACTATCTAAAAAATACCCTTTTAACACGTTGCGAAATACTGGTTAAAATTTCATACGGAATTGTTTTCAGCGCATTTGCAATTTCGGTAACTGTTGGGCTTTCGCCGAAGATAATTACTGAATCTCCTTCTTTACAATCAATTTCGCTTACATCCACCATTAACATATCCATGCAAATACTTCCTACAATTGATGCTTTTTGGTTTTTAATAATCACATACCCAACCTGATTTCCCCATAATCTCGAAATCCCATCTGCGTAACCTATCGGTATTGTCGCAATTTTTGTTGGTTTTTCGGCCATAAAACGACGACCGTAACCTACGCTATCGCCAGCAGGAATCGTGCGTACCTGAGAAATAATCGATTTTAATGTTCCTACATTTTCCAGATATTTTTGTTCTGCCGGATCATTTGAAACGCCATAAAGCCCAATTCCTAAACGAACCATATTAAATTGCGCGTCAGGAAAATTGCTAATTCCAGAAGTGTTCAGAATATGACGAATTGGATTTACTTTTAATTCATTTATTAATTTTGACGATAATTTTTCGAATAGTCGAATCTGCGAAAGCGCAAATTCATAATGTTTCATTTCGTCGCTTGTAGCCATATGCGACAAAACACTCTGAATTTTAACGGTTGAATTTCCTTTAAGTGTCGAAATTAATTCATCAATTGTATTTTCTTCAAAACCCAAACGATGCATTCCGGTATCTAGCTTTATATGAATTGGAAAATCTTTCAGATTCTTTTCTCTGGCAATTTTCAAAAAGGCATTTAATCCTTTTATACTGTAAATTTCGGGTTCTAACTGATATTGAATAATTGATGGAAAACTGGTCGACTCCGGATTTAAAACCATAATTGGTAATTTAATCCCGCCGTTTTTAAGCGAAATTCCTTCATCGGCGAAAGCCACACCTAAGTAATCCACTTTATGATGTTCTAATAATTTTGCAATTTCCAAACCTCCGTTTCCGTAACCAAAGGCTTTTACCATCACCATGATTTTGACATCCGAAGCCAATTTAGCTTTAAAAAAATTCAAATTATGACTGATGGAATCTAAATTGATTTCGAGAATAGTTTCATGTGTTTTCTCTTCCAGTAAAGTCACTATTTCTTCAAATTGAAATGATCTGGCACCTTTTATTAAAATGGTTTCATTGGTAAAATTCAGACTTTCGAAATTCGAAATAAATTCTGCTGTATTTTGAAAGGTTGTACAATTCGAGAATTTGTCGGAAAAAGAAGAAATCGTTGTTCCAATACCAATTACGCGATTTATTTTATTATCCGAAATAAGCTGAGCAACTTTCGAATATAATTCTTCGTTTGAAAATCCGCTTTGGAAAATATCCGATAAAATAACCGTTTTTGATGCGTTCTTTTTTTGACTTTCAAGAAAATCCAATGCAATTTTTAGTGATTGAAAGTCAGAACTGTAACTATCATCAATAATACTGCAATTGTTGATTCCGTTTTTAACTTCCAGGCGCATTTCTACCGGATACAGCATTTGCATGCGATTTTGAATAGTCGCAAAATCATATTGAAAATGAAGTAAAACCAACAAACAGGAAATAGCATTTTCTATAGATGCCGAATCCTGAAACGGGATTCCTAAATCGAAAGTTTCCTTATTATATTGATATTGAATACGTGTTTTATCGTTTTCTTTTTCCTTTTTCGAAACAAAAACATCAGCGGTTTTATCTGTAAAACTCCACGAAAAAAGCTTTCGCGGATGCATCATATATTCTGCCGCAAATTGCGACAAACACGAATCTACAGTTTCACTTTTTTGATAAATAATTACCGGACAATCTTTAAACAAAAGCAATTTTTCATCAATCTTTTGAACTAAATTCAAAAATCCTTCGTCGTGCGCAGTTCCTATATTAGTAAGCACGCCAATTGTGGGTTTAATGATTTTTTCGAGTTTGTCCATTTCGTTAACCGTCGAAATTCCGGCTTCGAAAATACCCAGATTGTGTTTTTCGTTTATCGCAATAACCGAAAGCGGAACGCCAACTTGCGAATTATAGCTTTTAGGACTTCTGATAATATTATAATCCGGACTTAGTAAAAAATTAAGCCATTCTTTTACAATCGTTTTTCCGTTGCTTCCGGTCAGGCCAATGACAGGAAATTCAAAAAGATATCTGTAATAAGCTGCAAAATGCTGAAGTGCATTTAATGTATTCTGGACCACTAAAAAGTTCGCTTTTCCTTCGCAACTTTCAGGAATATACTGCACAACAAAATTTTGAACACCTTTTTCTATAAGTTCTGAAATATATAAATGAGCATCATTATTTACGCCCGATAAAGCAAAAAATAAAGTTTGAGATCCGTTTTGCAGCGAACGGCTGTCTATCGAAATATGATCAATAAAAATATCAGCTGCAACACCCACCCATTTGGCTTCGAGAACTGATACAAGGTTTTTTAAATTTATGCTCATTTGGGAAATTTCTTTTGTCAAATTTAAAAAAAGGTTTGCCACGAATTGCACAAATTTTCACTAATTCTTTCCATTAAAAAATGTTAGCCACAGATTAAAAGATTCTCACAGATTTTTTAATCCTTTAATCTGTAGTAAAATAAAAATTCGCGCTAATTCGTGAAATTCGTGGCAAAAAAAAATATTTTCCTATATTTGTGAAGACCTCAAATTAAAGATTTTGAAAAAAATACTGCCAATATTCTCCTATATATTACATCCAATTTTTATTTCGATGTATGCTACTTTATTCTATTTGTTTTGTAAAGGTGATATTTTTACAAATCAGGAGAAATATTATGTTTTGTTTCAAATTCTGATCATTACGATTTTGGTTCCAATATTATTTTTCTTGTTATTAAAATCAACCGGACATGTACAATCCGTAATGATTCATGAAACTTCACAACGCCGGATTCCTCTTATTTTACAATGCTTTTTGTATATTTTATTGGTAAAAAGGAGTATTGTAATTATACGTTATCCTGAACTTCATTTCTTTTTCCTTGGTGCTTTATTCAGTACCATTTTGGCATTGGTAGCTTCTCTTTTCAAAATAAAAGCAAGTCTGCACATGATTGCTATTAGTAGTTTAACGGTTTTTGTTATTGGCATGAATATTCATTTGCAAATGCAAAACCCATATTGGACAGCTTTGACTGTTTTGCTTACCGGAGTTGTAGCATCGTCCAGATTAGAGATGGAGGCTCATACCACTGCAGAACTACTTATCGGACTGGCACTTGGTGTGTTTCCGCAAGTATTATTTTTGTATTTGTGGTTATAAAATGTAAAATATTAATCCGGCGTTAAGAGTTCGCACATCGACATTTTGTCCCGAAGTCGTTTTTACATCTTTAAACAAAGGATTTAAACCATAATTAAGATAAACATTCCAGGTATTATAACCTACGGCCATGTAAACACCGTATTGAAATTTATTTATATCAGGATTGTTCGTGATCTTATGTGTTTCTTCACCAGTATCCAAAACAGATTTATTAGAGATAACGTAACTCAATTTAATTCCTCCATAAATTCTCCAGAACCTGTAACTTTCAAACGTAGAATTTCTCCATCTAAATTCGATTGGAACCTCTACTAAATATTGTCTGTATCTATTTGAAGCGATATCATTATAATCACTTACATCATAAGTCAATGTCCCGTCAGGAACTTTAGAAATAGTAAGATTTTGAAAGTAATTTTGATAGCTCAGTCCTAAACCTGTTGCAAATGCTAATGTTCTTTTTTTATTTATTGGCATGTCGCGAAGGAATCCCGCAGAAAGTCCTGCAGAAAATTTATCCTGTTTCAATCCTTGTGGAATCTGAGTTAGAAGATTATAGGTCACTGAAAAATAAAACTGATCTTCACGATACAAGGAATCGATTTTTACGATAGGTTCTATTTTAGGTTTTGTTTCTTCCTGAGCGAAAACGCTAAAAAACGACATTAAAAATAAACAACTAAAAAGGAATCGCATATCGTATTTTGGTTTTAAGAAGGTTTTCAAGTAAACGTTTTTTAGAGTTGATTTATTTCACTTACAAATATAATATATTGCTGGCTCAGGAAATGAATTAGAACTAAATTATTCTTTTTCGCTATGAATAAAATATTTTGTTGCACTATTTTCAATAAATCAGCAATAGAATCAAAAATTATTCAAAGCTCTTTTATACCTTTGTCATGCATGAAAAAAAAGCAGCTCATATTAAGTGTTTCTTTGGCACTGACAGTATTGTTCTCAATATTGTTTCAGTCCATACACAGTTATGAGCATATTGTTAAGCAGCTTTCAGAAAAACAATGTCATCACAATTATAATGATCCTCAAGGCGAAGTAACGCATCAGCATCATGATTATGAATTGTGTTATGTTTGCCATTTTGCTTTTGGAAGTTATATTGTTCCCGAAAGCTTTTCATTTCAATTTCGTACTTTTCACAAAGAAATTCCTTATTTCTTTACACGTTCAGAAAAAATATTTTCATTTTCAGAAAGTGCATATTTACTTCGTGGTCCACCTGCAACTTTAGTTTCTTAGATTTCGAAATACTCGAAATAAAATCAAAAATTCTTTTATTCTAATCGGAACAAGCAAATTTTCCATCCTGAAAATGTATCAGGATTGGCAAGTTTCTTTGATTTCAATGTTTTAGTTTAAAAGAAAAAATCAATTAACAACAACATTGTTGTAATCCAAAAAACATTTAACACATAGAAACGTAGCTTTTATTTTGTAATTAAAAAGGACGAAAAAAGAAACAAAGTTTCTTTCACATAGAAAACTATGTGCATTTTAAATAAGTGCAACGCCTTTATGAATACCGCAAATACTATGTTCCTATTTGTTTAAAATACACTCAACGATTTTAACTATAGCATCATTTTCAAATGAAAAAAATAATATTAGCCCTAATTTTAGGGTTTTCGAGCCTTCTTTCGGCTCAAAATTCTGTTTCAGGAACTGTTACCAATCTTGAAAACCAGCCTATGGCAGGTGTTTCTGTTTATGCACCCGAATTACATAAAGGAACGACAACTGACGAAAACGGAAAATACGAATTTAAAAATCTTCCAAACGGGAATTTCAGGCTTGCTTTTGCTTTTGTTGGATATACCACTCAAAACAAAACCATTGCTAAACTATTAAAAGAAAACACTTTAGACGTTATACTTTCAGAATCTGTTTTTGAAATGGATGAAGTTGTGGTTTCAACGCCTTTCAACAAATTGCAATCGCAAAATGTTATGAAAGTCGAACATGAAAGTATCAAAACATTGCAGCAAAAAGGAACTTCGACTTTAATTGAAGGTTTGGCAACAATTCCGGGAGTTTCGCAAATTTCTACCGGAACTTCTATCGGTAAACCCGTAATTCGCGGTTTAAGCGGAAATCGTGTTTTGGTTTATTCTCAAGGCGTTCGTATCGAAAACCAACAGTTTGGAGACGAGCATGGTTTAGGTTTAAATGATGCCGGAATTGAAAGTGTGGAAGTTATTAAAGGACCCGCTTCTTTATTATATGGTTCTGATGCTTTGGGTGGCGTTTTATATTTCAACCCTGAAAAGTTTGCCGATGCCGGAACTTTTAAAGCTAATTTCAGTCAAAAATATTTTACGAATACACAAGGAAGTAATTCTTCTATCGGATTAAAAACTTCTACAGATAACTGGAAATTTTTGGCTCGCGGAAGTTACAACACACATTCTGATTATAAAATTGCCGACGGGGATCGTGTAACGAATTCACGTTATAACGAAACTGATTTTAAAACAGGAATTGGATACAGCAATTCTAGTTTTTCAAGTGTTTTGAGATACAATTACAACAAACTGGATATCGGAATTCCGGAAGACGGAATTGCTGAACAATCTTCAAGCAAAGACACACAATTTCCAAGACAGGGAATTTTCAATCATTTATTGAGTTTGAACAATGTTATCTTTTTCGAAAATTCAAAACTAGACGTTGATTTGGGCTACATTTCTAATGACCGAAGTGAATTTGAAGACAGCAACGAAGCTTCTTTACACATGAAACTGAATACTCTTAATTATAATGCAAAATATCATTTTCCGAAATTTGGTAAAATTGAAACGATTTTAGGCGTTCAGGGAATGCACCAAACGAACAAGAATTCCGGCGAAGAATATTTGATTCCGGATGCCACTACAAATGATTTTGGTCTTTTTGGGACTGCAAATTACGAATGGAACAACAGCGTTTTACAAGCCGGATTGCGTTTTGACAACAGAAATGTAACTTCTGAAGCGCACGGAACGGAAGGGGAAGAGGGTTATTTTCTGCCTTTAGATAAATCTTTTGACAGTTTTAATGCTTCTCTTGGTTATAAAACAAAATTAGCAGAACCGCTTACACTTCGATTGAATGTGGCAACAGGGTTTAGAGCGCCAAATTTGGCTGAGCTAACTTCAAATGGTGTTCATGAAGGAACAAATCGTTACGAAATTGGAAACGCAAATTTAAAAACGGAACAAAACGTTCAGACAGATTTGAATTTAGAATATAAAAACACTCATTTTGAGTTCTTTATCAACGGATTTTATAATCATATAAACAATTACATTTATACTTCGCCAACCGGAGATGTTTTGGATGATAATGACGTTTTTGCTTATATTCAGGACAATGCAAAATTATACGGTGGTGAAATTGGTTTGCATTTTCACCCGCATCCTCTAGACTGGTTGCATTTTGAAACAAGTTTTGAAACCGTAACGGGCAAAAAAGACAACAATGATTATTTGCCTTTAATTCCTGCAAACAATTGGAACAATACGCTTAGAACTGAATTTAACATCAAGAATTGGTTTCAGGAAGGATATGCTTCTGTAAACGTTTCTTCGACTTTTGATCAGAGTAATGTAAGTGGTTTCGAAACGGCTTCAAAAGGATATACTTTGGTAAATTTAGGTTTTGGAGGAACAGTAAAACTAGGTAAAACTGCTTTTGACGTGAACCTTAACGGAAACAATTTATTCGATAAAAAATACATCGCACATCTTTCAAGATTAAAAACTGACGGCGTACCAAACATTGGAAGAAACATTGTGTTAGGAGTAAACTTCAACATATAATTTTTTTATTTAACCGCTAAGTACGCTAAGATTTACGCAAAGTTCGCAGAGGTTTTTTTATTTTAATCTCGCAAAGTCGCGAAGTCGCAGAGAAAATAAACTTTGCGCTTTTGCGACTTTGCGAGAAATAAGTTAGCGTGCCTTGCGTAAATCTTTGCGTACTTCGCGGTTAAATAATTACCATTCTTCACAAAAAGTACTATTTTTGTTACAATTGACAAACTTAAACTATGAAAAAAACAATTCTACTAATGGCTATTACTACTGCAGGAATTTCGTTTGGACAAAACATTAAATATCCCGAAACTAAAAAAGGGGAAACAGTTGATGTGTATTTTGACACCAAAGTAAGCGATCCGTATCGTTGGCTTGAAGACGATAAATCTGCAGAAACTGGTGCCTGGGTAAAAGCACAAAATGAAGTTACTTACGGTTATCTAGATAAAATTCCGTTTCGTGAAGAACTAAAAAAACGAATGGAAAAACTGTGGAATTACGAGAAAATCGGCGCTCCGTCTATAGAAGGAAAATTTACTTATTTTTCTAAAAACAACGGACTTCAAAATCAATCTGTTATTTACAGAAAAGATGAAAAAGGCAAAGAAGAAGTTTTTCTTGATCCGAATACTTTTTCTAAAGACGGAACTACTTCGCTTGGCAGTTTAGACTTTTCTAAAGATGGAAACAAAACCGCTTACTCGATTTCTGAAGGAGGAAGCGACTGGAGAAAAGTAATCATAATTGATGCTTTGTCTAAGAAAGTGCTGGAAGACACCTTGGTTGATGTAAAATTTAGCGGCATCTCCTGGTTAGGAAATGAAGGTTTTTATTATTCAAGTTATGAAAAACCAAAAGGAAGTGAATTATCTGCCAAAACAGATCAGCATAAATTGTATTTCCACAAATTAGGAACATCTCAAAAAGAAGATAAAGTAATTTTTGGCGCAGATCAAAAACGAAGATATGTAGGAGGTTACGTTACCGAAGATAATCATTATCTGGTTATTACTGCAGCCAATTCTACTTATGGAAACGAGTTGTATATTAAAGATTTAACAGTAGCAAACAGCCCGATCGTAACTATTATAGACAATTTTAATAATGCTCATAACCTTATTGAAAACGAAGGAAGCAAATTGTTTATTGAAACAGATTTAAATGCACCAAATGGCCGCGTGGTTACTGTTGATTTTAGCAATCCAAAGCCGGAAAACTGGAAAGATTTTATTGCTGAAACCAAAGATATTTTATCTCCATCAACTGGCGGAGGTTTTTTATTTGCCAATTATACCAAAGATGCTGTTTCATTGGTACATCAATATGATTATAACGGAAAATTAGTGCGTGAAATCAAACTTCCTGCGGTTGGAACTGCAGGCGGATTTGGAGGAAAAAAACACGACAAAATATTGTATTACAGCTTTACAAACTACACAACTCCGGGATCTATTTTTTCACTTGAACCAAAATCGGGTAAATCAGAAGTATACCAAAAACCAAAAGTAGACTTCAAAAGTGAAGATTTCGAATCGAAACAGGTTTTCTATACTTCAAAAGACGGAACAAAAATTCCGATGATTATTACCTATAAAAAAGGAACAAAACTGGATGGTAAAAATCCAACAATTCTTTACGGTTACGGCGGATTCAATATAAGTTTAACTCCTGCTTTTAGTATTGCAAATGCAGTCTGGATGGAAAACGGAGGCGTTTATGCTGTTGCCAATTTAAGAGGCGGTGGTGAATACGGTAAAAAATGGCACGATGCGGGAACAAAACTCCAAAAGCAAAATGTATTTGATGATTTTATCGCTGCAGCGGAATATCTAATCGCTCAAAAATACACTTCATCTGATTTCTTAGCCATTCGCGGAGGTTCAAACGGAGGTTTATTAGTAGGGGCAACAATGACGCAACGTCCTGATTTAATGAAAGTAGCGTTGCCAGCCGTTGGCGTTATGGATATGCTGCGTTATCATACTTTTACTGCCGGTGCAGGCTGGGCTTACGATTACGGAACTGCTCAGGACAATAAAGAAATGTTTGAATATTTAAAAGGATATTCGCCAGTTCAAAACGTCAAAAAAGGTGTTCAATATCCTGCAACGATGGTTACAACAGGAGATCATGATGATCGTGTAGTTCCTGCGCACAGTTTTAAATTTGCTGCTGAATTACAGGAAAAACAAACAGGAAATAATCCGGTTTTAATTCGTATTGATGTAAAAGCGGGTCACGGCGCAGGAAAATCTGTTGCGGCGACTATTCAGGAAAATGTAGACATTCAGGCGTTCACACTTTACAATATGGGATTTAAGACTTTACCGAAAAAGTAAACTTTAGTTCTATTTTTTTATAGCCACGAATTCACGAATTGTTTTGTGAGTTCGTGGTTATTTTTTTTGCCACGAATTTTCTCGAATTTTATTTCTCTGCAATCTGCTTAAGTTTGGTTTCACGCAGATTTAAAAAGATTTAAGCAGATATCACAGATTTTCAATTTATTAAATCAAATAAATCTGCCAAAATCTGCGTGAAAAAATAATTAGTAAAAATTACTGCAATTCGTGGCAAACCTTTTTTTAAATTTGATAATAACTAAAAAGCCAAATATGAAAATTGTAAAATGGGGAATTATAGGTTGTGGAAATGTAACTGAAGTTAAAAGCGGACCTGGATTTCAAAAAGCTCCAAATTCAAAACTTGTTGCTGTAATGCGCAGAGATGCTAAACTTGCCGAAGATTACGCCAAACGCCATAATGTTCCTAAATGGTATTCGAACGCCATAGATTTAATCAACGATCCTGAAGTTGATGCGGTTTATATCGCAACGCCTCCATCTTCGCATAAAGAATATACAATTTTGTGTGCCAAAGCCGGAAAACCGGTTTATGTCGAAAAACCAATGGCTTTGACATTTGAAGAATGCAATGAAATGATAAGCGTTTGCAAAGAACATAATGTTCCGCTTTTTGTGGCTTATTACAGAAGAAGTTTACCCCGATTTTTAAAAATAAAAGAACTAATCGATCAAAATAAAATAGGAACTGTACGACACGTAAATTGTGTTTTGTATCATCCGTTTGAAGAAAGATACGATGATGAAATCAATTTGCCGTGGACTGTTTTGCCTCATATTTCCGGCGGTGGAATTTTTGTTGATTTAGCTTGTCATACTTTAGATTTTCTGGATTTTGTTTTAGGTCCGATTAAATCGGTTCGTGGGCATGCGAGTTCACAGCTTAAGGCATATCCGGCAGAAGATTCTGTTTCGATGTCATTTTTATTTGAAAACGGAATTCATGGAACCGGTTTATGGAATTTCGCCAGTTTTGAGCGTTATGACAATACCGAAATTGTTGGCGATAAAGGAAAAATATCTTTCTCTACTTTTGGAAATGATCCCATTCATATACAATATACAAATGGTGAAAAAGAAAGTATCACGATAGAAAATCCGCTTCATATTCAACAGCCATTTATTGAAACAGTTGTCGCAGAACTTTTAGGCAATGAAGGTTTTTCTCCATCAAAAGGAACTTCGGCAGCAAGAACAACCTGGGTTATTGATGAAGTGTTGAAGGAGTTTAGGGGATTATAAGTAGAATAATTTGATATTATTTGTCAATTTCGACGCAGGAGAAATCTCCACGAGAAGCTCTACAAAGATTAGCGAAATTCTATTGCGAAGAATGGATTAAAATCCATCCCTACAAAATAAGTCGAGCCGAAGGCTCTTTACGTAGAGTTCCTCAGAATCAGACATTTTGTAGCAATGTCTCGAAATTGCGGAATTAATTCGTTGAAAAAACAAAAAAATACCATACAATCTTGTCACAAAAAAAGAGGATATTCGTTAGAATATCCTCTTTTTTATAAAACTATAAAGTCCTTAAAATTATAGACTGTATTTAAGTCCAAAAGTAAATCCTAAACCAGAAATTCCAACATACGAACTAATATCATTCATAGCCTCATTTGGTCTAGTTGTGTCAGTAGGAATATTTGCTGTTGCAGTATTTGGATTAAACAAATAATGATTAGAACCTGTGTTTAATTGCTTAACATAATCAACATGACTCGCAGAATATGAAGCGTCAGGACGGAAATTAGTAGGTGTATTTAATTTATCTACTCCATTTTCTGTATATACTTCAGTTTCTTTAGTTTTTCCGTGAACAGTAAAGTTACGGTATTCTAATTCTCCAAAAATAGCAATATGTTTACCTAATTTATAAGATGTTCCTAATGCAGCCAAAAATCCAACTGTTGGGTTAGGTTTTACTACATCTTTAGCATAACTATTGACAACTCCAGCAGGTGTCGTATAAGTTCTATTTGTTTTAATTGTCAAATCTCCGTGAATAGGAACAATAACTCCTACTTTTGTGTAAGGTTCAAATCCGTGAGATTCACCTAAAAACAATACAAGAGCCGGGGCAACATCAAAAGCCTGAATTTTCCCTACTGCTTTTCCAGTAGCAAAAACAGGACCGGCAGCAACTAATCTATTAGTGGTTTCAACCATAGTTTTATTAGCACTACTGAAATAGTTAAATCCAACTTCAACTCCTAAACGAGTTGAAAAACGATATCCTGCAGTTATACCTGTACGAAATCCTTCTCCAAATGAGCCATGATTTGTTTCTCTTGAAAGCAAAGTTGTACCATCTGCAGCATAAACATCTGTATTAGGTAATGCACCATTGACAATTGGAAACTCAGTAGCTGCTGTTTGAATAAAATATGATCCTCCTAATTTAAAATACCAGCTTTCTGGTTTATCTGCTGTTTCTGTTGTTTGCGCCATTGTGGCCATAGAGCAAACTAATAATCCTAGTAAAAATAGGTTCTTTTTCATAATTCTGATTTAATTAATTTATACAAACTTAAAATAATTTAACATATTCCTGTACTCTGTGTTACTTCCCTTTGTACGAAAACGTTGTAATTTTGAGCAATATTACTAAAAAACTACTATGCATGCATATTTTTAACTTAAAAAAAATACATTCTCCTAAATTTTAACTGTTAAAATTTAATTCAACTTAAAATTAACCTGCATTTTTTCCAATTCCTGCAATAACTCTGCAGAAATTTTGACCTTTAATCTTCGGCTTGGCATCGTTAATTTGGTTACAACTTTTATTTCTTCGATTTCTTTGACTTCCTGCATTTTAGTTTCAGCAATAGCTACTCCATTATCATCATTTTCATCTTCATCAACAAAAACGGCTTCTTCGGTTTCTTCAAACTCATTGGTTGTTTCTACCTCAACCAATCGCTTGATTTTTTCTAATTCCATTATTTCAAAAGTTACTGAATTATCTCCTTTATTATCATTAAATAAATGACTCAATTTATGAATGAATTCTGCTTGTAAATCTTGTATATTCAACAAGACAATTAATTTTTTCGCAAAAGCTTCTAATATATCCTGCAGCTGTCTGATTTCAACAAATTGCATTCTTGGTTCTGACTTTTTACCTGTATCGTGATTTACCCAGCCATCTTTTATCAATATTTTCAGGTAAGCAAAATTGTTCTGAATCAGGAAATGACGGAACTTTAAGTATTCTTCACCAAAAATCTTAAACTCAAAACTTTCATCATATCCTTCTAAATTAAATACTGCCCATCCTTTTCCATTTTTCGCCACACGATGCTGCACATTATTAATGATTCCGGCAAAGTTTAGATTTTTACCCACATATTCATTCATACTTTTGAGCGCTTCCAATCGGGCATTGCAGAAGTATTTCATCTCAAACCTAAAATCATCAAGTGGATGTCCGGAAAGGTAAATTCCCACTACTTCTTTTTCTTTGGCCAATTTTTCCATCGTACTCCAGTCTTCGCACGGAGGCACAACCGGCTCAGCAATTTGCACTTCGCTGGTTTCTCCAAACAAACTTACCTGCGATGAATTTTCGTTTTCCTGAAATTTCGATCCGTAACGCATCGCTTTTTCATAAAAGGTAATTCCGTCGCCATCATCATGAAAATATTGCGCCCTTGTTGTCCCTTCAAACGAATCAAAACCTCCGGCAAGAGCCAGGTTTTCAATTGCTTTTTTATTAGCTGCACGCAAATCTATTCGCTTCGCCAAATCAAAAATCGATTTATATCTTCCGTCTTTTCTGCATTCAACAATTGTAGCAACAGCTCCGGAACCTACACCTTTAATTGCGCCCATACCAAAACGAACGGCGTAATTATCGTTTACCGTAAATTTATAGTACGATTCATTAACGCAAGGCCCTAAAACTTCTAGTCCCATACGCTTACATTCTTCCATAAAAAATGATACTTGTTTAATATCATTCATATTATTCGAAAGAACCGCCGCCATATATTCTGCCGGATAATGTGCTTTTAGATAAGCCGTTTGGTATGCAATCCACGCATAACAAGTCGAGTGCGATTTGTTGAAGGCGTAACTCGCAAAAGCTTCCCAGTCTTTCCAGATTTTCTCCAGAATTTTGGCATCGTGACCTTTTTTTGCCGCTTGTTCGACAAACTTCGGTTTCATTTTATCAAGTACATCTTTTTGTTTCTTACCCATCGCTTTACGCAAAACGTCGGCTTCACCTTTTGTAAAGTCAGCCAGCGATTGCGACAAAAGCATTACCTGCTCCTGGTAAACGGTAATTCCGTAAGTTTCTCCCAAATATTCCTCGCAGGCATCCAAATCGTATTTGATTTCTTCTTCGCCATTTTTTCTTCTTACGAAAGAAGGAATATATTCCAAAGGTCCCGGACGATACAAGGCATTCATGGCAATTAAATCTCCAAAAACCGTTGGCTTCAGATCTTTCATGTATTTCTGCATTCCGGGTGACTCGTATTGGAAGATTCCAACCGTTTCTCCTCTTTGGAAAAGTGCATACGTTTCCTGATCATCAATTGGAAAAGTATCTGGATCCAAATCGACGCCGGTTCTGTATTTTACCAGTTTAACCGTATCTTTTATCAGTGTAAGGGTCTTCAAACCCAAGAAGTCCATTTTCAATAATCCTGCACTTTCTGCAACGGAGTTATCAAACTGCGTTACATATAAATCAGAATCTTTTGCTGTGGTAACGGGAACGAAATTCGTAATATCCGATGGTGTGATAATTACACCACAAGCGTGAATTCCCGTGTTTCGCATGGATCCCTCAAGAATTTTTGCCTGCTGAATTGTTTCTCCGGCCAAATCATCTTCATTGGCAATAGCGATTAATTCTTTTACGTTATCAAATTCATCAGATCGAAGGGCTTTTTTAACATCCTCTTCGTTTTCAGAAATAAAACGTGCCAAATTCCATTTTGAAGGCATCATTGCCGGAATCAGTTTTGCAATTCTATCGGCTTCAAATAAGGGTAAATCCAATACACGCGCCGTATCACGAATCGCAGATTTGGTTGCCATTTTACCATATGTAATAATTTGCGCAACCTGATTTTTTCCGTATTTATTGATTACATAATCCATAACACGACCACGACCTTCATCATCAAAATCGATATCAATATCGGGCATGGATACACGATCCGGATTCAGGAAACGCTCAAAAAGCAAATCGTACTTAATTGGGTCAATGTTTGTAATTCCTAAACAATAGGCAACGGCAGAACCCGCTGCAGATCCACGTCCGGGTCCTACCGAAACGTCCATATTTCTGGCCTCGGCAATGAAATCCTGAACGATCAGAAAGTATCCCGGATATCCTGAATTTGAAATCGTCAATAATTCAAAATCTAAACGTTCCTGAATAGATTCTGTAATTTCGCCATATCGTTTTTTAGCTCCAACCATCGTTAGGTGTCGCAGGTATTTATTTTCACCTCGTACACCTCCGTCAGCTTCATCTTCGACAACAACAAATTCTTCCGGAATATCAAATTTTGGAAGTAATACATCACGATAAAGTGAATAACCTTCTACCTTATCTACAATCTCCTGAATGTTGATAATCGCTTCCGGCAAATCGGCAAAGAGTTTTTTCATCTCTTCTTCCGACTTATAATAATATTCCTGATTTGGCAATCCGTAACGGTAACCACGACCACGACCAATTGGCGTTGCTTGTTTTTCACCGTCTTTTACACACAATAAAATATCGTGTGCATTGGCATCTTCTTTATTTAAATAATAAGTATTATTTGTTGCGATTAATTTGACATTGTGTTTCTGAGCAAAATCAATCAGGGTTTTATTTACACGATTTTCATCTTCCTGATTGTGGCGCATAACTTCGAGATAAAAATCATCTCCAAATTGTTCTTTCCACCAAATCAAAGCTTCTTCGGCCTGGTTTTCACCGACATTCAGAATTTTACTCGGAATCTCGCCGTATAAATTCCCGGACAAAACCATGATGTCTTCCTTGTATTTTTCGATGATTTTTCGATCAATTCTTGGAACATAATAAAACCCCTCTGTAAATGCAATCGACGACATTTTTGCCAGATTATGATAACCATTTTTGTTTTTGGCTAATAATACAACCTGATTTCCGTTGTCTTTTTTGCTTTTATCTAAGTGATTATCACAAACATTAAATTCACAACCTACAATTGGTTTTATTTCGGTTTCCGTTGGTTCTTCTCCAGCTTCAGCCAAAGCTTTATTTTTTCCGGATGCTGCTTTGTTGTGGTTCATAACAGCACTTACAAAATGGAAAGCTCCCATCATGTTTCCGGTATCTGTCATGGCTACTGCCGGCATTTTGTTTTTGGCTGTAGCTGCAACAATATTCCCAATACCTATAGTCGACTGAAGAACCGAAAACTGTGTATGGTTGTGTAAATGTGCATATTTTGCAGCTTTAAAATCGGCTCTTTCTGAGTCTGAAACCGTAGTTTGTACCTCATCAACTTGTAAAGCTTTTATTTGCTCTCTGATTTTATCAGAAGCTGCTTTTAAATTGATGTGTTTTAATCCTATTAACGGAAATTCCTGTGGATTTCTCTCTTGAAATTCCTTAAAATATTCTTTAGGAACATCCAGTTCTTCTTTCGTAAAAACTTCTCTTCTAATTAACTCTAAGAAACAACGCGTCGTTGCCTCAACGTCGGCAGTTGCATTGTGCGCTTCTGCAAAAGGTTTATCAAAAAGATAACTGTGTAATTCTGTTAAGGTTGGCAGTTTAAATTTTCCTCCACGACCTCCGGGAAGTTGTAATAACGAAGCGGTAACTTCGGTACAAGTATCTAATACCGGCATTGTACTCATTGGAGAATCAACACCCATTCTATGGAATTCGGCTCCCATAATATTAACGTCGAAACCTAAATTCTGACCAACGATAAATTTGGTTTTGCTTAAAGCGATATTGAATTTCTCCAGCACTTCGGCCAGCGTGATTCCTTCGGCTTCAGCCAATTCAGTTGAAATTCCGTGAATACGTTCGGCATCATAGGGAATATTAAATCCGTCAGGTTTAACCAAATAATCCTGATGTTCGATAAGCTGTCCCATTTCGTCATGCAGCTGCCAGGCGATCTGAATACAGCGAGGCCAGTTATCAGAATCGGTAATGGGAGCATCCCAGCGTTTTGGTAATCCGGTTGTTTCGGTATCGAATATTAAATACATAGAGTTAAAATACAAAAATTAAGCTCCAAATTCCAAATTTTTTCCATATAAATAATTGATTATATGGAGGATATAAATTTGCCTTATAGAAAATGGAGGAAGTTCAAATTTACGTTTTTTTTAGGCTAATGAAAAACGAATTATCAACAAAAAGCATTAATCAAAATCATTATTAGAAACTGTTAAAAACCAATAAAAATGATAAAATTTCGGTTATTTGATGTTAAAAACTTCGATTATTCATTTTGGATACTCATTGCACCAAAATGAACACTTTTAAACGCTGCTCCCGCCTGAACTTTGCTTCATCAAATTAAAACAAATTATTATGAAAACAATTTTTATCACAGGCGCTTCTTCAGGATTAGGAAAAGCTACAGCAAAATTATTCCACAACCAAGGATGGAATGTAATCGCAACAATGAGAAATCCTGAAAAGGAAACAGAACTTTCGGGTTTAAAAAACGTAACCTTATTACCATTAGACGTTACTAATTATGATCAAATACAAAACACAGTTCAAAAAGCCATTGCATTGGGTGATATTGATGTTGTTTTTAACAACGCAGGTTATGGATTGATTGGTCCTTTGGAAAGTTTTAGCGACGATCAAATTACCAAACAGCTTAACACTAATTTATTGGGCGTGATTCGTGTTACAAATGCTTTTATTCCGTATTTCAGAGAAAGAAAAAGCGGATTGTTTATTTCAACAACTTCCATCGGCGGATTGATTGCTTTTCCGTTAGGATCTGTTTATCACGCAACTAAATGGGGACTTGAGGGTTGGAGCGAAAGCATGGCTTATGAGCTAAATCCGTTTGGTGTAAACATTAAAACGGTTTCTCCGGGCGGAATTAAAACCGAATTCCTGCACGGCTCACTTGACACCGGGGTTAAACCTGAATATGAAGCAATGGCAAATAAAATGTTTGAAAATGTGGATGTAATGTTTGAAATGGCATCGACTGCAGAACAAATTGCCGATGTTGTATTTGAAGCTGCTACAGATGGAAAAAACAAATTGAGATATGTAGCCGGAGAAGATGCCAAAGCGCTTTACCAACAAAGACAGGAACAAGGCGACGAAGTTTTTCGTGCTGCATTTGGCAAACAATTTTTGGGCGCCTAATTTATTACTGATACCGCTCAGGTTTTGATAATCTGTGCGGTATTCATTTTTGATTTTTTATACCTTTATATCATGGAAAAGAAAAACAACAATCCGTCAAAAATTTCTTCTATATCTCAAATTCATAGCATATTTCAATTGCCAAAGCCGCTTCATCCTATGATAAGCTTGGTTGATAATACCAAACTGGTCATAAATGCTGAATTAACGAATAACGCTTTTTTACTCGATTTTTATAAAATATCGTATAAATATTCGACCAACGGAAAAATGGGTTACGGTCAGGGTTATTATGATTTTAATGAGGGCGGATTAATGTTTACTTCTCCCAATCAATTGATTTTTACCGATAATGAAGAAGGAGCCGAATATTTTGGTTTTACGCTGTTTTTTCATCCGGATTTTATTAGAAATTATCCTTTGGGAAAAAACATCAAAAAATATGGTTTCTTCTCTTATGATACCAACGAAGCACTACATCTTTCTGACACAGAAAAAACAACCATTATAGGATTGTTAAACAGCATTGATAATGAGCTTCATAATGCCATAGATGAAATGAGCCAGGATGTAATTGTTTCTTATCTTGATGTTTTGCTTAATTACAGCAATCGTTTTTACAAACGTCAGTTTATTACACGAAAAACGATTAGCAATAATTTGTTACTTAAAGTAGAAGAAACGCTGGATAATTATATTAATAATGCCGAAACTCTTAAAAAAGGATTGCCTACAGTAGATTTTCTGGCTTCGCAAATAAATGTTTCCAGCCATTATCTGAGCGATATGCTTCGAAATTTAACAGGACAAAATGCGCAGCAACACATTCACTCCAAATTAATTGAAAAATCAAAGGATTTTCTGATTTCCACCAATCTTTCAGTGGCAGAAATAGCCTACCAATTGGGTTTTGAATATCCTCAATCGTTCAGTAAATTATTTAAAAAGAAAACCAGCCTGACACCATTAGAATTTAAAAACTCGCTCAATTGATCTTCAAAATTATCCTAAAAACTATTCTCGTCAAAAACATAGTTTTTATTTTAAAAAACATAAAATTTCATAAAAATACACTTCTTGGATGTCGTAGTATTTAGACATTTTATTGAGTCTAAATAGTGGCTTAAAAAACAGCTTAAAAGCGTTCATAATCCATAAAAGCATCCATTTCAAAAAGAAATCAAAACTATCAATTATTACTATTTTTATTCATTTTGTTACATATTTTCAAATTAATTATTATATTTTATAGTGATTATAAGATAAATTTGCAAACTATTAAAACAAAGAGCAATTAAATAGATTTAAAGCATAAAAAGAAAATCAAAATCAATTACTAAATTATTTTTCTGCCAAAATTGAAGTTACAAAAGCCTGTTAGCAATTTGTATTTTGGTTTGGGTATCGTATATAATGAAATATTGAAATTGACCACTTTGTATCTTTTTTTACTTTTGTTTTGCTATTATCAGGAATTGCTGTGATTATAGAAATTACAATTAAAAAAAATAAAAAATGAGTAAGACATTATTTGACAAAGTATGGGATTCACATGTAGTGCGTAAAATTGAAGATGGACCAGATGTGTTTTTTATTGACCGCCATTTCATTCACGAAGTTACGAGTCCTGTTGCTTTTTTAGGATTAAAAGCCAGAGGCGTTAAGGTTCTTTACCCAGAGCGTACTTTTGCAACTGCAGATCACAATACACCAACCATAAACCAACATTTACCAGTTGAAGATGCACTATCTGCAAATCAGCTTAAAGCGCTTGAAGATAATGCTGCCGAATACGGAATTTCGCACTGGGGATTAGGTCACATTAAAAACGGAATTGTACACGTAGTTGGTCCTGAAAACGGTATTACTTTGCCAGGTGCCACTATTGTTTGTGGAGATTCTCACACGTCTACTCACGGTGCTTTTGGAGCGATTGCTTTTGGTATCGGAACTTCTGAGGTGGAAATGGTGCTTTCTACGCAATGTATTATGCAGCCAAAACCAAAGAAAATGCGTATTAACGTAAACGGTCAATTAAGTAAAGGTGTTGGTCCAAAAGACGTTGCTCTTTATATTATTGCACAATTAACTACTTCTGGAGGAACTGGATATTTTGTTGAATACGCCGGAGACGTTTTCGAAAACATGTCTATGGAAGGTCGTATGACGGTTTGTAACTTAAGTATTGAAATGGGTGCCCGTGGTGGAATGATTGCACCTGACCAAAAAACTTTTGATTTCCTTGAAGGAAGACTTTACGCTCCAAAAGGCGAAGCATGGACGAAAGCTGTTGAATATTGGAAAACTTTAAAAACTGATGCTGATGCTGTTTTTGATGCTGAATTAAACATCAACGCTTCAGACATTGAACCAATGATTACTTATGGTACTAACCCAGGAATGGGAATTGGTATCTCAAAACATATTCCGAACGCCAATCAGGTTGAAGGCGGTGAGGAAACTTACAAAAAATCGCTTGCTTATATGGGCTTCCATGAAGATGATGTGATGATTGGAAAACCAATTGATTATGTTTTCTTGGGAAGTTGTACAAACGGCCGTATTGAAGATTTCAGGGCTTTCGCCGAAATTGTAAAAGGAAGAAAAAAAGCAGATAATGTTACCGCTTGGTTAGTTCCGGGTTCTCACGTTGTTGAAGCTCAGATTAAAGAAGAAGGTATTTTAGATATTTTGACAGAAGCTGGGTTCGTATTACGTCAACCGGGTTGTTCTGCTTGTTTGGCTATGAATGATGATAAAGTTCCTGCTGGAAAATATGCAGTAAGTACATCAAACAGAAACTTTGAAGGTCGTCAGGGCCCTGGTTCAAGAACATTATTAGCGAGCCCAATTATGGCTGCCGCTGCTGCTGTTACAGGAAAACTAACAGATCCAAGAGAGTTATTTTAGATTGAAGAATTTAGATTTTAGATTTTCACTATGTGTTAACTTCAATCTAAAACTTCAAATAAAATTGATCAACATTATTTAATACAAAACATTTTTAGATTCTAAGTTTAAGTTTTCAAAAGAAAATCTAAAATCTAAAATCTAAAATCTAAAATCTAAAATTTCAAAAATGGCATACGATAAATTTAATATACTTACCAGCAGTGCAGTTCCACTGCCAATTGAGAACGTAGATACAGATCAAATTATTCCGGCTCGTTTCCTGAAAGCTACAAAACGTGAAGGTTTTGGGGACAATCTTTTTAGAGACTGGAGATATAACGGAGATGATTCTCCAAAAGCTGATTTCGTTTTAAACGATTCAACTTATAGCGGAAAAATCCTGGTTGGAGGAAAAAACTTTGGTTCAGGATCTTCCAGAGAACATGCTGCATGGGCAGTTTACGATTACGGTTTTAGAGCCGTAGTTTCAAGTTTCTTTGCTGATATCTTTAAAGGAAACTGTTTGAATATTGGAGTTCTTCCAGTTCAGGTTAGCCCTGAATTTGCTGATACTATTTTTAAAGCAATTGAAGCTGATCCAAAAACAGAATTGGAAATCAACTTGCCAAACCAAACGATTACTTTATTGGCAACTGGTCAGTCAGAATCTTTTGCAATTAACGGATACAAAAAGAATAATATGATTAATGGCTTTGATGACATTGATTATCTACAAAATATTAAAGAAGATATCGTGACTTTTGCCGATAAACTTCCTTACTAAAAAATCAGGTTCAGTCCTATGAGACCCGGCAGGTTTTTGAAACTTGTCGGGTTTTTCTAAATTAAATTAGAAAACATAGAACGCAGATCAAACGGATTTGCTATCGCAAAAACGCTGAAAAAAACAGATTTTATTTTAACTAAAGTAAAAATCAGTGGTAATCTGCGTCTTCGCAAAGCGAATCAGTAAAATCAGCGTCACAATTAAAATATGGATCAACAATATCCAACCCATTAGAAATTTAGAATATCAATATGGAAAAAAGAAAAATTGAAATAATGGATACGACGCTTCGTGATGGTGAACAAACCTCGGGAGTATCTTTTTCTGCTGCAGAAAAACTGACCATTGCACAATTGTTGTTGGAAGAATTAAATATTGATAGAATCGAAATTGCATCTGCCCGCGTGAGCGAAGGCGAATTTCAGGCTGTAAAAGGCATTACAACCTGGGCGACAGAGAAAGGCTATATTGATCGCATTGAGGTACTTTCGTTTGTAGACGGAGGTGTCTCGATTGACTGGATGAAAAAAGCCGGTGCAAAAGTGCAGAATTTATTGACCAAAGGTTCAATGAACCACTTAACGCATCAATTGAAAAAAACTCCGGAACAGCACTTTTCTGAAATTGCACAAATCATTGCTTTGGCAAAAGAAAATGATATTGAAACCAATGTTTATCTGGAAGACTGGAGCAACGGAATGCGAAATTCTCCGGAATATGTTTTTCAATTTCTGGATTTTTTAGCAACACAACCTGTTAAAAGAATTTTACTTCCGGATACTTTAGGGGTTTTAATTCCTTCTTTAACTTTTGAATTTCTTTCAAAAATCAGAGTTAAATACCCGAATATTCATTTTGATTTTCATGCACATAACGATTACGATTTGAGTGTTGCCAATGTTATGGAAGCTATAAAAGCTGGAATAAACGGACTTCACGTTACCGTAAACGGAATGGGAGAACGTGCCGGAAATGCGCCGCTCGAAAGCACGGTTGCCGTTATAAATGATTATCTGCCAGAGGTAAGCATCAACATCAAAGAAACTTCTCTTTATACGGTAAGCAAATTGGTAGAAACTTTTACAGGCTATAGAATTCCTGCAAACAAACCAATTGTTGGCGATAATGTTTTTACGCAAACTGCCGGAATTCATGCCGATGGTGACAATAAAAATAATTTATATTTTAATGATTTACTTCCGGAACGCTTTGGAAGAAAAAGAAAATATGCTCTCGGAAAAACTTCCGGAAAAGCCAATATCGAAAAGAATCTTCAGGAATTAGGTTTAAAATTAAATCAGGAAGATTTGAAATTGGTTACGCAAAGAATTATAGAATTAGGCGATAAAAAAGAAACCGTCACTAAAGAAGATTTGCCATACATTATATCCGATGTTTTGGACAGTCATACTTATCAGGATAAAATTACAATTGAATCTTACGTATTAATGCATTCAAAAGGAATGCGTCCATCAACAACTTTGCTTCTAAAAATTGATGACGAAATTATCGAAGAAAATGCTCAGGGCGACGGTCAGTTTGATGCTTTTATGAATGCTTTATCCAAAATTTACAAAAGCAAAAAATTAACGCTTCCAAAATTGATTGATTATGCCGTTAGAATTCCCCCGGGAAGTAGTTCTGATGCCTTATGCGAAACTATTATAACCTGGACAAACAACGGAAAAGAATTTAAAACACGCGGATTAGATTCAGATCAAACCGTTGCTGCGATTATTGCGACGCAAAAAATGCTGAATGTGATTCAGTAAGTTGCTAAGATTCTAAGGTTCTGATAAAAAACTTAGAATCTCAGCAACTCAGCACCTTAGATCCTAAAATAATAAATACTTAAAAACAAATCTTAACTAGTAAGATTCTGACTATTTTTGCGACCCAAACCTATATTAAATAATGAAACCTACTTTTACAATTATTATTTTTATTCTGTTTATTTGTCGCGGTTACAGTCAAACTTACAAACCATTTGATACGATTTCATTCGAAAAAAGAAAACTCTTCTTAAAAGAATTCAAAAGCCGTAATGATCAAAAAATCAAAGATGTAAAAAAAACATACTCCGGAAAAATCAGTAAGGAAATAGAAACCGTATACAAAAGTCAATTTGAAGATTTTTCAAGAACGATCGACAATAAAGAACTTTATTTTGATGATAATCTTCAAAATTATATTCAAAAAATACTTGCCGAAATTACAAGCAATAATCCTGTTTTAGCCGACAAAAAAATATCTGTTTACTTTTCAAGAGATCCAGAAGCTAATGCGTATAGTATTGGTGACGGGACGATTATATTCAATCTGGAATTACTGAGATATCTAAACGATGAGGCGGAAATGGGATATATTATTTGCCATGAAATTGCGCATTTTACTTTAAATCACAGAGAAAAAAGTATTGAAAAAGAGATTTCTTCTCAAAATTTAAAAGAAGCAAAAGCACTGGAAAAAGATTTGAAAAAATCGAAATTCAATAAGCAGATCAAATCAGAAAGTTTTGCAAAAAATAGTGTTTATTCGAGAAAAAACAGATCCCGCCTTCAGGAATTTCAAGCAGATTCATTAGGTCTGGATTATTTTAAAAATACTAAGTACAATAGTGCATCAAGTATTAATTTATTACAACATCTTTCAAAAACGGATATAGAAACAGATAGTTTACCAAGAGCTAGTTATCCTAAAAATTTCACAACTAAAAATCAAATATTTATAAAGGAATGGGTTGTCATGGAGGATTATTCTAAATACTCTTATTCTAAAGAAAACATATTTAAATGGGACGTTGATTCATTAAAAACGCATCCTAATTGCGAGCAGAGAATTGAAAAGATAAGCAAACTTGTAAAAAATAGTAAGACAAACTATTACACAGACAAAGCTTTTTTTGATGATTTAAAAAAGAGAATCGAATACGAGCAAATATATAGTAATTATTATTTAAAAAATTACGGCTCAAGTCTTTATGAAACTCTTAAATTGAAAGAAAAAAATCCAAAAAGTGTTTATTTAAAGGAAATGATTGCGTCAAATCTCGAATCTTTGGCCAAAGCCAAAAAAGAAATGAGAATTAACTCTTATATACCATCCATAAACCCAAACGAACAGACAAAGAGTCAACAATATTATTTCAACTTTGTATCGAACTTAACTTTATCTGAGTTAGAACAATTAGCTTTGGATTATAAAAACTAAATCACCAAACCAATTAAATAAATATAAAAGCCTACTTATCTCATTATGAAAAAAACTTACTTATTATTTTTCCTGCTGCTCACGTCTTTTTGCTTTAGTCAGTCTTACACTGTTTTAAATGCGACGGCTGGAGAATATATGGCTTTTCAACCCATTTATGATGATTCTGAACTTTTTGGTTATGTAGAATTACGTACCATGAATATTCATGAAAATAACACTGTAACAATAAAATATATTGTTTTAGATAAAAACTTTAATGTAATGTGTTCAGGTACTTTAACAGAAAAAACATCAAATTCAAAACGCAAGAAAAAATTTAATGACATTACCTACTCTGATGGTTTTATTCGTATTGACTTTTTTGAATTTTCACAGGCTTTTGGAGAAGATGCTTTTCCTTATTTTAAAACTTATCAGGTTATTGATTTAAAAAAGAATACCGTAATTAGTAAAGGAATTTATAATGCTGACGTTAAAGACATCGACAAGAAATATGATAAAATAGACCGAAAAGGTTATTTATGCTACTCTCTAAATAAAGCCGGGTTTTTAATTCAGGAAACAAATCCGGATACTGAAATTGGAAACGAAGCCTGCGTTTTATATGCGTTGAATTTTAAAAACGAAAAAATTTGGGAATACAAGACCAATCGTGAATTGAAAAAATACCTTATGAATTATACGCCTATCAATTATGATGAAAAATACATTGTATTGGAAGGTTATTTTTATAAAAAAACAAAAAGAGAACAACGACATATTCTGGTGTTAGATGCTAAAACAGGAAAAGAATTGCTTTATCTGCCCACTTCAAGTGAATATACCGTAACAAGAGAATATACTTACCTTAATGGAGATAAAATTTATACTGGTGGAAGATTTTTTGAAAAAGATTCAAAAGAAGAATACGTAACTGATGAATCTTTAGGTATTTACCAGACCATTATTGACATAAAATCAAGTCAGGTAGTTAGAGACAAATATGTTAAGTATGATCAATTTGCGGATTTAAAAATTAATAAACACGGAAAAATACACGGAGAAGGTTTTTTAAGTTTTAAAAGAACAAGCATTAACCCAGACGGAACTACATTTTTACTTGGAGAAGCCTATTGGCAAAAACAACAATATAGAGCTTACACACAACTATATACGTTCTTAATGGATAAAGATTTTAATCCGGTAAAAACTGTAGAATATGAAGTAAAACGTACAAGAGGATCTAAATATGATTTTTCGCAACGTTTGGCAAATAGCGCCGGAAGAGCTTATTTCTTTTTTGACAAGAATGATGATAAAGATCTAGAATTGAATATTTTAAATTATTATTTTAAATCACAAAAACAAGCAATTCAAAAAATGCCAATTACGAATGACGATAGTGTAATTAGCGTTTTTCCAGCCAAAAGCGGCTATGTTGGAATTGCAGAGTACTTTAAAAAACCGGAGAAAACCGGAAAATTTATGGAAGTACGACTGGAGAAATTAAATTACGAACGCGAATAAACCCGATTATCTATTAACAATTAAATAAAACCATTAAATATGAAATTTAATATAGCCCTTTTAGCAGGAGACGGAATTGGTCCTGAGGTAATTAATGAAGCTGTAAAAGTATCTGATGCTATTGCAAAAAAATTCAATCACGAAATAACATGGACCCCGGCTTTGACTGGAGCTGCTGCAATTGATGCAGTTGGAGTTCCTTATCCTGATGAAACGCACGAAGTTTGTATGAAAGCAGATGCCGTTTTATTTGGAGCAATTGGACATCCAAAATATGATAACGATCCAAGTGCACCAGTTCGTCCGGAACAAGGATTATTGTTGATGCGTAAAAAATTAGGATTGTTTGCAAATGTGCGCCCAACTTTTACTTTTCCTTCTTTAATTGATAATTCACCTTTAAAGAGAGAAAGAATTGAAGGAACTGATTTGGTTTTCTTAAGAGAATTAACCGGCGGAATCTACTTTGGAGAAAAAGGAAGAAGAGACGGCGGAGAAACTGCTTTTGACAATTGTGTTTACACCAGAGCTGAAGTTCAGCGTTTGGCTAAAAAAGGTTTTGAATTGGCAATGACACGTAGTAAAAAATTGTGTTGCGTTGATAAAGCAAACGTTTTGGAAACTTCACGCTTATGGAGAGAAACAGTTCAGGCAATGGAAAAAGATTATCCTGAAGTTACTGTTTCATATGAATTTGTTGATGCTGTTGCAATGCGTTTGGTTCAATGGCCAAACTCTTATGATGTATTAATTACAGAGAATTTATTCGGAGATATTTTAACTGACGAGGCTTCTGTAATTTCAGGTTCTATGGGATTAATGCCTTCAGCTTCTGTTGGAGAACATACTTCATTATACGAACCAATTCACGGATCTTATCCTCAGGCAACAGGATTAGATATTGCAAATCCGTTAGCAACAATTTTATCTGCAGCAATGATGTTTGAAGATGCTTTTGGATTAAAAGATGAAGCTGAAGCTATTCGTGCAGTTGTAAACAAATCATTAGAACAAGGAATTGTTACCGAAGATTTAGCAACTAAAGGATCAAAAGCCTACAAAACCAGCGAAGTTGGAGATTGGCTTGTAGAAAATCTATAGTTATTTTGTTTCAGGTTTTATTTTGTTTCAGGTTTCAGGTTATTGGAAAGTGAATCAAAATAAACCTGAAACAAATTTTCAGCATAAAAAAAGGGATCAACTTTCGTTGATCCCTTTTATATATTAAGAAAAAAATATTAATATCCTCCTCTGTTACCACCACGGTCATTTCCACCACGGCTGTTTCCTCCACCATAACCACCGCGTGAATCTCCACCACGACTGTTATTGTTGAAGCTTCTTCTTTCGCCTTCTGGTTTCGGTTCAGATTTATTAACCACAATTGCACGACCTTGAACAGTAGCTCCGTTCAATTCATCAATTGCTTTTTGAGCTTCAGCATCGTTTGGCATCTCAACAAAACCAAAACCTTTGCTTCTTCCTGTAAATTTATCAGTAATGATCTTAACTGAATCTACTGCTCCGTAAGCCTCGAAAGACTCTCTTAAATCTGCTTCCTCAATACTGAATGGAAGGCTTCCAACAAAAATGTTCATATGTACTTATTTATAATAATGTAGCAAATGTAATCTTATTTTTCTCTAATCTACTATATATTAGTTTATTTATGATTTTATTTTGATTTTAAAAAGCAGAATTCAATAAAAATAGCCAATAATTATTAAAGTATTAATTCGTTACAAAATTAGAATTAACAGAAACGGGAACTTTATAAAAAACTCCTTCCGAAAAAGTAATTCCGGGTTTTTCCAGATTCTCTTCGTTAGCAGCAGTGAATTTAAATGTGCCTGAAATAGTGTTGTTTTCAATATTATAATCGGTAATAATAATCTGGCCGTTACCAATATTTGCACCTGTTGTAAATTCTTCAGGGACTTCAGGCAGTGTATTAAAATAAGAAGCTTTTGAAATATTATCTTGTCCAAGCAAAAAAGTTTGCTCAGATAACGAAGCTGTTTGCAAAATTACTTTTTCAAATCCTAAATATCCTTCAATGACCAAATTACCTGTATTAGTAGTATATGCTTCATAACTTTGAGCCCTCCAAAAAACGTTATCTTTTAAAGTTTGAAATGCCGGATTATTAAACTTTACGTCTTCAGCACAAGAGGAAATGAAAAGAATTACTGATAATAAATAAAGGTATTTTTTCATATAGAATTATTTTACAGACAAAAATATTGAATTGGATAGAAATATTTTAAAAACCTCGTCAAATACAACAAAAAATTAAGGAAATTTACTTTAACATATTTAATACCGTTTCGAGCGCACAATTCAGAAAAAAATTATATCTTTGCGCCCTTAATTAACAGAGGTCGAGTACCTCAAAATTTAATCATAAGATTATGTCAGTAA